>Ga0070766_10000859_pt1 | contig 14065 bp, 18 predicted proteins | sample HubBroMetageWFT6_FD_69782 | JGI IMG/M metagenome (GOLD analysis project Ga0070766, IMG submission 69782) | Warmed and freeze-thawed soil microbial communities from the Hubbard Brook experimental Forest, New Hampshire - Hubbard Brook CCASE Soil... | ecosystem: Environmental > Terrestrial > Soil...
GACTACCGGAACGCGGTAGCCGGAGGGCTCAAAGAACCAACAGGAATGCAGTCATCGTTCTGAATCTCAGCTTTCAAGGCTTCACGCTTGAAAAACAGGGGGTAGTTCAGACGTTCCCTAAGGAAGGATCGCGACAATGGTAAACGACTACGACCTTGAATGGCGTAACTTCTACAAGCATCCTGAATGGATACGATTTAGAGAGCTTGTGTTTGAGGCTGTATTTGGAGGTGATCTCCCTAAATGCGAGTTCTGCAACCGACGTGATCTACCATTGCAAGTGCATCATCCTCATGGCCACGTGGCAGGACCATATCCTTGGGAATATCCACCCAATAGTATGCAAGTACTCTGCATTGTATGTCACACAAGATATCACGGTAAAGAGTACATGTTAGTTACGTGTTCACTCGAAACAATTGCTGAGTGGTCAGATGAACAGTGCAAAAATATTCCCACCAGAAGGGCTCTTTGTGATCGCTGTGGGCATGAAACCACATCCTCTATTGGAAACGATAGCTCTCGCAGTATTAATCGGTGTTTAACATTAATGCACGTGCAATGTCCAAAGGATGAGGATAATTTCTACGTGACCGCTGACATGTTAAATAGATAACCGCTACGCGGGGGGGTGGCCCAGCCCGCGCTCCCTGGTCTCTGAGATATCTTCGCGAGGGTGCCCCATCCCGCCTTCTTTGGCGGGGTGGGGATTTTCCGTAGCCGGTTGGCCCATCCCGCCTTCCTTTGGCGGGTTGGGGTTTTCATTCACACCGCCACCTTCCGTCGCGCTACTCTGACTACAACGGTCTTGTGTTTGGCAGGTTGTGTCACATTGTCAGAGGCGTCCCTCAGGCTGAAATGCAGCCGCTTGCCCATGAATGTTGCGGCGCGTGAAATGGTTTCCAGCGACACCGGCGTATAGCGCGGGTCGAGCAAGCGGTCCACATGCGCGCGGCTGGTGGCCAGCTTACGCGCCAGGGCGCTCTTGGAGATATTCCGCTCCAGCATCACCCGCTGCAGGTCGGCGGCAATCACCGCCTTAATCGCTGCTGCCCCCGCTTCCTCGCGGATGCCCTCGGCTTCCAGAAAATCGTCGAAGCTGGAACCGGTATGGTCGAATTTTGCTTTGCGGCTCATGCTAATGCCATCTCGTCTTTCTTCTTGTTGTTGCGGAGGGTTACCATTCGAGCCTGGCGATCCCCGCCACGGAATCGAAATGCCGGTCACGGCTTACCAGTGGCAGTGAATGCTGACGGCACAGGGCTGCAATCCAAGCGTCATTGGATGGAATTGGGGTCCCGGCCTTTTTCAGCTCGGTGCGAACCCTGCCGTAGAAGACAGTGGTGCGTTCGTCAACCTCGAGAATTCGAAAGGTTGTAAGGAACTGGCCTAGCCACTGTTCGTACTGCTTGCGGTAGCGGGAGAGCGAAATGCCGTATCGGTATTCGCCTAAGACAATCACTGGAATGGCGACTTGTGAAGCTTGGGCGAGGATGGACTCCAATGCCGGCTCGCCCTCTGCCAGTGCTGACAGTCCATTCGTGTCCAGAATCACAACCGATCCTCAGCCTCGATCCGCTCAAACTCTTCCTCAATCGCGTGGTTGATTCTGGCGGTTTCCTTCCGCAGATGCCGGAGCTTGCCGAACGCCGCCATCCAAGGCGTTTCGGTTGCCTTGGCGCCGGACGCGAGCTTTTCCCTCACGGCCTCGGTGACGAATTCACGAAGGGGAATCCCACGGTTGGCTGCCGCTGATTTCGCGCGGCGAAAGATGGCGTCGGGAATTTCCAGGGTGGTCTTCATACCGTCATGCTCCCATATTTATGGGAGGTGGTCAAGCCGGGTGGCCCAGAGCCTGCCCTGAGCCCGCCACGGCGGGGGTTCGCGCCGCGATTTTCGGCGGCGACCTGCGCTGTCGATGTAAGGCATACGGCTTGCAATATCCTGCTGCCTCGCGCACAATGCCCTGACATTCATGCCAACCAAAAGAGTGCTGAAGAGCCATTCACTTGCTAGTCCGCTCGTGGGCCTTCTCATCCTTATTGGAATCTCGGTCTTCATCAATTACATCGACCGCGGCAATCTCTCCATCGCCGCTCCCCTGCTGAAGGACGAGCTCGGCATCCGCCCGGCGCAATTGGGCTTCCTGCTGTCGGCATTCTTTTGGACCTACGCTTGCCTCCAGCCCGTGTATGGCTGGCTGGTGGATCGGCTGAACGTCTACTGGTTGCTGGCCGCATGTTATTTCGTGTGGTCCCTCGCAACCGCAGCAACCGGGCTGGTTCATGCCTTCGCCGTCCTCTTCCTGCTGCGAATGGTTGTCGGACTCGGCGAGGCGGTCTCCTACCCCGCTTATTCGAAGATCATCGCTCTCAACTATTCCGAAGAGCATCGCGGTCTGGCCAACTCGGTAATCGCGACGGGGCTATCACTGGGCCCCGGCTTCGGCATGTTGCTGGGCGGCACGCTGATGTCGCGCTTCGGCTGGCGTCCGTTCTTTATGGTGCTCGGCCTGGTAAGCCTGTTGTGGCTGCCGGCGTGGATCAAATGGATGCCAAAGACCAATGTCGTTCCACCCGCAGACGCAACCGGCACGCCCAGCCTGCTGGAATTCCTGCGTCTGCGCTCCGCCTGGGGATGCTGTATTGGTCTGTGGTGCGGCAACTACATCAACTATTTCCTGCTCACCTGGCTGCCCTACTACCTGGTCCACGAACAGCATTTCTCCATGGCCGCCATGGCCAAGATCGGCGGCACGGGCTACTTGATTAGCGCCGCTTCCGCAACTCTGTCGGGATGGCTCTCCGATCGCTGGATCAGGACGGGAGGAACTCCCACGCTGGTGAGGAAGACGTTCACCGGCGGAATGATCGCCGTATGCGGCATTTTACTGGGCCTGTGCGCAATTGCCGGGCCTACGGCTTGCGTCGCTCTGCTGTGGACGAGCCTGGCGTTCTTCGGGGCCTGCTCTTCGAATGTATTTGCGATCTCCCAGAGGCTCGCCGGACCTCACGCGGCGGGGCGCTGGGTGGGTTTTCAAAATGGTTTTGGCAATCTCGCCGGAGTGGTGGTGCCTGTGGTCACGGGTTTCATTCTCGGACGCACCGGAAGCTTCTTCTGGGCCCTCGCCATTACGACCGCCGTCGCGCTGATCGGCACTGTCTCATGGGTGTTTGTCGTCGGCCCGGTTGAGCAGGTTGAATGGGGAAGCAGGCCCCGCCGTCTTCCGCTGGCCCCCAATGTTTACGCAGTAGTGCCGGAGAGCACAGACTGACGAACCAGACTGAAAGAAATCCGCCGGGCGGGGTAGGTAAGAAATCTTAATCCTAAACAATCTTTAGGATGGGTTCCCCGTTCAAGCGAAGCTTGAGCGGGGTGTTTCGTTGGCAAAAGCCACACCCACTCAAGACCAAAAGAGGGCCTTTAATGGGGCACGCCGCAGCCGCTTCTACATGTTAGGAAACGCTGCAACCAAAGAACCCTACCGAAGTTCGCGGAGCAGCAACTCGCTGGCCAGGTGGGTACGTTCGCCACATAAGGCGTCCGATGCGGCTGTGACTCTCGGAGTCTAACTCTCCCGATCTTGCGGTCAGGAGAAACAGTTCGCCCTCGATCATTCTCAGCTGCTCCCAAATGTCGATCTTTCGCTTCTCATAATTGGATAATTGCATTTCAGCATCCTCGTAATCGTGTACAGGCAGGTCACTTAACTCGAGACTGGGTGGCACGCCTTCATCAGGCGCCAGTTACTCTGGCATCGATCTCGCAGGATGGAATGGTCAAGCCCGTTTTCGCGCGAACCCGGTCAACGATCTGTTCGGCGCACTCGTGGTACTCGGTGTGTAGAGTGCTGCGCCAGCCTGCGAGTTCGCCACGCAGGAATTCGGCCTCAGGTCCGGCGGGGCCATTCTTATGCCCAGCATGAAAGGCCTGCAAAAGGAGCGCACCCTGGTCAACTAGACGATCGATAGTTTCCGCGTTTGCCACAAGACGCATAATAATTATCCTTTGCACAATCGGGCTGCCTACAGAAACCAATCGCGCCATGCCGCTAACGGCCAGATAAGTTAGTAAGCTGGCGGGTGGTTATGAAAGTATATTTTGTAGTCCGGGAAGGCAGCTTTGGCCGCCTTCCCGGACTACATGATCGCCGAAACTACACAGCTACGGGGGCGTTATGAAAGGTCGAGATGACCGTCTCAAACGTCTGAACCCGCGGCGTTCCATCGATTACCTTCGCCAGGGTCTTCAACACTTCGGGGTACGTGTTGGTGTTGTAATCCTCTGCGTTATTCTTGTTCTCCCACAGGCTGATTGAAACCGCGTCCTGCGAGCCGGTGCTGCATAGACTGATTTCTTCCTTGAAGCCCTTCTGCTTGCGCAGCAAAGGAAGGATCTGGTTTTCGAATGTGCGGGTGTAATCAGACTGCATATTGGATTTCAGGCGAAAAGAGACATTACGTGCGTACATATTCAACCTCCTAAAGGTTGGTCAGTAAGCCATATAAGATGGAGACAACTTCAGATGGGCTGACTTATATTCAGGGAACCTGAATGAGGGGAAGGTGGTCACTACCTCAGCTCCGACTCTACAGGATAGGGTCCGCCTTGTCAATGTAAGAGCTGCTGAACAAGCCTCTCTGGAAGCCTTCGATTTCGCTCAGGACAGACCTTTTCGATAATCCAAGTTAGATACTTGCTGCTTCTAACAACCCGCTGATCATCACTCTAAAGGACTTATGACGTTAATTGTGACTTTGTGATTTCCCTCGGGGAGAGCTATTGTGCTCAGACTTCGGGCTGCACGAAACCATACCATGATGTCTGGCCAGAGAAGTATCAAGGAGAAACGAATGAAATCCAAGAATCTACTTGCTGTCGTCCTGGGGTCGCTGATCGTGTTCGCTCTGTCATTGCCGGTGATGGCACAGAGCACCACGGAATCTACGACCTCGACGAGCACGACCCAGGCGCCTCCCGCAACCCAGAGCACCACGACCACGACTTCGCAGGACGCGGCACCCATGCCGGCCCAGACCACGAAGACGACCGATACCAATACGAAATACAACAAGCATCAGAAAGTGAAACAGACCGACACGACCACCACCACCACCACGCCGGCGGCCGAGCCGATGAAGCACACTGACACCACGACCACCACCACCACACCGGCGCCGGAAGTGAAGAAGGAAACCACGACCACGACCACCACAACCCCGCCCCCGCAGAACTAATCGCGGAGAATCGGTCTTATTTGTTCCTCGGAGAGTGGTCCGATCTCGCTTTCCCAGGCGCACCACTCAGGCTCAATGCTTGAGTGGCATTTTTTCGTGGGAGCTGGCAGTTCGGACGGTGGCCTTCGATCGGCGTATGATTGAGTTTGAGAGAGTTCCCCGACTCCTCATTCAGACCCCCTGAACTAGGTCAGCTGTTCTGGAGTTCCCCCCTCTTAGTTGTGAAATCGCAGGAGTTGATATGTCCAAACCCAAGGTCCAAGTTAATCCAGCCGCTACCCCTCCCATACAGGCAGAACCCGTCCAGAACGTTTCAGCAAGTGTGTTTTCTGACGAAGAGATACGGGTCCGCGCCTACCAGATCTACGAGTCCAGCGACCGAACTAACAAACATCCTGACGAGGATTGGAGCCAGGCTCAAACCGAGTTGATGGAGATGCTGGGCGGGAAATGAACCCTTGGGCAAGTGCCCCACCCTATGAGTACGCCAAGGATTTGTGATTGGCTTGGCGTGCGATAGGATGGAGCACCAGTTCCCGGAGGTGAAGTGTGGCCCTCAGCTTCGGCAAAGATATACGCCCCTTATTTCGCGACGAGCTCGATGTGGAGGCAATGAAGCCTTTCGGCTTAGATCTCTCGTCCTATGATGACGTGCGCTCACAGGCAGGCAACATCCTGGCGCGCCTGGAAGATGGCTCAATGCCCTGCGACGAGGTGTGGCCGAAAGAACGAATCGGCCTCTTTAGGCAATGGATGAACGAAGGGATGGCGCCCTAGACGCGGACGCAATCTGTCAATGCGTGGTCTCTGGCTTAGCGAGAGGCGGGCACTTGATTCCCTTTTCCTTCTTCCACGAAGTTACGTTCACCGGCTTGCCCTGCATGCAAGTTGTCATCCCCTGGTGCGCGGTGCCTTTGAATTGGATGGCGGTACCCGACTTCGGGACCTTACTGCTGAAGAAGAGGCTGTAGGTATCGCCGGTTTTGGAATCGACGAGAACGTGACAACTGCTTTCGACTGCGTTCTCGATGCAGCCGGAACCGCGAACAGTCTTCGGCTTAGCTGCGGGCTGGTTCGAAGACTGTCCAACCACGGCAGCGCAAAGACTCAAAAGCAGGAAAAGTCCAACGATCGTTTTCAACTGGAGCATTCCTCGTTGCAGGATGATAGCAAATGGACATTACAGCCTGCAGTGGCGCGAGAAATTCCACACAAGCAAAACCGGATTGAATGGGCAACGATTGATTAGATCGCGGCCGCTTTCATGACTTGATCGTAAATCTTCACCAACACTTTGTTGCGTTCCGGCTTGGGGATCGCATCGAGAGGGTTCTCAGGATCGTTCGCTGCTTGAAACTGCGACAGCACGGAGTCGCGCACCGTACTGGCACTGACGGCGATCCATATGATGGTTAAGCCCTGGTTTTTGGCCTTCTCCAGCAGGGGCGGCAGTTCCTGATGGGCGATGAAATCGGAGGCGAGGAACGATTGCGAGACAAGGAAGATCGCCATACTGGCCGACTGCAGCGCCTTCTCGATCTCGCTTTGCCAATCGGATCCCGCGAGTATTTTCTTGTCGTCCCAGGTATTGAGAAGCCCCCGGTCCACCAGTGGCTTGAGGAACTTCTTGAGTTCCGCGAGCCACCTGTCGTCATCATGGCTGTAGCTGACGAATACACGTTTTAACACCACGATGCGATTGGCGAAATGGATGAATCTGATTTTGTGGTTCGTGCGGTCGATCTGGTAGGTGATTTCCACCGGGAGGTCGGGATGGATGTATTTGATCAACTCTCCGCTTTCATCTTTTCCGATGGACTGCACGCGCAGCGGGTAACCATCCGGATTGCTCGCCAGATCGTCAATCACGTTGAGCAGCTTAGGCAGTAGTTCGGCTGGGAGCTGGTCGCGCAGCTTACGCGCCTCGGGAGTATAGGCGTACGCGTACTCGGTGGATTCGACAGGCGTGTCAGGCATGGGCTGCGCTCCCCACCTCAGATGGCCGCAGCAGCGACACTAGTTTCAGTTGCCGAGCCGCATCGTCCACCGCATACACGAGTTCAAGTTCGGTGCCTTCGACCTTCCGTCGCAGAAGGCCGGTAGCGGTGTCTGCCTGCGCGTCCGATGGCCGGGGCTGAAGCATCAGCGCATCGAATGCCTCTTCGACCTTCAAACGGTCTTCGGGGCTGAGTTCCGCTTTCATCCTGCGCACGTCATTGCTGGAAAGGATGGAGAACTCCGCCTTCGAGGCATTCACCGAATCGGCAATCGCGTTCACACGGCTGCGGGCAATTTGCTCGCTCTCGATCCGCGAGAACTCCAGAATGGCTTCGCTGGGGACTACGATCGTGGCCGCGCCCACATTCCCCTCTTGCTTTCTCAGGTTGAGCATGACCTCTTTCAGTTTCGCGGCGTCGGCGGCCTGCACTGACATCATGTCGAGCCACGCTTTGCCTCGGCTCAGGGCGTACGTCATAAGAAAGAGGACACCAAGACCGAGTGCGGACCAGCTGCCACCTTTCTTCCCGACTCCGGCATATGCGATTGCGACTCCCGTCACGAAGGCCAGGATCGCCACTCCCAATCCAACCCTTCTTAGGATGACCCTCCAGCGTTGCGTGTGCCGCTGGGCCTTCCATAGAGCGCTGGACGCGCCGGACAAACCCACTCGGTGAATCAGCATCCTCTGCCGAATGATCTTGTAAATGAGCGGCAAATTCAACAGAAGCGAAACAGCTCCGCCCACAAGGCAAATCATGCCCAGCACAACACAAGCTATTAACAGCTTGTCGGCTCTACCGGGCTCGTTGTCTTTCAGAAAAATGGCCGAGATGATAGCGCCGAACAGGCAAAGAATGAAGCAAAAAATAAAGACGGTATAGAGCCGGTACGAGATCCGCTGCCCGCGAGTAAGCTTCATGGCCTCCTGTTCTCGTTCCAGAACAGCCACTACCCGTTCGAAATCGGCGCGATCCAGCTCCTGATTGGCAACCTCGCCCATCCAGCGCTCCTGCAGTCGTCGTGTGCTGAGTTCGCCGTAGCATAGCACCAGCGCAAAGCTGTAACAATCCTGAATCCGTGCGTATCGCAGTTGCTGAACAAGAACTGAACAAGAATGGGAATCGCACTCGATATATTAGCTTGCGCAGAAATCGAGTTGCGAGCAGTGCCGCAGGTGAGAAAAGTCCCTCGGACTTAGCCGTGCCGTTCTTGCACGCGTTGGGAGCCGAGGAGCCGACTTCTCCGAGCAGAAATGTTCACGTTGGATGGCAGACGCAACATGGGCCACTCGTTCCCACCCAACGAGTGGCCCCGGCGCCAACTTGCCCGGCTTCTGGCCGATCCGGTTACGTCACCCTGCTCTAAGTCAGGAGCCCTACTGCAGAGTGAAGTTGGCGACACCTACTGGGCTGGTGGAGTATCCATTCACCACCGCGATCGCCTGCACCTTCGCCGATTGGGTAATGGTGAAGGGTCCACGATAAATCGGTGACGAAAGCGTTGGCATCGAACCATCGACCGTGACATAGATGGTGGCGCCCTGCAGGCCATCTTGAATCGAGACGGTCAACGGAGTGGGATACGTTCCCGATGCGGGCGAAATCGCAGGCGCAGGCGCCGTGGTCATCCCCATGCCCGAGCCGTATCCTCCACAACCCATATTCATGACGAGAGCTAGAATTCCAACCCATAACAATTTCACAATTGCCTCCCACGTGCGGCCGGAGACTTAAGGCGGAAACCCCATTACGACCGCATGAATAGAGGTTAGGATGGGCCGCACCGGCTGTTGTCATCGGGAAGCAAAATGAATGTCACAATGGCGTGACGCCGGAGCCAGGAATACTATGGTTGCGGTGATTTTTGCCGGAACCAGAATTGCGTCCAAAAAAACGCCCGGCATGGGGCCGGGCAGCTAGAGTTCTGGTTGGGTTACGAACGCTCTTGTGGCGCCGCTTCCGATGCCTGGGCGCAATCACTCGATGCAGTTCGCGAACGACAATCGTTCGACGATTCAGCCGGCGTAAAGACTAGTAGCGATCTCGATCTTTTCCGGGCGGGGTTTAGGCGTCACGGCGTGAATCGGTATCATTATCGGAGTGCTGAATCGTAGTGCGACAAAATCTGCCAACCGTCGCTGCCGGAACCCAAGGCGCACGCGGGGAGGAGAAAGCAATGTTTTGCAATCATTGTGGCAAGGCCAATCCGGATGACGCGCGGGTGTGCGCCTATTGCGGCGCTCCGCTGATCGGCGGCGTTGCCGAGCGGCGCCTCGTGCGTCCGCGAGCGGGAAGACGTATCGCAGGCGTGTGCGCCGGCGTGGCGCAGTATTACGACTGGAACGTGACCACCGTCCGCATCTTGTGGCTGCTGTTGTTCTTGTTTGCTGGCACCGGAGGGCTGCTGTATCTCATTCTCTGGATCGTGATGCCGAGTGAGGGATGAGAACCTCCCTCTGAGCGAGGCGGGATCGTGCGTCGCGTGATTCGGGACAGGTAAATTTCGGAGACAAGTCTTGAGCCGCGACAACGACAACCGCGATCTCGGCATGACCCGCGACATCACGCGCCGCGACTTCCTGAATGGCGTCAGCCTCGGTGTTGGAGGCGCCCTGCTCGCCTCGAACGCACCACTACTCTCTGCGCTCGAAGACCTCGCCACGAAAGATCCCGCCAGCGGAAACTACTATCCTCCCGCGCTCACCGGGCTGCGCGGCAGCTACGACGCAACTTATCAGTATGCGCACGCGCTGCGCGATGACGCTTTCTGGGATGCCGCGCCCAAACCCTCCGCGACCACCGAGAGCTACGACCTCGTCGTCGTCGGGGGCGGCATCAGCGGACTGGCCGCCGCCTACTTCTATCGCCAGAAGTTCGGCAACAAGGCGCGTATTCTCATCCTCGACAATCACGACGACTTCGGCGGACACGCCAAGCGCAACGAGTTTACCGCCGGCAACCGCATGGTGCTCAGCTACGGCGGCACGCAGTCCATTGAGAGCCCCGACGACTACAGCCAGGTCACCAAAGGCGTACTTACCGACCTCGGCATCGACACCTCAGTCTTCTACAAAGCGTACGATCAGAAGCTCTATTCCAAGCTCGGCACCGCAGTCTTCTTCGATCGCGAGACGTTCGGCCACGACCGCCTTGTCACCGGACTCAACACCACGCCATGGCCCGAGTTCCTGGCGCAGGCTCCGCTGAGCGACGCCGCGCGCCGCGACATTGCTCGCGTCTACGTCGACAAGGTGGACTACCTTCCCAACCTCACGCGCGACGAGAAGCGTGCCAAGCTGGCCAAGATCAGCTATGCTGACTTCCTCACCAAGACGTGCAAAGTCACACCCGAAGCGCTGCCGTTTTTCCAGACTTGGTCGCACGATTTGTTCGGAGTAGGAATCGACGCCGCCGCGGCGCTGTCGTGTTACGAAGCGGGCGACGACTACGGAGCCATCTTCTACCCGGGCTTCGATGGCCTCGATCTTGGCGAGCGTGAGAAAGAGGAGCCTTACATCTTCCACTTCCCCGACGGCAACGCATCGATTGCGCGTTTACTCGTGCGCTCGCTCATTTCCGCCGCCATTCCCGGACACGACATGTATGACGTGGTCACCGCGCGCGCCGACTATAACCAGCTCGACCGGGCGTCTTCGCCGGTGCGCATCCGGCTCAACAGCACGGTAGTCAAGGTGAAGCACGACGGGCCGCCCGCGAGCGCCAAACAAGTCAACGTGCTCTACATGCGCGATGGTCGTCTGCAGGGCGTGCGTGCCGGCCACGTCGTGATGGCCTGTTACAACATGATGGTTCCGTACCTGTGTCCGGAGTTGCCGCCGCACCAGAAAGAGGCACTGCACTATGGAGTCAAGGTGCCGCTGCTCTACACTCACGTCGCGCTTCGCAACTGGCAGTCGTTCGCCAATCTAGGGATGCAGCACATCGTCTCGCCCGGCAGCTATCACTGCTACAGCGCACTTGATTTCCCCGTGAGCCTGGGCGAGTACAAATTCCCCAGCCAGCCAGACGAACCTGCTGTCTTATTTATGCTGCGCACACCTTGCAAGCCAGGGTTGCCTGCGCGCGACCAGTATCGCTACGGCCACGGCGAGCTCTACCAGACGACCTACGCTACGATCGAACGCAACGTTCGCGATCAACTGCGAAGAATGCTCACTTCGCAGGGATTCGATCCCGCGCGCGACATCGTTGCTATCACCGTGAATCGTTGGACACACGGCTATGCGTATGAGTACAGCACGTTGTGGGATCCGGATTTCGCTCCGGATGAGCGGCCGTGCGTGATCGGACGTCAGCCTTTCGGTCGCATCACCATCGCCAATTCCGACGCGGGAGCGAAAGCGTACACGGACGCGGCCATCGACCAGGCTTGGCGAGCAGTGGGCGAGATTCGAACGAGTTGACAAACGCCTTCGCGACGCCGGCGAGTCCGCTGAGATCTACCTTGTCCCCAACTTAGTCGACAAAGCATACATGGCATCCTTCAGATTGGAATATTCTCCCAGCAATTCGGCGTCCCCATTGCGGGTTTCCAGCACCACACGATGTTTGCCTGGCTGCTGAGTGATCCATGCTTTGTGTCCGCGCGGGAGTCCGGGAATTTCCAATGCATCTGCTCGCTTCAACACGTCTGAAGGGTCGTGGTTCTTTCCGTCGTCGGCGGAGAGCGCCTCGAGGTCCTTTACTGTCACATCGCTTGGCGTCAGCGCATTCTCGATCGGAACTTGCGCAAGAGGGACAACTTCGAACTTGAATTCTGACGGCATCGGGGGGCTGCCTCCAGAATTGACCCTAGCAGCATCTTTCGCATACGTCACAAATCTTTTATTAACTGATAGATGTAGGGGAGTGAGAGGGGAGCGCAGGAGAGTTGATTTTTATCGCTGCGGGGTCTTGACAGCAGAATATGTTTGCGCTACGTTAGTACTGCGTTAGTTTAACGACAACACTGGGATAAGACGGGAGGTCCGCTACGAACACACGTGAGAAAGCCAAACCCGCGGCGATGAACTTTAAGTCGGTCCCACAGACGGAGCTACCGCAGGGCCGCAACGGAAAACACAAGACCATCGTTCTGGAATTGCTCAGCGACCTCGAGCGTCTGCAACGCGGCCAGGCGCTGAAGATTCCGCTGGCCGAACTGCCCGACACCAAAGAAAACATCCGCTCCGCCCTCAACCGCGCCACGAACCAGAAAGGCATGAACGTAGCCACGTCGAGCGACGCGGAGTATTTCTACGTGTGGACCCCCGACGGCAACGGAAAATAAAGATTCAGCGGTGGCGCGAGGCTGAATCCTCGCGCTCGATATTCCACTCGCATGCCGGCCTGGATCACACGAGCAGACCAGAACGGTGGCCAGTGACCGGTTGTCAGTTGCCAGAAAGGTCAAAGACCCCGACTCAAGCTGTTGCTTGAACGGTGCAGCCACGCCCCAGATTTGCCAAGGTCTGGCGAAGTGGGGTTCCCAGCCGTGTACGCACAAAAGAAAAATCACACTTCTTTAGAATCAACGGTTTGGGCGGAAATTGTTCGCATGTCATTGATTTAACGGATAGTTATACGTATCCATGTCTGTCCGTAGGACTTAGGGGGACAAAATGGCATTTTCGTGCGTAAAAACTGACATACATTACATACTTTACGTACACATCAGAACATACTTTACATACAAGTCATACAGAAGATAGCGACGACAGTCAGATTGTCAAAGAGCACACTCACGAGCCCGCCCTGGCGGGTGCAAGGCACACAAATCCTCTTGCCTCAGAAGCTTGTTTTTAGCGGACGGAGGTCGGGCAGGCTAGGACGCAGGACACAGGGGCGTGTGACAAACAACAGTTGTCAGAAAGGCCCGAAGAACAGTTGTCGGTAGTCAGAAAGGTCAAAACCCCCGCTCAAGCTTGCGCTTGAACGTGGCACCCGCGCCCGCATTTGCCAATGTCTGGCACATGTAGGCCACCCTGCAATTCCCGATTTGGTCCGTAAGTCTGATATCAGACAAATGGCGCCAACCAATTCAGCGTAGACTTTAGGTATATCTCCATACGCACGTATCCCAGCCAAGGGACTGGTTCATTTGCGCATCCTGATTAGGCGTTTTTCGCCTGCGAGGAAAGCATTATGTACCAGCCCAAGCAAGCTTATCGGAATCGTGTGTTGGCGGCCCTACCAAAAGCCGAGATCGCGCGGCTTCAGCCTCATCTTTCCCTGGTGACCCTCAAGCAAGAGCAGACCCTGCTAGACGGAACGGCCCCTTACGCCTACTTCCTGGAAAACGGCGTTGCCTCAGTGGTGGTGACGACCGAAAGTGGGAGCACGGTTGAGGTCGGCATCATCGGAATGGACGGTGTTGTGGGAATTCCCATCCTGCTGGGCGCGGGCGGATCTCCTGGGAGGACGTTTATCCAGATTGCCGGTTCCGGTTTTCGCATCAAGGCGGCCACTCTAAAAGAGGAATTCGAACGTTCCGGCGAGTTGCGACGTCACTTATACCGGTATATGCAGGGCTTCCTGGTGCAGTCCGCACAGACGGCAGCCTGCAACCGGCTGCACAACATAGAAGAACGGCTTGCACGTTGGATGCTGGCCTGCCGCGATCGTATGGATACAGACCAACTCCGCCTTACCCAGGATTTTTTAGGCCAGATGCTGGGTGCGCCACGCACCACGGTGACGCTGGCGGCGGGCCTTCTGCACCGGGCCGGAATGATCGACTACTCCCGCGGGGTGGTCACGATTCGAGACCGCGACAAGCTCGAGGCGACCGCGTGCGAGTGCTACGGCATTGTGTGCGACGAGTTCAAG
>Ga0070766_10000865_pt1 | contig 14026 bp, 11 predicted proteins | sample HubBroMetageWFT6_FD_69782 | JGI IMG/M metagenome (GOLD analysis project Ga0070766, IMG submission 69782) | Warmed and freeze-thawed soil microbial communities from the Hubbard Brook experimental Forest, New Hampshire - Hubbard Brook CCASE Soil... | ecosystem: Environmental > Terrestrial > Soil...
GCGCCCGACGGCCCGATTTATATGGTGATGCGGCTGTACTGGCCGAAGACGGAGCCGCCTTCCATCCTTCCGCCTGGCTCAGGCACTTGGCAACCGCCAGCGATACAGGTCGCGCAGTAGCTGAAACCATCCAGTCGGGACGGGCGGTAGCCTGTCCCGGTTCCTCATTTATTTCAGCTGGCACGCTCTCGCATTTCGATTCAAGCCCACTCGCGATAGGCCCACGATCAATGGCGTCTGAGAAGTGACTCTTCCACGGCGACTCGGATAGCTATTGTGAAATTGATGGGATAAGGACGAAGGCTTCTGGCGACCTGTATGTTTCTTGTTGAGGACAAGAGCATCCGGGTCAGGAGAAGCCTTCATGATCATTGTAGGGTGTGATTTCCATCCGGGTTGGCAACAAGTAGCGGTTTTTGATTCTGCGACCGAAACATGAGAGATCAGATTCGCACAACCTGATGCACCCGACGAGTCTTTTTGCTGCCGGTGCACAAGAAAAGCCGCCGCCATCTGCAACGAAACTCGTGCACTTTCAGTCCATCAGAGGTTTTTGCGGAGCACAACCCCGTGCCTGACTCCCATTTGGTGCCAAACAAGACCCGGATTGGGATCTGTAGGGTTGTTGGTAGTGGGTCAGTTTGGAATTCGCGGATAGAATTAGAGGAAGATCAAGCAGGGTTGTCATCTGTGTCTTATACGTTTGGTAATTGTGGGGGTGTGTTGTGACGACGCATGAGATCAAGATCGTTCTGCTGTGGTGTGTCGGTCTTAACTACGTGTTTCTACTCATCTGGGTCGGCGTCTTCGTGTTTGCGCATGACTGGGCGTACCGACTGCATGGACGCTGGTTCAAGCTCTCGGTCGAGACCTTTGATGCAATTAACTACGCAGGTATTGTTGGCTACAAGATCGGCGTACTCTTGCTTAACTTGGTGCCATTGGTTGCACTCTGTTTGGTTTCGTGACGGAGTCGCCTACGGCATCCAGCCAGTCGTTCAAGGCTGACGCCCGTGACGGTCGCGGGCTTAACTCGAACATTAACGGAATCTCAAACTGACCCACTACCGTGTTGTTGAGCTGCTTGCGGCGGCATAGAATTGCTGGCGTCATGAGGAATATATGGCGAGCTTTCTTCTTGAGTACGTGCAATGGACATTTATGACATTCATCCGGAGACGCGACTTATGGTCAAGAGCAATACATCGGCGGCTACTCCTTCCACTTCAGCACCAAACGAGTGTATTCGGTTGTTCCTGTTTGAATCGACGCAGGTGTCCTGTGAGCTCCTGTCCTACGCCCTGGAGAAGTCTCAGTTTGGCCTCACAGTTGTTGGATCGGGCGTCACCCTTGCTATCAAGGACGAGTTCAAACTGGCGGAATCTGATGTTGCGGTCATCAGCTCGACACTAGCGGACGGACCCCTTGCCGGTTTCACCCTATTGAGAAAAATTATGAAGAAGAACAGTTCGGTGCGATGTGTGATGCTGTTCGACTACCCAGATCGCGATCTTGTGGTCGAGGCTTTTCGGTCCGGGGCTGTCGGGGTGTGCGAGCGTGGTCAGTCGTATGAAATGTTATGTAAGTGCGTATATAGCGTACATCGCGGACAGGTTTGGGCGAATAGCCAACAACTGCGATATGTTCTGGAGGCGCTAGCAACCGGAATTCACGGTCGTGTCACTGACGTAAGAGGTCAACTCTTGCTTACCCGGAGGGAAGACGAAATCTGCTCTTTGGTGGCGGCAGGATTGAAGAGCCGCGAAATTGCTGTATTGCTGAAGATCAGTGAACACACGGTAAAGAACCACGTATTTCACATATTTGAGAAGCTAGGAATTTCAAGCCGAGCCGAGCTCGTCCTTTACCTTCTGGGACAAAACAGGGCCCACGCGCGTGAGCCCACCACAAATGACGTCGTCGACGGCGGCGAGCCCCTTCTTGAGCGAATCGGCGTCGGGAGCTACCGGCCAAAGCGGATGCCACAAGCTCATGGCCACACCCCACCAGGCCATGCTGCAGGTGGGATCGGTCTCCGCAATGGATTGGAAAGCTTTGCCCGCCTCCTCGTACCAGAACGAGTGGAGCTAGGCAACAGCACGCTCAAATTGCGGTCGCACAGCGGCGGAACAGGAGGTCGGGAACTGAACTGTGCCAAACTGTCCCATGTCACCGAAATGTGAATGGCTGTTTTGTTCGTCAGCGCGGCCAGGAAGCGAGAGCAAAGAAAGGGTAGCGGCGAGAGCGAGCCAATAGCGGAAAAGCATGTTGCACCTCCAACGTTCTGTGCGCATTGGCACAGCAAATTTAACGCTGCGGCCAGCGTGGCGAACATATGCGCGCACTCACCCAGGCGGAAGTCCTAAAATCGGACCGGCACGACTCCTATTCTTCAGACTGGATCCTTTGCCCGCCCGTCTACGCGGTGGCTCTCTGACGTTCCTGGCACTTCCGCCACCACGCAACTGCGGGGGGGTAGGCAGCTAACTTCCCAGGAGCCGACTTATGGACAAGCTCGCAGAATCGCGAACCCGGCGTGCCGAAGCACGCGCAATTCGGCATCGGATGGCAACCCGATTTAGCCGAACCTTGCACGCGGCATAATTCTTGGCCGCAATTCCTGAGCTGCAGCCGCGACCTATCACTGGCTCGCCATTCGTGCACCACAGCAGCGCACAATCACCGAACCGCATGACACAAATGGCGAGTCGTTCTCGAGCTAATCATTCAGTCGTCATCGTGCATGGGACGCAAGTTGTTCTTGTAGACCGCGCTGCCGACAGAACTGCCCAGGCGGCCGCCCGCATCTTGGTCGGCTCGAAAATGTATTCCTCCGTAGACGCGCGCGTCGTCGACATCGTCGGTGATCTGCTTGAACGTAGTGTATTGCAAAATAATGTCGGGCACCGCGGGGTTCGACAGCGTGATCGAATACCCGCCCTTGCCGTAGAGACGCCTCAGGACCTCGGCACCACGATAACTTGCGCTGGCGTGATTTGAGGGATAGCTCGGGAAACATGGTGTCACGATAAATGGGAGGAAGTTGGGATCGGGGTCGGTTTTCGGATTACCGTCCGTGTCGCCTGCACGGATTGCTGTTTCGGGACGCCAAAAGTTGTAGTGGTACTTGTTGAGGAATGACGCCACGAGGCCGTCACTGATCGCCATGTTGACATCCAAGTAATTCTTGAATTCTGGTTCGCGCTGCCGAAGCTCAATTCGCGGCAATCCCATGCGACGGGAGGAATTCCGAAGTATCCTTCGGAAGCTTCTCTCAATTACAACAACTTACGCATGGCAATAAGCGTGCATAACATGACACCAAGCAGGGTGGCCGCGCTGGATGACGTGCCGCCGATGAGAGGAGGACAGCATGCACGACTTGGATCGCACACAGTTGGAGTACGGTTCAGAATTCTCCGAGTACGGGGAGGTTCCCGAATACTCTTCCGAAGGATACGAGTACGGCGAATCGGGGACGGTTCTGGAGGCCATCACGGGTGAAGGGGAGGCAGGCACCTGGGAGGCCGGCTACGAATACGAACAGCCGTCCATAGGCGAAGTCATGGAGGACGAACTCGCTTCCGAACTGCTGGAGATCAGCAATGAAGCCGAGCTGGACCATTTCCTGGGCAAGCTCATCAGCAAGGCAGCCAGTGGAATCGGCAGATTCGTCAGTTCGCCCGCGGGCAAGGCTCTCGGTGGAATTCTCAGACAGGTGGCCTCGAAGGCGCTTCCCATTGCCGGTGGAGCCCTCGGTACTTTTATTGGAGGTCCGGCTGGCAGCGTCCTCGGAAGCAAGCTCGCTTCAATGGCTGGGGGCGCATTTGGATTGGAACTCGAAGGGCTCAGCCCGGAAGATCATGATTTCGAGCTCGCCCGGCGCTACGTTCGCTTCGCCCATGATGCATCGCAAAGAGTTGCGGCTGCGCCTCCAGGCAACCCAAATGCTGTAGCAAAAGCAGCAGTAGTTGAAGCAGCAAGAAGGTATGCTCCTGGCCTGCTTACTCCTGCTTCCGGAGCTGCATCGTCGGTCTACGGCCGACCGTTACGTCAGGCTCCTTCCGTCGGAACGGCCTACTCAGGTACATATCCTCCAGCCAAGCCAATCCGGCCTAGGATGGCAGGCGCGTTTGTGCCGGGTGACTACGGTGCTGCCGGTCAGGGCCAGTGTCCCACTTGCGCTGCAGGGCCAACACACCGCAGGCGGCAAGGGAAGTGGATTCGCCGCGGTCGGCACATCATCCTTCTCGGGGTCTAGGCCGACATGAGTGCACACGACGTAGGTTTGTGGTTCCTCGAGCAGGAGGCCCATTCGCTGGTGGCGCGGCTTTCGCGGTTGCGACCGTTCGCGTTACTCACGCCAATGGTACCGGCAGCGACTCTGCCTCCTGCAGCTCAAGCTGCAATTGAGAATCACCTCGTCGAAGGGCGGCGAAGACTACGGGGAAGAATAGGCAATTTCCTCAGCTGGCTGCGCGGACCGGGCCGCAATGCAACGCTGGCCGAAGCGCAAAAACGGATCATATTTCTGAAACTGAGGTTTAACGCAGTGATCTCACAATTCCACATCTTTGCTGCCGTGTTCACACAGCGAAGCGAACTTGGCACGGGAGTGTGGATTGCTGGACTCGACGACTTCGCGGCAGATGCGCTTGCGCTGCCGGGAGACTATTACCAGGCGCCGCCCGTAGTCTGTTATGTCGATCAAGGTCATGGCGGAGCAATCCGGCGGGCGAGAACACGGCTGCCGGGGGGCGATCCAAGTCCGGTCGCCGTCATACGCATTCCCCACGAGCGGCTGCTGGGCAGCGGGATAGCGTCATCGCTGGTCCATGAAACCGGTCACCAAGCTGCGCAGCTGCTCAATCTGATTAATCCGTTGCGGGCGGCACTCCAGGAACGGAAAGAAGCTCACCCCGAAACAGCAGCGGCCTGGGCGCTCTGGGAACGCTGGATTTCGGAAATCGTCGCTGACTTCTGGGGAGTCGCCAAGGTGGGCGTTGCTTCCACGCTCGGGCTGATGAGCCTGGTGAGTCTGCCGCGCGCCTTCGTTTTCCGAATCGACACCCAGGACCCTCACCCAGCCCCCTGGATCCGGGTCAAGCTGAGCTGCGCCGTCGGGCGCTCTCTCTACCCACACCCACAGTGGGACACGCTGGGCAACTTGTGGGAATCGTTCTATCCGTTGGCGGAAACCAGCCCGGAGGTTCGAACGACAATCGGCATGCTTCAGGCGACCATTCCTGAGTTCGTCGGACTGTTGGTCAACTTTCGTCCCCAGGCGCTGCGCGGCAAATCGCTTCGGGAAGTCATGCCACTGGCTGAGCGCCAGCCCGCGCGGATGTCTGGTCTGTATCAGGCATGGAAGGGATCTCCGGCGCAGCTGCGCGCGGCGCGGCCCTCGCTGGCCTTCGCGGTGATCGGTCAGGCGAAGGCGGACGGGAAGATCTCTCCCGAAGAAGAAGGCAATTTGCTGGCGGACTTGCTGAGCTACTGGGCGCTGCGTAGTGCTCTGGACACTTCCACAATTTGTGCGACGCAGCCGAGAGTACGGCTTGAACAGCCGCTGCCCCTCGGCCGTGGATTGACGACGACTTTGTAGTAAGGAGGATTGAAATGGCGGCAACAGATAGGGAGAAAAAGCTTGCCAAGAAGGTGCTGGCGGAGCAGGAGAATGTGAAGGCGGACCTCAAGTACGGCGACGTTGAGTCTGCTGTAGTGGACGCTGAAAAACTCACCAGGGATCAAGCCAGGCTGGCAAAAATGGTGTCTGCGGCGGATGCTCCTCCGGGAAGTTCGACAGGCGGCGGTGGCGCCAGCCTCGCAATTACTCCGCCCACGCCCTTCGAGGGTCAGGAAGTGGTGCTCAGCGTGACAAACTGGCCCAGCGGGATCCCGACTACGGGTGCGATCTGCACCATCATGATGTCGCCCGGACCAAGCAACTACTCGTATCAGGCCCAGCAGGATCCGACTGCTCCCCAGAACTTTATCTGGGACACCGCCTCCGTCGAACCCGGTCCGTACGCAGTGACAGTTACAGTGACTGCGCCGCCAACAGGCCAACAGGCGGGGCCGACGACCCTCATCGCCAAAGGCAATGTCACCGTGGCTCCGCGGCCCATTTCCAGCGACGACCCGCTGACTATCAAGCTCACACGTTCTGCGGAGGAGCCGACTTCGGACGAAGCGCTTTGGGTAGTTATCCGGCAAAGCACGAATGCGTTGTCGTTTCCCAATTACGTCAATTTCGTTGACACCGTCATGTGTTGTCCCGGCAACCTCAGCGCTCTCTGCCCGCCGAGCGACGAGAAATGCGCTCTGCCACCACTGAGCCAGAGGAGATTCCTGCCTTTCCCCAACATGGACGCATACCGCGTGCTCAAGGTAGCCACGGAATGCTTTGTGATGATGAATTGCGGCGTTTTTTTGACGCCGAGTGTGCTCAAAACATTACTCTCGTCCGCTAGTTTCGATCGAACCGATGACGCCACACGGCTCAACGTGAGTGCGACGAACCTGCCCGATCAGATTGTGAACTATTGGATACAGTACCTCGGGGACGGCAAACAATATCTCAATGCCGCCGACCTGACAGCCCTCAAAGGTGAGCTGATTCTTCCTTATCTTGCCCTAGTTCGTGCAAGATTGCCGGAGCTGCAGCTGCAACCCTTCGGAAACGGCTTACAGTGCTACGGCATCCTGCAGCGCAAGCTCACCAATCCCTGCCTGATGGAGTTGATCTGGTCCTACTGGATGGAAGAAGGCATGCTGGTCCAGGCACTCAACGTCATCAGCCGCCGCTTTCAAAACCTGCAAGGCACTGGCGATCGCGATCCGCTCCGGCGGCTCGATCTCGATCCGCTGCGTAGTTTGAACGGCCTCTTCTGGGGTTACGTCCAAGATGAGCAGCACAGGCTCAGCGTGGTGCGGCGCGCTTACGAATATAGCCATGAGTATGGGCTTTCCCTGGAAGGCAAGGCGGTACGCGGGCTGCGGCCCTCGGACAGCCGATCGAAATTCCTGGAAGCGTTTCACAACCTGCTGTATCTGTGCTCGATTTTCTACAAGGAAGACGACGATACAACCGTAGTCGCGGATGGCTTCCCCATATTGAATGCTCTGAAGGAGATCCATTTCATTCTGGCTGCGGGCGCCTCGAACCAGTTTGGCGACCTGCCTGCAACAGCGCGCCAGGAGATGCTGATGCAACAGTGGCTGCTGGCTCGGCCCGAGATGCGTGACTTCCTCGGCGGCAAGATCATGGTGCCGTATCCCGAGGATTGGATGGATCGGGTCGACACCATCAAGGGTATGAGCGGCTGGACCGACGTCAGTGTCATCTACTTCCGCGACCTTGCGGTTTACGGTGAGCAGATCGTTCTCTCGATCCGCTATGGCGCATGGAGTATCACCAATAATCCGGCGCAAGCTGCGAACTGGGCGCGCTACTGGCGGCCTGAGATCCAGGCCTACATTCACGCCTATCGCGCCGCTACCGGCGTTGACCTGACGCTCGAACCCGTGAATTCGACTCTGCCGTCAGTTTTGCTATTGAAACGCTTGGCCACTCAACGTCCGGCTCTTACTCGTTGAAAGTTCGAGAAAGGGCATGCTCGATTTCACATCGGCGCTGTATCTGGGGCTGCAGCATCCAAGCTGGTCACTGCGGCCCTGGGCACAGTTCACCACCGGGGCGCCAGCGGCTCTTCGATCGCCGGTCAGCGCGCAAATAGTGGCGCAGAAGGTCGCCGCGCTGCAGGGATGCGAAGCCGGCACGTTGGGCACCTCAACCTTGCACGTGTTCTGGGACTTGTTCGGCATCCTGGCGCGAGAGCGAGTAGCCATTTACGTGGATGCCGGGACTTACCCAATAGCACGCTGGGGAGTTGAACGAGCAACAGCGCGCCGGGTGGCGACATACAACTTTGCGCACCACGACACGGATGCGCTGTGGCGGCTGTTGAATCGGCAAGCGCGAAGCGGAGTTCGACCGCTCGTTGTGAGCGATGGATTCTGCCCGGGATGTGGAAAGCCGGCTCCACTCGCTGCGTACCTGGAGCGAGCGCGGGCCTTCGGCGGCCGGCTCGTCATTGACGACACCCAGGCGCTGGGAATCTTCGGCAGCGGGCCTGCGCTTGGAGTCCCTTACGGTAGAGGAGGAGGGGGAATGCTCCCCTGGAGCAACATCCACGAACCCGATGTGATGGTGGTCAGCTCACTGGCGAAGGCTCTCGGTGTTCCCGCAGCAGTCTTGGCCGGTACCCAGGCCGTCGTCCGCGAGTTCGAGGACAAGAGTGAAACGCGGGTCCATTGCAGCCCACCTTCCGTCGCCGTGGTGCGCGCCGCACAGCATGCGCTGGCCGTCAATACCGAACATGGAGATGCCTTGCGCTCACGCTTGTCCAGCGTGGTACTGCGCTTTCGGCAACTGACCACCGAGGCTGGCTTCCGCTTTACCGGCGGCCTATTCCCTGTGCAGACGCTTGTGTCTGAGCCAGAGATGGAACCGGCTCGCCTTCACGATGCACTGCAGAAGGCAGGGATCCGAACTGTGCTTCATCAGGCTCGCAACGGGCATGGCCCACGCATCAGTTTCTTGATCACAGCCCGGCACGTTCCCGAAGAAATCGACCGTGTGGCAGGCGCACTCAAGGAGGGATCGGTTTTGCGGCGGTACCTGACAATTAGAGGTCGGAGCCATGCTTCACCTGGAGCACTCTAAATCGGGTCGGCTGACGGGAATGCTCGTCAACCGCGGATCGTAAGCACAATGCCAACCGCTCGTTCTCTTGTAAGGGAGCAGAGGCCATGAGAGATGAATACGGATTTGAAACTGGAGGTCTTGAGTCTGGCGAGCAACTGCTGGAGCAAATTCTGGACCGGTTAGAGACGCGATACTGCTCGCAGTCCGAATTTGCGAGCGAGGGAGAAAGCATGAATTTGGAAGCGCCCGCCTTCCGTTTCGACCCATTCCCTCCGCCCGCAGGCTGCCCGGCACTTACACGTCCGGCATATGACCGTATCTTGCGCCAGGCAGTCCTGCACGCTATCAGTATCGCCAACAAGGCAGCCACCAAGCTTGAGACGGCAGTCGCAGTTGATCCTCGCCTTCGCAATCCAGAAGCACAAGAAACCGCGCGGTTATTCCGATTCTTCTTCTGTCACGATCCTTCATTGCCGGTGCCGTGGGCTGGGAATGAACCCTCCGGCCTCAGCGTCGCCAAACGCTTCCGTGCCATCGCACGAGAGCTTAACGGGGGAAGACGAATCATATTCCACTGTGACCCGACCTGCCCCGGAATCCGACGGGCGCACACGAATCAGGCAAATGCACCGAACGAGATTAATCTTTGTCTGCCGTTCTGGAATCGCCCGCCGGGACCAGGACTTCCGCGTGAAGCCTTCCGGGCAGGAATCATCTTGCACGAAATGCTGCACGTTCTATTTACTGACTTCTTCCATCACGACCCCAAGGAGAGAAAAAGAAACAACGCTCACTGCTTCAGGGCCTTTGCGCTGCGTGCAGCAGGCTTCGGTCAAGACGCCGCAGCGCTGGGCGGATGCACGGGAAGACCCTGTTAAGTGCGAGCCTTCCGCGATCAATTTCGGGGACGGCAAATCGTGGTGGCGTCGAGCTGGTCTGAGTCATCCCGGTTGCCGGTTCTTTCGCCGGGCGTACCGAAGTCGTGGCGGCGAAAGACAAGTACTACGGACTGGAGGTAAAGGGACATGACATACGGACTTGGGTATGAAGCCGGAACTTTCGAAGCTGAGGAACAACTGCTGGAGGAGATTCTCGATCGCCTGGAGGTACAGGAAGGCGAAGGATTTGAGTCTTCGGTTTACGAAGACCGCCTGCGAGAGCTTCTGGACCGGCTGGAGCTACAAGAGAGTGGCGGCTATCTCTCCGAACTGACCCCCTCAAAGACACCACGACCAGTTACGAAAACGCAGTCGTGTCCGCCCAGAGGTTCGGGCGCACAGCCCACGGAAGTCCTCGATCAGTTCGACTTCGCTAAAGACAACCTGAAGCCGTTTCACCGGGAGATCGTGCAACGCCTCGCCCGACTGGTCGCGGCAAGTTGGGGCACCCAACAGCCCATTCACGTCATTCGCGCCGTTGGCTATACCGATCCCGTTGGGAAAGAACCATACAACCAGGGGTTGGGTTTGCGACGCGCGCGCGCAGTGCAATCAGCTCTTGAGTTCTCGCTCGCCCTGCAACGGCGAGTTCACTGGCGTGCCCGGATTATGAAAGCAAGCACAGACGTAGTCATCACCCCGAGCACAGAGGGTTCTGGAGATCCCGTGGCCCCCAACACCACACCCCAGGGACGTGCTTGTAACCGTCGGGTCGAGGTGTTTCTGGAGACTCCGCCGCCACCTCCGCCGCCACCTCCGCCGCCACCACCTCACAAATGCAGTCTGCGCGATTACCCGACGAATTGCCCGCCCGGTGGTGTTCCGCCGCTGCCGCCGGATCCGCCTAGGGGACCCATCAGAACAGGGGACACGCTTCCGCCACTGCCCCCTCCGCCGCCACCTAAATCTTCCCGTCACGTGATTAGAGACTGGGCTAACCGTTCTTTGTCCGCGTTGCCCGGGCCGGTTCGCAAAGTGATTATCGACAGCGGCTCGGAAGCTGCGCTGAGTCAGGGTCTGGGTGCCCTGGGAGTAACCGGTCCGTACCAGGAGGCTCTGGGGGCAGTGTGGCGAGGGTTGAAGCAGTGATCAGGACATAGTCAACGTACGGCCTGAGAGAGGGGCAACGCGTGCAGTGGGATTTCCTGAGCGACCGGATCGCAGTCGATGTGCGAACTATTTCCTACTCGCCTGCGCTGTCCTCTGGCCGTGGGACCACAGAACTGAGGCGAATATGAGACAGCAACCTACTACATTTCAGACCTACCGCGACGGATGGGCAGGGCAGTCTCCCAGGCAATACGGCCAGTGGCATCGCCAGGGTGACCGGCTCGTTGTGTTTTCCGATGACGAGCCCTCGTTCAGCGATCAAGACTTGTTTCAAGAGGGCCCCACCAATTCCCCTTTTCGTGGACAGATGGGCATGCCCGATCCGACGGCGAATCGAGTTTCGAACCCCTACGTTGTTCCGCTTCGATGGATGGCAAAAGTGTCCATCTTCAAGAATGGCAATTACGATGGGGGAGGAAGCGGCGTCCTGATCTCCGACCGCCACGTGCTTACTGCCGCACACGTGGTGTACGACGTCCTCAAGAACCCGGCACAGTTCAGCCTCGAAGTGGCAATAGCAAAGGATGAAGCCAAAGGCTTCAGTCCATATGTGCCCGCCAAAAAACCAGACATTTCCCCGAAATACAGTCCTGGCACACTGGAATACGACTACGCCATCATCACTCTCAGTCAGCCGGTAGCAGACTTGAGATTCCCGGAGCTCGGGGGCAGCAAGTTGTGCTTCTGGGGCAGCTCGGCATGCGGAGCAGGAACGTCCGCGATGCCAGTAGATCCGGCAACGCTTCTGCGGCAGACCGTCTTCACCGCCGGTTTTCCAAGAAAGCACGGCGGAAACCAGATGTGGATTTATTCCGCCTGGTTGCTCTCCGTGCCCCCGCAGAGTCCGATCATGGTTTTCGGTGGCGAAACTACGGAAGGCCAAAGCGGCTCGCCCGTATGGACCCAGCAGGGCGGTGGCTACAACCTGGTCGGCATTGTGGTGGCGCGAGGAAATGTGAATAGGGTCATCCGGCTTACTTGGGACGTTGTCTTCCAGGTAAACGAATGGATGCTTGCGTCCGGAAGAAGAACACCGGAACTTGGTCTTGGATCACAAGCCTGGGAATGGTCTCTACCTGCTGAATCGGGCTTCGAGGAGCACGAGCTGCCGCCGAAAGGGCTGGCACTCCTCGACCACATGCACTTTCCCAAAACGCCGGCAGCTCCAGGTAGGTTTACCAGCGGCAGCTTGACGAAAATGAAGGCCGCCGATCTGAATCCGCTCTTCATTAATCCCAGCGGCAGCACCGTGATCCTTGATAGCAGTCCCACCGGCTTGCAGCACTGTCTAGATGTCGCGATCACAACAGGGTTCGGCGGTTTGTTGGGCAGCGCGGGCCAAACAGGGCCCGGAGCGCGCGACATAATTCACGTCGCCCTGGTTGATCTGACTGGCGAGAAACTGACATCACCAGACTTAGCTGCATGGGGAGCACCGGTTGACATGTATGGCGCAAGCGTCCCCAAGATCCTTGCGTTGTACGCTGCTTTCCAGATGCGTTCCGATCTGCGTGAACTGGTTGTGCGCAAGTCCCCGTCAGATGGAAAGCAGCTTGAGTCAGCCGCCGCCGGCGAATGGAAGGCAAAGGGCTTGTCGACTCAACCGGACCTGGTGTGGCTCTTCGATATTCGCAAGTGGACGCCTGCCAAGAGTGTGGATTTTTCAGCCGCTGCTCAAGCCGTGTTTTTAAAGATTGACGACAACTGCTCGGCCGGGACACTGATTGCCAAAGTGACCCTGCCATACATCGGCTCGGTTGCCTGGCAATCGGGCTTATATCACCCCACCCGGAGCGGCCTCTGGCTCCGGGCCTCATACTGCAACACGGCGAGTTGGGCGAGTCCAGTCAAAACACCTTTTATCCACAATGCCACTGCGCTTTCTGCCGCGATGTATTTCACCCTTCTCGCGCAAGGCCGCCTGGTGGATGACGCATCTTCACTCGGTATCCAGAACGCACTTTCTCATGCCTGTGTGACCAGTCTCTTCCCCTCGCTTCCGGTCGTGGCTTCGAAATGCGGCGTTTACGATGGCTATCTCCACGACTGCGCCTGGATCCAAGACAGCAGCGTCCGATACGTCATCGCAGTTCTGTCCAGATTGACGACTGCCACCCAGCAAGGCCTGTATACACAACTCTGTGCTCAGTTGGATGCGCTGATCCGACTGAATAACCAAAGTCCCAAGTCACCCTGTTCGCCTTAGCTGCGGCGTCATGTTGAGGAAACATCGCCATGATCATTGATAGCCACTGTCACGCAGGGAAAGGCGACGGACTGACAGGTCCGTGGGATACTGCGGCTCCTCTGCACAAGTATCTTCGCCGTGCAACCACCGCCGGAATTAACCGAACGGTGTTATTTTCCGCTTTTCATTCCGACTACGATGTGGCTAACCGCGCAGTGGCCCGAATCGTGGCCAGCCATCCCAGTCGGTTTTACGGGTTCGCCTTCATCCATGCGCAGCGGGATCGCGGGCGCGTGTTCAATATGGTGAAGACGGCGGTCCAGCAATATGGCTTTCGTGGAATCAAGGTACATCGCTATGACGGAAGAATCACTCGTGAAATCTGCGAGGTGGCACGTGTCTTTGCTCTGCCGGTGCTGTACGACGTCATGGGTGAAGTTTCTGTCGTCGAACTGCTTTCGCGCGAGTATCCGGACGTGAATTTCATCATCCCTCACTTGGGAAGCTTCGCCGACGACTGGCGGGCCCAATTAACGTTGATCGATTATCTCGTCCGCCATCCCAACATCTACACCGATACTGCTGGAATTCGCCGCTTCGATCTACTGCAGGAGGCGATACAGCGAGCAGGGCCAAAGAAAGTATTGTTTGGTACAGATGGACCGTGGCTCCATCCAGCGGTCGAGTTGGTAAAAGTTCGCGTATTGGGACTGCCAGGGTATGAGGAGGAACTGGTTCTGGGTGGTAATTTCCTTCGGCTGACCGCCGGCGTGCGGTCCCATCCGGCACGTTACACCTTGGCCGTAGCGGCGGCATGGACACAATCCGAATTCCGAGATCCCTGGTCCGACAAAAACGTTCCTGCAGCTTGATGGGAAGTTCTGAGCTCGAAACGAACCCGCAAAACATAGCTGTGAAGGAATGGTCTAACTCATTCCCTTTTGTTTGGCCGCACGGCGAAGTTGCAACGCCCGATCGGTAACCCCCAGCTTCTGCGCCGCGCGTCGCAGATTGCCATTCGCCTCCGAGATCGCAACGTTAACTGCGATTCGTTCGGCTGCCGCTCCGATTTCTTTCAAA
>Ga0070766_10000867_pt1 | contig 14010 bp, 9 predicted proteins | sample HubBroMetageWFT6_FD_69782 | JGI IMG/M metagenome (GOLD analysis project Ga0070766, IMG submission 69782) | Warmed and freeze-thawed soil microbial communities from the Hubbard Brook experimental Forest, New Hampshire - Hubbard Brook CCASE Soil... | ecosystem: Environmental > Terrestrial > Soil >...
GGTTGTTCGGGCAAGTATCCGATTTCGCGGTGCATGCTTACATCGTCGATCGACTTGCCGCGGACGCGCGCGGTCCCTGAAGTCGGGAAAATGATGCTCATCAGGACTTTCAGCGTGGTGGTTTTCCCCGCGCCGTTTGGCCCCAGGAACCCGAAGACTTCTCCGTCTTGCACCTGAAGAGTCAGGTGATCGAGTGACCGGTGCATACGCTGGCGCCAGAATCCCACCGGATAGTCCTTGGTGAGGCCCTCAATCTCAATCGCTGGTGTACTCATAGCCTTACTCATTCTAATTTTTTTTTAACAACCTCGTGCATGTCAATAACCCTGATGTTGCTTCAGAGAACACAGCAGTGGGGCTGTTCTTAGCGAAACCGATGGCCCAGATTTGTAGGAAGCTAGTTGCCGGTGGAAGTTAGCTTGTCTGCGCGCCGGAGTTCCGGAAAACCAAAAGCCCAGAGCGCCGTAACAACTAAGGTCCCTATTCCGCCCAAAATAACGGCAGGAACGGTTCCAAACCAACTCGCCGTTAATCCCGACTCAAATTGCCCCAACTCGTTCGATGCGCCAATGAAGACCATGTCGACAGCGTTCACTCGCCCGCGCATCTGATCGGGCGTCATCAGTTGGAGCAGAGTCACGCGGATCACGACGCTTACCATGTCGCTAGCGCCCACCAACATCAGTGCCATCAGCGACAAGATTAGGTTACGCGAAATGCCGAACACTATCGTAAAAATGCCAAAGCCACCTACACACACAAGCATCGTGGCACCGACATGGCCACGTAACGGCCGATATGCCAGCAATATTGCCATCGCTGCAGCGCCTACGCCCGGGGCAGTCCGCAATAGTCCAAGTCCCCACGGCCCCGTGTGAAGAATTTCACGCGCGTAAACCGGCAGTAGGGCCACAGCACCGCCCAACAAAACCGCAAAAAGATCCAGCGAGATCGAACCCAGTATCACTTTTTGCTTCGTGATGTATCGAAGTCCGGCGAGAACAGTGGACAGATTGATCGGCTCTCTTACTCGGGCAATCAGTTTGGGCCGAATCAGCGTGCTACAGCACACCGCGATGCCCGCCGATGATAAGGCCGTGGCATACACGGCGGAAGGTCCACGGAAGGCCGCATAAACGAGCCCGCCGATCGAGGGCCCCAGGATCGTCGCCACCTGGAAGACAGTCGAATGCCATGTCACTGCATTAGCAAAATGTTCTTCGGGAACTAATTGTGGCAGCAGAGCCCTGCTGACCGGCCCGCTAAATGAGCGCACTACGCCGAGCAAAACTAAAACCGCATAGATCATAGGTACCGACGGCGTTTCGCGGTGGCTTAAGTACAGAAGCAGTCCGGAGCATGTTGCGAACCCCGCGTAGCAAAGCATCAGTAAATTGCGGCGGTTAAAGCGATCCGCTACGTTCCCTGAAACAAGGAACAAAGTAATTCCCGGCAGGAATTGGCAGAGGCCGACCAGACCCAGATCAAATGCGCGGTGCGTAATGTCGTAAACTTGCCATCCGACCGCGACGGATTGCATTTCAGTGGATGCGACTACAAAAAATCGCGCGATCTGATAGAAAACAAATGCAGGATAAGTGAACGCGATCCGCCCAGCAATTTTGTTTTCTTGCGATGCGGGCATCAGCGGGCGGTCCGCTCCTTCTATCGATGCGGCCAACAAGTATAACCTGAGTCGGCTCGATGCAAAGTTTCACGCTGAGCGCGAGAAAACTTTTTAAGTCGTTTGTTTGGAGCGTGTGTGCAAATAAAAAAGGAAATTAGAGAAAACAAATAATTTCCGCGCCGAAAAATTCTCCGAAAGAGAAAATTCTCGTAATGGGACGTAGTTGCTGCCGGCGCAGATAACACTACGGATAGACGCTTTCGACAACTTGTGTAGAACATTTTGTGGTCGCGTGTCGATTTTTTCTTGACAAGTTTTCTCATACCCACGATACTGCCCAACCAGACCCGGGGGGAAAAAGTTCGATGACGACTCACTTCCTGGCATCGATCAACGGAGCAACGGGCCGGGTTACACCGAAAACTTAGAGGGGAGAAACCCTACTTCGCACCGCGCATACCAATTTTTAGCGCGGCTTAGCTGGGCTTTTCTATTTTTCGGCTCGGAAGGCGGAATTTTAGCGTTTCGTCAGCCGCGCGCTCACGTCCCCCATGCTTTCGTGTATCCACCGATACACACAACGACACTCTGGATGCGGATGTTCGGGAGGAGTAGAATGGAAGTTCCCTCCCTCTGCGCTCCAGCCAACGTACGACGGCTTTACTGCCGGCGGAGGTAGAAATGGAATCTAGAATGACCCTGCAGAGCCAATCCGAAACAGAGAAAGTTACCCGGCGTGCTTCCGGCCTGGATTTCCAGCGCCGCTTCACGGACGGGAAAGTATCGCCCTTTGATAAAGTTGAGTGGGAACGCCGTCCCGCAATCATAGGAAATGATAAAGGTCAGGTAATTTTTCGACAGGACAATGTAGAAGTCCCGAAATCATGGTCGCAGACAGCGACAAATATTGTCGCTTCGAAATATTTCCACGGCAAACCGAACACGCCCGAGCGTGAAACTTCCGTACGCCAATTAATTAGTCGTGTAGTAGACACCGTTGTACGGTGGGGTGAAGAAGGCGGATATTTCGCCTCGCCGGAATCCAAAAATATTTTTCGTGATGAGCTGGCCCATCTGCTGGTTGAGCAAAAAGTGGCTTTCAATTCGCCAGTGTGGTTCAACGTCGGCGTGCAAGCCAAGCCTCAATGCTCCGCCTGTTTCATCAACTCCGTCCAGGACAACATGGATTCCATCATGAACCTGGCCAAGACGGAAGGCATGCTCTTCAAGTGGGGTTCTGGTACTGGCACTAACTTCTCGTCATTGCGCGGCAGCCACGAATCGCTTTCTGGTGGTGGCATCGCGTCCGGCCCGGTAAGTTTCATGAAAGGCTTCGACGCGTTCGCCGGTGTGATCAAGAGCGGCGGTAAAACTCGCCGCGCCGCCAAGATGGTGATCCTCAACGTCGATCATCCCGACATCATGGAATTCATCGAGTCCAAGATGAAGGAAGAGCGCAAAGCGCATGTTTTGATCGAACAGGGATACGATCCGGCGATTGACGGCGAAGCCTACTCTTCCGTTTTCTTCCAGAACGCGAATCACTCCGTACGCGTTACCGACGATTTCATGCGCGCTGTAGAAGAAGACCGCGACTGGTGGACACGAAACGTCACCGACGGCAAGCCAGTGGAACAATTTCGGGCGCGCGACTTGCTCCGCGAGATGGCCGACTCCGCATGGAAGTGCGGCGACCCCGGCATGCAGTACGACACAACCATCAATCGCTGGCACACTTGCAAGGCGACCGATCGCATTTACGCTTCGAACCCGTGCTCGGAGTACATGTTCCTGGACGATACCGCTTGCAACCTGGCGTCGCTAAATCTTTTGAAATTCCTAGGCTCGAACGGCCAGTTTGATACGGAAGGCTTTACTCACGCCGTGGATGTCGCCATCACTGCGCAGGAAATCCTGGTGGACAACGCCAGCTATCCAAGCGAGAAGATCGCGCGGAACTCGCACGACTATCGCCCGCTTGGCTTGGGTTACGCAAACCTAGGTGCGCTGCTGATGTCGCTGGCTATGCCTTATGACTCTGACAAGGGCCGCGACTTCTGCGGCGCCATCACCGCTCTGATGACCGGCGAAGCTTACGCCCAGTCGGCGCGCGTTGCAGAGCGCATGGGTCCGTTTGGCGGCTACCCGCGCAATCGCGAAGCAATGATTGACGTTATACGCATGCATCGCGACTCCCTGCGACCGATCAAGGAAGAGCACGTGCAACCTTCTTTGCTTCACGCTGCACAGAAGTCTTGGAATGATGCTCTTGAGCTAGGCGAAAAGCACGGTTACAAGAACTCCCAGGTTTCCGTTCTCGCGCCTACCGGCACTATAGGCTTCATGATGGATTGCGACACAACCGGAATCGAGCCCGATCTCGCCTTAGTGAAGCAAAAAAGGCTCGTTGGCGGCGGCGTGATCAAAATCGTGAACAACACCGTTCCGCAATCGCTGATGAATCTCGGTTATCCGCCGGAACAAGTGGCGCAGATTGTGGATTTCATCGACGCGAACGGCGCTATCGAAGGCGCACCTGGATTGAAGGCGGAGCATTTGGCGGTGTTCGATTGCTCCTTGGCGACTCCAGGTGGACGCTCGATTTCGTGGCGCGGTCACCTGCGTATGATGGCTGCTGCTCAGCCGTTCCTCTCCGGCGCGATCAGCAAGACAATCAATATGCCGGAAGAATCCACGGTAGAAGACATCATGGAAGCCTATACCGAGTCTTGGAAATTCGGACTCAAGGCTGTCGCCATCTACCGCGACAACTCGAAAGGGTCACAACCTTTGTCTGTCTCCGGTAAGAAGAAAGATGAAAAGTCTGCGGTGGCGTCAGTTCCCGCGACCGTCGAAGCTCCGCTCGCAAAAGTGGAAATTCCAGCCGCTGTCGAGCAGCAGGAACTCTTCGACCGTACCAGGCGCCGCAAACTGCCTAACGAACGCGACTCCATTACTCACAAGTTCTCAATCGGCGGCCACGAAGGCTACCTGACCGTCGGCAAGTATCAAGACGGCCAGCCTGGCGAGATCTTCATCAAGATGGCCAAGGAAGGCTCCACGCTCTCCGGCATCATGGATGCGTTCGCCCTATCAGTTTCTATCGCGCTGCAATACGGCGTTCCGTTGCGGGCCCTGGTCGATAAGTTCGTCAACTCGCGCTTCGAGCCTTCCGGTTACACGGGCAATCCCAGAATCCGCTACGCCAAGTCCGTCGTGGATTACATCGGACGCTGGCTGGGCGGAAAATTCATCTCGTCCGATTACCTTGATGGTGAAGTCGGGGTGGGAGAAGAAACAGGTTCGGCAGCGGTGGCCATGCCTTCGGCCAAATCTCCAACTCCGGTCGCCGTGATGAAAGCTCCTGAACAAGAAGCCTCCACCAGGCCGCGCGCTGCCATTGACGACGCGCCATCCTGCTCCGAATGCGGCATGCTGATGACTCCAAACGGTAGCTGCTACAAATGCTCCAACTGCGGCAGCACGTCCGGCTGTAGCTAGAATCTCTTAGCTACAGCAGGCCGCCAGTCGTAGCGCAAAAGACATGCGATTAGGGATTCCACTTCAACGGCGCGGCAAAACCTGCAGGAAATAAAAAAGGGGGGCTCCGTCGAGCCCCCTTTGCTCTACCCCTAGTTCCGGTCTCGGCGCGGCGAAACCGGCCCACCCCGGGATAAGAGACAGCCACTTTCCCAGTTGCACGCGGATTGCCACGAGCCTTCGCCTTCGCCAATTGCCTGCGCCGCTTGGCGGCACAAGACTTACGCCACCCAGGCCGTTTTCTAACACCGAGATCGCGCGAACATCTCCATTTTCTGAAAAGCTGCGCTAATTTTTTCTATGGACTTTGGAAGGCCTCCACTCAACGGCGGTCACACTAGGATTGCGAAACGGCTGTGCGACGAAAGCGTTTCCACATCCAACGCGCCGGCACAAACAGGATCAGCACCCACAAGACCAAGGCTGGCAGAGACTGAAGCGCCCAGACACCGAATCCGATCACACTCTCGACTACTGTTTTATAGCCTTGAATCGCCGCATTGCGAAGCCGCGTGCTGGTGGAAGGCGGCGCACCCTGCAAACTTGCCTTATATTCTTCCTGTACGGAGAGTTGCACGGTGGCGAAGTCAACGCGCGTTTGCAGCGCTCGCTGATCCGCCTCCATCTGTTCAATCTCGCCCCGAACTCGCGCGATCTCCTGCTCGGTATCCAGAATGTCTTTCACTTTTCCGGTGTGTTCGCGAAGAACATCGAGAAGTCTTTGCTCGGTGGCGCGCGCATTCTTCAACCGCGCCGCGCGATCTATAAACTCCTTGGTGACTTCCTCGCCAGACTGGGTTTCTTGGTCCACTCGCCCCAGTTGCTTCAGCTCCGCAACTGCCGATTCTAGCTGCGCTGAGGGAATCTGTAACGTAGCCGACAGGGTACGCGCAGAGTCTTGCGGCGACGCCGTATTCAGGCTGGCGATGTATCCATTGTGGCGTTGCGCGATGGCCTTCACCGTCGCTTCGACCGGCCCAAAATCCTTTACGATCAAAGAAACCGACGCCGTTCGGGCGATCATCGGCCTCGTCTGATCAGTGACGGCTTGGCCGTCCACGGAAATTGATTTCTCCGAGTGGTCGCCAAGGCCTTGGTACAGGCCGTTTGAATCCGGAGAGATCCGCTCAGCCTGAGCATTAGTCTCTAAACTCTCGCTAATTTGAGCCCGTTCGCGGTATGACTCGGCCATTTGCGACGCGTTCGGAGAAGGCTCTGGGGGTGGAACGAGCGTAGTCAAGCCCCTCACCTCTCGCGCCTTCGGTGCTCTTAGAAGATTCGGACGCCCGAGAACGAGCAGCAAAACAGCAAAACCCACAACATTTGCCACACCCCATACCCAGCGGCTTCTTAGGGGCGCGAATTTCCCGTCCAGCCACGCAGCGATTCCTCTTGGCTCATTTTCTTTTGCCAACCTAGGAGCCGACCTCGCTGTTTTCACCTTTTCAGTCAAGCTGGCAGGAGCTGGTTCCACGCTCCAATTCGTTAAATGAGCCGACACTCCGCGCATCTGCTCTGCCAACTCCGCGCACCCAGCGCATTCCCGCAGGTGCGCCGCGACGCCCGCCGCGCGATCCGCCGAAAGCTCGCCATCGAGATAAGCCATCACCTCTTCTTGCTCGTAAAGATGAGTGGATGAATTCATTTCCGCGCTCCAAGACTCCCCGGCGTAGCGGTCAGAATGTCGCGCAATGCCATGCGCGCGCGAAATAGCCGCGACCTCACCGTGTTCACTGGCACGTACAATAATTTTGCGATTTCCTCATAGCTCAACTCTTCGAACTCCCGCAGCATCAAGACCTCTCGTTCGCCGCCTTCCAACCGTTCCACCGCTTGTCGCACGCAAAGCGCATCTTCTTGGTTCGTTCCAGAGGGGGCTGCCATTTCGTCGGGCGCAGCACACACATGTTTTTGATCGTTAACCGACTTGCGTCTGTGCGCCGCGAGAATATTGAAGGCAATACCGAACAGATAGGCTCGAAAGGTCGCCCTCGGCTCGTACCGTTGCGCGCCTCGCAGCACCGCGAGAAACGTTTCCTGCGCGAGTTCTTCGGCTTGCGCCGCGTCGTTCATACGCCGCCGGAAAAAAGCCCAAACGCGCTCGCGGTAACGCAGGAAAAGTTCGGTGAAGGCGGCTTCCGAACCTTGCTTTAATTCCAGGATCAGTTGCTCATCACTGGTCATCGTTCGTCACGAGCGGGAATTAGTGACGTCCCAGCGTCGCGTCCTCTTAGAACTGGCTGCTTCTATATCTGTAATGTCTAAGGAACGCGAAAAGTTCCCGAAGCTGCAGCTTTCCTTTAGCGGGGGGGTGGTTAGGTAGGATTTAAGCGCCAAGGGCAGAGCGCAGAGCGGATGCCAGGGAATCGGACCAACGGCGTACATCCTCGTCGCGCTCCGCTTCCACCATCACGCGCGCAAGTGGCTCCGTGCCGGAATAACGCAGCACCACGCGTCCGGAGTTGCCAAGCACCTTCTCCGCCTCACGAAGCACCTTGGAAACCTCGGGCAAGGTATCCAGCGCCGGCTTCGAACGCACGCGCACGTTCACAATTTTTTGCGGGAAAATCTTCAGATCGGCAATCAACGAGTCGAGCGGCCCGGCAATAGAAATAATCGAAGCAATTTTCAACGCCGTCAGCATTCCGTCGCCTGTGGTCGCGTCATCCAGGAACAAAATGTGGCCTGACTGTTCACCACCGAAATTCGCTCCAATCCGCTGCATCTCTTCCAGCACGTAACGGTCACCCACGGCGGTGCGTGCAAGTTTTAGTCCCGAGCTTTCCAGAGCGCGTTCGAGTCCAAGGTTCGCCATGGTAGTGCCCACCACCACATCGCCTTTCAGCTTCCCTGCCGACCTCAGGAAGCGCGCTACCACTAGCAAAACACCGTCGCCATCCACCAGCTTTCCTGCCGCGCTGGAAAAAAGCGCACGGTCCGCGTCTCCATCGAATGCCACACCCAGCGACGCGCCGGATTCCACTACGCGCTTTTGCATGCCTTCCGGATACAACGAACCGCAGTTCGCGTTTATATTCTTGCCGTCAGGGGTGTTGTTTATTGCGATTACTTCTGCACCAAGGGAACGAAATAGACGCGGCGCCAGATTGCTCGCTGCGCCGTTCGCGCAGTCCAGCACAATCTTCATTCCGGCTAATTTCGCGCCAGGAAGAATCGCTGCGGCCAATCCGGCCAGATAATCGTCATCGATCTTTTCGTTGTCGTGAAGGTGCAACGCTTTTTCGCTGGGGACCTCGTCCCTCGACGCCAGCACGAACTTCTCGAGCTCGATCTCAATCGAATCTGGGAATTTCATCCCGGTGGATGAAATTAACTTCACTCCGTTATCGTGATACGGATTGTGTGAGGCCGAAATCACCACTCCCGCAGCAAAGCCTTCCCTGTTCACTAGCCAAGCTACCCCCGGCGTTGTGAGAACACCGGCGGAAACCGGTCTGGCCCCGCCCGCAGCCAATCCGCAGGCAATCCTTTCGGCAATGTGCGGACCCGACTCACGCGTATCGCGTCCGATCAGGACGCTAGGCTTTGCAGCCCGCGCGCTTCCTTCCAGACGTAAGTAATTTCCCAGCGCCAGCCCCACACGATCGAGCGTGGCGTCGTCCAGCGGGTATTGCCCGGGGATGCCGCGGATGCCGTCAGTTCCGAAAAGTTCTTTAGCCATTGGCTCCTCTTCTCGTCCCGCAGGAAAACGGGGAGTAATTCTATCACCTCACGTCATTAGTCCCGTGCGCGCGTTAGCGAATCGGTCTCCTACCACTTATTTCACTGAAAGACACTGTACTGGTGTACCCGTTGACACATCCCCGCTCCCCGCAGCGCAGCCTGTGTTATCGTACGGGCATGCCACTGGAAGACACCAAAATCATCGCTGACAATGCGACGCCTGCCAAGATTATCGCGGCTGGAATTGTAATCGCTTTCTGCTACTGGGCGTCGTCTGTCCTCGTCACCGTCCTGGTGGCGGTGTTGCTCGCGTACTTTTTGGATCCAGTCGTCACCTTCATGGAAAATTGGCATGTCCCGCGCGCGTTGGGATCGCTGATCATCGTTCTCTTTACCATTGCCGTTTTGCTGTTCGTAGCATGGTCTTTGGTTGAACGCGTGGATCAATTCGGCAGGGACTGGCCCAAGTATCGCGCGCCCTTGCACGCGGTCGCCAACGTCGTAGAACAAAAGTTGGCCTCTGTCGAGGAGCACGTTTCGGAAATTGGCTCTTCCGACCAGGTGGGCGAACAAGCCGAACATCGCATTGTGGCCGTCGCCGAATCGCATCCCGTGCGCGCTGCATTGGTTTCCAGGCTTAGTTCGCTATATGAGGTAGTACTTGGCGCTACCTTCATACCGTTTCTGTTATTTTTTATGCTCGCCGCGAAACGCCAGGTCTGGCACGCGACCATGCAGTTGTTTCCGACCACCGAGCGCACTTTAGTGAAAGAAACTCTGACCGACATTTCTCTGGTCCTCCGCAGCTATGTGGTCGGGACGGCGATGGTAGGAGTTATTCTCGTCGTCTTGAGCTGGCTTTTTTTCCTGTTGATTGGGCTTGAGTTTCCGTTCCTTACTGCCTTAATTTCCGGCACCTGCAACCTGATTCCGTATCTCGGCGTAGTCCTGTCGTGGATGCCGCCTTTGTTGATTGGATTAAAACAATTTCACACTGTTACACCGTTCATTGGAATTTTTGCCGTGCTCACTTTCTTGCATCTTGTTGCCGCGAACTTGTTGGTCCCAGCGCTCGTCGGCTCCATGGTGCGGCTCAACGCGCTTGCATTAACCGTATCGCTTCTTTTCTGGGGATTTTTGTGGGGCGCCATGGGTTTGATTCTCGCGATTCCTATCACTGCGGTGATTAAGGTCGTTTGCGACCATAAAGAAAGCTGGCAGCCTGTAGGCCGCTGGCTCAGCGCTTAATCTTTCAACGAATTCCTATCGCGATTCTTCCTTCGCATCCAGAGCGTGGATTGACGCAACTGCCTCCCTAGCCGTCTTCGCATCGCCTGACTTCTGAAACATACGGATTGCAGCAATTCCCGCTGCGCCAGAACGAATACAGCTCGCTGCGTTTTCGGCATTGACCCCTCCGATCGCAATCAGATCGATGGTCGGCACAGCGCGACAAACCTCAGCCAGCTTCTGGAGGCCCTGCGGCGCGCCGAATTCTTTCTTCGAGGGAGTTTTGAAAATCGGTCCGAAAAAAATATAGTCCACCTCGGTGTTTTGGGCGTTACGAGCCTCTTCCAGGCTGTGGCAAGAAACTCCGATCGCAAAATCAGTGGGAGCATTCCCTGAGCGACACCAGCGCACCACATCGCCGGCCATCGGGGACGCTTGGCCGAGGTGTACCCCGTGAGCGCCAGCCGCCAGCGCTACATCAAGCCGATCGTTGACGATTATCCGCGCGGGTCGTAGAGTTTTTCCGCCACGAGCATTGGCCATTTGTACTGCCAGCCGCGCGAGGTCCAGCAATTCGCGGGCTGGTAAATTCTTTTCGCGAATCTGAATCCAATCAACACCCGCGCCGATGGCCGTTCGAATGTTTTCAAGTATTTTTACGCTTACGGCTTCGTCTGCCGCCGGAATCAAAGATTTGCGGTCAGTAACATAACAAACGATGTTTTTCTTAGCTGCGGCTTTCAACGATGGTCGTCCGGCGGCGAAAGGCTTCGAGCACATACACCACATTCATCACGCCCAACCCCGAGATAGCGCCGCGCAGAAAGGAGTTTTTTACAAAGAAGGCCAGGTCCGGATAACGGTAGAGAAAGTAGTTCATCTCCCATAACTCAGACCAGGGAAGCAAAATCAGCGCCAATCCCACTTCGAGCCACAATAGTAGCAACACAACGCGCAGAATGCGGTTCATCATCTGGCTAAGGATTATCGGAGATTAACGCGGCGGTCGCAAGCTTACTCTGGTCTGCCGCCGACGTTGATGAGACCCCAGATCCAACTGCCCACCGAGAATACTCTAGACCTGCGCGATGAAGAACATTTTCATTTTGTCGCTAAGCCCCAACTTGGGCGTACAATGATGCCGTTATCGGTACAAAATCCTGCTTCTTTTCGCAGCACGCATTTCCACAAATTTCGCTCCACCTAAAACTCTAAAAAGGCAAAGGAGACCATCCATGGCGACTATCACCACTAAAGACGGCACGGAAATTTTCTACAAGGATTGGGGCAAAGGGCAGCCAATCGTCTTCAGTCACGGCTGGCCACTCACCGCAGACGACTGGGACGGTCAAATGTTGTTCTTCGGCCAGAAGGGTTTTCGCGTGATCGCACACGACCGCCGCGGGCACGGCCGCTCCGGTCAAACTTGGGACGGAAATGACATGGACACCTATGCGGACGATTTGGCCGGCCTATTCGAACACCTCGACCTAAAGGACGCGATTATGGTCGGTCACTCGACTGGCGGCGGTGAAGTCGCGCGTTACCTCGGCCGTCATGGTTCAAAGCGTGTCTCGAAGGGTGTTCTAATCAGCGCAGTTCCACCGCTCATGCTGAAGACCGACAAGAACCCTGAAGGCGCACCCATCGCAGTCTTCGACCATCTCCGTGCACAACTTGCGGCCAACCGGTCCCAGTTCTATTGGGACATCACCATGCCGTTTTACGGTTACAACCGTCCGGGCGCCAAAATCTCGGAAGGCATCCGCAAGCATTGGTGGATGCAGGGAATGTTAGGAGGCGTTAAGGCTGGCTACGACTGCATCAAAGCCTTCTCGGAAACTGATTTCACCGAGGATCTGAAGAAAATCGAAATTCCCATGTTGGTGCTGCATGGTGATGACGATCAGATTGTGCCACTCGCTGCTGCGGCGCCCAAGTCCGCAAAATTACTGAAACATTCCACGCTGAAAATCTACAAAGGCTTTCCGCATGGCATGCCTACTACTAACGCGGATCAAATCAATGCGGACCTACTCGCGTTTTTCAAAGGCGCTGCTGTAACAGCGTCAGCGTAACGTTCGGGTGGGCCGGTCTTTCGCCCCCAGGGAAGGCCGGGTCTCAGCTTCCGTTCAGTTGATTGTTCTGTTTGCAAACAATTTCCGCGTGAAGTTATAAGAAAGCCCAACCGAAGATGTTCCGTAAATGGCTTCGGTTCCGCGCTTGGAACTGAGTCGAATCCCAAAGTGGGACTGTGCTTCCCGTCCAACACGATCGAACTTATCTCCGCCTTTGGAATCAAGGTCTTAACCTCGGTTTCCTCCTACCTCTAAGCCAAAAATCTTGACTGATCTTTGGCCAGCGCTTGGCATGAATTCGTCTTCATCGTGTGCGAGCAAAATCTAGAACTCACTTTTCGCATATTTGCGCAATGTGCCCAATGAGTATCTAAATTGTGCAGTACTGAACAGAGAATTATTTCTTGTAGCTCTACGATTCGTATCCCTGCGTTTGCAAAAGCAGGAAGTTTTTCGCCCACGGTTGCTGTTTCATCCTGGCGCTTCCGTGCGGCAAATGCTGTCGCCAGCCAACGTCATTCAACGACAAGAGACAAAAAGAGGAGATTCTGATGCGTAGCGTAACGGTTCGTACAATTTCGATAGTGGCGTTTCTATTGCTAGGCTTTGCGACTGGGTGCGGGCGCGAACAAACGAAGAATCCCGTGCCCTTGGTAGTTTCCACTGTCCCCGCTAATGGGGCGACGTCCGTAGCGGTCGCTCAGATCATCACCGCTACTTTCAATCAGGCGATGAATGCCGCGACGATCGATTCATCGACCTTTCTGGTAACCGCACCGGGCGGCGTTGCAGTTGGTGGCACGGTCACCTACTCCGGAACAACAGCGACCTTTGCGCCAGCGGCGCTTCTATCTCCGAGTACGTTGTATACGGCAACTATCACGACCGGCGCCCAAACTCCTGCGGGAAATGGCTTGGCAAGCAATTATGTATGGACCTTTACTACCGGAACCATCCCCTCGGTAACTTCCACCAACCCAACGAACGGCGCGATGAACGTGGCAATAAACGAGAAGATCACCGCAACCTTCAGTGAAGCCATGAACTCCACCACCATCATGGCAGCCGGAACGTTTACGTTGGCAGTGACGACAGGTGGAGCGGCTGTTCCGGGAACTGTGACCTACGTGGCCGCCACGAATACGGCGACGTTTGCGCCCGCAGCGAATCTTGTGCCGAGTACCCAATACACTGCCACCATCACAACGGCGGCCCAAAGCGCAGCAGCAGGCAACGGCCTTGCCGCTAACTACGTATGGACTTTTACGACCGGCCTCACAACTGACACAACAGCACCCACGGTAATTTCCACGATTCCTGCTGCGGGGGCCATGTCCGTTCCCACCAATCAGATAGTAAGCGCGACGTTCAGCAAGCCAATGGACTCAGCGACGATTACCGCGACTGGAACGTTCACGTTGGCCGTAGCCGGAGTAGGTGGCGCCGCCGTGAACGGAACCGTCGGCTACGCCGGAACAACGGCGACCTTTACGCCGTCAAGTGCACTAACACCCAGCACACAGTACACAGCCACGATTACAACCGCGGCTCAGGACCTTGCCGGCAATGCCCTGGCTGCGAACTACGTGTGGAGTTTTACGACTGGCACGGGTCCGGACACGACTTCACCAACGATCACTCTTACCAGTCCAGCCAGTGGAGGAATGAGTGTTCCGTTGAACGCCGCAGTGAGCGCCACGTTCAGCAAGCCGATGAATCCTCTAACAGTCACAGCGCCAGGTACTTTCACTCTAGCGGTAGCCGGAGTCGGCGGGGCAGCGGTCGCCGGAAACGTGACATACGATTCCGTCAGTCAAATGGCGACCTTCACACCGTCGGCCAACCTCACAG
>Ga0070766_10000868_pt1 | contig 14002 bp, 11 predicted proteins | sample HubBroMetageWFT6_FD_69782 | JGI IMG/M metagenome (GOLD analysis project Ga0070766, IMG submission 69782) | Warmed and freeze-thawed soil microbial communities from the Hubbard Brook experimental Forest, New Hampshire - Hubbard Brook CCASE Soil... | ecosystem: Environmental > Terrestrial > Soil...
CAGGCCCTTGGCGCGTGCGGTGCGGATGTAGTCCTGCCCTAACTCTTCGAGCATGGAGGTGCGCACCATGCGGGTCAGGATCGCGGCCAGCGCGCCTCCCATGGTGATGGCCGGAAGCACGAGATTCTGCCACGAACCCGAACCCGATACCGGCAACCAGCCAAGTTCAATCGCAAACACAAGAATGAGGATTGGCCCCAGCGCAAAGTTTGGAAACGACAGTCCGAGAAGCGAAACGAAGCTGAGGGCGCGGTCGTCCCAGCGATTGCGATGCAGGGCTGAACGCACGCCCGCGGGAATTGCCAGGCACAACGCCACAGTCAATGCAGCAAGCGTCAGTTGCAGAGTCCAGGGATAGGCCTGCGCGATAATGTGCCCGACATTCTGATTGAGGCGGAACGAGCGCCCCATGTCGCCGTGCAACAAGCCGCGCCAGTAGTTTACATACTGCGTCCCCAGCGGAACATCGAGTCCGTAGGCGTGGCGCGCTGCTGCGATGTCAGTTGCGGGTGCGCCTTCGCCGAGCATCTGCTGGATGGGATCGCCGGGCACAATGTGAATCAGCAGGAACACCACCGAGACCACTAGCCAAATGACCGGCAGCATGTACATCAGCCTTGTGCCCAGATAGCGGACCACTACTGCACCGCCGGCGTTGTCGGCTGGGCGTGCGGCTGTAGCGTTTCGATCTTGACGGTGTCGATGCGAAGGCCGTCCATTGAGGCCACGGTGTAGCGTCGTCCTTCGTGCTCGAAGCTGTCGCCCGCCTTGGGGATCCGCTGGAGCTTGGAGAGGACGAAGCCGGCCAGGGTCTCGAAGCCTTCATCACGCGGGAGTTTAATGTTGTACTGCGACTCAAGCTCGCGGATGTTGGTGGCACCATCCAGAAGAATCGAGGCATCGCCGGTCTCGAATACAGGCTCGCTGACATCGAACTCGTCTTCAATCTCGCCTACGAGCTGCTCGAGTATGTCTTCCACCGTCACCACTCCGGCGGTTGAGCCGAACTCGTCGACCACAACGGCGAGGTGCCGCTTGCGCTGCTTGAACTCCATGAGCAGATCGGGCAGGGGCTTGGTCTCGGGAACTACCAGCACCTCGCGCATGACGTGACGCACCTTCAGGTCGCTGGAGCGCGGCGGCAGTTGGGCCGACATCGATGGGCTCAAGCGAAAGCGCAGCCAACGCATGAGGTCCTTGGCATAGAGGACGCCGATGATGTGTTCGGGGCCGCGTTCTGGATCGTACACCGGCACGCGCGAGTGCTGCGCATCCGTCACCTTCTGGAATGCTTCGTCGAGTGGCATGTCTCCGGGCAGCGAGAAGATGTCGGGCCGGGGGACCATGATCTCGCGCACAAAAACATTTTCCAGGTCGAGCGCGCGTTGGATCATCTGCTCCTGTGGGGCTTCCAGGATTCCGATGCGGCGGCTGGCGGAAACAATCAGCTTCAGCTCTTCGGGCGAGTGCACTCCGCCCTCGCGCATTTGCCGTGCCCCGAAGGCCTTCAGAACCACTCGCGAGGAGGCGGTCATCACTGCGAGAAGTGGCGCAGCCAGGGTCATGAACACGTCCATCGGGCCGGCCACGGCCAGCGCGACCCGTTCGGTCCGCTGCAAAGCGATCGACTTGGGCACGACCTCGCCGAGAATTACGTGCATGTAGGTGATCAGGATGAAGGCGAAGGCGATGCTGAAGGCGTGGGCGTAGACGTGCGAGTAGGGCAGGCGAACGAACAGGGGTTCCAACACGCGGGCCATCGCGGCCTCACCGATCCAGCCCAGCGCCAGGCTGGAGAGCGTAACGCCGAACTGAACGGCGGCGATAAACTCGTCGAGCTTCTGGTGGAGTTTTTGGACCGTGCGGGCGCCGATGCGGTGGGCCGAAATAAGTTGTTGCAGCCGGGTTTCCCGGATGCTGACCAGCGCAAACTCAGCCGCTACAAAAAACGCGTTGGCCGCCACCAGCAGCACCACCGCCACGATGCGCAGCACAACAAAAGTCACCATGAAGCTGAAATCTTAACATCGCGTCTGTAACAACTGGGGTTGAGTCGAGCTTAACTATTTTTTGATCAGTAACTTACGGTGGTTCTGAGAGGTTGCTACCGTTTCTTATCCCAATTCGGTCTAAATGGAAGGAAAAGGGCGATCCGGGGCGGGTTTTTCATCATCGAGCACGGAACTTCTGTTCATACTCAAACGTAGATACCTGCAGCACAGGAATGCTACCTAGCGTCGGGAGGCGGCAGTGGCAAACGGCAAAAATAAGAAGAAACGTTGGATCATCATATCGGTGGTGGCCGTGGCGGTTGTCGCGCTTGTCATCGTTGCGGTAGCAGCAACGCGCGGCGGCACCAAGATCGATCCGACCAAGCTGGCAAAAGTCGAGAAGGGCGATCTCGCGAAGAGCGTGGTGGCGACCGGCAAAGTTACGCCCATCACCAAGGTTGAGATCAAGTCGAAAGCCAGCGGAATTGTGAAGAAGCTCTACGTCGACGCCGGCGACACGGTGAAGAAGGGCCAGGTGCTGGCCGATCTCGACCGCGAGGAAATCGAAGCGCAGGTGAACTCCTCGCGCGCGCAGTTGCTTTCGTCGGAAGCCAACCAGAAGGGCGCCGAGGCCGACTTGAAGCGCGCCGAGGTTGACGCCCAGGGCGTGGACATTCCGACTCTACAGCGAGCCTATGAACGCGCTGAGGAGATGGCCAAAGGTGGCATCGTGTCTACTTCCGCGCTGGATGACGCGCAGCGCATGTACATCATGGCGGTCAACAAGCGCGACGTGGCGAAGGCACAACTGGTGGTCAACAAGGCTAAGGTTGCGCAAGCCCAGGCCGACGTCCAGAAGAGCGACGCTACCCTCAAACAATTGGAAGAGCAGTTGAGCTACACCACGATCGTTGCACCGATCGACGGCATCATCCTGTCGCGCGATGTGGAGATGGGTGACGCGGTCAGCTCGATTCTGGTGATGGGTTCGGCGGCGACGCTGGTGATGACCATCGGCGATACCAGCGAGGTTTACGTCAAGGGCAAGGTCGATGAGAGCGATATCGGCAAGGTCTATTTGGGACAGCCGGCGCGCATCCGCGTGGAAACATTTAAGGACAAGACCTTCACTGGGCACGTGACCAAGATTTCACCCATGGGCGCGGAAAAGGACAACGTCACGACGTTTGAAGTTCGCGTGTCGATCAACAATCCGGGCGGCGAGCTGAAGGCGGAGATGACCGCGAATGCGGAGATCATCCTCGACGAGCACAAGAACGTGCTGATGATCCCGGAAGGCGCGATCCTGTACGACAAGGACAAGAAGGCGTCCACTGAGGTGCCCGACCCGAAGGGCAAAGAAGGTAAGCGCAAGGTGGCGCTGAACATTGGCATCTCCAACGGCGCCAAGACGGAAGTTTTGTCGGGCCTCAAAGAAGGCGATGAGGTCGTTTTACAACAGTAGCGTGAGTCCTCCTCCCGGGCTGCCGGCAACGGCAGCCCACTTTTTGTTGAACGCAGTTAACGTCAATGGGGCGAAACCATGAGAAAACACTTCCTCGCTATTCTTCCTCTCCTCCTGCTGGTACCAGCTTTGCTGTTTGCCAGGGCCGAGGACGAATTCAATCGCACTCTTACCGTTTCCGGTTCGGTGAATCTTGATCTCACCACCGGATCGGGCGAGGTGAGCGTCAAGACTGGCGGATCCAATCAAGTGGTTGTCCACGGCAGGGTCCGGAGCAACAACGAGTGGTTCAACGGGAACGCGGACAGCCTGGTGCATAGCGTCGCATCCAATCCTCCGATCGAGCAGAACGGCAGCACGATTCGCATCGGCTACAACCTGCCGGAAGAAGCCAAGCACCACATTTCGATCAGCTATGAAATCACCGTTCCCGCCGACACCACGTTGCAGGCGGGTTCAGGGTCGGGCGAGATTTCCGTGCAGGGAGTTCGCGCACCGGTGAAGTTGCATACTGGCTCGGGTGACATAAGGGTGCAGGACCTGGGTCCGCAGAGCTCGGTGAATACCGGCAGCGGCAGCGTTCACGCCGAGTCGGTGGCTGCCCCATTTTCTGCCGGGACCGGCAGCGGGGATATCCAGGCGGACCTGACGGGCAGCGGCGATATTGACGTACACACCGGGTCGGGCAGCATTCGTCTTCGCGGCGTCAAAGGCGGACTGCGCGCACGCACCGGTAGCGGTGGTATCGACTCCGACGGCGAGGTAAAGGGTCCGTGGCAGTTGCACAGCGGCTCGGGCAGTATTCGGATGGCGCTGTCCTCCAGCGGAGGCTTCAACCTCGATGCGCATACCAGCTCCGGGTCAATTCACTCCGACCTGCCCATCATGGTTCAAGGCACCCTGGGTCGTCACGAACTGAAGGGGGCTGTGCGCGGCGGTGGTCCTGAGGTCGAGGTTTCGACGGGCTCGGGCGACGTCGACATCCGCTAGGTTTCGGGTTCCCGGTGGCGCTGGCTATTCGACCACCGTCACCGGATCGCCCACCCGGATGGTTCCCGGCGTCACCACGGAACAATCCAGCGCCATGGTTCCGTCGAACTCCTTCACAATGCGGAACAAGACGTTGCGGTCCTGCTTGAGGGTGTCGGGATCGTAGGTGGTCATCACGCAACGCGCCCGAAGTTGCGCTGCGTATACCGTGACTTCGCCGATACGAAGCTGCTTCCCTTGCCACTGTCGCTCGGCCAGCCCTTCGACTCCGCCGATGAAGATGTTCGGACGAAATCGCCGCCGGTCGAGGCCGAGCGCGTTGATCGCGCCATCGGTCGCAACCAGCAGCGGCAAAATGTCGAAGCGCTCGGTGCCCGGAACATGCACCAGTTCTACTTTTTCGCCGACAGCGTGCTCGACCAGCGCAAGGGCCTCAGGACTGTCCCACAAATGGCCATTGATTGTGGCCTCGTGCGTATCGGGCGAGATGCCGCCCTGCAATCCCAGCAGGCCGTGATGGGTTCGCGAGGTGATGAACCTGCCGCGCGATTTCGAGACGACTACGATTTCGCGATCGCCGCGAATGCCTGTCTCCAACACTTCAGCTGCCTGCAAGAGTTCGCCCCGCAGGCTCTTCACCGGATAACGCCATAGCTCCTCTACGTGCATGAATGCCTTTCCAGCAGTTTTCTGGTTGTCGTAATGAGATGCGGCGCGTGCATCGAACTATGCAGGAGTTTCGTGCTGGCTTGACTCGCGCCGCGCATCCGAATAGCTTGCGGTCATGGCCGAGCCGCGTGTCGTCACCTTCACCACCGATTTCGGATTGCAAGACCCATTCGTTGGCATCCTGCACGGCGTCGTGCTCAACATTCATCCCGAAACTCAGATTGTGGACATCTGTCACGCTATCCCTTCGTTCGATGTGCTGGATGCCGCATGGACAATCGCACAGTCTTATCGTTTTTTTCCGCCGCGAAGCGTACACGTCATCGTGGTCGATCCCGGTGTGGGCAGCGCGCGCCGCCCGATTCTCGCCGAAACCGAGGAATACATTTTCGTTGCACCCGACAACGGAGTGCTGTCGCTCGTCGAGGCGCGCGAGCCCAAGTTCACGGTGCGACACATCACGTCGGACCGCTACTTTCTTCAGCCAGTGAGCCAGACTTTCCATGGGCGCGACATTTTTTCGCCGGTGGCCGCATGGCTCAGTAAAGGAGTGGCGCCCGCGGAGTTTGGTCCTGAGATTTCCGACTACGTTCGCCTGCCTCTGCCGGCAGTGGAGCATATCGGCGAGAACAGCTTGCGTGGAGTGGTGCTCAAGGTGGATAAATTCGGCAACCTCATTACTAACGTCAGTGAGCAAGAGGCGCCGGCGCTGTTTGCCGCGACACCGCCAAGCGTCAAGTTGCTGATTGCAGGACAGGAGATCACGCGTGTCTGCCGTTCGTACGCGGAAGGCAGCGATCACGAACTCTTTGCCATCGTCGGCAGCTCGGGTTATGTGGAGATTGCGGCCCGACAAGCATCGGCGGCTGAGAAACTTTCTGCCGGCGTTGGTACGCCGGTCGGAGTGTTGCTGGAGACGTAGCGTCGCCTAGGGATTCTTCGGCTTGACTCGCGCGTAGCGCTCCATCTCGCCCGTCCATTTGAGAAAGCGGAGCAGCTCGCGCCGTTCGCGCCAACTGAATCCCCAGAACTCCAGAAACCCGATGCTCTGCATCTTGATTCCGGTGTAGGTCTCGATGCGCCAGCGCAGATAGGAGCTGCGCCACGGCGCTAGACGATGTCCGCGTGTGGCGTTCCACAGAAAACGAAGGATGTAGGCGATATGCTTCAAGTCTGTAAGAAACGGGCGCGAACCTGCATCGCACGGCGTCCCGTGACAAGTATAGCGGCAAGTGGACCGTGCGATTGTGATGATAGCTGCATGCTAAACTCGCCTCGGATATCCATGACTGACGACACATTGCGACAGGCTGCCGAAGACCGCTACTACGCTGCCCTCGACCACTATGCCGAAGGCCGGCAAGCCGAAGCGATTGCCGATTACGAGGCGGCCCTGGCCACCGACCCGACGTTTCTCGACGCCATGCATGGACTGGCACGTGTCTATCAGGACACTGAGCAATACGACAAAGCGATTGCCGTCGCCAACAAGATCGTCGAACTCGATCCTGACGACGTTCTCGCGCACACCAGCTTGTCGATCCTCTATCAGCGCAAGGGCATGGTTCCCGAAGCAGAGGCGGAGGCCAACAAGGCCCGTATTCTTGGCTGGAAGCAGCAACTCAAGCAAGGCAAGTCCTAGCAATCGTGAAGCCCCGCAAACCACGAAATAACCCACCTCATCGCAGTCCCGCGAACCTCGCATCGTCGGAAAAAACGGTCCGCGCGATCTACCGCAAGCTGTCGCGCTCCTGGGGACCGCAACACTGGTGGCCGGCCGAGACCCCTTTCGAAGTGATCGCCGGGGCTATCCTGACCCAGAACACTTCATGGACGAATGTCGAACGCGCCTTGACCAGCCTTCGTGAGGCTGGAATGTTGAGCGTCGAAGGCATCCGCCGATTGCCATTGGCCGAACTCGAGAAACTGGTGCGTTCCTCGGGATACTTTCGTCAGAAGGCGCTGCGGCTAAAGAAGTTCATCGCGTTTCTGGATGAGCAGCACGGTGGCTCACTTGAAGCCATGTTATCGACTCCGACGCAGCAACTGCGTGTGGAGTTGCTCGCGCAGAACGGCATCGGCTCCGAAACAGCGGATTCCATTCTTCTTTATGCGGGGCACCATCCCATTTTCGTGGTCGATGCCTACACTCACAGAGTGTTGGAGCGCCACGACGCTGTTACTCCCGACGCCAAGTATGACGACATTCGCATGTTGGTCGAGTATGCATTGAAGCATGAAAAGCCGTTACCGATCGTCACGTACAACGTGCGCAATCACGATCAGCGTCCTGACGCTCACCCGCCGTCAGCGATGAGCACGGCGTCACGCGCACCATTGGCGCAGCTCTACAACGAAATGCATGGCTTGTTCGTGCAACTGGGGAAGCACTATTGCCACAAGCAACAGCCTAAGTGCGACGTCTGTCCTCTAGGCGCGATGCTTCGCCGGCCCGTACCGGCCGGGCCACTGCCCAAGAAGCGGAAACGACCATCTCGCGCAACCCGGGAACCATCAAAGGGTTAGTTAATCCGCAGGTATAATGAAAATCGGCCCCGGACACTTGTATTCCATTTGAATCAGTTTGGGTGCGCCCATCGAGAAGCGAACCCCTGGCACGTGATGTCTCCCGCCACACCGACAACCCGGCCGGCAAAGCAACGCAGTCGCACACCCGCGATCGTCGCCCTCGCAATCGCAATTTTCCTGCTGTTCGGAGTGATCTTCTCGCAGGCCACGTTCAATCTGACGTTTCTTCAGCCTGACACCAGCGAAGAAACCCTGATCTTCGCCGCGCTTTCTGCATTTATCTTCCTTTTGTTCGTGGCGCTGACGTTCGTGCTGTTGCGCACCCTGCTTCGGCTGTATGCCGAGCGCAGGACGGGCATCATGGGCTCCAAGTTGCGCAGCCGCATGGTAATGGGCGCGCTGCTGATGTCGTTGGGCCCAGTCATCCTGCTCTTCCTGTTCTCTTACGGTCTGATCAACCGCTCGATTGAGAAATGGTTCTCGCGCCCGGTGGAAGACGTGCAATACCGCACCGGCGTGGTCGCTTCGCTGCTGACCGACTATGCTGCCGATAACGCCCGGGTCGAAGCCCAACGGATTGCGTCGACGCCAGAGACAAAGAAGTCCTTTGAGACCGGTAATTTCACCCTGGTGTTGGACGAGTTCCGTCGCAGTGAAGTCAGCATGCAAGGTGGATTTGCCGCCGCAATTGCCGATGGCCGCGCCGAAGCCAGCTTCCATCTGCCACAGCCCTGGCCGGTAATTCGCGACCTCCTGCCGTCGAATGAAGCAGCTAAAACCAAGCCGACATCGTTCGACCTGCTGGGCAAGACGTACGTGCTGGGCAGGGCCGTGATCGCGCCGAACGGCCAGATCCTGGTTGCGATGCCGCTGCCGCCAAACTATTCCTCGGCGCTTCGCGATATCGAGCAGGCCCAGCAGCAGTACGACGAACTGCGGAAGCAACGACGGCGGCTGCGCCGCACCTACCTCGGGTACCTCTTGCTGCTAACTGTCGGCGTCTTGTTTGCATCAACCTGGCTGGCGCTCTACTTGTCGAAGATGGTGACTCGGCCGTTACTCGCACTCGCCGAGGCGACCCAGGAGATTTCGCGCGGCCGACTCGACTACCGTGTTGACGTCCAAGTCGGGAGCGAAATCGGACAACTGGTGAACTCGTTCAACCAGATGGCCGCGGACCTGGAAGCCAGTCGTGCCAGCATCGAGGCCTCGCGCTCCGATCTGGCGGACGTGAACGTCCAGCTCGAGCAGCGTAATCGACACATCGAAACCATTCTGGAGAGTATCCCGACAGGCGTGCTGTCGCTCGACGCCTTTCGCAACGTGATTCACATGAACGGCGCTGTCCGGCGTCTGCTGCACCTCAGTCCGTCGTCGGCCATGCCGGCCCGGAACCTGGAGGAGTTGTTCCCCGAAGATGTAACAGCGGACCTTGAGCATTTGATGCGAAAGGCCGATCGCATGGCCACGACCACCAGCCAGATGGAGATTGTGACGCCCCGCGTCAATCTCAACGTGGCCGTGACCGTGGCGTCGCTTGACTCACCGTCCGGTGCGCAGGAACCCATGGCGCAGCGCATGGGATATGTGGTCGTGCTGGAAGACATCACGGACCTGCTCCGCGCCCAGAAACAGACGGCCTGGAGCGAGGTCGCACGCCGGGTGGCGCACGAAATCAAGAATCCGCTGACTCCCATCGCCTTATCGGCCGAGCGCATACGCCGCCACCTTGAGCGCGGAACGCCTCCCGACGCGGCTTCGTTGAAGATTATCCGCAATTGTGCCGACACCATCGGTTCGTCAGTGCAAACGGTGCGGACGCTGGTGGACGAATTTGCTACGCTGGCACGCTTTCCGGCGTCGAGGCCGTTGCCTTCCGACATTAACGGCATTGTGGAGAGCGCGCTGCTGATGTTCGACGGCCGGCTCAGCGGAATTCGCGTCGAGAAGTTCCTTGCGCCGGACCTGCCCCCGGTACATGCCGATCCTGATGCCATCAAACGCGCGATCGCCAATCTCGTCGACAACGCCGCCGAAGCCATGCAAGGCGCCATGGTCAAAGAAATCGTGATATCGACAGCGCTCGCCGCGGAACGCGACTCGGTGGAGATCGTATTGTCAGACACTGGTCACGGCGTCACCCCGGCCCTGAAAGAGAAGCTCTTCCTGCCTTATTTCTCAACCAAGAAGCGCGGCACCGGACTGGGACTTGCGATCGTGAGCCGCATCGTCGAAGACCACCACGGCTCGATCCGCGTGGAAGAGAACACTCCCATCGGAACCCGCTTTATCGTAGAGTTACCTGTAGCGGCGGCGATGGCTGCGCAGCCGTCCGAACAGCATGCACACCATTCTGATCGTGGATGACGAGTCTGAGATCCGCAGCGCGCTGCAAGGCGTGCTGGAGGACGAGGGCTACAAGACCGTGCTGGCAGAGAGTGGCGAGGAGTGCCTAACCACACTCGGCCGCAAGGCGGTGGATGTGGTCCTGCTCGACATCTGGCTGCCGGGCATCGACGGACTGGAAGCGCTCGAGCGCATCGTCGCGATGGATGATCCGCCCGAGGTCATCATGATCTCAGGACATGGCAACATCGAGACCGCGGTGCGCGCTACTAAACTCGGGGCTTTCGATTTTCTCGAGAAACCGCTCTCACTGGAGCGGACACTCATTGTCCTGAAGAACGCTCTGGACGCCAAACATCTGCGCAGCGAAAACCTCGAATACAAGAAACAGTTTCAGGCCCGCAGCGTGATCGTGGGAGATAGCATTCCCATGAAGGCGCTGCGCCAGCAGATTGGGCTGATGGCGCCGACCAACGGCCGCGTGCTCATCTTTGGCGAGTCCGGTTCCGGCAAGGAACTGGCGGCGCGCGCCATTCACGCGCAGAGTTTGCGCAAAGACGAGATGTTCGTCGAGGTCAACTGCGCTGCTATCCCTGAAGACTTGATTGAGAGCGAGCTGTTTGGGCATCGCGTTGGTTCATTCCTGGGAGCAACCTCCGATAAGGAAGGCAAGTTTCAAAAAGCCGACGGCGGAACTCTGTTTCTCGACGAGGTCGGCGATATGAGCCTGAAGACCCAGTCCAAAGTGCTGCGCACTCTGGATGAGGGGCGTTTCGTGCCGGTTGGCGAGGAAGAGCCCATCACGGCGGACGCCCGGGTAATCGCGGCCACCAACAAGGACCTGGAAGACGAAATCTCCAAGGGCAACTTTCGAGAAGACCTCTTCTATCGCCTGAACGTCATCCCGTTCTACGTGCCTCCGCTGCGCGAGCGCAAAGAAGACATCCCGCTGCTGGCCCGGCACTTTCTGAAAGAGTTCTCGCACACCTACAACCGCCGTCCCCGCGAAATTGCCGACGATGCCCTGGACACGCTAACGCGCTACACCTGGCCGGGCAACGTCCGCGAGTTGCGCAACTTGATCGAGCGTATTGTCATCATGAATCCGGCGGTTGCGCGACTGGAACGGAAACATTTGCCGACGCTGGTCTATCGCGATGGTGGACGCCGCAATCTGGGCGAGTTTTCCACCCTGCATGAGGCTCGTGCCTCGTATGAGCGAGACTATATCCTCAAGAAGCTGGATGAAAACCTGGGCAGCGTGAGTCGCACCGCCGAGGTTCTGGGTCTCGAGCGCAGTCACATGTACCGCAAGTTGAAGGCCCTAGGAATTGCAGTAAAAGAATAACGGGAATTAGCCTTTCGCCTTGGGGTCGGGCTGATCGTTCAACATGCCTGCCGAAATGTTTTCCAACTGACGACGCCAGTCGGTTTCCTCGACGAAGTCGCGGGAGTCGCGCCATCCTGCCCGGACCTTTACGAACAGCTCCAGAAAGACTTTCGTGTTCAGAAGGCTTTCGATCTGCAACCGGGCATTGGTCCCGATCTTCTTCAGGTTCGCGCCCTGTTTGCCGATCAGGATCGCCTTCTGTCCCTCGCGCTCGCAGAAGATGGTGGCCGCGACTCTTGTCAGTTTCGCGCCTTCCTCGTACTTGTCGATCAACACCGTGGTTGCGTGCGGAACTTCCTGCGAGGTGTACTGCAGGACCTGCTCGCGAATCAACTCCGATACCAGAAAACGCTCTGGCTGATCGGTGATCTGGTCCTTAGGAAAATAGCGCGGGCCTTCCGGCAATGCCTTTACGATCGCGTCGAGCAGCGTGTCGAGACCTTTTTCCTTCAGTGCCGAGATAGGAATGACGTCAACGAACTCGTGCAGTTCCTTGTAATGAGCAATGAGTGGCAGCAGCCTGTCTTTGTGCAGCGTGTCAATTTTGTTCAGCAGCAAGATGCAGGGCAGCTTGGTCCGCTTGGCGATGTCGATCACGAACTGGTCGGCTGGTCCGAACTTCTCGCCCGCGTCAACAATCACCAGCAGCAGGTCGCAACCTTCAAGCGCGTCGTAGACCTCTTTCATCATGCGCCTGTTGAGGGAATTGACCGGCTTGTGCACGCCCGGTGTATCGATCAGAACCAGTTGACCTGCAGGACGCTTGCCTTTCTTCTCGACGTTGACGATCCCCAGAATACGGTTGCGCGTGGTTTGCGGTTTACGCGTGACAATTGCCAGCTTCTCGCCCACGAGCGCGTTGAGCAGAGTTGACTTGCCTGCGTTGGGACGGCCGATGATGGAGATGAATCCGGAGCGGAATGCCATGTCAGGCTCGAATCTGCTTGGGAGCAGAGACATTCTGGAGACTAACACGCACGCGCTCGACGCGTCGCTCGGTTGAGTCCAGCACCTCGAAGCGCAAACCGTTGTCTTCGAAGACTTCGCCGGCTGCGGGGATGCGGCCCGCGAGCTCACTGACCAATCCCCCGATCGTTGTCGCTTCTTTTTCGGCCGAACGAGGCCCACCCAGCAGTTTCTCCAACAGGTCGAGATCGGTGTTGCCGTTAAAGATGTAGGAGGTGTCGCTCTCCTTCACGATGTCGGTCTTCTCGTCTTCATCGCGGATCTCGCCCACGATCTCCTCGACCAGGTCCTCGATGGTCACCAGTCCGGCGACTCCGCCGTATTCGTCGGCCACAATCGCCAGCCGGATGTTGTCCTGCTGCATCTCGCGCAGCAAGTCGCTGCCTAGCTTGGTTTCGGGAACAAAGTAGACGTCAGTTTTCATGAGGTCGCCGACCGTCGTTCTGCTGGCCTCGGTATCCGGCACCTGCAATAAGTCCTTGGTGTAGATGATCCCCTTGATGTGATCGATGTCGCCTTCATACACTGGTATGCGGGAATACCGATGTTTGTTCAGCAGCTCGGTGAATTCGGCGATCGTCATATTGACTGGAACCGCCACGATTTCCGGGCGCGGAGTCATCACCTCGCGCACCGTCTTATTGCCGAACTCGACCACCGACTGGATGAGGTCACGGTCGCTCTCCTCCAGGATGCCTTCTTCCTGGCCCGCCTCAATCAGCGCGTCAACGGCCTCCGACGGATGCTCCGGCTCTCTCTCGGCATGCTCTTTCGAAAGCGATGCCACGGAAAGCGCAAAACCCAGGATCATCGTCACCGGCACCGCGATGTAAACAAGAATCCGCAATATCGGGACAAACTTTGCCAGCCACTCGCCTTTGGTGCGCACAAAAAATATGTGCGGCAGCAGACGGTTAAAGATCACGATGATAAAGGTAAGGCTCACTGCGGCCTGGACCAGGTCAAGCGCAACCCATCCCGAATCCTTGAAGAGCACGTAGCCGATAAGAACTCCGATGGCCGCCATGCAAAGCTGGACGAGCACCGCCATCGACAGCGATACCCGCTCCCGGGTGAAGCCCAGGCGCGGTTCCACCAACTGCTCGTAGGCGTCGATGTTTTCCTGGAACTCCCGCGAAAGAAATTTGCCCATCTCGTGGTGCAGCCGGTTGACGTACGACACCAACGCGAGCAGCGCCAACAAAAAGAGCAATAGGAGGGTTAACGGAAGGGTCATGCGCGGCGTCCTCCGCGCTTGGAAATGCCGGATCGTTTTCGTGCGGTTCCCGACTTGGCGACTGCGGCCTTCTTTGCAGCGGCCTTTGGTTTGCGCGCCAATTCCGCTGTTCTTGCCGCAGCGCTCTCGGTCCGTTCGATCAATCCGACAGGCAGCTTCAGCTCCCGCCGCATCGCGATCTCGCGTGCCAGCATCTCGCCCTTGTCTTTTTCGTGATCGAATCCCGCGAGATGTAGCAATCCATGCAGAATGAGGACCTTGACCTCGGTAGCCAGCGAATGTCCAATCTCAGTCGCATTGGTGGCGGCGATCTCGAGCGAGATCGCTATATCTCCGGCAACTCCCGGAGCACCCGACGGAAACGACAGCACGTCAGTCGGCTTGTTCTTGCGGCGGTATCGGCGGTTCAGTTCCTGCAT
>Ga0070766_10000872_pt1 | contig 13982 bp, 15 predicted proteins | sample HubBroMetageWFT6_FD_69782 | JGI IMG/M metagenome (GOLD analysis project Ga0070766, IMG submission 69782) | Warmed and freeze-thawed soil microbial communities from the Hubbard Brook experimental Forest, New Hampshire - Hubbard Brook CCASE Soil... | ecosystem: Environmental > Terrestrial > Soil...
AACCTGCTGACCCGCCTGACCACCGGCATGGATCTGCTGGCTGCGGCATCCTTTTTATTACTGGTGTCGTGGTTTGAAGGAGTGCGCGGGCGGGAGTTGTGGAAGCGGCTTGTGGTGTATATGAAAACGGCGGTGCCGGTCTACGCCGTATTTCTGCTCATCGACCGCCTTTACCAGTACTATCGGTTTGGATCTTTGTTGAACACCTATGTGCATTATTTCACCGTGGAGCATCGCATTCTGGATCCATCCTTGCCGGCGAGTTATCCTTTCGAGAACCCGTTCCACGTAGGCTTTCTTGGGGCTCTCCTGGCGCCGGAGAAATCCATCTTTCTTTTCGATCCTCTGCTGGTGCTCACGATTGTCATTGCCACGCTGGCCTGGAAGAGCTTCCAGCCGGAGATCAGAGCGTACCTCGTCGCCGGATTCCTGCTGTTTCTCGCGTACATCTGCTTTTACGCAAAGTATACGGTGTGGAGTGGTGATTTCGCATGGGGCGACCGCTACGTTTCCACGGCGGCGGAACTCGTGGCATTCATCTCAGTGCCTCTGCTGTTGCGTTATCGCCTTGAACTTGGCAGGTTCATTTGGACGATTGGAGTGGCACTGATCGCGGTCAGCGCCTTGATCCAATTGGCCTCGCTCGCTTTCTGGTTGCCGCTTGAGATTTATCAGATGGAAACGCTGGGTCACCCGACCTTCGTGGTCGCGCTGCGCTTCAGGAACATCGCCGCTTTTGCTCTGGGAAAGATGGACACATGGGGACTCAACAATTACGCCATGGCGCAGGATCCGTGGGATTACGTTCACATCACGACCTGGAATTTTCTGCCGTTTGTGCTGCGAAGAGTCGGAGGGGCTCCGGGCTGGGTGGTTAGACTTTGCCTGTTGCTGTGGATTGCTGGGCTTGCGGCCTTGACCTGGACTCTTTTTCAATTGCGCGAGATTCTTCGCTCCGACGAGCGCGAGGGCGACAAAATCCGCGCTGTTGCAACCACCCGTTCATGACTTGGATCCTTCCTTAGTGCACCTTCGTGTTCTTTGTGGTTGAGGAAGTTCAAAGGCATGAACGACAAAGGAGACGAAGGTTCACAAAGGGGATTCCCCCTGAGATTCATGCTATTCAGAACTTCGTCGCGCACTCGTTCCGCGTAGACAAGGCGCATGCTAAAGAAATACTCTTCCCGAGTCTTTAGTTCACAAGATTGACAACCATGAGCGTTGCAACCGAGAACTCGTCGCTACCGCTACAACCATCAGCAACGCTGCGCGCGATCTCTATCTTCAGTGTCTTATTGTTCTTAGCCGGGGCCGCGTTGCCACTCTTTCTCTCAGGACACGCTTGGATTGCCACCCTGCGCTGGGCTGGTCTGGTTGCTTTCGCATTCACCGGACTGTGGCGGCAATCGCTCACTCGCTGGATTTTCTTTGCCATGCTGCTGGGCGGAGAGCTTGGGCTGGACCGTCCGCAACTGGCCGAGCACTTGCGAGTGTTGAGTGAAATCTTTTTGCGGCTCATCAAGGTCATCGTCGCACCGCTCATCTTTGGAACGCTGGTCACTGGAATCTCCGGGCACGGCAATTTGCGCAGCGTGGGCCGGATTGGCCTGAAGAGCCTGATCTACTTTGAAGTCGTCACTACCCTGGCGTTGTTCCTGGGCGTAGCCGCCATCAACATCAGTGGCGCGGGAGAAGGGCTCTCAATTTCGCAGACCACCGCCATCGCCCCAGTGCAGAACACCGCTCCACTTCGTTGGGATGATTTTGTTCTGCACATCTTTCCCGAGAACATTGCGAAGTCCGTTGCTGAGAATCAAATTCTGCAAGTTGCGGTGTTCGCAGTCCTCTTCGGAATCGCGCTGGCACGATTGCCCGAGGCCAAGCGCGCTCCCATGCTGAAATTTTGCGAATCGCTCACCGAGACCATGTTCTCCTTCACCAATCTGGTCATGTACTTCGCTCCCATCGGCGTGGGAGCCGCGATGGCCTATACCGTCGGCCACATGGGGATTGGCGTGTTGTTGCCGTTAGGCAAGCTGCTGCTCACGGGATATTGCGCGCTGATTGCGTTCCTGCTCCTGATCCTGTTGCCCATCTCGCTCATTGCGCGGATCCCGCTCGGCCGATTCGTCAAAGCCGTGGCTGAGCCGGCGACCATTGCATTTGCCACCAGCACATCGGAAGCGGCGCTGCCCCGCGCTATGGAAGAAATGGAGGCATTCGGCGTTCCTCGCCGCATCGTCGCATTTGTCATTCCGGCTGGCTACAGCTTCAACCTCGACGGCTCGACACTCTATCTGGCGCTGGCTTCAGTTTTCGTTGCGCAGGCTGCGGGCATGCACATGGGATGGTCGGAGCAGCTTTTGATGGTCTTCACGCTGATGCTGACCAGCAAGGGAGTGGCGGGCGTACCGCGGGCGGTGTTAGTGGTCTTGCTGGCCACTGCAGCTACGTTTCATCTGCCGACGGAACCGATCTTTATTATTCTCGGCATTGACGCGCTCATGGACATGGCGCGCACCGCGATCAACGTGATCGGCAATTGTCTGGCCTGCGCGGTCATCGCGCGCTGGGAGGGTGAGTTGGCGGAGAATTCCACGACGGCCTAAATGGAGGATGGGCATCCTCCATGTCAGGCTCTCACGGAAGCCCGGCTGTTTGACTCAAGGGCGGTTTCCGGGGGGCGATTGCTGGCACTCGCATCGAGTCCCCATAAATCTCTTTGCGCGCCGGCTTCCAGCCCAACCTGTTGTTCGACGCCGGAACCCAGCGGCTTGGTCCAAACTACCCGAAATTCCGCCCTGTGCTGCCGATACTGCAGTGTGATCAGGCTGCCAACTTCGAGTTTGCGGCGGACCGCACCCAGCCGAACTCCGGTCCGGCTGACGTCGAGAGTATGTACCAGTTCGGAATAGGCTTCGCCGGAAACATCGTTGCCGGAAATTCTTACCGGCAGCACTGCCTTGGACCGGTCCACGCTGCGTTGTTTGCCTGCTCCTGCCTTTTCTACCAGAGCTGCCAGAGCTTTATTCGGAGAGTTCAATGCGACGTCCTTGATCTGATTCATTTGACTTCGGATGAGCAACGCGAGGGGAGTGTAACTGGTTGCTGACTGGATGTATCTTCAGCCATGCCTCAGGTTTGCGCCATAGCACAAAGGTGGCAGAGTCGTCCTCCGCGAGTGTTAGACCCCGAGTCTGGCCGCCTAAGTCGCGGCTTTCACCGGGCGCGTGACCCGAGTAACCACCACCGGTTACAGCCGTGAAGCATAGGCCACGAACGGGCCATTGCCGGATGGCGGCCTCTAGCGCAATCTGGTGCCAGTCGTCAACGCGTCCCGCAAGGGAACGTGGGCGCGAGCGTCCCCCCTCGTGCTCGACGCAAATCCCGAAAGGGCAGGAGGGGTGAGAACATGACTATCTTACTTCATCGACTCTGGTCAGAGGACGAAGGCCAGGACATTGCCGAATACGCAGTAATGCTGGCGGTAATCCTGGTGATCGTAGTCGGAACGATTCGCTTAATCGGTGGAAATGCGAATAACGTGTTTTCCGCCGTATCCAGTTCCATTGGTGGATAAGCTTCCGCTACGTGATAAATGTCGTCGAAGCAACATCGCAATGATTTTATTGTCATTGAGCGTGCGGCACAGAACCGGGCGGTCCTCACCCGGTCTATGCTTCGGCGGTGCTGGTGAGGGCGGTTATGGCGTCGTCCAAAGTGGGAAAAATCAGGAACAGCGGTTCCACTTTAGTAGTTTCGAACAGCTTCAACACGCGGTCGTTGAGTCCACTCAATGCGATGCGTCGCGTGGCTTTGTGCCGCGTCACGTAGGCGCTGACCAGTGATCCCAGCCCCGAGGAATCAATGTAAGGAACGTCGCTCAGGTCGACGATGACCATGGGAACATTTTCCTCCCTACGGATCGCGTTCTGAAACAAAGGCAAATTCTCTAATGTGAGCGGCCCTCGCAGACACAGAACGTGTGGGCCTTCCTTGCCGCTCAATCGCTCGATCTCAAGAGGCTCCGTAGTCACCGGGAGATTGTATGGCGACTCCCGAGCAGTACGCAAGCGCACGCTAGTGTAGCGCACGCTAGTGTAGGCGCGAGCGTCCGCAGTCGTGCTCTTCCGAAGGTACAGGCCCAATCGCCCGGACGAGGATGGAAAATGCCGCTCTGGCAGCCAGCCGTTTGGGTGGAGGTAGGCTGGTTTCAAGCTCAAGCTTCTGGCGATCCCGCCGATTTGCAATCTGTAAATGAACAAAGGGTCGTAGTGCCGTTGCTGACCGTGCCCCTGACGGCCTGCCTTGGCGTCGCTGCTTGAAATTATTCAGGTTCGCAAAGATGGAGATCTCCACGACCGACAAGGTGTCCATGGTTTGCAGTTCCCTTCCCTCGCCCGCCGCTTCTGTTCTCGCCGAGACGGCTGGCCCCGAGTGCTCCCAAACTACGCTATGCCATCGGCCGAGGTGCCCTCGGTGTGGCCTCTCGACGGGCGAGTCGGCCAAGGCCAGGACAAAATTGCGAGTGTTACTGGTGGAGGACAATCCAGCTGAGGTCGAACTGGAGTTACTTACCTGGCGGAAGGATGGGTTCGAGGTCTCAGGCGACGTCGCTCAAACCGCCGAGGAGTTTGCCGAGCGCATACTAACCACCTAGTCGCATCCACTCAGTGATCAATGGCGTGGAGGCGGTCGCGTTTCTGCGCCGGGAGGGAAAGTATGCCCACTTCGTGATTCTTGACTTGAATTTGCCCGGAAAGGACGGCCCGTGCCGTGCTCGCCGAAGTCAAAGGCGACCAAGTGCGGAAGATTCCGATCGCGATCTTCAGTACCTCCGAGGCGCAGCAGGACATTGTCCGCAGTTATGAACTGGGAGCGAACTGCTATGTGAGCAAGCCCGCCAATCTTCGGGATTTCATCTCCAAGGTGCCGAGCTGAGTGCTCGGCTGAGCGGGCGTCCGGGCCAACTTGGGCCTGGGGTCCGGCACCATCGTAACCTCGGATTTCGATGCTTGGCAGGGCAGCTTGGGTCTGGCGTGATATACTGACGTTACGCTTAATACCGCGGTTGTATGGTGCGATGGCTCTGGTGCAATATTTGATCTGAGAACTCCCGCCTTCAGTTTCCCCTCCGTAAGTCTTCAGCGTAATCAAAACCTAAGACTGGTAATGCTGGTCGTTATGCCCACCGGAAATTCGTGTGCGCACCGAGGCCGCTTATGCCAGAGAAAGCAAAATGCAGAATTTTTCAGAACTTTCGATTTCCCCTTACGTCAAAGATCGTTTGTCGTTCGGTGGCTTTTCCATTCCCACTCCGGTTCAAGCGGCAGCAATCCCGGAGGCGCTCGCCGGCAAGGACGTCCTCGCCACGGCGCAGACTGGCACCGGTAAAACGCTGGCCTTCCTGATTCCGCTCATGGAGCAACTGCTCAAGCAAAATACACCAGGGATTGCAGCACTGGTGCTGGTTCCGACGCGTGAACTGGCAATGCAGGTTGCGGAGCAATACGATGCTCTGCGGGGTAAGCGACTTTCGCCCGCGGCTCTGGTGGTCGGAGGCTTGTCTGAAGGACAGCAGCTTCGCGCCATTCGCAACGGGGCTCGCTTGGTGGTCGCTACCCCGGGCCGGCTCGAAGATTTCCTGGATCGCAAACTGGTCAATTTCCGCGGGCTGCGCGTCCTGGTGCTCGACGAAGCAGATCGCATGTTGGACATGGGATTCCTTCCTGCGATTCAAAGAATCGCAGCCGTCCTGCCCAAAGATCGCCAGACGATGTGTTTTTCGGCCACGCTCGAAGCATCAGTGGTCCATCTTGTAAATGACTACATGAGGAACCCGGTGCGCGTCGCCCTTGGTTCCACACTGAAGCCGTCCGAGAATGTGCGGGTGCAAGCGTTCGAGGTAGATGCGAACCGCAAACAGGAAGTGTTGCACCGTTTGTTAGCCAAAGAAACTGGCCGTTGTCTGGTGTTCGCGCGTACCAAGCGTGGAACGGAGCGGCTGGCCAAGAATCTGAATCGCGAAGGATTCGCCGCGGCCATGATCCATGGCGACCGCTCGCAATCTCAGCGGACTGCGGCACTCGCCGGCTTTCAACAGGGACGCTACCGCATTCTGGTCGCTACCGATCTGGCCTCGCGGGGCATTCACGTGCAAGACATCGCACACGTGATCAACTACGATTTACCCGAAGTGGCGGAAAACTTCATCCATCGCGTTGGCCGCACCGGCCGGGCCGGCGGGCGCGGTGTCGCTTCTACCCTCTTCGGTCGCGATCAGCGTTCGGAGTTGTACCAACTGGAGCGCACTCTTGGAATTCGAATGGAGAGAATGAGTTCCACTGGCGACCGAAGGGAAAAAATTCCATCGCAGAATCAGGGTGCGACGCGAAGCAATCGCAGCCAATCCGATTCAGTCGAAGCAGTTCCCAAGTCCCGGATGGTTCGGCTGCCGGGCGAGGTTCTGCAAGTGCAAATGCAGAATTAGTCTACGCGACAGCCCCGCAAGGGGCTGCCTTCAACTCTTCTGTGAGTTGCGCGATGGTCACAAGGCGAGCGAAACGGCGGCGCAGAGCGTACTCGGTGCGCTCGCGTATGGCGGTGACGTCCAGTTCTTCGCCTGGGCGATCCCAGTTCGGAATCGGAAAAGTCATGGTCGCTTCGGTGACGAAGTCGACTGCGTACCCGAGATCAGCCGCAATCCGGGCGGTGGTCTCGCAGCACTGCTCCATCTGGATGCCGGCGATGGCAACTCGCCGCACATTCTTCTCCAGCAGGTAAGGTTGCAGCGGAGTGCTGGTAAAACAATTACGAGTGTTCTTGATCAGGATCGGCTCATCGGCGCGTGGCTCGATGAAGTCCATCAGCTTGAAAAAAGGGCTGTCCGTGGAGAAGCCCTCGTCGCTGTCCGTGTGAAGAAAGAATATGACCGGCAAGTTCGCGGCGCGGTACGCTGCGATCAGTGCACTCACATTTCTTTCAAAGTCAGGATTGTTGCGGCGCTCCCAGCGTGGTGTGGCTTTGAAAGATTCCTGAGCGTCAACAACGAGCAGCGCGGATTGCGCGATTGGTACCTGGGCGGAATCCAGCATGAACCCTCCTCAACTGAAGACACTATGTTACATAGTACATTGACTGTCCACCGAAAGTAGTAAGGTATCGTATGCGGAACCTCCAGGTTCATGTTCTTTGGTTGGTTAGTGAATCTCCCAGCACAGAAGTCTGACTCCCTCTGCAAGGGCGCAATCCAGACTTTATGGGATTTTGGATTTTTCCCTCGCTTTCCGACGCACCCGCTCAGCCTGAGGTTTGCTCCGCTCTCTGATCTTCTTCGCCAGCAAGGACTTTGCCTTTTCGAGTTCTGCGCCGCGCTTGGCACTGAGCCCGCGTCCGGAGCGGTTTATGAAGTATGTCAGCATCCGCATGCCCGAGCCGGGCCCCTTGGGCGAGACGTTCTTCGAAGCTAGGGCTCTGGCGATTGTGGTCGCACTCTTCGTAAACAATCCCGCGGGAGGATGCGTGGAATCCGTCTTCACTCTTGCTACCCATTTGTCTTTCTTTGTTTTCCCCGTCTTTGTTTTCCCCGTCTTTGTTTTCCCCGTCTTTGTTTTCACGTTCTTCATCGAGCCTCCTTCCGCAGCGATTGTGATGCATTCCCGCGCTAAACAGTTCGCATCCTAGTAGTTGCATCGGACTTGGAGACAGTCCCTTGATGAAAAGTATTCTCAATAACGACTCTGTGCCGTCCAGAAGTCAGACAGGCAGGGCCCTTCCTGCGCTCTCGTGTCGCCACCCCGAACAATTGCGGGCCTGCGGGATGCTGCGGCCGCCGGCAAGGCTTGTGATCTTTGGAAGAAGGCAACGGTCTTTGGCGAGGGTCCAACCGGGGCCGGAATCATGCTCGTGGGTGAGCAGCCAGGAGATCAAGAGGACCGGAGCGGCCGCCGGAAGACCCTGGATGAAGCGCTGGCGAAGGCTGGTATCGACCATGAAGCGGTGTACGTTACCAATGTGGTGAAAGACTTCAAGTGGACCGCCTCTGAGCGCGGAAAACGGCGCATTCACAAAAAGCCTGGTTATTCGGAAATTCAGGCTTGCCGTCCCTGGCTCGACGCCGCAAATTCTTGTCTGCCTGGGCGCGACTGCTGCACCGGCGCTCCTGGGAAGAAAGTTCAGTGTCAACCGCCAACGGGGTCAACGGGTAGACTCCTCGCTCGCCCCTCACGTAGTGGCAACGGTACATCCATCGTCGATTCTGCGAGCGCCCGACGAGAAATCTCGACAAACCCAAATGCGGGGGTTCATAAACGATCTGAGGAGAGTGGCGCGGTTGATCCGCGATGAACAAGCGGCTTAGCACGCCCCTGCTAGTGGCGTTTAAAGAATTGAACCGCTCGCTCGTGGGCTTCCGCGGCTTTCCTCGTGCCGAAAGTACCAAGGTTGTGTCGGCGGCCGGTCTTCCGGTCCTTCTTGCGGGAGTATAGGCGGAATTGGCCGGATTTCAGTTTTCGAATCATTGCCTACCTCGGTAAACTTTGATGCCCAGTCGAAGGAAGGCGTTGACCGTGGCAAATAGCGTATTGATTCCCCAAGGCGAAGATTGCCTGGGTGGATTGGACAAATTGCGGTTGTGAGCGATGTCGTGTTATGAAAGAAGGGAATTTCAGGAAGGAAGGCAACCTATGGAAGCTGTGAGCGGAGTATTTCGTGCGCGATCAGAGGCGGAGCACGCTATGGCCGAGATGCGCTCAATTGGGCTGGCGGCAGACCAGATCACGCTGTTAACCCAGGGGAGAGCCGAGACCGAGTTGCAATCAGTTCCCGCTGATGCTGCTGAGCAACCGGGCATGGGTAAAGCGATTGGCGCCGTAGTCGGAGCTTCTGCCGGACTGTCTGGCGGTGCGCTCGTCATGGCGGCAATACCGGGCGTGGGACTAATTACGGCGATTGGCCTGTTGGGCGCGGCAGTTCTCGGAGCCGCTGGAGCCGGTCTTGGCGCCGCTGCCGGCGGGAAGTTGGAAGATTCTATGACCGAGGGACTTCCCGAGGATGAATTATTTGTCTACGAAGATGCATTGCGGAAAGGCCGCAGCGTCGTGATCGCGCTCGCCGACGAAGCCAAGGTCCCGCTTCTTCGGGAACTGCTTAAAGCCGAAGGGGCAGAAGCGGTCGATGCGGCGCGGGAACAATGGTGGATTGGTCTGCGTGATGCCGAGCACGAGCATTATTCGAATCTCGGCAGGAACTTTACCGAGGACGAAAAATTTTATCGACTCGGTTTCGAGTCCGCGCTGCACGCGCGCACGCGGTGCAAGGAATACGATCAGGTCATGGGCGAGATGAACGCTGGGATCGAAGACCTCGAGCGTCAGCATCCTGGCGTAGACGTAGCCGAACCCTTCACGCGAGGGTACGAGCGTGGTCGCGACTACTACCAGCAACTTTGCAGTGAATCAAGGGCTGCGTAAGAAGAAACCTTTCCCATAAGTATCGACCGCCCGAATCGCCGGAGGCTGCCTCTTTCTGAGGCTTAACCCGGGCAAGGTTGTGTCCGCACAAAATCCTCGCTCGCTTTTTGAAAGAGAGGCTAGACTCTTCGGCTACAGCAAACGGTCTGCGCGACTACAGAATGTAGTCGATTCCTTCTATCTCAGCCGCAATTTACCGTGGGTTCAGGAGGTTGCTTATGCCGGAAAAGGAAACCGTCGAACGTGCTCAGAAAGACGCCCGCGAGGGAAAATCCCCCAGCACGCAAGCTGGAGAATTTGTGCGAGAGGAGATGCATCACGTTCGAGAGGGGAAACATGGTGCGCGCTCCACTAAACAAGCCATCGCCATAGGGCTTTCAAAAGCGCGCCGAGCGGGGGTAAAGCTGCAAGCGCCTCGCAAGGGGAAGGTTTCGGCGAGAACCAGGAAACAGGCCGGCCGTGACTATCGAAAAGGGCAGAGCCGCCCCGCCGGGAAGCCCTCCGCTCGACGCTCTCGCGCGACAAGTGGCGCCCTGAAGAAAGAAGGTCACAACGCAGCGTCACGTCAATCGTTATCAAAACAAGCACGGAACAGCGCAAGCAAGCGGGGCTCAGCGGCTCGTCACCGTTCCGCGATGAAAGCCGTACGTACGAGAAAAGAAAGCCGCCATCAAGCAGCGCATAAAGCTGCCTAACCCAGGGAACAAAGCGCTACCGGGAAATCCTTCAAGACCTCGGAGACAGGAAGATGCGCGCCGCCATTGGATTTCTGCAGGCTCACGGATTCTCCGGTAAACGTGTTCCGGTACCGTTCAGGACGCGATGAGAGCAGAACGCGAGTGTCCCCCCAGATCTGGGGTCCGATCGGAGCGACGTCCGTGTCTTGGAGCAGCCCCGCCACCAGGCGCGGGACGACCACAAGCACGCTTGCAGATTCGGTCTTCCTGATGAACGCAACAACGTGATTGGCTTTCACGCCCTCAACCGCCAGCGGCAGATATTCTCCCTCCCGAAAAAGATCTGCTTGCTGCTGACGCAAGCACAGAGTTCTCCAGATCAAATACAACTTGATTCGACCGTCCTCGGGATCTTCCAGTAGTCCGCCTGCGCTCAATTTGCCAAGATCGCGTCCCAACTCGCGAATACTCTCAAACATTTGGCGGTGGCGGAGATACTCTACCGGGCGCCGGTTGTCCGGGTCGACCAGACTAAAATCCCACACTTCATTTCCCTGGTAAATGTCCGGGACGCCTGGGCAGGTCAGTTTAAGCAAAGTCTGTGCCAGGCCGTTCCATAAGCCAATGCGGGCAACACGGCGTTGGAAGGGCAAAAAGTCGTCGAGGAAGCGGTTCTGTGCGCCCGGAGCGAGCACTGCCCTAACGAACGACAAAACAGCGTTTTCGTATTCGGCATTGCGATTGATCCAGCTGGTATTCTGCTTGGCCTCACGGATCGCCTTCAACATATAGTTTTCCATCCGCTCTCCAAACATCTTCCAGCGGTCTGTATTGTCCAAAGGCGACGATGGCCATGCGCCGGCCAATGTCTGGTACAGCAAGTACTCGTCATTCGGGGACGGAGCGGGTCTGCCGTTGACAAGACGCTTGTGCTCGCGATTGAATCGCCTCCACTCCCGCACCCGTAGCCTCCACAGTCCTGGAATCTCCGAGAGCACATTGATCCGAGCCCTCACATCCTCGGAACGCTTTGAGTCATGCGTGCTGCTGGCAAGCATGGTATGAGGCCAACGGTGGAGGCGCTCCTGATTAGCGAGATGAAACTCCGGGGTTGTGGTTCCGAACTGGTGAAGGTCGCTTCCGACATCGTTCAACGAGACCAGGCGGTTGTAACGGTAAAAGGCCGTATCTTCCAGGCCCTTGGCCATCACGGGGCCGGTGAACTGCTGGAACTTCATGGCGAAGGTCGTCACTGCATTTTTGTAGGCAGTGTCTTGCCCTTCGGCGATGGTGGTCAGAAGAACATTGCTTATGAAGTCAAAGATACTAGTATCAGCGGCCGGACTTCGCCATTTTGCTGAGGCGATAGCACTACGGATATAGCGTACGTCTTTGTCTGAAATGCCGGAGGGGCTGACGTAGGTACGGTATACCGGGAAGCACGCGACCACTTCCTCCAATGCGTCGCGCAGGCTGTTGAGCGTGAAGTCGCAGGTGCGCCGTTTAGAAAGCGCAATACGGCTGAGTTGACTCGCAAGCACGCTGAGTTCGCTAGCCAGGGCAAACCGCATGACCAGCATGCGGCAGTCGTATGCGAGGTCATCGAGATCGATTTCGTCATCGATGAAGTTTCGGTAAACGCGATCCAAACTCACAGCAGCCGCTGAGTCTACGAATACTCCGTTAAGGAGATTGGCGAAGTCGTAGCCTGTAGTGCCGCACACCGGCCACTCGGCAGGTAGCCGTTCGGCGCCCGAAAGAATTTTCTCGATGACCACATAGCGCGATCCGCTCTCCGCGCTCTTTGTGGCCTCGGAGATGCTGCTGTTGAGTCGCTCAAAATATTGAGCTGGATTGTAGAGGCCGTCAGGATGATCGATGCGCAAGCCATCCACTTTGCCCTCTGCCATCAGGCCGAGGACCAGCCGGTGGGTTGCTTGAAAGACCGCCTCGTTCTCTACGCAAATGCCAGCCAGATCGTTGGTATCGAAAAAGCGCCGATAGTTGACGTCGTCAGACGCTACTCTCCAGTTAGCCAACCGGAACGCTTGCGCTTTAATGAGTTCGTGGAGCTCCTCGAAGCTTGCGGGATCAGCGGCTGTCCCATTTATCATGTCGATGGCTTGCTGGATGCAGGCGACGATTTCGGGCGATCGCGAGCACAACTCCACTAGCCGGTGCTTGTGGATTTCTTTGTCGCGATTGCGCTCGGCGATGCGATCCGCGCTCACCTCGTATCTCGCCGGCAAATGGCTGAAAGCGGTAATCAGGCTCTGAAACTCCAGCGAATCCGGATTCTGTTCGCTGCGGTCTGCCGCGAGCGTGTCCGTGCAATGCTTCAGAATCCGAGGATACTCGCGGGGATCAACGGGAAAGCGATGACCGCGGTAGGACACGTCGAACTCGCCCCGGTCAACGCGAAAGACGAGCTTCAGTTCCCCGCTCTCCAGGTCCACGCCGTAATGATCGTGCAGAACCGGAATCAGCACTTTTCCGTGGAGCTCGGCTTTGATCGGATTCCAGTCAATATCGAAAAAGCTCGCGTAGACGGAGGATTCGCCGTTCTCAAGAACGTCGAGCCACCATGCGTTGTCATTCCCCATGACGCCCATGTGATTGGGCACGATGTCGAGTATCAATCCCATGCCATGTTCGTGAAGAGTTGCGACAAAACGATCGAACTCTTCCGGGCTCCCGATTTCAGGATTGAGCGAGTTATGGTCGACGATGTCGTACCCATGCATACTGCCAGCGCGAGCCTTTAAAATCGGTGACACATAGCAGTGACTGATGCCAAGCGTGGCAAGGTACGGAACGATCGCCGTGGCCTGGACGAAGGTGAAGTCGCGATTAAGTTGCAGGCGGTAAGTCGCGAGCGGAATGGACGACGGCGATTTCATGATTGCAGAAACCACACCACGGACCAAGGCGGCAGTGTCCCCTCTCTCAAAGTACTGGCGCTCACTTCCTCGCTGACATAGATAACCTTCGAGCTGGCAGGAGTCAGACCTGAGACCGAATCGGGACCGAGATTTGCCATCAGAATGAGTTCTGAGTCGTCAGGAAACTTCCAGCATGCGGTGAGACCTCGACGTCCTTTGATTTCATAGTTCGCATTTACCGCGCACGTCATGGAAAGGCGCGGGACGACGTGCTGACGCCGCAACTTCAATAAGTCGCGATAGACGCGCTGCCACTCTTCATGACGCGGTTCCGCAATCACCCTCCAGTTCAGTCGCGATGCCTCAAACGTCCTGGCATCGTTGGGATCGGGAATCCGCTCGCGTTTCGCCGGATCATTGAACCTGGCAAAATGGGAGAATTCGTTTCGCCGACCCTCGGTGACTGCCGCAGCGAGATCCTTTTCGAAATCGCAGAAAAAGAGGAATGGCGTTTCGGCTCCGAACTCTTCGCCCATGAAGAGAAGTGGGGGGGAGGGCGCGAGCAAGAGGATCGCGGTCGCCGCGCGCAGGGCACGACGGTCTGCAATGTTAGTGATTCGCTCTCCGAACGCACGGTTTCCGATCTGGTCATGATTCTGAAGAAAGGAGACAAAGGCGGTGAGCGGCAAGCCCTTGGTAGCCTCACCACGTGGTTTACCATTCCGGTACGCGGAAACTTCGCCTTGATACGCGAATCCGTCTACCAGGCAATGGCCCAATTGATCGAGAGGGCGTTCCGCATAGTCTGAATAATAGCCGTCACGTTCACCCGTGATTAGGGCATGTAAGGCGTGGTGAATATCGTCATTCCACTGAGCGTTGTACCACTTGGGCTGGCAGTGCTCCTCGCGTTTAAGATAGCGGGCCTGATTGAGGTCGTTTTCCAGAATGAG
>Ga0070766_10000875_pt1 | contig 13919 bp, 15 predicted proteins | sample HubBroMetageWFT6_FD_69782 | JGI IMG/M metagenome (GOLD analysis project Ga0070766, IMG submission 69782) | Warmed and freeze-thawed soil microbial communities from the Hubbard Brook experimental Forest, New Hampshire - Hubbard Brook CCASE Soil... | ecosystem: Environmental > Terrestrial > Soil...
GAAGGTCGACAATGACCTTGTCGTCCATCGCAGAGCCGAGTATACCTGCGAATTTCGGCCTCAGCGGACTGTCGGGCAATTGCAATCGATCCAGCGCTGTGCTCATGACCGACGCCTTTGCAGCTCTTCGACGAGCGCCGGGAGCACCTTCAACGCGTCCCCCACGACACCGAGGTCGGCGAGTTTGAAGATTGGTGCGTTCTCGTCTCTATTGACCGCAACAATTGCTTTCGCGCCCTTCATTCCGACTGTGTGCTGCATCGCCCCGCTGATGCCGAACGCGAGGTAAACGGCAGGTTTGACCGTTTTGCCCGTTTGGCCGACCTGCATCGCATAGGGCACCCAGCCGGCGTCAACGACCGCGCGGCTCGCTCCGACGGCCGCGTTCCCGAGCACGGCCGCGAGCTGATCGAGGAGCTCGAAGTTCTTCGGATCGCCGAGGCCGCGCCCGCCGCTGATGACGATCGGTGCTTCCTCCAGCTTCGGTCCCGTAGCAACGTCGGCGACCCGGTCGGTGACCCGAGCGGCCCTGTGCTTTTCGTCCACCGGGGCGGTGACCTGGGTGACCGCGGCGGCCGTACCCGCGCTCGGCTCGGCCGCGACCGACTTCGGCCGGATGATCGCGAGCGCGGGGGGACCGCCCTCGAAGCGGGTTGCGACGTTGAGGGTGGCTCCGAAGGCCGAGGAGTGCACCGAGATGCCATCGCCGTCGCTGACGCCGAGACCATTGGCGATCACCGGCACGCCGAGCTTCGCCGCCAGCCGGCCTGCCACGTCGCGGGAGTCGTACGTCATGCCGAAGAGCACGAGATCGGGTTTGTGCTCCTCGATGAGGGCCGCGAGCGCATCGGCAGCCGGGCCGCCGATGAGCACCTCGCCCCAGACCGGATCGGTCCCCGCGTACAGGGTCGTGGCACCGTGCGCCCCGAGGTCGGCCGCCGCGTCGGCTGCGTCCGGCGAAAAGGCGACGGCCTCAACCGTGCCGGCGAGCGATCGCGCCATGGTCAGCAGTTCGAGTGCGACCGGCGCGGGCTTGCCGCCCGCGATCTCCGCGAACACCCAGATCTTTCCCAGGGGCATGGTCAGATCACCTTCTTCTCGGCAAGGAAGTCGGCGATTCGCTTGTAGCCCTCGCCATCGTCCTTGACGATCGACCCCGCGGCACGCTGGGGTGCGGGCTCGACGCCGGTGATGCTCTGCCCAGCCGTGCCGCCGCCGGCGCCGTCGAGACCGAGGTCACCGCTGCTAAGGCGGTCGAGCGGCTTCGACTTGGCTCCCATGATTCCTTTGAGAGAGGGATAGCGGGGCTCGTTGACCCCGGCGGTCACGCTCACGACCGCGGGCAATCCGGCCTCGACGAGGTCGTAGCCCGCCTCGGTCTGCCGCTTGACCTTGAGGGTGGTGCCATCGACCTCGACGGTCTTGGCAAAGGTCACGGCGGGGACGTCGAGGAGCTCGGCGATCATCTGGGGGACGACGCCGGTGTAGCCGTCGGTGGACTCGGTGGCGGTGATGACCAGGTCGAACCCCTCGCGGCGGATCGCCGCGGCGAGAACGCGGGCGGTGGTCAGCGCATCGGAGCCCCGCAAGGCGTCATCCGAGATCAAAACCCCCTTGGACGCACCCATGGCGAGGGCCTTGCGTACCGCGTCGATGCCGCGGTCGGGCCCCATCGAAACCACGGTCACCTCGCCGCCCTGCGCCTCGACAAGCTGCAACCCCGCCTCCACTCCGAACTCGTCGCCGGGATCGAGAACGACCTCAACCCCCTCGCGCTTGAGCAGATGCGTGGTCGGGTCGAGCTGGCCGGTGGTGTTTGGGTCGGGGATCTGCTTGACGCAGACGACGACCTTCATGAGTGCCTCCGTGTTTGTCGCCTCGGGATCGAAACTCTAACCTACCTACGCCCAAATCCCCGGATCGGGCCGGCCGAGTGCGCTCGCCACCGCTCCCAGGTCCAGCCGATCGGTCGCCGGAATACGCACCGCCTGGGGCTGGGTGGCACTCAGCAGGTCGCCCAGTTCTCCCTCACTCCAGCGGGAATCGGCGAGTGCGACGACCCCGTAGTGATAGCGGCGCCCGGTGAGCCACGCATCCCACGACGCAGACCCGGTCACCGCCTCGACGCCGGCATCGCCGAGGCCGTCCGGCCTCGTGACCGCCTCGCCGTCGAGCGAGGCGACCGTCCACCTTGCTTTGGGCCATCGCCGCGCGGCGGCATCGACCAGGGAGTGGAGGCGGCGCTGCTCCGGGGAACCGTCTGGGCCGGGTCGCGGACCGGTCAGCAGCAGGACTCGCTCACATGCGATCGCGTCACGGCCCCCGATGATCGCGCTCGGCTCCACCCGCCAGCTCTCGGGAGGGCGGCGATCGAGCACCGACCGCCATCGAGCGCGCAGCAGGCGTCGGTTGCGCTCGATACGGGCGCTGTCGACACCGCTGCGGCTCGAGGCCCCGCGCACGTGTTCGACGACCGATCTCGGCTGAAAGACCACGCGTCCAGGTCCGGCGCCGAGTGCCAGGCAGAGATCCACGTCCTCGCAGTAGACCGGTGCAAATCGGGGGTCGAAGCCCCCCACCGAGATGAATGCGGAGCGGCGCACGAGCAGGCACGCCGCCGAGGCGTAGTCGATGGTTCGCCGGAAGTTGTACTCGGGCCGGTTGGGGACATCGGCGTCGCCGTACTGACGCACCCTCGCATCCCGCCAGAGGATCGAACCCGCTTCCTGCAGGCGCCCATCCGGGTAGAGCAGCTTCGGGGCGACGGCCGACACTCCGTCGTCGCCGTCGACGAGCTGGATGAGCGGTTCGAGCCAGCCGGCTCTCACCCAGGCATCGCTGTTGAGCAGCAGCAAGTGGCGCCCTCGCCCCATGGCGGCCCCCTGGTTGGTGGCGGGACCGAACCCGAGGTTGCGCGGATTCCGGAGGATCCGGGCGCCACTCACCTGGGTGAGCTGGTCGACGGTGCCGTCGGTCGACCCGTTGTCGACGATCACAACCTCATAGCGCGCCTCGGTGACCTCGGCGAGCAGCCGCAGCGCCTCCTTGGTCAGGTCCCAGCGGTTGTAGGTGACCATGACCACGGTCACCTCGGGCTGGGCGACTTCGGGGAATCGGATCACGTCCGGCGCCGCTGCCAGCGCCGGTATCCCTCCCGGATCGGTCTGGCGAGTCGATGCTCCGGTGAGGCCCGAAGATGATCGAGCTCGGACTGGACCCGGGAAAGCTCAGCCTGCAGCGCTGTCCGCTCGTCCACGAGGCGCTGCTGAAGGATGGTGAGCGCCGAGCCGGCGCTGTCCGGCTCCAGAGCGGTCCGGGTCGCAACCGTTGTACGCGGGAGCCGTTCCGCAAGCTCGGCGAAGGCGCCGTCGAGAGTCTGCACCGCCGCCTGGATCGCCACCGGGTGCTTCGCGCCGAGGAGCGCCTCGACAGCGTACGCGACGTCGCCGGCGACGTGCGGAATCACCGGGTCGAACCGGTGGCTTGCCTCCGGGTCGATCGCCAGGACCGGGACGCCCAGTGCAGCCGCGAGATTCGCTCCCGACGACGACGTGGCGACCGCCCCGACCGATCCGGAGATGGCAGCCGCGACGTCGTCGAGCCCCACCCAGGCGGGCAGCACGTGTACGCGCTCTGCGGTCACTCCCGGTACACGAAAGGGTGTCTCAGCCGGCGCCTGCTGAGTCGGGTTGAGGCTGACGACGACAACCGAGCACTTCGGGTCGGCCCCCAACGCCGCAACCGCCGCTTCGACAAGACGCTCGACCGACGAGGCTGGGAGGCCGGCGGAGGTCTCGATCACCACCCGGCGCCCTGTGGGTACGGCGCCGCAGAGGCGCAGCAGATCGGTACGCCGGCGGAGCGCGTCGGACGAGAAGACGCGGCTCGCCAGCAGCACCGGGTCTCCCGACTGCGCGGCGGTCCCGCCGAGGCGTTCGTGGGTCGCCGGGTTCCGCGCCCACACGTCCTTGCCCTTCAGCCCGGAGACGTCCACCTCGCCACCAGCCAGACCGACCGCGAACCAGACGGCCGACGCGGCGACGTCCCGACCAGCCAGCGTGCCCCTGAGCGCCAGGGCCTCGACGCCTCGGTCGCTCATCGCTTCGACGGGTACCCCGTACCGCGCGGACCACCTCAGGTCGTCGCCGAGCACGTCACCGGAGAGGATCAGCGCGTCGAGATCAAGCGCGCCGGCGCCGGCGCCGCGAGGGAGCGGTCGCGCCGGACGGCCTTCGTCGCCGGGGATGGGATGCTCGGCACCAAACGGGGCCAGCGTGATGAGATCGATGTCGGGACGCCGCCGGCCGAGCTCGCTCTCCATGACGCGGCGCAAAGCCATCTCGCCGATCTCGCCGGTATCGAACGCCCCGAAGAGCCCGACCACCGGCCTCTCAGCGGCACCGTCCACGTGATGCCTCCGTGTGGCAAGTCGGTATCGGAGCGACCTTCACGTCTCAGGACTGGCTCAGGGAACGCGCAGAGCTGTCGATGAGAATGAGGACACCGCCCACCATAAACCAAGTCGAAACCGAGGAGCGCCGCACATGTTCAGGAATGTCTTCACCAAGAAGGTCGCGATCAGCGCCGCCGCATTTGCCGTGGTCGCCGTCGCGGGGATCGCAACCGTCTCCATCCTCCCAGCGCTGGCGGCTGGCGTGACGGGCGGCAACGCCACGACCCTGGCGGCCACCCCCGCGCCGAGCACCGCCAAGACCGGCTCGGGTGCCAAAGCGGTCGCCACCAGGCGCATCGCTCTCGCGCTCTTCCGCCAATCGGTGAAGGAAACCGGGCTCAGCCGCACCACGGTCCTCAAGGATCTCCTCAACGGTGAGACGCTCGCGCAGATCGACGGGTCCAAGGCCCAGGCGGTGGAGAGTGCGGTCATGGCCAAGGTCACGACACGCCTGAACAAGGCGGTGACCGCCGGCAAGATCACCACGACACAGGAAGCATCGCTGAGCAGCGCCGCAACCGCCGGGATCAGCAAGCTGATGAACCTGAACCTCAGCACCTACATCCGGGTTCGTTTCGGCGGCCTGGCGACCACCCCGTCCACATCGACACCAGCCGGCTCCCCCGCCGCCGTCACGGCGGCGAGCTCGGCGCTCTGATCGGTCGGGCGGTCAGGCAGTCGACCCGGCCACCCCGGGTAGACTGCCTCGATGCCCAAGAAGTACACCGCTGCTGAGCAGGTCATCGATCCTGCGAAGCGCTACATCGCGACCATCACGACCGACCGCGGTGACATCGTCATCGCCCTCGACGCGACACGCGCGCCGAAGTCGGTCAACAACTTCGTGTTCCTCGCCCGGGACGGCTTCTACGACGGCCTCACCTTCCATCGCATCGTCGATGACTTCGTCATCCAGGGCGGCTGCCCCGAAGGGACGGGACGCGGCGGCCCCGGATACCGATTCGACGATGAGCCCGTCCTGGGAGAGTACGAAGCGGGAGCAGTCGCGATGGCGAACTCCGGCCCGAACACCAACGGCTCGCAGTTCTTCATCTGCACCGTCGATGACCGCCACAAGCTCACCAAGGCCTACAACCTGTTCGGACAGGTCGTGAAAGGCATGGACGTCGTCGGGGCGATCCGCAAGGACGACGTGATGCGGTCGGTGACCATCGTCGAGGAGTGATGGCAGAAACAGGACTCCGTCTCATGGCGGTGCATGCGCACTGCGACGACGAGACGATCACGATGGGCGGCACGCTCGCTACATACGCCGACCGCGGGGTGAAGACCTGCGTTGTCTGCTGCACCGACGGCAAGCTGGCGACCATCGTCGATCCGAACATGCCCGAGGAGACCACACGTCCCCACCTCGCCGAGATTCGCGAGGCCGAGCTGCGTGAGGCCTGTCGCATCCTCAAGGTCGACGAGGTCGAATTCCTTCGCTACGGCGACTCCGGCATGGCCGGCACACCCACCAACTTCCTTCCCGACGCATTCTGGATGGCACCGATCGACGAGGCGGTGGGCAAGATCGTTGCTCAGATCCGCCGCTTCCGCCCGCATGTTGTCGTCACATATGACGGAAACGGGGGTTACGGCCATCCCGATCACATCCAGACGCACCGCGCCACGCTGCTCGCCGTCGAAGCCGCTCGTCTCGTGCCCTTGTACAAGGACGCCGGGGCACCCTGGCGCGTCGAGAAGCTCTACTACACGGCATTTCCGCGATCTCAGTTCGAACGCATGGTCGCGATGGCAAAACAGGCCGGGATCGATCCTCCCTTCGGCGAGACCAACCCCGAGGAGATGGAGTTCCTTACGCCCGACGAAGAGGTGACCGCCACCATCGACTGCGTCGACGTGATCGGTCGCAAGCGCGATGCGCTGCGCGCACATCGCAGTCAGATCTCCGAAGACTGGCCGCAGCTCTCCATGCCGGATGACGTGCTCAGGCAATTCGCCGACGAGTACTTCCAGCTCGTCATCTCCCGCAAGCCGCCTGTGCTGCCCGAGACCGACCTGTTCGCCGGCATCTCCGCGTAGTCACGACCCGGGCGCGGAGCGCACTTGTGAGACGCCGATAGGAGCGGCATAGTGGAACTCACATGGAGGCCCAGGAGACCGTAATCACCCCGGTGTTGACCGTGCGCAACGCGGAAGCGGCTGTCGCCTTCTACCACCGTGCGTTTGGCGCCGAGGAGATCCAACGGAGCGCCTACCCCGACGGCCGCATCGTCGCTGAGATGGCCATCCGCGGCGCCCGGTTTCGGGTCGCTGACGAGGCACCCGAATCAGCCAATCTGAGCCCGGAGACCCTGGGCGGCACGTCGGTGAGACTCAATCTTCTGGTCGCCGACCCTGATGTCCAGGCGGCTCGGGCAATTGCGAATGGCGCGACACAAATCGCGCCGGTCGCTGATCAGTCGTACGGCTTGCGCCAGGGCCGCGTTGCCGACCCCTATGGGCACCACTGGCTCATCGGCTGCCCTCTGCCCCGGACAGGGGACTGGGCGCGCGCGCAGCGAGACTGATGTTCATCGAGCCGGAATTGAGCAACCGCCGGGCTTCGAGCGGGCGGTCGCGCAGGCTGGTCGTCAGCAGCATCGTGGGGATCCCCATCGTGATCGGAGTGTTGGTCAGCGTCGTGCTCTACTCGACCCGACCCACGCCGGTAACGCCGCCGGAGCGGGCACCGCTGCCCTCGCCCAGCGCGACGGATACGCTTGTCCGCGACGGCGAGGTGCTGCTTCTCGAGCCCGCGACATTGGCGCCGGTGTCGATGCTGGCGGGGCAAAGGATTGAAATCGTCCTGAACACAGGTGTGGGACAGACGGTGTCCACGTTGGATCCGTCGGGACTCGAAGCAGTCGCCAATCCCCTCTGCCATCTGACGCCCATCTGCGGCGTGGCCGGCGCGGGATCGTGGACGTTCCTGGCACTTCGACCGGGGACGACGCAGTTGCATGTGATCTTCGGTACCGGTCACTGCCCGCAGCGCGCGAGCTGCCCGCGATTACTTCAGCTGCTGATTCCTATCACCGTGCGGCCAGCCGCCTGACGCTCACGCGAGTCCGACGGTCACGAGGTCGACTGGACTTCTCGGCGGACGCGTGAAAGGAGATCGGCCTGTTCGTCGCCGCTGGTAACCCGGGCGCGATGGAACGCGCCATCGAGGCGCACGTCGACGTAGAAGTCGCCCTCCTCCGCGTGGAAGTGGAGGAACGCTCGGGAGCCCCTCGAGAAGGAGCCACGCCTGCGCTCTCGCAACTGGGGAAGCTTTCGGAGCTCACCCAGCAGTGCCTCTACCTCATCAAGGTCACCATCCGTCGCGTGTCGCACGTGCGAAGCATGACGCTGCGAGGCGGCGCACGATAGCTGGGATTTCGACGATCCAACGACGGGGCCGATGAGTCTTCGGTCGCGCCGCCGTCTTGAGCATTAGACGCCGACCTTGACGTCGGGAGCAACACGAAGGAGGACAGACACATGCGAAAGGTGCTGCTGCAGATGGGCCTGTCGGTGGATGGCATCGTGGCCGGTGGCCCGCCGGGCGCAGGCGAGGCCGGCTCGACCCAGGAGGACGAGGCGGTCAGGAATTGGAAGGTCAACTCGCTGCGCGACGTCGGCACCCACATCATGGGACGCGTCACCTATGAGCAGATGGCGGGCCACTGGCCGTACAACGGACCAGCTGAGTATGCGGATGCCATGAACAACATTCCCAAGGTGGTGTTTTCCAAGACGCTCACCAAGGCCGAGTGGAAGGAGTCACGAATCGCCCGCGGCGACCTCAGCGAGGAGATCGCCCGCCTCAAGAGTGAGCCTGGCAAGGACATCATGGCTCACGGTGGCGCTAGCTTTGTGCAGGCGCTTTCGCGCAAGGGCTTGATCGACGAATATCGGCTTGTCATCAGCCCAGTTGCCCTGGGCAGCGGGATGCCGCTGTTCAAAGACCTGCTCGCGCCTCTGCGTCTCAGGCTCGTCGAATCGAACTCATTCACAGGCGGCACGGTGATCTCGGTATATGAAGCCTTCAGAAATCTCTGACGCCGCGCGACCGGACCGTCCGACGGCCAGCGCCGCGGCCGTTCCCGTCCAGGCCGCGGTCGTGTTCGCGGTCCTCGCCATCGTCCTGGAAATGGGGTCGTTGGTCTTCTACTCTGCTGCCGCCGGATTCTCCGTGAGCCTCAGTGTGTCGCCGATCGTGCTGCTCGCGTCGCAGTCGAGTGCGCGGCTGATCGAGTGGGGGAGCATCATCGACATGTTCGGCTACCTGTGCATCGCACCCGTGGTGCTGTATCTCCGGGACCGTCATGCTGGGGCCAGACTCATCAACCTGTACGCCGTCGCCGGAATGTGTCTCGTGGTCATCGGTTCGGCCGGGGCTGTTGTCATGGCAACCGCCGCCCCATACCTCATCGACCAGTATCACCTGGCCTCGTCCGGCGGAAAGCAGAACATCGACCTGGTGTTCACGGCACTATACCGAGCAGTCGTCGTCGGAATATGGCAAACCCTCGAATCACTAGCTGGTGCCGCCTGGCTGATCGGCACGGCGATTGCCATATGGGGCAAGGCCCCTCGGCTCGTGTACTTCCTTCTGTTGCTCTTCGGGCTCGTATACGTCGGGATCGCCGTATACCGGCTCACTGGTCTCTAACTGTGCTCGAGCACCATGGCGATGCCCTGACCGCCGCCGATGCACAGGGCCGCGACGCCGAGCTGCACGTCGCGCTTGGCCATCTCGAAGTGAGGGTGACGAGGAGGCGTGTCCCGCTGGCACCGATGCGATGTCCGATGGCCAATCACTCTACGCCCAGCCCTCCGACAGCACGTTCAGGGTGACGCCAAACGCGGACGCATACCGGTCACGGAATGACGTCGCATCGAAGCGATGGCGCTGCGGCCCGTGCTGCTCGACGACGTACGCGGCGGCGAGCGACCCGATCCGGCCCGCGACGTCCGGCGATGCACCCGACCTGAAACCCGCCACGATCCCGGCGATGTACGCGTCGCCTGCGCCCGTCGGGTCGACAGCCTCGCCGACCGGCGCGGCCGGGATCACCACAACGCCATCCGGCGAGTGCAGCTCGCTTCCCGCCGACCCGCGGGTCACCGCGACGGTGCGCGACTCGCGCAGCGCATCGATGGAGAGACCCGTCCGGTCGCGGATCATCTCGAACTCGTAGTCGTTGCCGCCGATGATCCAGGCCTCCTCGAGACCGCGGCGCAGCACGGTGTCGGGCATCGCGGGGATCTGCTGCGCGGGCACGAAGACGAGGCGGGCGCCCAGCGCTCGCGCCTGCTCGACATGCAGAGCCATGGCGGCCGCGTCGTCGGCGCCGACAACGACCTCCGAAAGTTCGCCGTGGCCGCTCAGGTCGACTCCAGCGGCCCGCGCCATCGCGCCCGGGTGGAACGCCGTGATCTGGTTGCCGTCCTTGTCCGTCGTGATGAACGCGGTCGCGGTGCTGACGTCGTCGCAGGTCAGCACTCCTGAGATGTCCACGCCTTCGGCTTCGAGGGCGGCGGAATAGTCGACGAAGTCTCCCCCACCCACGGCGGCGCAGAGCAGCGGCCGTTCGCCCAGCAACGCCAGGGTGAAGGCGATATTCGCGGCGGTGCCCCCGCGGCGCCGCTCGAGCCGCTCGACGAGAAATGCGACGTTGAGCTCGTTGGTCTTCTCAGGCAGGATGTAGTCGCCGAAGCGGCCGGCGAACTCCATGATCGTGTCGAAGGCAACCGATCCAGTCACCGCGATTCGTCCCACAGCCGGGGCAGGATAGCCAGCCCGATGTGCCCGCTGTACGCAGAGCGGCGACAATGGAGGCGATGGCGCTGCACGAGCTGGGACGCGGGCCTGCCCCGCCGACTCCCCTCACCGGCCTGTCCCAGGGAGAGCCCGCCTCTGCCGAGGAGACAGCCCTGGTCGATGCTGTCGAGGTCTACCACCGGACCTACACGACCATCCTGCGCAGCAGCGGCGAGACCCAGCTGCGCGTCTTCGAGCACTCGCACAAGGCGATGGGATCGAGCCTCCATCCGCTCGCCGCATCGATCGAACTCGACCTCGGTGCCCTCCTCTACGCGATCCGCCGGCTTCCCGACGCGATCTTCCGAGCACGTCTCGTGGTCATGGGTCAGTCCGCCGAGGTGTTCGCCCAGCGCGGCTTCCGGCCATTCCCCGAGTGGACCGAGGTCAGCGCCCCCGGCCGGCGGCGGCGCTGGTACGACGACGGAGACGGAACCCTCGCCGTGCTCATCGCCAGTGCGTCAGACGTCGACGACCTCATCCCGACGATGGTGGCGCTCCAGATCGAGTTGAAGAAGCTCCGGGTCGCCCTCCACGGCGCGGGGATCGAGCGCGTCGAGGACTCGACACCGGGTGAGCTCGCGACTGCGTGCGGCGGCCGCGAAGACGACTGGCTCCAGCTGTACGAGATCTGGGGCCTTGCCTTCGGTGCGCGGCTCGCGGAGATCGCCGAGCACGGCATGTCCCTCCGCGTGCGCATGCTCGGCGGCACCCAGGTCGGCTACGCGCGAGTGACCCGACGGTGGTGGCAGCAGGTGACCGGCCTGATGCGGTCCGAGTCGCTCCTGGACCGGCCTGTGTACTTCGTGAGCAGCAACTCGCACGCGATCGCCAACCTGCTCACCGGGGTGGCGCCGCGCCACGCCGAGGAGCTGGCGGCGGCTGTCGACCGTGACGGTGACGGCGAGCTTCGCGACGAGCTCCACCGCTTCCGGGACGGGACCGCGCAGGGCCACTGGAACAACTTCCTGTACTACGCGGCGCGGGAGCGCATGCGCCTCCTTCCCGACTCCGAGCGAGCCGCGCTGCGGCGCGAGGAGCGAGAGGCAGGTTCGCTCAGCGTCACCAGTCGGACCGCGCTGGACATCGCGGCGCAGGTCATCCCCCTCGACCGGGTCAGCCCCGAACGCTGCGACGACCGGGTGCTGCCCGTCGATCCGGTCGCGCTCGGTGCGAGCCGGGCGGTGATCGTCAACATCGATTACCCGCTCGGGCTCGCCGCATACAACATCCTTCGCGAGGTCGCCGAGACCGTCGACCTTCGCGGCGTGTACATCCTCGGCAAGGCCGCGACCCTCAACGCCGACGTTGGCGACGTGATGATCAGCAGCGTCGTCCACGACGAGCACAGCCGCTCGACATATTGGCTCGACAACGCATTCTCAGTCTCAGACATCGCCCCGTACCTGCGCTTCGGCAGCGGCCTGGACAATCAGCGTGCGGTGAGCGTCAGGGGGACCTTCCTGCAAAATCGCGGCTATCTCGACTTCTACTACCGCGAGGCGTTCACCGTGGTCGAGATGGAGGCCGGCCCATACTGCAACGCCGTGTACGAGATGACCCAGCCCGTTCGATATCCCACCAGCGAGCCGGTCAGCTTCTCCAAGCTGCCCATCGATTTCGGGGTCATCCACTACGCATCCGACACCCCCTACACGCAGGCTCGCACGCTCGGCGCTCGCGGTCTCTCGTACTTCGGCATGGATTCGACGTACGCGTCGTCGGTGGCCATCGTGCGGCGCATCGTCGCCCGCGAGGGTGCGACAGGGCAGTAGCCGCTTGTCCCTGGTGAGCCTTCGCGACGTGGGTGTCGCCTTCGGTGCCGAGAGCATCCTCGAAGGTGTCACGTTCCGCATCGAGACACGCCAGCGCATCGCCGTCGTCGGAGCCAACGGCGCCGGGAAAACCACGCTGTTGACACTGATCAGCGGCGCGCTCGAACCCACCCAGGGGGAGGTTGAATGGCAGCGCGGACTGCGCATCGGCTATCTCCCCCAGGACGCCCCCGAACCGGTCGCCGAGACGATCCTCGATGAGGTGATGGCCTCCCGCGAAGACCTCGCCGCGATGCACCACGAGATGACCACGCTCGAGCCCCTGCTCGCCGACAGCACGCGGCCCGACGCCGAGAAGTTGCTGCTGCGGTATGGCGATGTCCAGCATCGCTACATCGACCAGGGTGGGTACGAGCTCGAGGCAACCGCCCGAGAGGCGCTTGGTGGACTCGGGCTCGATACGGAGACGCAGCAACGCCATCCCTCGCAGCTGAGCGGCGGACAGAAACGCCGCCTCGAGCTCGCCAAGCTCCTCGTGCAGGACGCCGACCTGCTGCTCATCGACGAGCCGACCAACCACCTCGACCTCGTGGCAATCGAGTGGCTCGAAGACTTCATGCGCGGCGTGTCGACTGCGTTCGTGCTCGTCTCCCACGACCGGCGATTTCTCGACAACGTCTGCACCGAGGTCATCGAGGTCGCCGGCGGGACCGTCGAGGATTACCCGGGCAACTACACGCAGTACACAAAGCTCCGGGTCGAGCGCAGAGAACGGCGGCGTCGCGAGTTCGCCGCACAGAAGGCGTACATCGACCATCAGGAGGAGTTCATCCGCAAGTACAAGGCCGGTCAGCGTGCGCGCGAGGCACGCGGGCGACAGACACGACTCAACCGCCTCGAACGTGTTGCGCCGCCGACGGTGGACAGAAAGCCACGACTGCGCTTCAGCAGCGCGCCCGCGTCCCGTGTGACCCTCAAGGGCGTCGGACTGATCGTCGGCAGGGACGCGCCGCTGCTGCTCGTGCCCCCGCTCACCATCGTCCCCGGCGAGCGTATCGCGGTGATCGGGCCGAACGGCAGCGGCAAGTCGACGCTGCTGCATACGCTGGCGGGCGATCTCCCCCCGCTGGAGGGCACGCTCACCCTCGGCCCTCGCAGCGTCCGCCGGTTGTACCGCCAGGATCTGGGTCAGTCCATCGAGCACGGCGCCGCCGACGTCCCGGCGGGACAGGACGACCGCACCGTGCTCGCCGACCTCCTGGCCACGCATCCGGTGGGCGAGGAACGCGCCCGCACCCTGCTCGGCTCACTGCTGTTCAGCGGCGACGACACGCTCAAGCTCGTCGGGGATCTCAGCGGCGGCGAGCGGGCGCGCCTGATGATGGGCAAGCTGGCGATCGAGGAGACCAACCTGCTGCTGCTCGACGAGCCGACCAATCATCTCGACATCCCCGCCCAGGAGGTGCTCGAGGCCGCGCTGGTCAAGTATCCGGGAGCGATGGTGCTGGTCACTCACGACCGGGCGCTCATCGACGCCGTCGCCACCCGGACATGGGCGATCGAGGACGGCGGCATCCGTGAGGTGCTCGGCGGCTACTCGGCGCTGCAGAGGGCACGGGATCGCGAGCGCCACTAGTGAGCGTCGCGGTCGCGCGCTCGCGCTCTCCCTCCCCGGGGTTGGCGCTGGTCGCAGCCACCATCGCCGTCTCGTTCTCGGCGATCCTCATCAAGGCCGCCGGCGATGACCCGGCCACCATCGTGTGGCTCCGGATGGGCATGGCCGCGGTGCTGCTCGCTCCCTGGGTGCTGCGCGACGCCCGGCGCCGGGTGCTGCCGAAGGGGCTGACCCAGTTCGGACTGGTCCTGGTGAGCGGTG
>Ga0070766_10000880_pt1 | contig 13901 bp, 10 predicted proteins | sample HubBroMetageWFT6_FD_69782 | JGI IMG/M metagenome (GOLD analysis project Ga0070766, IMG submission 69782) | Warmed and freeze-thawed soil microbial communities from the Hubbard Brook experimental Forest, New Hampshire - Hubbard Brook CCASE Soil... | ecosystem: Environmental > Terrestrial > Soil...
GTTAGTCGGATAACGTAAAGTGAAGTGATACTTTATTTGTCCGGTTTGTGCTGCCGTTTCTCCACCGGAAAGCTCCGCGTTTGGTGTCTCAGTGGGTTGAGACGACGGCTGGGCACTCAGCGATTTGAGCGTTTTTGTCGCCGAACACATCATGCCTTATTTTCAAAATAGAGCATCCCAGCGTCACTAAGGAATCGGGGTATGGCTGATTTTTTTTCCGTGCGGACGCCGGAGAAAAGGACGCGACTTCAATGCTCTGTATGCCCTTTGCGCGTGGAAGCTTGATGTCCCATTCCATCCAGGAATCGATTACAAAATGCATGAGTTCATATCGCTTTTTGACATCCAAAAACTCTCACGTAGACAGATGGAATTTTCTTGCCTACCGTGAAGTGATAGTTCATCACTTCAAGAATGACCTTCTGACCGCGTCCAGCCTTACGATTTTCCGACGCAGCAGTCATGCCTTCTCTTTGCGCCAAGAGGAGAGTCGAGCCTACGATAAATAGCGTCATCAGCATAGGCGAACAGTGCCTCTTGATTGCAGCATTTGCGTGAGAACTCAACTCCCTCGGCGCGATATTATCGCAAATTGGTTTGTCCAACTGCTTCCTTCTTACCAGTCTCCCGGCCGGAGGGTACCAAACTTGCGCATTGTTGATGCATCGATGTGATGTGCCTGCCGCAGAATTCTTTGGATTCCGTCCAATTCGGCACTGCTCATCCGTATTTGATTGTTATCGTCCCAAATTTCTGCGGTGTGTTTGTTCACACTGAAATACCCAATGGTAGTAGACCCTTGAATGTTCGCGCGCTTTGAATTGAATACTTGGAATGTATAAAAGTCCTGTTGGTTCAGTTCTTGATTGGTTTGAAGTTCCGACCCGATGTCCATTCCCTGATTTCTAAGATCTCGCCCCTGCGGCAAAAGATAGATGAGTATTTCGCCTTCGTAGAGAGCAATCGGCTCAGGCGAAGATGAGGTCTGAGAAGGCTGGCTGACAGCTTTCTTCGGAATTACGAGCGAGAGAATCGCTAAGATGCAAAGTAAAAGAACGGTTCTTCTCTTCATCATCGGTTCACCTCACAGAGATTCCGACGAATCTAAGATAGTTGGAGACGTGATGCAATGAACGAATATTCTGGGCAAAGTCGGATTACCGAAGAAGTGAAGTGATACTTTATTTGTCCGGTTTGCACTAACCTATTAGCTAACGGGAATCCCTATTCTAGATAGCCATCCATCTGGATTCCGAATCGTTGACTTGCCATCCGGCTCAACCTTAAGATGAGCGCCAAATGACTGATTCGCAGTCACTCGCTGGTCGCACCGTCTCTCACTATCGCATTGTAGAGAAGCTCGGCGGCGGCGGGATGGGTGTCGTTTATAAAGCGGAGGACACCAAGCTTCACCGATCCGTTGCCTTGAAGTTCCTTCCTGACGGGTTCGCTCCAGACTCACAAGCTCTGAGCCGCTTCAATCGTGAGGCGCAAGCGGCATCTGCCCTGAACCATCCCAATATTTGTACCATCTACGAAATCGGCGAACACAACGGACAGCCTTTCATTGCGATGGAGTGTCTCGATGGGCAGACACTGAAGCAGCGAATATCCGGGAAGCCGCTGCCACCGGAGCAAGTGCTCGATTTGGCGATCGAAATTGCAGACGCACTGGATGCGGCGCAGGCCAAAGGAATCATTCACCGCGACATCAAGCCTGCGAACATTTTTGTCACTCAGTCAGGCCACGCCAAGATCCTCGACTTCGGGCTGGCGAAAATGGCGGGCAAACCCGCCTCGGCTGCAAGCGATTCGGTAACGATCTCGGTCGATTCTGATCCCTCACAACTGACGAGCGAGGGCGCCTTGTTGGGTACGGTGGCTTATATGTCGCCCGAACAGGTGACAGCCAAGGAGTTGGATGCCCGGAGCGACTTGTTCTCTTACGGGGCGGTGCTGTACGAGATGGCCACGGGCAAGCTGCCGTTCGAAGGGGCGAGTGCCGGGGAAATATGCGGTGCGATTCTTCACCAGAAACCGGTTCCGCCATCACAAATCAATGCACACGTCGCGCCGGCACTGGAAGCAGTGATCCTCAAGGCGCTGGAGAAGGACCGCAGCCTGCGTTACCAGCACGCCGCCGACATACGTGCGGATCTGCAGAGACTGAAGCGCGACTCAGAGCCGGCAAGATTAACAGCGACGCAGAGCCCGAGCGGAGCGAAAACGACTCTGCGTTCTCGTCCGGGCATCCGCAGATGGCTGATTTTGGCGACGGCCTTTGTGATCCTCGTCATAACCTGTGTTGGCATCTACAAATACCGTTCCCGGTCGGTTCTGCCCGTGAATGGCCGCGTGCCGCTGTACGTCGCCGAGTTTACCAACTCCACCGATGACGACGTCTTCGACGATGTGCTGCGCGACATCGTAGCCAACGAATTGAATCGCTCCCCGGCAGTTCAAGTTGTGGATTCCTCCACAGACGACCTCGTGCATTTGTTGCAAAGCGCAGGAAAGAGTCCGGACGAACGCTTTACTGCCGAACTCGCCAGGCAACTATGCGAACGCAATAAGGGGAGGTTTTTCACGGATGGAGAAATCAAGCCGCAGGGCAACGATTATGTGCTCGATATCTCCGTACGAGAATGCGACTCGGGGCAGATTGTGGCTCAACAAGACGGCGAGGCCAGGAACAAAGATGACGCGATGCTTGCGGTGGGTGAGCTTGCTGCAGCATCCCGCCTCCAGCTCTCCGGCAAGTCCGCCAGCTCTGGTGGCAACACACCAGCACCTTTACCAACCACTTCGTTGCAAGCCTACAAGGCTTATCTGTTAGGCCGTAATCTTCTCCACTTAAACCAACTCCAGCAGAGTGCTGCGATGCTCCGCCGCGCGACCGAACTTGATCCTAATTTTGCACATGCCTGGCAGACTCTGTGGTTTGCGGATTACAACCTACGCGAAAGAAAGCGATCAGCGGACGATCTTAAGCACGCCTTCGCTTTACGCGAAAAGCTCCCCGACAACGAAAAGGCAAGCGTCGAGGCGCGTTATTACTTGGACGTTACCGGAGAGATCTATAAGGCGGTTGAAATTTTGCAAACCTGGAAAAAACTGCAGCCGAACGAGTTTCAACCCCGCAATATGCTGGGCGTGACCTATGAAGACCTCGGCCTGTACGAAAAGGCAACCGATGAGCTTCGTAAGAACGCAGACCTTTTCCCCACCTCTCCTCTCGCGATCTCCAATTTGGCAGTCGTCCTGCGCGTGCGAGGCCGCTACGACGAAGCAGAAGCTATCCTCCGGATCATTCCGGCCGGTCAGGCGATAAGTCCTCATGACCACGCAGAGCGCTACCAACTGGCAATGTTGCAGAGCGATCAAGCGACGCTCGAAAAAGAGCGGAAGGGGATGGAACAAAACGCCGACGATCCATCTGTGCTCTTGTTCTTGGCGATGATCGATCTCTACGACGGGCACCTGGAGAGCGCCCGCCAACGGGCACAACACGGTGTGAACATGTCGGTCGGGTCTGGCTTGTCGGAGTCCGCGGCTCTCGCGCTCGTCGATCTCGCACGAGGTGAAGCTCTGTACGGTCAGGGCTCGGTTGCCGGCAAGACCCTCAGCCAGGCGCTCCAGTTGTCCGATGCAAAGGAAATCAAACAAGGCGCAGCCAGAGTCATGGTTCTCAACGGCCAGGAACGCGAGGCCCAGAAGATCATCAATGACCTGGTTCACGAGTATCCGACCGATACGTTTCTGAATGAATTGGATGCGCCTCTTGTCCTCGCCGGTTCCCAGCTAAGTTTTGGTCAGGCTGACGCCGGCTTGCGCACCCTTGATCGGGCAAAACCCTTCGAGTTCGGCAAGGTGGCGGGGTTCTTTCCAGACTACATCCGTGCCCTGACTTACCTTCGCCTCCGGCGCCTTGAAGACGCCGTCGGGGAATTCAGCGCGGTTCTGGCGCATCGGGGAGTGTCACCCTTGAGCCCCATGTTGGCTGTATCGCAACTGGGCTTGGCCCGTGCGTATGCAATGCAGAAAGACGTTGCCAAAAGCCGCGCAGCCTATAAGACCTTTTTCGCAGGGTGGAAAGACGCCGACTCGGACCTCCCCGTTCTGAGACAAGCCAAGGCCGAGTATGCGAAGTTGCAATAACGTGTTGCTGCACACGATCCACTTTTGATTCCCAACGAACGATCTTCTAACTATCCTGTCCTAGTGCGTTAATCAGACTTGAGAACACGCGCTGCAAGATGGTCACTAACCGCCACGTAGCTCGGAATTGCAGCTTGATGTGGCTGCATCTTCCACAGGCGTTCCAGTACTACCCGTACGCGATTACAACTCAAATGTATCTTGACTTGATTTATTTGCGGACGCAGACTCCTCGCACTGAACATTCATCCACCAAAGTGCGAGTTTATGAGGGCTTGCTTCAGCAATCTTCGTATAATCCGTTGCTTTTCGCGTGCTTGGGCGTTCACCGGGCCTTCACCAACAAATCAGATGGTGTGCATTGACTCGAATCTAGTTATTAGCTAAAGCTTAGCCCAGCTCCGGCATTTGAACCCAATGGGACTGTCTTTCGCCTTCATGCTTTCAGCGGGCCGGGCCACGAAACAAAAAGGAGAAAACGTGAAACCTAAAATTTGGGCCCTTCCCCTAGCGTGTCTGGCAGTTTTCGCGTTGTCCGTCGGATCTGCTCTCGCGCAGCAGGATGCAACAGCTCCGCGTCCTCCCATGCTGCACTACTCTCCCGACCAATCGGCAACAGTAAAGGCACCGACGCCTGACGCATCAGCCGCCGCCAGTTCGCAGCTCAAAACGAGAAGCAACACTAGTCCCGACGCAACCGATACTTGCAGCTACACTTTCACTTCCGGCAGCGGCTATTCTTATCTACAGTTCTGTGTAACCGTGAATGGCAACATTACCGAGTTTCAAAGCCCGGTGGACGTCGAGCAACTCAGCCCCGGGGGCTCCTCTGCCTATGAAGGCTACGGCATCTGTGACATAACAAACGCAAACACAGCATATTGGGACTATGCAGGAAACGGGGATAGCGGAAACTGGAACCCGCCGATTAAGCTTTCGCAGAATGCAACCTCTGTCAAAATCGAGCGGACCACCAGCGACGGAGCATGGACTCTGACCCAGATATTCACCTCGGTACCGGGCACCAATCCGTATGCCAAGATTACGATGGAGCTAAAGAACAATTCAGGCGAGGCCAAGAAGGTCCTGCTCCTACGCTATGCCAACGCCGTTCCCTATACCGGCAACCCATACTTGGAGAACTACGGCGGAACCTACGAAAGCGCATGGGGTTGGGATGCGTACGGTTTGATACTCCAGGATGTTGGAATCCCTGCTCCGAGTTCCATACCCTGGTTAGAAACAGCCTTTGCAATTAACACTTTCGCTGGCCCAGCTCCTTGCAACAGCGGGGCGAATTATGAAGCAGTGATAGTCGACGGCTCGGGCTCATTGGTGAATCAAGTTACCTTCACGGGTCTAAACAAAAACGAGACCGTCACCGTCAACAAAAAGTACATGCAGTTCTAAAGTAGGGCACGGCACGCCGTGCAAAAGAGCGAGCCAGGCAACTGGCTCGCTTTTCTCATTTCTGCTTGCACACAACTCCAGCGGATGCATTGCTAACGCGGCGTGACGCATTTTGTATTTTTCCCCAATGAATTTAACTTGATTAAGTCGGGTAACCGGACGACTCCCAACCAACGTTAATCGGGACTAGGACAATTCTGGCACGAGTGGTGAAACGGGTAGTTTACCTTCGTTTCGGTGTTGTAGGTTTTAGCACTGATTTTGAAGAGCACATGGTTGGGCAAGCGATTTGGGTCGTCATCAAGGTCTTTCTTCGTGTCTTCCGCGGGTATAAGAATCCCAGCCGCGGCATCGTCAGATGTCCTAGTCCCGATTAACGTTGGTTGGGAATCGTATGGCACTTGTAATTGCCAAGAAGACCTTGCCATGATGCTTATTCTCGATTGCCTGATCCGAGGTTTTCTTGGGGTCTGTAGGGCTGCACGTAATCACATCGCCGGTTTGCTGCCAGCGGCCGTCATCTCTCGGAAAAATGCCCATGTGTTCGCGGTCGATGACCTTGTACCGACGGTCAGCCGCGAGCTTTAAATATGTCGCTCCCCATCAAACTCCTTCTGTTGATGATCTTTGAGGTAGGCTCCATTTCCCAGGCATCGTAGGTATGCCCCGGGGGAAAGCTAAGGAATTATGCCGGGCGTCGACCTTGCCCTTATCACGAGCGAACTTTGTAGAGCGAATACCCAAATAAGAGTCGTAAAGTTTCGGCTATACTTGCGTTACTTGGCAGCTTGACTAACAGCCACACCATCTCGAGGAGAAAAATGTGAGCTTGAAGATTGTTGCGGCGGCGCTTGCGCTTTCAGTCTTCGCGGGGACAAGTTTGTTCGCACAAGAGCAGACGCCGCCCGGGCAGTCTGAGGGACAACCGTCTTCTTCGCAGGATCCCTCGGCGCAAGGCTCGGGCGAGTCGGGCGCTCCGCGTTCAATTCGTGTTGGCGGAAATGTGGCGCAAGCAAATCTTATATACCAAGTGGCACCGGTGTATCCGCCTATTGCCAAGGCGGCGCATATCAGCGGTACGGTCGTGCTTCATGCGATTATCGGCAAGGACCGGACCATACAAGACTTGCAATACGTCTCGGGGCCTCCGCTGCTGATGAAGTCTGCCATGGATGCCGTGCGGCAGTGGAGATACAAGCCGACTGTGATCAACGGCAATCCGGTTGAAGTGGATACCACGATAACTGTGATTTTCACCCTGGGTGGCTCAAACGCTGCAGCGCCAGACACGGAAGTGCCAAACGCTACAGCGCCGGGAGCGCCGCCAACAAGTCAGAGATCACAGGACTCAAAAGCGTGGCCAGAAATAGTTCAATCCGTTCCGCCGATCACTCATCCGGCCCCGATTTATCCTACCGATGCAAAAGAGAAACATATCGAGGGTATTGTCGTGGTCCTCGCCACGATCAGCGAGAGCGGATCGGTGAAAAAACTAGAGATCGAGAGTGGGCCTCCGGAACTGGCAGATGCTGCCAAGGACGCAGTCAGAAGGTGGCAATTCAGGCCGATAGAGGTAAACGACTCCCAAGTTGAAACCCAAAGACGGATCGCTGTTCTGTTTTCTCTGACCAAGAACAACTACAAGCTGACAGCGACGAGCTTTGATCCTATCGCAGCTGAAGCGATTGCATCCACCGAAGATGCTCCGCCGCTGAAACATCCAGCGGCGTCCAGGTCGGGCCAGCCGGCAGTCCCGGATACGCTAGATGGAATACAGAAGCAGACCCAGGAAGTATTCGACGCCTGGCGCGCTGGCGATAAGGCCAAATTTCAAAGTCTTCTGGATGGATTCGCAGTCGAAGATCCGCAGCAATGGCTGGACGCAACTTTTGGAGCAGATAAGAGCGCTGCTCTTGTGCCGCAGTACGAAATTAGTCTGGAAAAGTTCAAGCAGCATATGGCGCGAGTCGCAGGATACTGGGAGAAATCCAAAACATCTTTCCTACAGGTTGAAACTTCCGTAACGCCAAATCCACCGGAAGAAGCCGGCCAACCTGACGGGCCACCTGTACCCAAGAAACCTTTGGATATAGAGAATTTTCGATTTTACGTGAGGACAGGGCAGGTAGATCCAGGCGATTGGGTGTTCTCATTTGTTTACGTTAATGGTGCATTTCGGATCGTTGGTGGGACGCACACTTTCTGGAACGAGAGCTGGAGGAACGAACGGAGTGACGGTCGGGTAATCTTCACCAAGCTGCTGAACACGACGCCGACCGCTCCGATCGACCGTTCGCAAGAGCCGTTCATATACGAACAAGTGCGCGGAAAGATGCGGTATGAAAATGACGGCACTGGCATGCGAGAAATAACGGCGCGAATGCGCGTTCAGACTCCGGCTGGACTCGCAAAAGCGGGGCAACTTATTTTTGATTACAACGCCGCGAATGAAAAGATTGAAATTCGTAGTGTGAAAGTAATAAAGCCGAACGGAAGCATCCTTACAGCGGGCGCGAGCGCCGTGCAGGACTTGAGCGCGCCGGTCGCACAAGAGGCACCGATGTACACAGACGCCCGGCAAAAGCACGTCACTGTGCCGGGGTTGGCGGTGGGGGATATCGTTGAATACGATGTTGTGACGACCACGTTCGAACCTTTGCTTCCGGGACAATTCTGGCAGACTTGGAACTTCGTTTCTAATGCCATCTCACTTGATGAGCAGGTGGACCTGGATGTCCCGCGCAATCGGCCGCTGAAAATCAAAGCTGCGCCGGGAATTGAGTCCAGCACGCATGACGAAGGGAACCGCCGCATCTATCACTGGGCCACTTCCACGCAAACGTATTTCGATCAGGTCGACTTGACGAAGAATTTCAAATTCGATGTAAAGACCATGCTCGAAGGTGTGAAGCCCCCTCCTGGCCGGACAATGATGTTCTCGACGTTCCAGTCGTGGGAGGAAATCGGGATCTGGTATTCGAACCTGGAGCGCGAACGGAGGGTGCCTACGGCGGAGGTACGGGCTCAGGCTGAGGAGATAGTTCGAGGCCAGACGAGCGATATGGAGAAAGTTCGCGCGCTCTACGAGTGGGTCTCGCGCAACATACGCTACGTAAGTCTTTCCTTCGGAGTGGGGCGCTACCAACCACACGCGGCAGCCGAAGTTTTGGAGAATCGCTACGGCGACTGCAAAGACAAGACCACGCTTCTGGAAGCATTGTTAGAGGCAGAAGGATTCCATGGACTTCCGGTTCTGATTAACTCAAAGGTGAACATCGATCCTGATGTTTCGACGCCACTGCAATTCGATCACGCAATTACTTTTATTTCCTTGAACGGCACGGATTATTGGCTGGATCCCACTATTGGTGTGGGTCCATTTGGATACTTGCTTCCACAGTTGCGGGGAGAGAGCGCTTTGGTGGCGAGTGGGGATGGCAAACACGGATTACGCAAGACGCCCGAGGATCTTCCGTATAACGTCGTCTATCAACTGAATGTCGACGGAAGCGTGAGCGAAAGCAAGGATATGGACATCAAGTTGAGCCTTGATACGCGAAGCGATCTAGAGGTTCTCTTGCGCATTTGGTTCACGCATCTCTCTCAAGGACAACTGACTGCGGTTTTGCAGAACATGCAAAAGGGTGCCAATGCGGCAGGAACGGCGAATCTTAAGCTTAGTGATTTGAAGGGAAGCGACGCGAGCGATACTCGAAATCCGTTTCACGTGGAGATTCGAATACGCGGCAATGTGCCAGACAGCAAGAAAGATGCTGCGGCGGCGAGTACAAACTCACGCCAACAGAACATGGAACAACTGCGGAGCTACCTGTCCTATTTACTTCCGACTTTGGGAGCCAAGTCCGATAGCGAAGACAAAACGGCTACGGAGGCTGTGAAGCCAGAGGTAGCAAGAGAATTTTCGTTAAATTTTGCTTTGACTTCCCCCGAGATCAAAAAACCGGCGCTCGACAAGCCCATTCACATCGATATTTCGAAGGATTTCGCGGAGTTCAAGGCAGACATTGTGCGGGACGGACAGGCTATCCGCGGCAAGGTACTCTTAAACCTTCGCACACGCGGAGTGCCTGCAGGCAAATCTGACGAATATGCGGCGTTTGTGACGGCGATAAGCGACTCTTTTGCGAGCCTATCATCAAAACCGGACAGTACTATTGCCGCCAAATCTGATTTTGTAGCCAATTCCGATACGAAGACAATCGCTCCAGTAACTACTTCTAAGAATTCTGATGTGCCATCCGTAGTGCACCGTCCGGAAGTGATCGATCTTTATAAGCAAGGACAGGACGAGGCCAAACAACACAATTATGCGAATGCGGTGGAGTCGTTCAATTCCGTTCTTAAGCTTGCGCCGCAATATCCGGAGGCGTGGCGCGAGCTCGGAAGAGCGCAGATGTACTTGCGAAACTATGTGGAAGCGGAAACTGCTTTCCGGAAATACTTAGCTTTGGCGCCGGACGACCGTTTAGCTTATATGAACATGGCGTGGGTCTTATCCGCTGAGAAAAAATACACCGAAGATGTGGAGATGCTCGAAAAACGAATCGCGGACTCGCCCAATGATGGGGATGCGAATGCGCGTTTGGGAGAGGCCTATCTGGCCTTGCATGAGCCTGAGAAGGCGCTGCCCGTGCTCCAAAAGGCGGTGTCGATCTATCCCAAATATAGGTATCCACAGTTCAATCTAGCTCGCGCTTACTTGCAAATGCATCAGGACGATAGCGCTGCGGCGGAGTTTCAACGCGCAATCAAGCTTGACGATACCAGCAACACGCGGAACAGCGCGGCTTACGAGTTGGCGGAGGCGAATACTCACTTGGAAATAGCGGCGATGTGGGCCAATGATGCGATTGACGCGGTGGAATTGGAGTTGAATCAGGCGAAGCTTCCAATACAGTCAGCAACCATGCCCCGCGTAAGCCAACTAGCAGCATACTGGGATACGATGGCGTGGATAAGATTTCAGCAAGGCGACTTGAATACGGCTGAGAAATATATCCGAGCCACCACCGAATTGGCCGACGATTCCACCGTTCTGATGCACCTTGGTAAAATCTATGAGGCACAAAAACGGCAGGAACAGGCCATCGAAGCTTATGCAGAAGCCCTTGCCAGCGTTCCCGCGACACGCGAGGTGGACGAAGACGAAAAGGAAGCGCGCGCTAGATTGGTAGCACTGCTCGGAAACGAATCGCTCGTTGAAGGCAAAGTAAAACAATCACGCGCAAAGATTCGCGAGCGTCGGTCCGTAGTTATCCCGAATCCGGCAGGTCTCGAGGGAATCACACAGTACATTCTGATCGTTGGTCCGGGAGCAAAGGTGCTAGATCTTCTGGCGGTGAGTTCAGATGATTCGCTGATGGGACTGAAGGACGCTGTGCGGAGCGCCACAATGCCTCAGTCATTCCCTGACAATATGGCCCGGAAACTGCCGCGCGCCGGAACTCTATCTTGTCCGCGCGCAGAAGCGCCGTGCACCTTTACTTTCAGTTCGGCCGGTGCTGCATTGCAAGTTATTCCTGCTGATTAAAGAAACCGTTTGTTCAAAGCGCTCAGTGAACTGGAAGCGCTCGGGGTCATTGACCGCAGAATTCTGATCTCCCACGTCAACGGCAGAAATGCTCCAACGCTCTACCGGATCGGCGGCAGAGTCAAAATCCTCCCGGAAAAAGCCCGTCGCTACTACACCCTCGCTCACAAGCGAAAACCGCCGTCGATTCGGGCACGGAAAAAAAAGGGCGAGGTCCTCAAAAGAGGTACATAGAAGTAAAGATAGGGAAGGACCCCAGAACGAATAATGCGGGTGGCGTAACTTGTGTTGGGAGATCGGCGGCGGGGGTTTCTCCTAACACGCCGCCGAAAAATACCGCCGCCACCCTTCTCGCTTTCAGCGCTTTCGGGGTCGCCCGTCGTTTCGGCCATCAGCGATTCCAAAACGCCGTGCTGCGAAGGGCTGGTGAAATTAAGAACGGAAACGTTTTGGAGATCATGGAGCGCGTGATCGTCGATCTTCAAGATATGGGCGAGAAAGTTCCACCACCGTGGTACGACGCTAAGCACGCGCTGGAGAAAACAATTCAGTCGGCGGCGATCGAAGCCGAAGTAAATGTAGGATCGCAGTCAACTCAGCGCACATACACGGAGCCATTCAGTAGAAATGAACTCGAAACGTACTGCGCGGGGAACGTCACGAAATTAGAACGGGCCGCCGAAAGGCTTCCTGCGATCGCGGAGCGATTGCGCGAGATCGCGCAGAGTCTGAGCGGCTGCGTGGCAGCGGCATACAACGAAGGAAAGTGCGATCTGGAAAGTCTGGAGCGCAAACTTACCGTGCCCGAAGAAAATGTTTCTACCTTGCTGGAACAAGAAGTGAGCGACGACCAACGATCGCAGATCCATCGAGAGATGGATAAATCTCTCCAACCTTATCGCGGGAGAATGTCCAGCGGGCAAATATCGCAACTCGAAAAGCAATATTTACAGAAACGCGTGTTCGAAGCGTTTGAAATTCCGCGGCTGAGTTTGTTTTACCTGACCTGATAGAACGCCTGGAATCGAAGCCCGCAACCCGCACGGTGAAAAGGACCAACGTTAGTTTGTCTACCTCGCTACCTCGCTGTCTCTAGTTGTTTCAAGAGTTCACGGTTCTTTACCCACTGGTAGTTGATGCAGCAACTCACCCCGTCGGCAACCCAATCTTCCGAACCGTCCTCTAGTCGTCGAACCATGAGGTGATAAAACTCAACGTCGAGTGCAAAGAAGTCTTGGTGAACGTATGCCACAAATCGCGAATCAGGTGACCAAAACAGGGCTGAGACGGCGCGCGTCTTATGGAACAGTTTTTTCTGTCCTTCACCGGATGGGTGAATGGCATAGTACGTTTCGCCACGGTGAAAAGCGATCCAGTCACCATCAGGAGACCATGTTGGGTTCAGTCCCTTCACAAGTTCCCGGATTTTGCCAGACGCGATGTCATAAATTTGAGTTGACCCTCCGTTCTCAAAGACGATTTGCTTGTCATCCGGAGACCAACATTGGGAATTGAAGTGCCACCGCTCGTCAACATTTGCTTGGATGAGCCGCGTATCTTTCGTGCTGACGTTCAGAACTACCATGTCGTTTGGACGGTGACCCCGCAAGTTCGTCAATGCTATCGATCGATTGTCGTGAGACCAGCAGAAATCGAGCGGAGCAATTCCCTGGTACTCTCTGGGATCGGAGCCGTCCACTCTAACGATGCCCAACATAAATCCGCCTGAACGATCTAACACGTTACCGGCAACTTGCATGCCATCCGACGATACGGCGCCTGGTATCTTTGGTATTAGAAAAGGTACGTTAACGTTCTTAATCTTAGAGCGGTGATTGAAGGAAAGGGCACTGAGAGTGCCGTCATAAAATGCAATCGTCAAGCCTTCATCGCGTTGTTGGCGGATAATATTACTAAGAACGGAGCCTCCAGCCGGAGCCGGGCCTGCAATCGACGAGGGCGATAGCATTAAAAGAATGGCTGGGTTGACCGCGTGGACCACCGTTACATTCGCCAACGTGAACGCAACCAGTACTCCTAGGCAACCAGAGACTAGGAACCAGCGCATAAGTCTTCTGACAGGACGCGCATTGTTGCCTGTCAGTTTAGTTTTTTGGAGCACGGTGTGAGGATATCACTGTCAGAGCGCTTTCCTCTGGTTGCTTTGACGGCTCATTGCCCGCTTAACGAAGCGCTTCCCGGACAGTAAGCACGTCGCCGAGTGTGGAGCGTTCGTCTGTGCCTCGCGCCAGGAAAGTGCGAACGTAGTCAGCAACTTGGCGGGTAGAAAGAATTGCAGCGGGTCCTTTCGCCTTTCGTTCAATCGAGGGTGACGGCGCGCGCGGCGGGAGACCAGCGTAAGCACTAGAAAAAATCGATTGCGCTGCGTTTCGGAATTTTGGAGGTGAAATGCCGACAGTCAACGTTCACCAATTAGCAAAATTATTTGATCGCAAGCCGCGACGAATTCAGCAGTTGGTGAAAGAGGGAATGCCTCAACTCTCACGGGGAAAATACGATCAAGGAAAATGTTTTGAATGGTACGTGCGATATCTCCATAACAAAATCGAAAGAAAAGGCGACGAGTTTTCTGGATTGAACGAGCACCGCCTTCGCGGGATGCGGGCGAGCGCGGAAACAAGGGAACTGGAGCTCGCGCTCAAGAAAGGGGAGTTGGCGAAGTTGACGGACGTGCGCGCGATGTTGTCGGATGTTGTGCTTATGACGAAAGCGCGACTGCTGGCAATTCCACCACGTCTCGCGATCGACATTCTCGGCGAAT
>Ga0070766_10000882_pt1 | contig 13890 bp, 12 predicted proteins | sample HubBroMetageWFT6_FD_69782 | JGI IMG/M metagenome (GOLD analysis project Ga0070766, IMG submission 69782) | Warmed and freeze-thawed soil microbial communities from the Hubbard Brook experimental Forest, New Hampshire - Hubbard Brook CCASE Soil... | ecosystem: Environmental > Terrestrial > Soil...
CGATGGAAGCGATGCACACAACCAACGAAAACGATTCGCTTCCCGTTCAGGTGAAAACCCTGCATAAATCTTTCGGCGAGCAGGCGGTGCTGAACGGAATAAATCTCCAAGTCAGGCAAGGAGAGACACTGTCCATCCTAGGACGGAGCGGCACGGGCAAGAGCGTCTTGCTGAAATTGATTGTCGGCTTGCAAGTGCCGGACTCAGGTTCGATCTGCATCCATGGAAAGGAGATCGCTGGTCTTCCCTTGGACCAACTCAATGAAATTCGCAAGAAGATCGGCTTCTTGTTTCAAAACTCCGCGCTATACGACTCGCTTACGGTGGAAGAAAACGTCGCCTTTCCGTTGCGAAGGCACATTAAGATGTCCGATGGGGAGCGCAAAAAGCACGTGCAGGAACTGCTCTCCAGCGTAGGCATGGAACAGGATTCGCAGAAAATGCCCGGACAGATCTCTGGAGGAATGCAGAAACGCGTTGGGTTAGCGCGCGCCCTGGCCCTCGGACCCGACATACTGCTCTTCGATGAGCCGACGGCCGGCCTCGATCCGATTACCGCCGCAGAAATCGGGGAACTGATTCTCAGGTTGCAAAAAGAACGCAACGTGGCCTCGATCGTGGTCACGCATGACATCCACGGCGCCCAGACGGTCTCAGACCGCGTGGCCTTGCTGCGTGACGGTCAAATCTTGATCGAGGGGACGTTTGGAGATTTGCAAAAAAGCAGCGACACATTTGTTGTCCAATTCCTAAATGACGGCTCTTTAGGTGGCCACCATGTCTAAAGCTTTTCGTGTAGGGGTTTTTGTCGTTTTGGCGCTCTTGTGCCTGTCTGTCGGAATTTTCCTGATCGGCAATAAGGAATTTCTGTTTAGTCCGACCTACCGTCTGAAGACCGATTTCCAAAATGTGGGTGGTCTCAATAATGGAGCGGAGGTTCGGGTTGGCGGAATTCACGAAGGAACCATAAGCCGCGTCGACCTGCCCACAGAGCCGGGCGGGAAGGTGACAATCGTGATGAAGCTGCACAGTTCGACGCAGAACGTCATCCGGAAGGATTCTATCGCCTCGATTAAAACGGAAGGTCTACTGGGCAACAAGTATCTCGAGATCTCCTTCGGAACCAGGAAGGCGCAGGCCGTCCAGAACGATGATCTCATCGCCGGCGAAGTCCCGGTGGATATCGCCGAGCAAGCTAAGGACTTGGCGGCCTCAGCCAAGACCGGCGTCGAGGCGTTCAGCGACAACATGACAGCCTTGCAGCACAATTTCCTGTTGAGCGGTTTCTTCGAAAAGCGCGGCTATAACGACCCAAGTGAATTAACAAAAAACTCCATTTCCAAGGTGCCCGCGGGGACTCGCACCAAGGAGTTCGATTATGATGCCGCGAAGATTTTCGATAAGCCGGACAACGCTGAACTCAAAAACAAAAAGGCGCTCGACGAGGCGGGGAAGTTCCTGCAAGAGAACCAGTTTGGTTTAGCCGTGGTGGCATCTTCGGCGGCGACCGGCGACACCGGTAAAGACCGGCTGCTCACCAAAGCCCGCGCCAAAGTTATCCGCGATTATTTCGTTCAAAACTTCAAGGTAGACGACACCCGGATAAAAATCATCGGACTGGGAAAATCCAAACAGGCTGGCGACACGGGGAAAGTGCAGATCCTCGTCTACGCCGCCAATCCGGCTGCGCCGGAGCGCCCGAATTAAATCGCCGCCGGCTACCAGCGCAGGCTTATTCGATACCTGCTTGGCCGGATTCCGCCTGAGAAACACCTATGAGTAGAAACACCCGCTCGCGCCCGAAACATTCCGGCATAATAGTCTGGCGAATCGCGGAGAGCCAGACAAGGGGATTCCCGGACATCGTTGCGCAATTCCCTCCGCGTACATTAGATGCTCTTTTTCTTGGGAACCTTCGCACCTCTTTTACGAGCTTCGGAGAGACCGATCGCGATTGCTTGCTTCCGGCTCTTCACGACACCGCCCTTGCCGCCCTTGCCCGAACGAAGCGTACCTCTCTTCTTGCGGTGCATTACACTCTTGACGCTCTTGCTTGCGGCCTTTCCGTATTTCGGCATCTTGTTCCTCCTTCACAAGTTTAGAAGATATTGCTCTAAACCATTTTCATTCTCGAATTTGAATCGATGGAGCCATCTTAGGCTGCCCTTCGCAAAGCAGGGGCCGGACTGGAGCATGTCGTTTATATACTGTTTGCTAGGCTCTTTTGATTAGAAGCTATTGGACAACCCTCCGTAAGACGATCATGAAGCAGGCGATATGAAAGAAGGCGCCATAGATGGTGAGCGAGCGGTCGTAGCGCACCACCAAACGTCGGAAGTTTCCCAGCCAGGCGTTGGTGCGTTCCACGATCCATCGCCGTTGGTAACGCCGCAAGGTTCGGCCGTCCTGGGTTGCCGGCCGAACGCGATTCTTCTTGTGCGGGCAGATCAGAGTGATCCCACGCCGCTGCAAGCGCTTCCGCAACGGATCGCTGTCGTACGCTTTGTCGGCAATCACCCGCACTGGCTTCTGCCGGGGACGGCCCCCGTGATGACTCCGCCCTACGCGGATCGTCGCCAGAGTCGCTTCCGCGAGCCGGACTTCCGCCGGGGAGGCAGAGTGAAAGTAGTTTCCCAGAGGAAGACCGCGGCCGTCGACCACCACCATCCACTTCGTCCCCTTCTCCCGCTTGGTTTTTCCAACTCCGCAGCCCCTTTTTTCGCCGGAGCAAAACTGCCGTCCAGAAACGATTCGCTCCATTTCAATTGCTGGCGCTCGTTTAACTCGCTTAGAAATGACCGCCAGATGTTCAACCAAACGCCCCGCTCTTCCCAATCTTGCAGTCGCCGCCAGCACGTCGAAGGATGCGGGAATTTGTCTGGCAGGTCCTGCCAGCGAGCCCCGCTCCGGAGAATCCATAGAACCCCTTCTAACACACGACGGTTTTCGATCCACGGCCGACCACCTTTGCGTTGTTTGGGCGGCTTGGGGAGCAGGGGCGCGATTTTCTTCCGCTGCGCTTCGGTCAGCAACGGACCGGACCGCGCCATCCATCCTCCTTCGACGTCACGCTTATTTATTTCAGATTCGTCGCACGCCCCACACTTGCCAATTGGGTTCTGTTCTTGATCACTTCCCGGGCACTGATTTATTCGAATTATTTTGGATATGCCGTGCTCGGTTACGTAGCCCTTGATTACGATTTCCGCAGCAGCCAGGATTTCGGCAAATCGTTGCAGTTCTTGCTGGCTACCGCAGGCATCCTGCTAGTTGCCTACCGATAATGAATGCATTTTGGTATGAGCCTCTCAGAGGTCCGCGGTCCCATGGCGTGGGACTTTCTTTCATCGAAATGGAATGTACGGCATGTATTGCATGTTTATGAGTGAATCCGTAGCGCCTTGGTTCTGGTTCTTCAGTGTGTCCGCCGGTATCGCCGCCGCCGTTTGTATACTTTTCACGGTCTGGCGGACTCCTGGGCCTGCTCGATATTTCTCTTTGTACTTTCTCGGTCTGTTCTTGTTCATGCCCTTTCTGGGAATTGCGATACCTAAACGGCGTTTGCTCATAAGTTTAGCGATCACTTTGTTAATCGGTGTCGCACTCGGTATTGTGTCGAACCGCCGAATCCGTTATGTCCTCGTCGTAAGCTTGGCCATCACAACTAGTGTTGGCTGGTACGGCATTTTTTCTGGGCGGTTGTACGCAGCGCCCGATTGGATCGAAAGTTGGGAGCCGGTGGCCCAGCAAGCGGCAGAAATAGTTCGCAATCATGGGACCGTCATTGGCGACGATCCTTCATTTTTCTTCTTTCTGACGTATCTGATCCCAACTTCGCCCTCCAAGGTTCCCGGGATGGAGAATTTCTCCGGGTATCTTTCCGGATCGGTACAGACTCAGGGCGTCTATGATGCTCCTCACTGGGTCGCGGCCAATCGTCCTGCGACCTCAATGGTTCTCTTGGTCGACGGACCGCATTTCGAAATGCCCTCCGTTGAGGAACCCAAGCGTTGGTTGGATGAGAATTTCAGCATGATCGAATCGAAACGAATGATTCATGACAGCTGTTGGCTACGGAAAGAACGATTTGCGCAAGGAATTGACCAACCCGAATGGAGGATCCAGGTAAAAACGTGTGCATGCAAATGAAGCACCAATGAGGCACTGGCTCCCTGTTCGAACTTTGCGGTGCCGCGCGTGGGTGGCATAATGTCGTCGGGGATGCTAACCGGAAGGACGAACTGAATGCAACAGAGTATAGGATCCTTAGGAGGCAAGCGCCAACTCCAGGGTTTGGTCATGGGGCTATTGCTTCTTGGACTCATATGGGAAGTGGCGACTTGGATTATTTCCGGGTCGGACCGGGCACTCTTGATATTCGGACTCGGCGTCGTGTTGTGCGCCGCGGTCGTGCATATTCTGAAGGATTGGCGTTCAGGAGTCCTGATCTTTTTGCTCTGGCTTCTGTTTGAAGATCTGGCGCGGAAGTATCTCGGCAACAGCATGGTTGTATATTTCGCGAAAGACTTGCTGCTTGGGGTTGCTTTTGCATCGTTTTATTTCGCGAAGCGCAGGCGAGAGGTCGATATTCTTGAAGTTCCGTTTCTGATTCCGTTTATCGTATTTTTCTTTTTTGCGGCTGTTCAAGTTTTCAATGTCAATTCGCCGAGCATTTTCTACGGTTTGTTGGGGATGAAGCTCTATTTCTACTATGCCCCTTTAATGTTTCTGGGTTATGGGATGATTCGAAGCCCCAAGGACCTAGACATCCTTTTGGTGGTAACGCTGGTTGCGGGCATCGTGATTGCCCTGCTGGGAGTTGCGCAGTCTGTGCTGGGCCTGCAATTTCTGACTCCCGATGATCTGGCACCTGAGTTGTATACTCTGACCCACGTGAGTCGTTTCTCGCCAATCACTCACCAGGAGTCTATAGCGACGAGTTCCGTTTTTGTCAGTACAGGCCGTTTTTCTTTCTATTTGGTCCTGCTCTGGATCGTGGCCATGGGCGCGCAGGGATATCTGCTCCTCAGTCGTAGACGAGGCCTCATTTTCGGTTTTGTGGGAATTGGAGTGGTCACTGCTGCTGTGATGGTTGCCGGTACACGCACTCCGTTCGTCTTTATGTTGGCCAGCGGTCTGATTTTGACCGCCGGACTTCTATGGGGTGCCCCATGGCGTTGGGGGCAAGGGCATCGCCTCGTCAAGGCGCTCCGCCGGACGCTTGTAATTGGTGGGATCGGCGTGATCCTTTTGGCGGAGGTCTTTCCAGATACCTTTGGAGGCCATTGGGGATTCTTGTCGGAAACTTTATCGACACAACAAGCTCAGGGTTCCGACTTGAGGACAAGAGGTTGGGACTATCCAATCGCAAACCTGGTGGTGGCTTTCAATGGAGAACATTGGATGCTAGGGGGCGGCACAGGGACTAATTCCCTCGGCGCCCAATATGTGGCAAGCTACTTCGATGTTCCTCAGCCAGGGATGGGTGGCGAGAACGGCTTCGCTACACTTATTGTAGAGATGGGCGTCCTAGGCCCAGCGATGTGGATCTTTTGGGTCGTGGCCGCACTTTGGTCCATGTGGAAAGTAGTGAAACAGATTCGTCAGACTGTCTATTTCCCGATTGGTTTTGCAATCTGGTGGTATTGCATTGTGACTATGGTTTTGCTCTTCTACTTGACCATGACGTCCTATCAAGATTTTGTGAACTGTGCCTACATGTGGCTGTTGATCGGGGTGTTGTTCCGACTGCCCAAACTTGCACAAATGCCGCAACCCGTTCCTATCCCCAGACATCTGCGCGGAGTGCCTCGCTGGCGTCTCGCGCTGATTGGAAAATAGACAGCGTGTGCGGCATTGCAGGGATTGCGACGACTCAGCCTGACGATTCGTTGCGCTTGGCCGCGGAGCGCATGGCCGCTGCCATGAAACACCGCGGTCCCGACAGCCAGGGCGTCCAGGAATTCGCATCGTGCCTCCTGGTCAACACGCGCCTCTCCATCATCGACTTGAGCGATCGTGGGCGCATGCCCATGTCCAGCCCGGACGGGCAGATCTGGATCACCTACAACGGAGAAAGTTATAACGCCGCCGAACTGCGCGCCGAGCTCGAACAGCACGGCCATCCCTTCCGCACGACATCGGATACGGAGGTTGTCCTTCACCTCTACCAGGAATATGGCGAGCGATTCGTGGAAAAGCTCCGCGGGATGTTTGCCTTCGCAATCTGGGATAACCGCGACCGCAAACTGGTTCTCGGGCGCGACCGCCTGGGCATCAAGCCGCTTTACCTGCGCCAGTCCGGCAGCCAGTTGGTATTTGCTTCCGAACTTAAAACTCTACTGGCCTCCGGCCTGGTGCCCCGTCAGCTTGACCCCGCGGGACTCCGCGCGTTCCTTCAGCTTGGGCATATACCTCCGCCATGGTCCGCCATTCGCGGCGTGACTCCACTTGCGCCGGGTCACATAGGAGTTTGGAAGGACGGAGAGTGGCGAACGGAGGGGTACTGGTCGCTTTCTCCGCATTCTTCGCCGCCCTCCTTGCAGAAAAATCTCGCCGCCGATCTTTCCGGAGTTCTGCTCGAGGCGATGCGAAAACATCTCGTCTCGGACGTTCCCGTGCTGATTTTCTTGAGCGGCGGCACGGATTCGGCTTGCCTTGGCGCGCTGGCGCGAGCCGCCGAAGCGCGGAACCTCTCGGCGATGACGGTCGGATTCGGAGAAGCCGAATTCGACGAAAGTAGTCTGACTCGCCGCACGGCGGAAGCGCTGGGCATCCCGCTTGAAGTTGTGACGCTCGAGGCGCGCCGCGTGGAAGCAGACCTGGACCACGCCGTCTGGGCTTTGGATCAGCCTTCCGTGGATGGATTGAACTCCTACTGGATTTCGAAACTGGGAGCGGAAGCGGGATTCAAAGTCGCGCTATCGGGCCAGGGGGGAGATGAATTGTTCGGCGGGTACGAGTCGCTTGCTTGGTTCGAAAGGTTCAACACCGTTGCGCGTTGGGCCAGGCCTCTGCCTGCGATGCCGTTCGGCCGATGGCTCGACCAGAACTCGTTTCCATTTCGCTGGAGGAAGCTTTCCTACCTGATTGGGGCCGACGATCCGTTCGTGGCCGCGCAGCTTGCTGTGAAAGTGCTTTTCCTGGATCGCGATGTCGCTGCGTTGATGTCTCCCTCCTTTGCTCGCAATGGCCATCACGCGGAAGCCAGGGACCATTTGACGTATTGGTCCAAGCAGGTGGAGAAAGAAGATATTCGCGAGCGCCTCGCCTTTATGGACATTCATACGCACCTGGAGCCGCGCCTGCTGCGCGACCTGGACGCCATGAGCATGGCTCACAGCATCGAAGTCCGGCCGGTATTTCTCGACCATCGCGTGGTGGAGTTTCTGCTGCCCGTTCCGTCGAAGATTCGCATGCAGCAGAAGCGGCTTCTGCTGGATGCCGCAAAGGCTTTTTTGCCTCCTGGGCTTTTGGCGGATTTATCGGCGCGGCGGAAACGCACGTTCACGTTTCCTTTTCAGCGCTGGCTGTCGCATGATTTGCGTAACGCGTTGGAGGAAGCGTTTGCGCCGGACCGGCTCCGCCGGACCGGCATTCTTGAGCCTGCGGCCGTGAATCGCGTCTGGAACTGCTACGAGCGGTCAGAGGGCGCCGTGGGCTGGTCGCGCATCTGGAATCTTTTTGTTCTCCAGCGCTGGTGCGAACTCATGCAGGTCAGCCCTTAGGGAGCGTCGCCAACGAATGCCACCCGTCCGGATCGCCGTTGTTTCTCCCTTCATCGATAAACGCCATGGAACCGAGCGGCGCATCGCCGAATGGATCACGCGCCTGCCTCAGGAACATGAAATTCATATTTACAGCCAGCGCGTCGAAGACGTGGACCTCACCCGCATGCGGTGGCACCGGATTCCCCGAATCCCAGGACCCCACCTTTTGAATTTTCTTTCGTGGCTCGCCGCCAATCACCTGTGGCGCTGGTGGGATGCACACGTGCGCGGGTTGCAGCCCGATCTGGTTTACACAGCGGGAACGAATTGCTGGGACGCGGATCTGATTTCCATCCACATTGTGTTTGCCGAATTTGTGCGCATGTCAGAGCATGAATTGCGGTTCCGGGGCAGTCCGCTGCGATTCTGGCCCCGGCTGATTCACCGTTGGCTTTACTACCGGCTGATTATTTTTCTGGAACGCCGCATGTATACGAATCCGAAGACCGGTCTGATTCTTATCGCGAAAAAAACGGCGGACGATTTGAAGCGCCATTACGGCATCGCCGGACCTTTGCCGATTGTATACATCGGTCTCGACCACAAGATTTTCAATCGCGAATTAAGGGTTCGCAACCGGCCCGAGGTGCGCGGGCACCTCGGCTTGAGAGAGGATCAATTTGTTCTGGTGCTGGTCGGCAACGATTGGAAGAAGAAAGGGCTCGTGGCTTTGATTGAAGCGCTCGCGCAGTTGAAAGAGCTTCCGCTGGTGCTTGTCGTGGCGGGTAAAGACGATTCGGCGCCCTACCAGAGACGGATTCGCGAACTCGGACTGGACGGAAAAGTGAAATTCTGCCCGTCACGCGCGGACGTGCAGTGGTACTACGCCGCCGCGGATGTGTATGTGGGCCCGTCGCTCGAAGACACTTTCGCGCAGCCTCCCGCAGAAGCCATGGCTTGCGGCTTGCCCGTGATCACCACCGCGACGAACGGCACAGCCGAAATCATGAGCGACGGCGTGGATGGTTTGATCCTGCAGGATCCAAACGACGTCGCGGACCTTGCCGAACGGATTCGATGGCTCTACGAGCATCCCGATCAGAGGGAACGCATCGCCGCACAGGCCGCCGTGACCGCCGGCGAATATACTTGGGACCGCAATGGCGTGGAGATGCGCGCCATTTTTGCCGACGCGATTGAACGCAAGAAAAAGCAATCGCACGACGCGCCCGCGGCCCGCGTCTCGCCCCGTACACCGTCACCCAAATAAGAAATCCGGAGACTGGCTAAAACTGCAATTCGAAAAGACAAGGCGGCGTTGTAGAATCCCGAAGCTGTTGTAAAGTCACAAAACACGCGGAACAAAATGCGGGAGAATTGGAATTGTCTCGAAGCGAGGTCCAAGGATGAGTGTACTGCCGAATTGCGACCACTTTCGGCTTTGGGGTAAGAGGCTGCTTTTCCCGGGTCTGGACCTGCACACTCGCAGCCGGTATCGCTTCCTTACCAGATATTTTAGCGAAGGCCCCATCGGCACTCTGGATGTGGGTGCGGCAATGTGGCGCTGTCCTACGCGGCTTATCGTCGCGGGAATCGAGTCCTGGGCGTGACCATGGATTCGGTCCAGGTGGAGAAAGCCAATGAGTTTTACTCTTTTCTGGGAACCGATCCCGGCCGGCCAAAGTTTAAGGTCTGCAATCTTTACGATTTGGCTCAGATCAAGGAGAAATTTGATCAAATCATTTGCTCGGAAATGCTGGAACACATTACCGGGGACAAGCAAGTTGTTGAATATTTTTACGACACGCTACGCGAAGGCGGTGTGTTGCACCTCTGCTGCCCGTTCTCGGATCATCCCGGCAACAAAGGGAGGGTGTGTACCGACGAGTCGCGAGGCTGGCACGTCCGCGACGGGTACACGGTGGAGAGCTACAGGGCGCTCCTGGAACCGGCGGGATTCCAGATCGTCAAGAGCGCCGTGTTTGGTTCGCCCCTTTTGGTGAAGATTACGAATATTGTTCAACCCGTGTTGAGCCGGAGGGGCGCCGCTTTCGCGCTGCCCTTGTTTCTTCTCTCCTGGCCGTTGCAACTTTTGGACTACGAAAATTCCAAGGTGCCGTGGTCGCTCTACGTTCAGTGCGTAAAGAAGCCCCAGAGTGCGAAGTGAACTGGCCGGCCTCTCTCAGAAGCGATGGACGCGCATCCTAAATCGGAAGCGTGGCGGGTCATGAAGCGGATTCTTGGGGGAGCATATTGAATGGAGACTGGCGCAAGCACGGCTCTGAAGAGTGGACCGGTTACGTCACTTCAACGAATCTACCTGCGAATTGCGCTCGCTGGCCTCGTTGCGCTGGTCTATGCCGCGCTTTGGACGATCAACGCAAAGCCTTTGGAAGTCCGTGAGCATTTTTATCAGAGCTATTTTTCTTTTCCCGCGTCGACGCCGCAAGCGTATGGAGACCTGAGGTACTACCTGGTGTGGCTAGATTGCGTCCGCGCCGGCGCGCCCATTGACAAGCCCTGTTCCCTGGGCTCCCCGATTCCCTGGGTCTACCCTTCCGTCTGGCTCCTGGTTGCCTACACCGGACTGTCAGTTCGTCACTCGATCGCGGTTGCGGCGGTACTTTTCATCGGACTCATTGCGATGGCTGCGTACTTGTGCTCGCCGGGATCGGTCTCGGAAGTTTTCTACGACGCTTTGTTTCTCGTCTCTCCGCCTTTCGTCCTGGCCCTCGAACGATGCAACATGGACATATTGATTTTCATTCTGCTCGGGTTGGCCGTAGCGCTTGCAAGCCGTCGAATCGTCCTGGGCGCGTTCGGGCTGGTTTGGGTGGCCGCCCTTTTGAAGGTCTATCCGGGAGTCGCCTTGCTCGCATTTATTCGGAAGAAGAGTGATGTGATTGCCGCGGGGCTGGGCGTCGCGACGCTCCTAGTCTACATTCAGGCGATTCGGCCGCAGCTCAAACTCATCTATTTGATCCTGCCGCAGACCGAGTGGGAGTCCTTCGGCAGCCCGGAGCTGTTCCTGATTCTGGGCAAGAAATTGGAGGCGATGGGCCACCCGGTGCCATTGATAAACTCGGTGATTCCGCTTCTTGCGGTTGCGGTGTGTACAATTTCGGTCGCGCTTCTCGCTTTCGCATTCGTCCGGCGTAGATTCGATATGGATTTGGAACCTTTGGATGATATTTCTCAGCATGCTTTCACGGTTGGCGGACTGGTGTATTGTGCGTGCTGGTCCCTGGGCATGAACTTTAACTATCGCTATATTATTCTGGCCATGACTTTACCGAAGGCATGGGCATGGGCGTCCGCGAAATTTCGATGGCGATGGGCGTATGGCGCATACCTGCTGGCCGCGCTGGCGATGGCCTGGTTGGCGCTATTCCAATACATGCATCCATGGATCGAGATTGGACACGCGCTCCTTGGTTGGTTTCTCTACGGATGGCTGGTTTTTACGCTGGTCTTGTTGTATGGGCGCGCTGTCGTCACGGCGCTGGGCGAAGGAACCGCTTCTATTATCCTTCAACAGGGACACGGGAGCTGAACACGGCCGATGCGGATTCGGCCAGGCGCACGGATTCAAGAAGTGCGGTCTCGTCGTCCTCGGCGGTCTTGCCCTGCTCGACACATTCCAGAAAATAGCGGAGTTCGCGTGCGAGCGGCCCGGGCCTGTTTGCCCATTCGGCATCCGCCGTCATGCTTTCCGCGCCGATCATCATGGTGCCGGGCTCGACGGAAAAATCAAGCGATGCCGGCGCGGAGAGCTGAATCATGCGGCGGCGCCGGTCGCTGTCGCGCTCGAGCGTGACGCTGCCTTTCATGCCGCCCGCGGAGAGTGTGAAGGTGGCGGATTTTCCGCGGCGAGCCATTCTGCAGGATTTCACTGAGAAGACGGCCTGGGGAAACAGCACGGAAAGAATCGCCCAGATATGCGGCATGACGTCATCGGCCACGTTGATGCTTGCGTCATAAGTTTTTCGCTCGCCATAGCGTATCTCGCCCGCGGGGTCGGACCAGTGCAGCTCAAAGCCTGAAAGCTCGTGCAGCGCCGCGATGCGCCGCGCAAAATTGTGCAAGTAGGAACAGAAGCGATAGCTCAGGCCTGGCAGCAGAATCGTGCGGGCTGCACGGGCCAGCGATAAAAGTTGCTGCGCCTCCGGCAAGGTGAGCACAACTGGTTTTTCAATCAGTAAATGGGCCCCGCGCACGATCAGGTTGCGCGCGGTTTCGCCGTGGGAGCGGGCGGCATTGGCGATTATTGCAACGGATGGGCTATCTGAAAGTTCGGATACGATCCGGATGGGATGCAAAGTAGCAAGCCGCGATACGACGTTTTGCGCAAGCGCGGCATTGTGCGTGGTCACCAGCGTGATGCAATCCACCGGCAGATCGGAGGTTGCCAGGACGGAGAGGATCACGCGCCCCCATCGTCCGCCGCCAATGATGGCCACATCGTGCCGCATGGTTAGGCGCATGCCCTGAGCAAGTACTGCACAAGCTGGTGCAGCGAGAACTCGCGCAGGTCCTTTTTATCCCGGCAGGCCTTGTACCAGTCTAGTGTCCAGCCGATGGCATTGTCCACGGCAAGCAGAGCCTCCCAGCCCAGGGTCTCGCGCGCGAGGGACGAATTGATTGCCAGATAGCCGCTTTCCTTGAGATTGGGATCGGCGCCGCCCGCGCGCCAACTCTCCGAGCCCATGATGCGCTTGAATTGTTCCGCGACGTCGCGCACCGTGCGAAAAGCAGCTTCGGAAGGGCCGAAATTCATGGCCAGCGGGGCGTCAAGTCCGCGCCGCACCAGATGCTCGATATAAAGCAAGTAGCCGAAAACGGGGTCGAGCACATGCTGCCACGGTCTTACTGCGTCGGGATAGCGCAGGACGACCTGTTCGCGGGAGATGTAGGCGCGCCAGAGGTCGGGAATCAGGCGGTCCGCCGACCAATCGCCGCCGCCGATGACATTGCCGGCGCGGGCGCACGCCACGGGAATTTTGCGGCGGGCAAAGAAACTTTGGGCGTAGCTGCGCGTGAGAATTTCGGCCGCGGCTTTGGAGGCGGAATAGGGGTCGCGGCTGCCGAGGGGCGCGTTCTCGGCGAAGGCGATTCCGAGTTCGTGATTCTCGTAGACCTTGTCGCTTGTAATGATGAGCGCAGCTCTGAGCGTAGGCACGCCGCGCAGGGCCTCAAGCAGATGCGCGGTGCCCAGCACATTGGTTTCGAAGGTAAGCACGGGCTCCGTGTACGACCGGCGCACCAGCGGCTGGGCAGCCATGTGGATGACGATCTCGGGTTGCGCAGCGGTGATGACTTCGCCGAAGGAAGCTGCGTTGCGGATGTCGCCCGTATGCGAGTCGAGCGCAGGCCAGGGCGATAAAAGTTCGAACAGGCTGGGATGGGTATCGGGCGGCAGGGCGAAGCCGGTGACGCTGGCCCCGAGATGCTCGAGCATCAATGCCATCCAGCCGCCTTTGAAGCCGGTATGGCCGGTGAGCAAAACGCGCCTGCCGGACCAGAAACCGCGGTCAAGCGCGCGCGGCATCAATCCCACCATTTCCAGGGCGCCTTGCCGCTGGCCCACAAATCTTCCAGCGCGCGGCGATCGCGCAGCGTATCCATCGGCCGCCAGAACCCGTCATGGGTGAACGCGCCGAGCTTGCCTCTTTTCGCAAGCGTTTCGAGCGGGCCGCGCTCCCAGATCGTGGCGTCGTCTTCGATTAGATCGATCGCCGAAGGATTTACCACGAAAAAGCCGCCGTTGATATAACCTTCGCCCGAGCTGGGTTTCTCGGAAAAATGGGTGACGCGGTTATTTTTGATGATGGCTGCGCCGAAACGCGGTGGCGGTTTAACGGCTGTGAGTGTGACGTCGAATTTATTTTGTTCATGAAAGGCGATGAGCGCACCGATGTCGATATCGGCGATGCCGTCGCCGTAGGTGAGGCAGAAGGGTTCCCGTTGGTCAAGATGATCGCGCACGCGCTTGATGCGCCCGCCGGTTTCCGTGCCTTCACCTGTGTCAATGATCGTGATTTTCCAGGGTTCGGCGGCTTCGCTTAGGCAAGTCACCTTGTTGGTGGCGAGATCAATGGTGACGTTGCTGTGATGCTCGCGGTAGTTCGCAAAAAACTCGACGATGGTGTGCGCCTTGTATCCCGCGCAAATCACGAAATCG
>Ga0070766_10000883_pt1 | contig 13889 bp, 14 predicted proteins | sample HubBroMetageWFT6_FD_69782 | JGI IMG/M metagenome (GOLD analysis project Ga0070766, IMG submission 69782) | Warmed and freeze-thawed soil microbial communities from the Hubbard Brook experimental Forest, New Hampshire - Hubbard Brook CCASE Soil... | ecosystem: Environmental > Terrestrial > Soil...
CCGATGGCAGCGATCTCCACCAGATTCCCTGGGCCAGCGCGACGATCTTTAATGTGCTTTGGACTCGTGACCAGAAAACTCTCTACATCACCGCTTTCGAGAAGGATTCTTCGGTGCCGACCATTTGGAAAGCGAACCCGGACGGTTCCGGTCAGGAGAAAATCGGCGGCAATTGCGGCAATATTGCGGAAGTCTCACCCAACGGGCAATACCTGATTGGGGCAGTATGGGCGGGAGAAAAAACTGGAATCTACGAGTTCTCCATCCCTGAAAAAAAGTGCATTCCCCTGTTGCCGGGTGTCGCGACTTTTCAGTCTGCGTTTGCTCCTGACGGCAAGTCCCTTTTGTACGCCATTCCCTCGCAGCACGAAGTCACGATTTACCGGGTTGGCTGGCAAGACGGAAAGCTTATCGGCTCGCCGCAGGTAGCAGTGAAACTTCCCTTTGCTATCCCCTTTTCCTCCGGCGGCAACGGTTACGACTTTGCGCGCGACCTTTCCACCGTCGTTTTCGCGCGCCGCGCCGGTCACGCCGACCTCTATCTCCTAAGCCAGAAATAACTCGGCCGTCTGTGATTTGTGCCCGTGATGACAAGGGCGTTCGCTGTCCATGTTTCGTTTCCGTGATGGCATCATTCGGCCAGTCGGGGCGCCCGCTGTAACACTGGCTACCGAGCAAACAAAAAGCCACCAAGTCGGCTGGGACAGGGTGTATAAATTCCGCTTGACATATTCCTATATGGGAATGTATTATTCCTTCATGCCTCGCGCAACCACAACCTCAGACGCCTTCAATGCCGTCGCCGAGCCTCGCCGCCGGGAGATATTGAACTATCTCGCGCTGCAGGAGCGGCCGGTTGGCGATATCGTTCTGTCTCTGGGTTTGGAACAGCCTTCGGTATCGAAGCATCTTCGTGTCTTAAAAGATGTGGGCCTCGTCAACGTGCGCCGCGATGGCCGCCGTATGCTCTATAAAACTAACGCCGAAGCCATCCGGCCGCTTCACGAATGGGCCGGCACCTTCGAGCGTTTGTGGCGCAATCAGTTGGCACGCGTTAAGGAACGCGCAGAGAACGAAATGAAAAAGTAAGACGCATCTCACGAGATCTGAATAAACGGAGGAAACAATGACGTTGACTGCACCAGGAATTGAAAACTTGACGTTGACCTTGAATCAGGAAATCCACGTTCGAGCCACGCTGGATGTAACCTTTGCCGCGCTGCTCGAACAACTCGGCCCGCAGAACGAAACCCCCGAAGGCAAGCCGCTCGCCATGAAGATCGAGCCGTGGCCGGGCGGCCGTTGGTATCGCGACTTGGGCGAAAGCAACGGCCATTTCTGGGCAACCGTGCAGGCCATCAAGCGCCCAACTCTGCTTGAACTAACCGGGCCGCTCTTCATGTCTGCTCCGGTCGTAAACAATTTGCAATATCGCCTGAGCCAGGAAAAAGACGGCACTCTGATCACCTTCCGCCACTCCGCGCTGGGGTTTGTTTCCGATGAACACAAAGCCGGAATGACCCAGGGCTGGGCACACATATTCGAATGCGTCCGCAAGCAGGCCGAAACCCAGCGTTCCGGACGAGGAGCAGGAAAGTAAGCGGTCAACGCAGCAGCAGAGGGAGGCGCACATGTGTCCATTTTGTCTCGCAACCGCGGCGCTGTTGGCCGCAGGCACCGCATCCACAGGTGGCCTAACCGCATTCGCCATGAACAAATATTTTCGCGCTCGCCATAGAGCGCAAAAAAATAATCCAGCACTCAACTCATCAGAACTCAAATCAAAGGAGAATGCATCATGACGCAGAAACAAATAGAACATCCAAAAGTCGTGTCACAACCCGAATGGGTCGAAGCTCGCAAGCAGCTCTTGAAAAAAGAAAAGGAGCTCACCAAGTTGCGCGACGTGTTGGCTCAGGAACGCCGTGACCTACCCTGGGTCAAAGTGGATAAGAACTATGTCTTCGACGCTCCCGGTGGGAAGAAATCGCTCGCCGAGCTATTCGACGGCAGAAGCCAATTGATCGTCTACCACTTCATGTTCGGTCCGGAATGGAAGGAAGGTTGCCCGAGTTGCTCCTTCCTCATGGATCATACCGACGGCACTCTTGTGCACCTGGCTCAGCGCGACGTGAGCTTTCTCGCTGTATCACGCGCGCCATTCGCCAAGATCGAAGAATTCAAAAAGCGTATGGGCTGGCGTTTCAACTGGGTCTCCTCATTCGCGAACGATTTCAATCGCGACTTCCACGTGTCCTTCACCAAGGAAGAACTAGCCAAAGGCAAAGTCGAATACAACTTCTCGATGACTGAATTTCCGAGCGAGGAAGCGCCCGGCGTTAGCGTGTTTTATAAGAACAAGAACGGCGACATCTTCCATACCTATTCCTCTTACGCGCGTGGCACCGAAGTGGGCGTCGGAACGTACGCTTACCTCGATCTGGTGCCCAAGGGTCGCGACGAAGACGGTCTGCCTTTCAGCATGGCATGGCTTCGCCATCACGATCGCTATGCGGATGGCCGCCTCGCCGACGCAAACAGACCCTACTGGCCCTCTTTCCCCACGGACATTGCGAACGCCGCAGGAAAGTAGCGCTCGTAGGCTTAGTGGCCGCCCAGGGGCAACGGCATCCTCAGCCGGTGCGCCTGGGCCAACCACTCGACCACCGCCCGGATTTTCAGAGTATGATAGCGATTCGGAATAATTTGTATGACCTTTCCGCAATTGGCTCAATTCACCGATGTTGCTCTTCTCCTCCTGCGCTTTATGCTTGGACTCGTGTTCATCACCAGTGGCTACAAACATCTCAAGGACCCGGCAGCTCGAAGCAAGGAAATTGGAATGAGCAAGAGCTTCACAATTTTTCTGGGCGCGGCTGAGTCAGCCGGTGGACTCGGAATAATTTCGGGCGTTCTCGCGCAACTCGCGGCAATCGGTTTGATTCTGGTTATGCTCGGCGCCATCCAAAAGAAAATATTTACATGGCACACCGGCTTCTGGGGCAAATCGGGGACGAACGGCTGGAGTTACGACACCATGCTTGTCATTATGAATCTGGTGATCGTCACCACCAGCGGCGGAAACCTTACCCTCGCTCGCCTATTCAACCAAAACCCTCTCTCGCGTTAGGGCAACCAACGCAAGCGCGAACGAGGTGTAGAATCCATGACGATCAGCTCCGGAGTTCCTCTGAGCAACCCTGTTGCAGAAAAAGACTGCAAAGACCGCTCCGCCACCGGGGTAAATCTCGTTTCCAGCATCTGATTATCTCTAAGAATTCCTAACCACACCAAATAGGGACCGTCTGTGCGCACAGGAAGTTGCGGATAATTATTTTTCACATCCAGCGTAACAAGAACTCCGGCTTCTCTCGCGCCGGCCGCTCGGTAGGCGGCGAATTCTGTTTCCGCTTCTTTAGCAAACGCTTCTACGCTATCCGCCTTCACCGCGAATATTTGCGCCACCACTACACCTTGAGCGCCATTTGCTTCCGTAACGGGATCCACGTCCGGCAGGATGGCGATGCCCCGTTCAGCCGTCAAAGGGCGAAGCAGCATCACGTTATCGGAGTCGGCGATCAGATCGTTCGCCGTTTTCCTATGCTCCTTCCAAACTGGCCCGGCATAGAAAGCGGCGTTCGCGGTAGCGCGCTCGTCAATCGTGTGAAAGCCACGAACCCATGTGAAGCCGTCCTGGTTTTTGCGCTCGAGGAAAGAACCGGCCGTGATCGCTCCCACTTGTTCAATGGCTCCGGGAAAATAGGTTTCAAAGTACTTGGTAAAGTCCTCGCGGACTCCGGGTTTGATGGTGTAGCGGCGGAACTCAATGACCTGAAAGTCTTTCAGATTGGCGGCCGGGTCGATGGCATTGCTTCGGATTGTCTGATCTGTTTGCGCCGACATTAGGTTGCAAACCGCAACAATGAACAGCAATACCGCGAGGAAGCGCATACCCGCAATCTCCCGTTCTATTCGGTGGAAGGTTTAGCCAGCTATCCGACTGGTGTCTCTAGCAATTTAACCGCTGAGCGGGCTCCCGCAAGAGCCACTTTGATTTGGTTCGAAGTAACCACTTCAACCGCCGGCGAAGTGATTGTCCTAGATTGCCGCAAGTCCTGCTTGGAGGTGAGCAAACACTTTGTTCTAATGATTTATGGACAGGATTTCCTGGTCAAATTCGTTTCATAGACAGTCGCACTTCCTGGCGGCTTCCTCGCACTTGCGCGAACCCTCAGAAAAGGGCGTAAAATGTGCTTATGTCTAACAAGCGAGCAGACACTTTCGAAGTAGAGTGCCCGTGCTGCCGGGCCAAACTCAACGTTGACCGCGAACTCGGCGCCGTCCTTTCTCATGTGCCTCCGCCAAGACCGCCTTCGTCGGTGGACCTGGATGACACCGCTAATCTCTTGCGTGCGCAGACCGAAGCCGTCGAAGCGAAGTTCCGCGCATCCGTAGAAGCAGAGAAATCCAAAGAGGACGTACTCGCTCGCAAATTCGCCGAAGGTTTGAAGAAAGCTAAAGACGGTCCCGTCGAGAAACCGCTGCGCGATTTCGACCTCGATTGAGTTCAAGCGTCGATGCGCTTCAAGCTCGCCCCGAAAAAAATTATCCTGTGTGGCCGCCCCACTTCCGCATGTTTCGCTTTTCCACTTGCACTGCTGCTCTTTTTCTTGACGCCGGCCAATCTGCACTCGCAGACACCGCAAAAGTCCCAACTTCCCCACCCGCGCATCCTTGACTCTGGAGTTTTCTTGCAGCGCGACCCAAGTACCGGTGAGTTGCGCACCACCACATCCAAGGATGCGCGGACTGAAAAAAAAAATGAACCCGCGGCAAACGCAATCCGTGTTGTAACGCCGCTTGTCCCCGTCACCTGCAGCGTCACGGATGCAGGCGGCGCCGCTCTCACTGACCTATCCCGCGAAAACTTTCGCATCTTCGATGACGGCGTCGAGCAGCCTCTTACTTATTTCGACGCCTCCACCCAGGCGGCCACCATCGCTCTAGTCATCGACGCCAGCCCCAGCATCCTGCCGCAAAGCGACGAAATGAAAACAGCGGCGCGCGCTCTCGTGGACGGCCTCACTCCCGCGGATCAAGTCGCCGTCGTCGACTTCTCCGCGCACACCTATCTGTTGCTCCCTTTCTCAAATGATTGGGGCTTGATCCGACAAGCCATCTCGCGCATTAACGTCCGCGAACTTTTTGGCGATACCGGCGGCTCAAATATTTATCAATCCGTTTTTCTCGCCGCGCACGAGCTCTTCGCCGGCCGCACCGGCCGCAAAGCCATCGTGCTTCTCACCGATGGCCAGGACAGCGGCCTCGGCCTGACCCTGGATCCCGTCACCGCATCCCCGCGCCCCGGATTTCCAAATAATCGCCTGACTTTCGACGATGTCTCGCGCGCACTTGCCGCCAACGACATTCAGCTCTTCGCCGTCTCCACTCAGAGCAGACCCAAAATAATGACTCCCGCTTGGCTCGCATCGCATTCGGCGAATACATTACTCTCCACCGACGCGCGCGACCTGAAAATCCCAGCCTATACTTTGTACCTCGCCGAACTTACCCGCCGTGTAAGCGGCCAGCTCTATTTCCTGCGCGAGTCAGATTCGCTCACCGATACCTTCCGCGAAATCGCGCGCCGAGTTCGCGCCGAGTACACTCTGGGATTCGCCCCGCCTCCAGCCACCGTCACTCGTCCGAGGTGGCACTCCCTGCGTGTCGAAGTTGTCGGACACACCGGCGTAAACGTAGCTAGCCGCCCCGGCTATTTCGCCGCCCCCACACAATAATTTTGCAAACATGCTATATGCGATCCGCGGAGCTGATCGGGCTGCATACCTAAAATCGGCGCAGACCGTTGTTCTGCATCACCTATCGCCCGAGATTTCGCCGCCAGTCTCTTCTCCGTTGCTTCGATTGGCCCAGTCTTATGATTTAATCGATGCGCATGTTCCGTCGCAGAAAATTCAAATTGCGCTTGCCGTCTAGAACTTTATCGCTCGGCGAACGCACCCTGGTTATGGGCGTGCTCAACGTCACACCCGACAGTTTCTCCGACGGCGGACGCTTTCTCGATACAGACGCAGCCGTCGACCGCGGCCTCGAAATCGAACGCGCTGGCGCAGACATCCTCGACGTTGGAGCCGAATCCACTCGCCCCGGTTCCACCGGTATTTCTGCAGACGAAGAGCTACGCCGAATCCTCCCCCTGCTAGAAAAGCTCCGCGGAAAAATCAAAATTCCGATCTCGATCGACAGCAGCAAATCCGAAGTAGCAGAAGCCGCAGCAACCGCCGGCGCAGAAATTCTCAACGACGTCACCGCCTTGCGCAACGACCCACGCATCGCCGAAGTAGCTCGCCGCCACAAGCTCCCTTTAATCCTGATGCACATGCGTGGCGAACCCCGCACGATGCAGAAAGGCCCCTTCGCAAAGGACGTGGTCCGTGATGTCCTCGCAGGTTTACGCCGTTCAATCGCGCTCGCTCGCGGCGCTGGCGCGCTAAAATCTCAAATCATCATCGACCCCGGCATCGGCTTCGGCAAAAACTACGCTCAAAATCTCACCCTGCTGTCGCGTTTGCCCGAACTCGCAAAACTCGGCTACCCACTCTTGATCGGTACATCCAGAAAAGCCTTTATCGGCCACATCCTGCGCACCCAATCACACCAAGCCCCCACAAACGACGACCGCCTCTGGGGCACCGCCGCCACCATCGCCGCAAGTATTTTGCAAGGTGCTCACATCGTGCGCGTGCACGATGTCGCCGAAATGGTTCAAGTAGCGCGCGTCTCCGACGCCATCCTCTCCCCACGCTCCGTCGCATAAACCAGAGATTCCACACGATGACTCTCGCTGTGGGCACGCGCAATTGTCCGATTGCTTGTCCTGATGTGGAAAGGGCTTGCTCTAAGGTAGGAGGGTTTGCGTGATGTGGAGAGCCTGCGTATTAAAAGTAAGAACGGCCGGCACTGAAACTGTGGAGCTATTCTACGTCTGCGCCAATTCCGAAGTTTGAAACGGCAGCCTCCGCAAACGTTTTCCCGTCGCCGCAAAAATCGCATTCGCCACTGCCGGAGCAGCGCACGGAACTCCTGGCTCGCCTATCCCGCCCGGCGTTTCATGGCTCGGGACCATGTACACTTCCACCTTCGGCATGTCCGCAATCCGCAGCATCGGGTAAGTATCGAAATTAGTTTGCTTCACCTGCCCGTTCTCAATCGTAATTTCGTCATACAGCGCCGAGGTCAGCCCAAACGCCACTCCGCCTTCCATCTGCGCCATAACCGTGTCGGGATTAATCACTTGCCCGCAATCGATCGCCACCACCACGCGGTTCACACGCAGCGTTCCATCTTTTCCAACGCTAACTTCCGCGACGTTTGCCACATAGCTTCCCCACGAATAAAGCGCCGCGATCCCGCGCCCGCGCCGCGCCGAACCTATCTCGCTCGCCGCCAGCGATTTTCCCCACCCGGATTTTTCCGCCGCCAGATCGATCACGCGATGCAACCTCTCAATGTTCACCGGCCTTTCATCGCTGTCAGCCGCAGCTGCCGCCGGAGTCCCCGCAATCAATTGCTTTCGCATCTCCAACGGATCTTTTCCCGCCGCCGCCGCAATCTCATCGATAAAACTCTCCACCGCAAAATGATTCCAGTTGGGATCCACCGCGCGCCAATATCCTCGCGGAACCAACGTGTGCAGAAAACTCTGCTCCAGAAAATAATTCGCAACCGAGCCGCCCGGCAGCCCCACCCCCGCAATTTCCGTCCCGCCAATGTCAGGAATATCGCCGCCAAGATAGGTCCCGTCCGTCGAAGGCGCCGCAATATGGTGCAACCACGCCACCGCCTGGTTCTGTGCATCCAGTCCTGCTCGCATCCGGTGACGCGTCATCGGCCGGTAAAAATCGTGGCCGATATCGTCCTCGCGCGTCCAAGTCACCTTCACCGGCGCTCCCACCGCCCGCGAAATCAGCGCCGCTTCCACTCCATACTCGATATTCAACCGCCTCCCAAATCCGCCACCCAGCAGCGTCACATGAATCGTAATCGCCGACGCCGGCAGTCCCAAAGCGCTCTGTAGGGCCGTCGCCATCCCGCCTGCATTTTGCGTGGGAGCCCACACTTCGCATTTCCCGTCGCGCACAAACGCGGTACAGTTCGGCGGCTCCATCGCCATATGCGCCAGAAAAGGCGTTTCGTACTCCGCTTCCACTTTTTTCGGAGCGTTTGCGAATGCCGCCTCCGGCTCTCCAATCTTTCGCAATTCCTTCCCCGGGCTTTTCAAAAGTTCCGCCAGCTCCGCGCCATGTCCCTCCGTCGATTCCGACGCGCCCGGCCCGTCGTCCCACTCCACCGTGAGCGCGCGTCTCGCCGCCACGGCTCGCCAGGTTGAATCCGCCACCACCGCCACTCCGCCCCACAAATAATGTTGGTGACCCGAGTTCGGCGCGCGCTCCTCTCCGAATAAAGGAGGCAATTCCACCCGCGGCACTTCCACCACTTTGCGCACGCCCAGCGCGGCTTGCGCCTTGCTCGCATCAAACGTTCTCACCCGACCGCCAAATACCGCCGGCCGCGTCACCGACGCATACAGCATCCCCGGAACTTTCGTATCGATTCCGTAATGCGCTTCGCCAATCACAACATGCTTGTCATCCACGCGCTTTCTTTTCGTGCCAACAATCCTGTAGTCCTGGTAATTTTTCAGCGGCACATCTTTCGGCACTGGAAATCCAGACGCCTTTTCCACCAGCAATCCATATCCGACTTTCCTTCCAGTCTTGGTGTGCTCGATCATGCTCCCGCCAATCGACCTGCATTCTTCCTTGGGGACGCTCATCATCTGCGCCGCGGCAGACATCAACATGTCCCGCGCCGTCGCTCCCGCCTTGCGCAATGGATCCCACGAACTCCGCACGCTAGCGCTGCCCCCGGTGGTCATGTCCCCGTATTTCGCATCGAAGTCCGCCTGCCTCACCGTCACGCGCGCCCAATCTGCGTCCAACTCCTCCGCCAAAATCATCGCCAGCGACGTCCTCACCCCCTGCCCCATCTCCGACCGCGCCACCTCTAAAAAAATCTCGCCGCTAGGCTTGATCTCAATAAACGCATTTGGCTGAAAATCTCCCCGCGCAGAATCTTTTGTCCCAGCAGCATCTTTGCCGCTGGAACCCCCTTGCTGCGTCATCCTTGCAGGCAAATGAAATCCAATAACAAGGCTCGCCCCCGCAAGAGTCCCAGTCTTCAAAAATTCCCGCCGGGTACTTTCCGCAGAAAGTGATTTCACCGTACTCATCGAGTCCCCCAAGCAATAGCGATGGCACTAAGATCAATCGCAGAAGTATCCATAGTATCGATCTCCTGGTTTTTCCGGAAAACTCTCGCATGAACTTTACGTTCAGACCGCGCCAATTGCAATTCGTCTTTGCCTCTTGGCCGATCAGCGAGAGTCGAGCTACAGAAAACTATTGATTGACCTTCGCTCGTGCGCCCCCGTAGCATGGTTATGGTCCGAGTTGGCATGCGGCCCGCCACGTTTGCCAGCTTCTGTTCCCCCCAGCCTCAGGATAGCCATGAACAATTCAATCAGTAAAGTTGCAGTGATAACCGGAGCATCCAGCGGTATCGGTCGCGCCTCCGCAGTGTCGTTAGCCAGCAAAGGATTTCAAGTTTTCGCTGGCGTCCGCAAGTTGACCGACATCCGTCCGCTCCGGGACGAAGCCGGAAGCAACCTCACTCCTGTAATCATGGACGTTGCCGATGCTACTTCCATCGCGAACGCGGCCAAAGACGTCACCGCTCAAGTCCAGGGCCGTGGAATCGATGGCCTGGTGAACGTCGCCGGCATCGGAATTTCCGGCCCGCTCGAATACGTGTCTCCGCAAGACCTTCGAAAAGTATTTGAAGTAAACGTCTTCGGCCAAATCGCGGTGGCACAGGCGTTTCTGCCCATGATTCGCAAGCGCCGCGGTCGCATCGTCAACATAAGTTCTGTGGGAGCGCACATTGCTATTCCGTTCGGCGGAGTGTTGGGCGCGAGCAAGAGCGCCTTCGGTTCGCTGAGCGATTCGTTGCGATTGGAGCTTCGCCCCTTTGGCATTCGCGTTTGTGTGATTGAACCAGCGTCGATACGCACGCCTGCAGTCGATAAAACGCTCGGCGATGTGGAAGGCCTCATCCAACGCCTGCCGCCGGAAGGCGCGCAGCGCTACGGCGGCATGCTCAGAAATTTCAACAAGCGTGCCTACGCGCGCGAAATGAACGGCAGCTCTCCCGAAGTTGTGGCGCGAGCTGTGCTCCACGCTCTCACCGCTCGGCGTCCTAAAATCCGTTACGTTGTAGGGAAAGGTTCCAGGCCGCTCACCATATTGCCGAGATTGCTTCCAGAGCGTTTAATGGATAGGCTCGAGACGGAGCTTTTCGGCCTACACGTTTCCGCTCAAGGCAGATAGATCCTATCTTTCGAACCGCGTTGGTCGCCGCAACATCGAATTCGAGAGGCTTGGCCATGGACATTTCAGGCAACACAGTTTTAATCACCGGCGGTACTAGCGGCATTGGATACGAGCTTGCCGCTGAACTTCTGAAGCTTGGCAACAGCGTCATCATCACCGCACGAGATCAGCGCCGGCTTGAGGAAACCCAAAGAAAACTTCCCGGAGTCCACACGTTTCAAAGCGACGTCAGCGACCCCAGGGAAATTCCTGTCCTCTTCGATGCCGTCACCAAAAACTTTCCCGCTTTGAATGTACTCATCAATAACGCCGGAATCATGCGCAAGATCAATCTCCAGGACCGGAAGAATGAAACGCAAAACGGGGCGGCGAATGCCCTCCAAGACATCGGCCGCGAGATCGAGACGAATCTTCTCGGCCCCATTCGCATGGTCAAACAATTCCTGCCCCACCTGAAAGTAGTAAATAGCGCCGCCATTGTGAACGTCTCATCCGGCCTCGCCTTCGTCCCGTTTCCTATCGCGCCGATCTACTGCGCCACCAAAGCGGGTCTGCATTCCTTCACGCTATCCCTCCGTGCCCAGCTCAAAAACACCAGCATCAAGGTATTTGAACTGGCTCCGCCCGCCACTCAAACACCGTTATTAACAACGGAAGGTTTCACTCCTGAAGATATGAAGGGCGCCCAAATAATGGACCTCCATAAGATGGTCGCCGATGCCATCGACGGCCTGAAAAACGATCGCCTCGAAATCCGCCCAGGCCAAAGCAACATCCTGAAGCTGATGAGCCGAATCGCCCCCCAGTTCATCCTGAAGCAACTCAGCAAGTCCGTAGACCCCATGCTGGCCGAATCTTCCCCGTAGGAAACCAGGCCGTCGCGTCGCATGTCCCCTCCGGCAAACTTCCGCGTGAACTCTACGTTCAAGCTCACAAACAGAATTCGACGTAACGCACTCAAAACAAAGCATCCGAAAATTTCTAACCGGGACCAGAACACCATTTAGGGTTTTGCAATTTCGCGCCAAATTCACACCGCAGAAGAGCGATCAGAGTAAAAAAGAATCTGGCTCGCGGGATGCCTCCGAACAAGGTAAAATCCCGCTGAACGCACAAAAGGAAAAGGAGCCACTATGAGCGCCACTCCCACCGCGGGGCCGTCCGCCGCCACCATCGCCAACATAAAAGAGAAAGCGCGCCTGCTCAGTATTTATTCCATGATGTCCACCACTGCCGCCGGCTCGGGCCACCCTACCTCCTGCATGTCCGCTGCGGAACTCGCCGCTGGAGTTTTCTTCTACGCCATGAAGTTTGATCCCAAGAACGCAAATTCCAACGATGGCGACCGTTTCGTGCTCTCCAAGGGTCACGCCGCTCCGCTTCTATATTCCGCGCTCGCTGAAGCCGGAGTTTTTCCGGTATCGCGGGTGATGACTTTGCGTCAGTTCTCCAGCGAACTCGAAGGCCATCCCACCCCGCGCATCCACGGAGTGGACGCAGCCACCGGCTCCCTCGGCCAGGGCCTTTCGGTCGGCGCCGGACTCGCCATCGGCGCTCGCATGGACAAGAGTCCCACGCGCGTGTACGTCCTCACCGGCGACGGCGAACTCGCCGAAGGACAAATTTGGGAAGCCGCTGCCTTTGCCGCGCACTACAAGCTCGACAATCTCACCGTCATATGCGACATCAACGCCCTCGGTCAGAGCGACCCCACCATGTATCAGCACGACATGGAAGTTTACCGCCGGAAATTCGAGTCGGAAGGTTTTGCGACAGAAGTAATCGACGGCCACGAGGTCGCCGCGGTCCTCGCTGCTCTTGACCGCGCAAAGGCCAGCAAGGGTCGACCGCAGGCGATCATCGCCAGGACCATCAAAGGCCACGGCTTCAGCGAAGTCGCGGGAAAAATGGGCTGGCACGGCAAGCCGTTTTCGAAAGAGCAGCTCGCTGCCGCGATTAAGGAACTGGGCGGCACGCCGCCAGTAGTTCCTCCCGACCCGGGAAAATCTTACGAGCGCACCAATTTGCCCAAGCCGCCCGATTTCCCCGAGCCGCCCGCTCCCGAATACGCGCAGGACAAACCCATCGCCACCCGCGAAGCGTACGGCTTTGCGCTGAAGCGCCTGGGAAAAGTGAACCCCCACATAGTGGGCGTCTCCGGCGACGTGAAAAACTCCACCTTCTCCGAAATTTTCCAGGACGCCTATCCCGATCATTTTTATCAAGGCTACATCGCGGAGCAAAACCTGGTCAGCGCCGCAGTCGGACTCGCCGCTCGCGGCAAGGTACCCTTCGCCGATACCTTTGCCTGCTTCCTCTCGCGCGCCTATGACAACGTGCGCATGGCCGCCATTAGCCGCGCCAATATTAATCTGTGCGGCTCGCACTGTGGCGTCTCCATCGGAGAAGACGGCCCGTCGCAGATGGCTCTCGAAGACATCGCCATGTTTCGCGCCGTTTGCGGCTCCGAAGTTTTTTATCCCAGTGACGCGATGTCCACCGAGCGCCTCACCGAGCATATGGCCCGTCGCGCTGGAATAAATTACCTGCGGACCTCGCGCCCCAAGATGCCCATCCTTTACTCCAAGGATGAAAAGTTCCCCGTACCCGGATTTAAGATCCTGCGGCAAAGCGCGCAGGACAAAGCGACGGTAATCGGCGCGGGAGTAACGCTCCACGAAGCCCTGAAAGCCGCCGACCAGTTGAAATCGCAAGGAATCGCTATTCGAGTGATTGACCTCTACTGCGTCAAGCCGCTCGACGGCAAAGCCATCGCCGAGCAAATCAACGCAACCGGCGGCCGCCTGATTACCGCCGAAGATCACTGGCCCGAAGGTGGCCTGGGCGAAGCCGTCCTCACCGCGCTCGCGGGAGTGGGCGTCTCGCCGTCAAAATTCAAACTAATCGCCGTCACCCGCATGCCGCATTCCGGAAAGCCCGACGAGCTGATCGAAGCCTTCGGCATTTCCGCCAAACACATAGTCGAAGCCGTCAAGGCCATTTCGTAACCGGCGGACGCCTCACAATAAATCACGCTTGGCTCGCATGAATGTGGCCGAGCGACAATAAAATTTCAGCGAAATTCAGAGAGGAAACTGAGTGGCGGACAAGCTAGTGGTGGTGGGAGTGCTTCCCGAAGTAGTCGTGCTAGAGCCCGGTGATCAAGTCGAATGGTTCTCCAACGCCGGGAACCTCAAAATCGAATTCGATCCGCAGCGCTGTCCCTTCTCCTCAAACGTCTTTCAAGCCCCTCCCGGCGTTCGCTTGCAAAGCGGCGCGATCCGCTCCGGCCTGAACCCCGGCGCGTACCGCTATAAGCTGTCGCTCAACGACGCAATCGTAGCCAACGGCGAGATCTTCCTCCGCCCAAAGGTGTAAAAGTGATTCGGAGCGGTGTTACGAGCGGAGATCGGCGAC
>Ga0070766_10000888_pt1 | contig 13846 bp, 12 predicted proteins | sample HubBroMetageWFT6_FD_69782 | JGI IMG/M metagenome (GOLD analysis project Ga0070766, IMG submission 69782) | Warmed and freeze-thawed soil microbial communities from the Hubbard Brook experimental Forest, New Hampshire - Hubbard Brook CCASE Soil... | ecosystem: Environmental > Terrestrial > Soil...
ACGGATCACCGATTACAAAGAGATTCGGGGCTACGTGCTGGCGCGTAAACCGGCCATGCTGCGCATGAAGGGCCTTATGCCGGTGGTGCGGAACACGGCGTTCGATATGGTGAGCAATGGGCAGGAATTCAAGGTATGGATCCCGCCCAAGAATAAATTCGTCGTGGGCTCGAACAATAACGACAACTATCAGCCCGACAAGCGATTGGAAAACCTGCGGCCGCAGTACATCTACGACGCGGTGCTGCTGCCTGACATTTCCGCGGATGAGATTGCGGTGCTCGAAAACGGCTATGAAACCGTTCTGGACACGAAGAAACATCGGGCGGAGCAACCCGATTACGAACTGGCGGTCCTACGGAAAGGAACTGACGGCTGGTATTTGTCGCGCCGCATCGAATTCAGCCGCACCGACCTACTCCCGCACCGGCAACGGATTTATGACCAGCAGGGAAACGTTGCCACCGATGTTCACTACCAGAACTACAAAGACTTCGACGGGATCAACTTCCCGAGCACGATTGCGATCGAACGGCCGAGGGAGAATTACGACATCACGCTGAGTATGGTCAAATTGGAAATAAATAAAACGTTGACCGACGATCAGTTTGCGCTGGAGCAGCCAGCCGGTGCGGAGGTTGTGCATCTCGATCAAACCGGTTCGAGCGGTGCGCCCCAAGCCCGCAACAAATAGGGAAACGATCAACTCACGGAAAAGTTAAATGATGAATCGCATGATCGTGGGGAATTTGGTGCACCGCCCGGTGCGCTCGCTGATCAGCATTGTGGCCGTGGCTCTGGAGGTCACGCTGATCCTCCTGATCGTCGGCCTCTCGCTCGGCATGCTGCAGGACAGCCGCGCGCGAACTGCCGGCATCGGGGCAGACGTGCTGGTGCGGCCGCCGGGTTCTTCGTTCATCGGTGCATTTTCGGGCGCGCCTATGCCGGTCAAGGTGGGAGAGATCCTGGCGAAGTTGCCTCACGTGAAAAACGTAGCGCCAGTAATCACACAGGTTGCTTCAACGGGTACGCTCGAGATCATTGCCGGGATCGATTTGCCGAGCTATGAAAGCATGTCGGCGGGCTTCCGCTATCTCGCTGGCGGTCCATTTCAAGGGCCCGATGAGGTGTTGGTCGACGATCTTTTTGCCCAATCAAATCACGCCAAGGTGGGGGACACGATTGAGATTCTGAACAATAAGTTTCGCATCTCGGGGATCGTGGAACGAGGCAAGGGCGCCCGCAAGTTCATACCACTGGCCACCTTACAAGACCTGGTCGGTGCCAAGGACAAGGCTTCCATCTTTTATCTCAAGCTCGACGATGCTGCGAATGCCGACGTGGTGGTTGACGAGATCAAGCATGTGCCCGGCATGGAGCACTACGTCGCGACCTCGATGGCCTCCTACCTGGCCATGATGACCACGAGCAATTATCCCGGACTGTCTACTTTCATCGATGTCGTGGTTGGTATTTCGGTCGTCATTGGATTCATCGTGATCTTTCAGGCGATGTACACCGCGGTAATGGAGCGCACCCGCGAAATCGGCATTCTTAAGGCGATGGGGGCATCGAAGCTGTATATCGTGAATGTGGTATTACGGGAGACGGCGCTGCTGGCCATCGCTGGCATCGTGCTCGGGATCGTGGTCAGCCTGGCGGCCCGGGCGGCACTCGCTCACAAATTTCCGCTGTTGCAGGTGGTGGTGGACGGTGGCTGGATGGTGCGCGCCACCCTGATTGCCATCGTGGGCGCCATGGGCGGGGCGCTGTATCCGGCGTTCAAAGCCGCGCAAAAAGATCCCATCGACGCCCTGGCCTACGAATAGAAGCGGCGCGCGATTTCAATTCGCCTTTGATTCGCCTGACGCTTCCTCAGTTTTTTCTTTTCACAATTTCCTCGCAAATCGGATGAGAATGCACGATACTGCCCGATGAAACTGCCGTGCTATAATCGCGCGCCATTACGCACAGCACTGCGCTTTCGCAGCCGGTTGTCCTAATTCGCAGGCCCCGTGCGAGAATGCGTGCGGGTGACCACAAATACCTTAGGAGGAGATATGCGCTTCGATGATCCGACTCTGTACGGTCGGGACGATGAGACGGATGAATATAGCGACAGCGGCGCCTACGGCGAATCGCTGGAAGAGGATTTAGAGGAAGAGGAAGAAGAGGAAGAAGAACCGGTTGTCGTCGAAGAAGACGATGAGATTGGTGTTCCCGCACGGGAACCCGGGGCGGCACCTGCGCCCGCGGCTCCGTCAGGCGGCGGGGGACAAGGCGGCCCCCCGAAGAAGAAGGCTCCGGCAAAAAAGGCTCCGGCAAAAAAGGCGCCCGCTAAGAAAAAGGCTGCCAAGAAACCGGCGAAGAAAGCCGCGAAAAAGAAGCCTGCTGCGAAGAAAAAGGCGGCAAAGAAGAAGCCCGCCAAGAAAGCTGCCAAGAAGAAATCTGCCGGCAAAAAACGGCGTCGGTAGTTTTCGTCATCGCCACAGTGGAGTGAGGGTGGAAATCGGAGAATCCGGTTTCTGCCCTTCTTTTTTCTTGCGCGAATCTACCTTTCGTCGGGCACGATTGCTTCGGCCTCAATTTCCAGCAACATCTCGGGAGAGACCAAGGCCGTAATCGCCATCATGGTGCTCGCGGGACGAATGTTGCGAAAGAATTCTCCATGCGCCTTCCCGACTTTTTCCCAATCCGAAATATTGATCAGAAACACGCGCGTGCGCACTACGTCTTTCAACGAGGCACCGGCTCGTTCCAGTGCGCGTTCGATGTTCTTGAGAATCTGAATGGCTTGCGCGTAAGCATCGCCGGCGATGATTTTCCCGTCCGCATCGGTCGCGGTCGTGCCCGCAACGTGAATATGGCCGCCTACGCGAACCGCACGAGAGTAACCTACGATTGGCTCCCACGGTGTTCCACTGGCAATGTTGACTCTCTCCACTTCGCCTCCCTTGGCTGCTCCATCGTATCGATCGGTCGAGTAAATGATGTAGTTAGCCACGCTAAATCATGTAATTAGATTCGCCCAATCATGTTTTTCGATGCAACACGCCCAATTAGCAATCGCCGCGATTGGCTGCCAATAAATGCCCTGCAACGCCGCGGCCAGCGCGGGCTTCTAACTATCATAAGTGGCTCAATGGTCACTTGCATCAGATCGAGATTCGAGGTATCTAATCGGCATGGGCCTTTGTTCCGATAGTAACAAAGGGCAGGTGCGCTAAGAGGAGCGATCCATGGAGATTCCGGAGAAGCATCCCCTAGAACAGCTATTCATTGAACTGGTGGGCCGTCATTACGCTCAAGAGATCGGGATTCGCGATCCGCAGATCGTGAATTATGTCGCACATCTTTTGTCGGAGTTTTGCGATGCCGAGCAGCTATCGAAAATTCGCAATGTATCTGGGCGGCCGCTCAATGATGTGGGCGAGATGCTGATCGAGTCAGACCCGATTTACGGTCCAGCGCCCTCGTTCGATCGCGAGCGTCAGGTTCGCAAACATATCGGAGACTACACACTTTTCTATGCTGGAATGTTTCCGGAAAGCATCAATCACTACCGCTTGCGCCGGCAGCGCGTCGAGAGCTTTGTTGATTGGGTGAAAGCTGGGAAAGAAAGTTATTACGTCGTCTCGAAGTTCGAATACTTCGAATATGCCAAGGTCGCGCCCCTGTTCGCGCAACTTTCGCAAAAGTTTGAGCAGTGCGTCTATGGACTCAATCTCGTGAAGAACGAGCTGGAAGTGATGCAGCACCCGATCACACAGCGAACGAACGAACTTATTATGTAGAAAAGGCGACGGCAGGGGTGAGAGGTCCGCTTGCACCCATGAAAACCTGCCGCTCTCTGAATAGGGGATCCTTGCTTCCGCAATCTCGCCTCTAACCTCTTACCATCCGCCTGCCTTCCATCTTGAATTTCCCCTCCAACACAATCCTGATCGCCTCGGTGTAGGCGATGTGTTCCTGCTCAAGAATCCGCTCGGCGAGCGTGCGTTCGTCGTCGCCGTCGAGCACCGGCACCGGTTTCTGCACAACAATGGCGCCGTGATCGAGTTCCTCATCGACAAAGTGCACGGTGCACCCAGAAACCTTCGCGCCATACGCGAAAGCCTGTTGCTGCGCTTCGAGACCGGGGAAGGCTGGGAGCAGCGAGGGATGGATGTTCAGAATTTTCGCGGGGAACTGTTGTACGAACCAGGGTGAGAGCAGGCACATGTACCCGGCCAGGCAGATAAGGTCGACCTGGTTTTCCCGAAGCGCGGCCACCACTGCGCGATCATGCTCTTCGCGCGGCTTGCCTTTCGATACGATGACTAAGGCGTTGAGGCCGCGCTGGCGGGCGGTTTCAAGCCCGGGGGCATGGTCACGGTTTGAAATCACGATAACGATGCGGGCATCAGGTAACCGACCGGCTGCGATACTGTCGGCGATGGCTACGAAATTCGAGCCGCGCCCGGAGAGCAGAATGCCGAGGTTCTTCATAGGACAACATTATTCACCACGAAGGCACGGAGAAAATCAGAAAGAATCGAGAGAAAGGAATCCTAGCTGAACATCACCCTGCGATCACCCTTGACGATGCGCCCGACGCTGTAGAATTTTTCTCCGGCGCGCTCGAGCAGCGTCTGCGCTTTCTTGAATTTCTTGGCCGGAACCACGATCAACATGCCGAGGCCCATATTGAAAGTGCGGAGCATTTCTTCTTCGGTGACGTTGCCGAGTTTTTGTAGATGTTCGAAGATGGGCAGAACCGGCCAAGTGCCCAGCTCGATGACGGCCGAGGTTCCCTTGGGCAATACCCGCGGCAAGTTCTCGGTGATGCCGCCGCCGGTAATATGCGCCAGCGCCGCGACGCACTCGCCGGCAATCATCTTCCTGATAATCGACCAATAGCTGCGATGCGTGCGCATGAGTTCGTTGCCGACTTTATTCTTGATCTCGCTGACGAAGGTCTCCGGAGAATAGCCCGCGATTTCGAAGAGCAACTTGCGAGCTAGAGAATATCCGTTGGTGTGCAGGCCGTTCGAAGGCAAGCCCAGAACGCAGTCTCCTATCTGCACATCTTTGCCGCTGATGATGCGCTCGCGCTCGACCACTCCCACGATGAATCCGGCAAGATCGTACTCGCCCTCGGAATAAAAGCCCGGCATCTCGGCGGTTTCGCCGCCAATCAAAGCGCACCCATTGTGTTTGCAGGCTTCGGCGAGGCCACCTACGATTTTTTCCGCGACTTCCGGGTCCAATTTGCCGGTGGCCAGATAGTCCATAAAAAACAACGGAGCCGCTCCCTGCACCGCGATGTCATTGACACAGTGATTCACCAGATCGGCGCCAATCGTATGGTGCACATTCATTTCGAACACGACTTTTAATTTCGTGCCCACGCCGTCAACGCTCGAAACCAGCACCGGATCCAAATACTTTTTATCGACCGAAAACAAGCCGCCGAATCCGCCGATCTCGCTCAACACCCCCTTGGTAAAAGTTTTGTGAGCCAGATACTTGATTCGCTGCTTGGTGCGGTTGCCCCGATCGATGCTGACACCGGCATCGGCGTAGGTGATGGAAGCGCTATGCGCGTTGGGGGGTTGAGCCACTTTTGAATCCGTCATTTGTCCGTGTGGAGAGATCTGAAGCGCCACCGAGACGGGAAATTCGTTTCCGACGCAACAAATTCTAGCACGTCTCGAGTTGCACCTGACTTTTCCGCGGCGACGAGCGAAGGCGCTATAATGCGGGGTCCAATTCTTTCTTCCGGGAGATAAGCATGAGATTTTTGGCAGTTCTTTTTTTTGTCGGGTTGACCATTCCGTTTGCAGTAGCGCAGCAGGAGCAATCCCAGCCGACAACCTCCGAGAACACAAAGCAGGCCGCGGCGAAGTCACCGAAAAAGCAAGCGACGCCTGCGCCAGCAGCGACTCCCGAGAAGCCTGCGGAAAGCGGCAGGCTGGAGTCTGCCAAGCCCGAGAGCAACGAGGCAACCGACAAAGAAGAGCATTACGATGTGGCGGAAGTTCCGCCAGTCATCACGCATCACCAGGCCACGGTAAATGGCAAGACGTTCAGCTACACCGCGACAACCGGAAGGCTTCCCATCAAGCGCGAAGACGGCAAGATCGAAGCCGAAATGTTTTTTGTCGCCTACACGCTCGACGGACAAGAGGCGGGCAGACGACCGCTGACCTTCGCGTTTAATGGGGGGCCCGGGTCCGCATCGGTATGGCTGCACATGGGGGCTATCGGACCGAAGCGCGTGGTGCTTCAGCAAAATGGCTTCATGCCGGCTGCGCCTTATCGGCTTGAAGACAATCCCGACACGCTGCTCGATCGCAGCGACATCGTCATGGTGGATGCGATGGCCACCGGCTATTCGCGGGCTGCCACCGCCGAACTCACCAAGAAATTTCTGGGCCTGAAGGGCGACGTGCAAGCCTTCGGAGAATTCATACGCCTTTACCTCTCCCGCTATGATCGATGGACCTCGCCGCTTTTCCTGTTGGGAGAAAGTTACGGCACGACGCGCGCGGCCGGCCTCGCCGGATATCTCGCCGATCACGGCATCGCCTTCAACGGCGTAACCCTTCTTTCGATGGCGGTGGATTTCCAGACGCTCGAATGGAACAAATCGAACGACCTGCCCTACATTCTGCTGCTGCCGACCTTCAATATGATCGCTGGCTACCATCACAAGCTTGCCGCTGATCTCACACCGGATGCGGCGAAGACGCGCGAAGAAGTGGTGCGCTGGGCGGCCACTGACTACGCTCTAGCGCTCGGCAAAGGCGACACGATGACGCCGGATGAGCATCGCAAGATTGTCGAACAATTATCACGCTATACAGGGCTTCGTCCGGAAGTGATCGAGGCGCACGATCTGCGCATCGATGTTCCCACCTTCGATCGCGAACTCTTACTGGATCAGAAGCTGATCGCGGGCCGCCTTGATGGCCGGTTTACCAGCCCCAATCCCGACGAAGACCGCGGCTTCTATGATCCGACCAGCGCCGCCATCTTGCCGCCTTACACATCGGCATTTAATAACTACCTTCGAACCGAACTGAACTACAAGTCTGACGCGCCTTACAGAGTTTTCGCCTACGACCAGCCGGGCTTCCGCACCTGGGATTGGGGCAACGCGGAACAAGGCTTTCCGAGCACCGCGGGCGGTTTGCGTTCGGCGATGATCAAGAATCCCTATATGAAGATTCTGGTGATGGAGGGCTACTACGACCTCGCCACGCCTTTCGCAGCGGCCAATTGGACGATGGATCATCTCGATCTCGACGGAAAGTATCGCCAGAATATTTCCTACGCAACCTACGGCGCGGGGCACATGGTGTATGTCGACCGGGCGGAACACGACAAGATGAAAAAGGATCTCGTGGATTTCATGGACAGGTGCCTGAAATAGTTCCGACTGTGACCAGCCGATTTCGGGCGGCGCGTGTGCTTTAATCCTCAAGGCATGCGCGCCGCTGTCATCTTCGGGTTGGGAACCTCGCCACGGGACTTGGAGCGATTTAAGGCCAACTCGCCGACCGAGTGGCGGCAAGGAGTGCCTACCTCATCGAGCGACGCCGACGCCGTTTTGATTTTTGGCGGGGATGGCACGATTCACCGTCATTTGCCGGCGCTGGTGCGGCTGCAGCTTCCCGTGCTTATCGCGCCTGCCGGAAGCGGAAATGATTTTGCCCGGGCGCTGAAGCTGCGATCGGTGCAAGATTCGCGGCGCCTGTGGCGCGCTTTCGAAGCGGGTGAAATTCAGGCGCGAGCCGTCGACCTTGGCGTCATCGTTTCGGGGGCGGAGCCTGAGCACCGACACTATTTCTGCTGCGTGGCGGGGGTCGGTTTGGATTCAGTGGCGGCCCGACGTGCCAATCAGATGCCGCGTTGGCTGCGGGGACACGGCGGTTATGCTCTCGCGCTTTTACCGCTGCTGATAAAACTTTCAACCTTCTCCTTGCGGCTGACGCGGTTCAACGGCGTCGACCATATCGAGTCTGAAACTTCCACCCTTCTCGCCGCCTTCGCCAACACACAGTTTTACGGCAACGGCATGCGCATTGCGCCGGACGCGGATTTCACCGATGGCAAGCTCGACATCTGCCGCATCAACACGCTCAATCCGTGCAAGCTGTTTTGCATGTTTCCGACGGTGTACTTTGGCCGCCATCTGCGATTGCCGGAAGTGGAATACTCGCGAGCCGAGCGAGTGCGGTTACAGACCGACGGCCCGCAGGAGATTTACGCGGATGGGGAGTTCGTGTGCAAGACGCCCGCGGAAATTTCGGTGGCTCCGAGCGTGCTGCCGGTGATCTATTCGCCTGGCTGAGAGGGCTCGGGTTCGAAACGATAACCTACCCAGGGGTCGGTCACGATATAGCGCGGAGAATTGGGCGACGGTTCAAGTTTCTTGCGCAGCTGCGCGACGAACACGCGCAGGTATTCGACCTGTTCCGTGTTTTCACCGCCCCAGACCGCGCCGAGTAGCGCGCGATGCGTCACCACTTTGCCAGCGTGGCGGGCAAGGTAGACGAGCAAATCAAATTCTTTCGGAGTTAGATGGACGGCACGATCTTTCACAAAAACGCTGCGCGCGCCAGGGTCGATTTTAAAGTCACCCGCTTCTATCGGAGCGAACTCCGACTCTTCCTTGCGCGTGCGGCGAAGGTTGGCACGGACGCGTGCGAGAAGTTCTTCAATACCGAAAGGCTTGGTGACGTAGTCATCGGCGCCGGCATCGAGGGCTTTGACTTTGGTGCGTTCTTCACCTCGCACGGAGAGCACGATAATCGGAATCTGCGTCTTCGCCCGCAAACGCCGGCACAGCTCCAGTCCGTCCATGTTGGGCATGGAGAGGTCGGTGATGACCAGGTCGGGCGCCCAGTCCTTCATGATCTCGAGCGCGGTCTCGCCGTCATTGGCCACGCGAATGTCATATCCCTGGCTGGAAAGCGAGGTGCGCAGCACGCGCGTGATCTGCGCTTCGTCATCAACCACGAGAATGTGTTTATGCTCCGACATGCGTATCTAGCTGGGTTCCTGCGTCACGATGTGAACATCCACCGCGGGGGCATCGCGCAGAAACTGGTGGATTGCCGAAAGATAAAAATATCGTTTCCAGCCGCGCGTCGCGGAACGTCCGAAAACAACCTGGGTGATGTGTTTTTCATTGACGAATTCCGCCACCGCATGGGCCACGCTCTTTCCCTTGAGGCGCACGATCGTCGCTCCGACATTTTCCGCAAAGCGAACATTGGCAGCCAATGTCCGCTGGTTGGCGTCGCTCGAATCTTGCCCCAGGTCGGTATAGACCACATAGAGTTCGGCGTTCAGAGCGTGCGCCATGCGCGCGCCGCGTGCCACGAGATACTGCGCCGCGGGGTTCGAACTGATACAGACCGCAATGCGTTCGCGAATGGCAACCGGCGCGCGGGTTTTTTCCTCCTCGCCGCGATGCTGTTCCAGGCTTAGATCCACCTGTTGCGCTACCTGGCGCAATGCCAGTTCGCGGAGAGCGATCAAGTTCGTCTCGCGGAAGAAATTTTCCAGCGCTCGTCCCACGCGCTCCTGGGGATAGACATCGCCGCGGCGCATGCGATTTTGCAGGGCTTCGGGAGTCAGGTCGATCATCACCACTTCGTTGACTCTCTGCAGCACCCAATCGGGAACAGTCTCCCTTACCTGAATTCCGGTAACTCCCTGCACGGTCGGGGTCACGCTCTCCAGATGTTGGATGTTCATGGTGGAAAGAACATCGATGCCGGCATCGAGCAATTCGAGCACATCTTCATAGCGTTTGCGATGTTTGCTGCCTTCAATATTTGTGTGCGCCAGTTCGTCGACCAGCGCGACGCAAGGTTTGCGCGCGAGGATAGCGTCTACATCCATCTCTTCGAAAAGCGCGCCTTTGTACTCGATCTCCTTGCGGGGAACGGTTTCCAGGCTGGAGACGAGTTCGAGGACGCCTTTTCGTCCGTGCGTTTCGACGACTCCGATCACCACGTCTTCCCCGCGATTATGCCGCCGGATTGCCTCGGTAAGCATCGTATGGGTCTTGCCGACACCGGGGGCGTATCCAAGAAAGAGCTTGAACCGGCCACCCTTTTTGCTCGGCGAACATTCCTCCAGCCACTGGTCGGGAGTCTTGGCCATCGCGATTATTGTCGTCGAGACATGTAAGTTTGTCGATGTCGAGGACAATCAAGATATCAAGGAAAGGTCAAAGTTGAGAGGTCAGGACGCGGAGGTTAAAGCCTAACGAAAACAGCGATGGCAATCCTGAGACTTCACTTCTGCTATCCGACCTCTCACCTCTGACCTCGCTTTGTCATACAATCGCCTCGTGAAGCTCGACGCGAGATCGGCCATCGGATACCTGACCGGTGCCCTGTCTGTGGCCTTGGTCACCGATGCTGGATACCGGTGGCTTCACCTTAATCCGACCACAATCGCGCTTCTGTTTTTGCTGGGCATCCTCGCGATCTCGACGTATTGGGGTTTGCGGCAAGCCGTTTTTATGTCGGTGATCGCGACCCTTGCCATCAACTATTTCTTTCTCCCCCCGATCGGTACCTTCACGATCGCTGACCCGCAGAACTGGATCGCGCTCTTCGCTTTTTTAGCTACCGCCGTGGCCGTCAGTGAACTGTCGGCCCGAGCACGGCGCGGTACGCAATCCGCGATCGAACGCCGCCAGGAATTGGAACGCCTCTACGCCTTCAGCCAGTTGCTTCTGTCAAGCGACAACCCCGCCGAACTGTTGAACATGATTCCCGGCTATATTGTCGAGTCATTCAACATACGCTCGGCGGCAATTTTGCTCACCAGTCGCAGCGATATCTATCGCTCCGGCCCCACCATCGACGGATTGGAATCGGCCGTTCTCCAGACTGTCTGCGCGCGCGGCGAGCCGCGAGTCGATGCAGGTCGCCAAGTGGCCTTTATGCCCCTACGCCTCGGCATGCGCGTTGTCGGCAGCATGGGTACGGCTGGCGGAGCGGTGTCGCGCCAAACGCTGGAAGCGATCAGCAGCCTCGTCGCAACTGCCATCGAGCGCGCGAGCGCGGTGGAGAAACTCAGCCGCGCCGAGGCCGCCCGCGAAAGTGAGCAATTGCGCTCGGTGCTGCTCGATTCGGTGACGCACGAGTTTCGCTCTCCGCTCACCGCCATCAAAGCGTCGGTGACCTCGCTTCTCGGCAGCCCGAATCATTCGCCGGAGGAGAAGCATGAGCTGCTGACGATCATCAATGAAGAGAGCGACCGGCTGAATCGCTTGATCGGAGAAGCCGCCGAGATGGCGCAGCTGGATGCCAATAAAGTTGAATTTCGCTTTGTCTCTGCGCCTGTTGCTACTCCGGTCGAGGGGGCCCTCGACGAGTTAAAGCAGCTACTCGTCCAGCATCCCGTCGACGTCAGAATTCCGCCCGCTATCCCTGAGGCGCGTATGGATCCAGATCACATTCAGGAAGTCATGGTGCACCTGATCGAAAACGCTGCTAAATACTCGCCGAGCGGCGCTCCGATTCGCATTACTGCCGAGGCCAAGGAGCAGACCATAACCACCAGCGTCGCCGATCGCGGCCCCGGCATTGACGATTTTGAACAGTCCCTTGTTTTTGAAAAATTCTATCGAGGGCGCAATCAGCGCGTGCAAGTCCACGGGACCGGTATGGGGCTGGCGATCTGCAAAGCGATCGTCGAGGCGCATGGCGGGCGGCTCGGCGTCACCAGTCAGTTGGGGCACGGTTCGGTGTTTTACTTTACTTTGCCTGTAGCCTAAAGAACCAGAGATGCACGGCGCCGTCTTCGGGGATGAGACTTGGACTTGATAAAGCCGCGGTACTGGCACTACTGGATCGGCTTGTTCCTGAGCGTCGCCTGCGTCCCCCTCTTGCGGCGGCTGCATCTTCCGCTTCGGTTCGACTGGAGCGCGTTGGGCATTGAGTATTGGCTCGTCAGGTCGGTACAGTCCGTCTTCGCCGCAGTACTGTTGTGCCTGATCGGTCTTCGCAAGCCGATTCTGGCTCCTCTGGTCGAGCGCTATCGGCGCGAACCGCTGCGCATCATTCTGCTATTGGTTTACTTGGCTGTTCTCGGATGGCTTTTCATCTGGACAATCGCGCTGGTTCTGTTCGTCGACACCGTCGCCATCATCGAATTCCTGGAGCGGAAAATCCGCGAACCGCTTCATGCCCTCGAGGCCGTGACGCTGCCGGCGATCTATCTCTTCACCGGTGTTCTGCTGGTTTTTGCTTACAACGACATCGTGGCCTCGGTGCATTTCAGCTTCGCCTATGACCCGGCATTCGATGCCATAGACAAGTGGATTCTCCGCGGATCGTCGGTTGCCGATCTATCGCATTGGGCAGTCCAAACCTTCCCGCCTTCTTTTTTTCGCTTCCTGGAAGTCACCTACTTCGGCCTGTTCCCTCAAATCGGAGCGGCCATGATCCTGATAGCTCTTTACGATGGCAAGAATCGTGGCTTGCAGTACATCGGTACCATTCTCACGGCGTATTACCTGACCTTAGCTCTGTTTTACTTCTGGCCAAGCCAAGGTCCCTATTACTTGCGGCAGACGGAGTTCTCGCGACATGCGGGAGTGCTACAGGCCGACCTCATTCAGAAAATCCTGGTAGCGCGTGCGCAAGCACGGTGGCATCATGTTCCTCTGCATTTCATCTCGGCTGACTACTTCATCGGCTTTCCTTCCATGCATATCGCCCTGCCCCTCATCGTGATGTGGTTCTTGCGCCGCTGGAAGCGAATGCTGATTGCGCTGTGTGCTTATGACAGCCTCTTGATCGTCTCTATTCTTTTTCTGGAGTGGCACTACATCATCGACACGATCGGAGGCGCACTGGTAGCAGCGGCCGCCATCGCTATTACCGACGGCTTCGGATGGTCAACGGCTGTGGTGGGCCCGCCTGGATTCGAACCAGGAACCAACAGATTGTCCGATAACCATTGAAAACGAATGATTTCAGCGACTTCCGAACGCTGACTTTGGGCACAAGTAGGCAGATATGGTCGCAGTTGTTACCCCAGATGTTACCGAACGCTCAATTCACCCTCACCCACCGCCGCACAGCGCTTGTACTTCTTGCCGCAGCCGCAGGGACACATTTCATTCCGATCTCGGGGGCATTGCGCAAGTTGAAAATTACCGCGCCCACGCGAGACCATCGGCTCCGCTTCCGGCTTCGATCAACTTCACGCCCCAGTCGCCGATCCCGATCGCCGCCACCTGATGGCTGCGGTCACACGATACATAAGCGATGTTACCGTCCGGTCGGATCAGCATCTCTTGAGGAGCCGAGGGCACACTGATCGTCTTCACCACTTGCAACGTCGCCAGATTGACGACCGCAACCGCATTCGCATCCGGCAACGCCACCAGCAGCCATTTTCCGTCCGGCGTGGATGCGGTGCCATATCCGGTGCCGGGCAATGTGATCCAGCGATCAACTTTATTCGTAGCAGTATCGATTGCCGCCAACCGAGGCTTTTCCTCATCCGAGGTAAACACCCAGCGATTGTCGGGCGAGATTGAGATGCGCTGCACGTGTTTCGCAACCGGAATCACCGCGAGAGTTTTTCGCCCGGCGAGATCGAGCACCGATACCGTCCCCGGTCCCACGTTGGCGGTGTAGCCCTTGCGCCCGTCCGTACTGATCGCCAGCATGTGGGATTCGGCCTGCCCGGTCGGAACGCTCCCCACAATCTTTAGGGTCAGCGGGTCGATGATGGTTACAGATTTGTCTAGCTCCGTGGTTACATAAAGGAGACCATCTTTCGGCCCCAAAACGGCGCAATGGGGCCTTACGCCATGCCCAAA
>Ga0070766_10000889_pt1 | contig 13845 bp, 18 predicted proteins | sample HubBroMetageWFT6_FD_69782 | JGI IMG/M metagenome (GOLD analysis project Ga0070766, IMG submission 69782) | Warmed and freeze-thawed soil microbial communities from the Hubbard Brook experimental Forest, New Hampshire - Hubbard Brook CCASE Soil... | ecosystem: Environmental > Terrestrial > Soil...
CCGTGGAACAGCTCGGGCTCCTCGCTGCTCTCCTCCCGCCACTCGCGGCCGAGGTCGAGCGTGGACTTGCCCGTCAGGATCACCGTCTGAGTCTTGTCGAGCGAGGTCCGGGCCGACAGCCGGGTCGCGCCGTCCATCCGCGCGAACGCCAGCAGCGAGCCGGCCTCGTCCGCTACCGCGACGGAAATACGCAGCCGGAGGCTTGTCGCGTCGCGGATCGCCTCCTCCACGATCCGGGATGCGTCGGCCAGGCTGAGCGAGGACTGCATTGGCGTGACCTCCTACCCCCGCGGGCTCGGAACACGCGCCGGGCGCGGCCAGCTCGGTCTGCAGCGCCGCTCAGACGACCGCCGCGCGGTCGAGCCTACCCCGGAGATAACCGGGCATGCCGCCCTTCATGATCGGCCGGAACTCCTGGCCGTACCTGGACTGCACCGCGGCTTTCATCGCTTCCCGTCTCCGTCGCCCGGATACTGGAACACCGCGTCGAGGGGCACCCTGAACACCTGCGCGATCTGGAATGCGATCTCCAGCGAGGGCGAGTACCGGCCCTGCTCGATCGCGATGATCGTCTGACGAGTCACTCCGATGCGCTGCGCGAGATCCGCCTGCGTCATCTCGCCGCTGGCGAAGCGAAGCGCGCGGATCGAGTTGGTGATCCTGGTCGGCTTAGCCATGGCGCAGCTGCAGGCCCCGCCGGTAGGCGACGAGCTTGACCGCGGACCCGACGACCGCCCACAGCACGAATCCGAGATAGATGACGTTGGCGATCCAGAAGTAGTCCCACCGGGCCATGGCCATGAACAGTGCCGCCCCGGCGCCCGCGACGATGAACCAGCGGCTGGCGTACTCGCCGAATCGGTAGATCTCCCGGTCGCGCACATCGGTGCGCCGGCTCTCGGTGGGTCTCGCGGTCTCGACCAGCGTGCGGCCCACGATCGACGCGACGATCGAGGCGCCGGTCGCCCACAGGAGGACGGCGACGTAGGGCACCTGTCCAACCGGCGTGCTCAGCATCCGTCCGATGATGATCACGAGGTACACCGCGTAGGCACCCGCGCTGGTCACGAGGTAGACCCACGTGCCCTTCTCCTCGTACGACATTGCCCCACCCGCCGGTCATGTTAAGAATCTTTGACACAGCAAATGTAAGGCAGAGCCTACATCGTGTCAAACTTTCTAGACACGGACCGACTAGCGGAGGCCGTCCCACAGGCGGCGCTCGTCGCCGTCCGGATCGTCGGCAACCGCGCTGGCGGCGTCGAACACCATCGTCGCGCGCTCCGCGGTCGTGTAGCGCGGCCAGCCGGGATCGCCGGTAGTCACGAAGCTCACCCAGGCGCGGTGCATGACATCGGCCAGGTCCTGCGGTGCGTCCGGGCCCGTCAGCCAGTCCGCCCCTTCGGAGCGAAGCGTGTCGAACGTGAACGCCACTTCGAGGTAGTGGCATGCGCCCAGCCGGCCCTCGAGCACCGGGGCGGGCCACGCGAACTCGTACACCCAGGTAGCCGATTCGGGGCGCGCCTCGGCGACGCGCAGTGCGGGGATGCGGAAGAACCAGTCGCCGGACAGGTCCGCGAGGACCTCACCGGCCGAGGCGCCGGGGCGGTTGGCCCGGTAGAGCGCCAGCGCGTCATCGCCGAGCCCGTCGGCCGCGGCGGCCGCCTGCAGGATGGGATCGCTGATGGCATCCATCGCGCCCGTGGGCACCATGAAGAACCGCTGCTCGTCGGCGTTGGTCCCGATCAGCACATCGACGTCCCGCCCGGCACCGGCGCGCAGGCCGTCCAGCGGCACCGCCGGCAGCACGTCGCCGTCGACGACCGGCTCGAACACCATGCGGTTGCCGGTGATCTCGGCCCATCGCGCGGGATCGGGATTGGTCACGAGACCAAAGGCCAGCGCATCCTGCCCAGCCAGCAGCTGCGGCAAGGCCACGGCGGCGATAGCCTCGCGGCTGGCGGGAACGCCGAGCTGCTCGGCGAGGTAGCCGCCCACCCTGGCCGCGGTGCCCGGCGTCAGCACGTGCTGGCCCGCGCCGCTCTGGGCGATGACGCGGCGGAACAGCCCGGCCGCGCGGGGCATCGACAGCAGTGTGGTCACCGACATCGCGCCGGCCGACTCGCCGGCGATGGTGACCCGGCCGGGATCGCCGCCGAAGCTGGCGATGTTGTCCTGGACCCACCGGAGGGCGGCGATCTGATCGAGCAGCGCGACGTTGGCCACGCCGTCATCGAGGAAGAGAAAACCGTCAGCACCGAGACGGTAGTTGATGGTGACGCACACGACGCCGTCCCGCGCATACGCCGTGCCGTCGTACTGCGGGACCGCGCCCGAGCCGTACATGAACGAGCCGCCGTGAATCCACACGAGCACCGGCAGGCCGGCCGCGCCCAGCTCTGGCGTCCAGACGTTGAGGTTCAGGCAGTCATCGCCGGGGATCGCCGGCTCGGCGAGCAGCTTGTCGAACGGCGGCGGGTACGGGCTCTTCGGAACCGTCGGCCCGAACTCGGTGCAGTCCCGCGTACTGTCCCACGGCTGCGGCGGCTCCGGAGCGCGCATGCGCCCCGGACCGAAGGGCGGCGCCGCGTACGGGATCCCCTTGAACACATAAACGCCGCCCCCGTGCGTTCCGGTGACGGCGCCCCGCCTGGTCTGGGCCATAGTCATGGTCAACAAGATAGGAGAAACTCACCTCCGCTGGCATCTGGGGCCAGGTGACGGTCCACTGATCCCAGATGCCAGCGGAGCTCCGCTGTCGGCTGAGTTGGTCAGCTACACCTCCTACCTTTACTCGTCAGCCACGTCGAGGGCTGAGCCTGATCCGAGCGGGTCCGGGATCAGCAAGACGATCAGCTCAGCGTCCGGCCCGGGCTCGGAGTTGTCACCCTGGTCGGATGTGAGCGATCGTGGCTCTGTATGGGTCATGGCACCTGCACCTCCTTAGCTCGCATGACCGGGGTTGTTCGGGCTCCGGCTCGTGACCGGAAGGGGCGTGAAGCTCGGGCATCGCACGTCCTTTCATGCATCGGAACCGAGGTCGGTTCGCTCCACTCGGAGTTGTTTCTGGCCGTCGCCGTTTCCGGCGGCGAACAGATGTCTTTCAACCTCTCCTATCATGCTTGAAGTCGGCCATTTTTCAAGGGACAACAGCACAATCCTCAGGCTATTTATGCAGGTCAAGTTGCATGTCCTGCCCTTCTGGCTGAGATCAGCACAACACTTCTGGTACAGAACACAACGGTCTGATAGATTGCGCGCAACGCCATATAGAGGTCCCCGCATCGGCCAGTATTTCGGAGACATCTTCAATGCCGGATGGTAGTGACCGGACCGAACGAATCAGCCAGGACGTCACTGACATCAGCTCTTCCTCGCAGCTGCTGCGCTATGCAACGGCCGGGCAGCTAGAGCATCTGCAGACGCAGCACCGGGCCTTCAGCCAGGGCAAGATCGCGCACGGCGCGGGGCTGGGCAGCAACAGCCGCAACGCCGGAGCAGCGCTGTCGACGGCGCTCAAGAAGGGGTTGTCGGCCGATCAGATCGGGAAGCTCGACGGGATCATCGGAGCACTGGCGGAGCACCAGGACGGCACCGGGGGACTGTCGTCGCTGGCGCTGCGGCTGTCCGGGGAGGGCCGCGACGAAGTGCGGCGGACGATGACCACGCGGCTGCCGCCGAGCTGGACCAGCAGGATCTTTCACGACCCGCCGACCGCGGACGTCGGCGTTCTGATCCAGGCGTCGGCGCTGCTGTCCGCATTCATGTCGGCCAGCAAGATGGACACCGCCGGCACCAGCGTCGACAGCATCCGGGCCCGGTATCGCGATCACCTGGAGCCGCTCGTCCGGCGGCTGATCGTCATCTCGGTCGAGCCGCCGACCTCGCGGAACTACGACGCGCAGATACTCCTCGGGATCCTCGCAAGCTACTGCTTCGATCAGATGCGCGTGCGGCTCGAACACGAGCTGCGCTATTCGCCCATGGGGTTCCGGGTCTGGCGGGCAATCACGAAGCTGGTGAAGCTCAGCGGCCGGGGACGGCACGCGGACACGCTGAAGGACTGGGTTCGCCCGCTCGTCGAGGACGCCGAGGACCTGCGCAAGCGGAGCCTCTACGCGGGGCGGGGCCTCGACCTTGAGCTCGCGATCTCGGTGCCCCGCGCGTGGTCACCGCCCGGCGACGACTGGGCCGGGAAGGCCCTGCTCGCCAGGGCGCGCGAGAGCGAGGCGACGATCCGCGAGCGCGGCACCGCGGCCATGGGCCTGTGGCAGCGGGCGATCTCGGAAGGCAGGGACGACCTCGCGGAGACCGAGCAGTCACTGCGCCAGCTGATCGCCGAGTTCCGGGACCCCGATTCCAGGCCGGACGCCGCGCGCGGGCTCGCCTGGGTGGCTACCCAGCTCGAGTACGTGATGGACCAGCGGATACCCGTCTGCAACGAGTTCCCCGATGTGGACGAGCCCTGGTTCCGGCATGTCCAGGAGGCCGCGGACGAACTCGACAAGCACATACCGGCGCACCTGCTGACGGGCACGAAGAACCTCTTCCGGCACATGATCCTGCAGAACGCGGGCGTGTACCGCCGGCAGGCCATCGAGACGATCGTCACCAGCGGCTGGAACGAGCCGGTGGCGCGGGCACTCGGCATCCTGCTGAAGAAAGAGGAAGACGAGGCCTGGCTGCGGGTGCGGGTTGAGTTCGCGCTGGGCTTCATGCAGAATCCGTCGGCCGCGGTCGAGGCCGACCTGACCCGCGCCTGCAAGTTCGCCTTTGACCGCCTGGAACTGGACCAGCGTGCTCCGAACGATCCGCCGCCGCGGGCCCGCCGTACGGAGATACACTCCTCGCTCTTCGCGGTCGGTGACTGCTTCGGCGTGGCGGGCGCCGAGGAGCGGGCTCGAACCGCCAGGGAATCGCTGCGGCCCGTCCTCACCGCGCTGGCTGAGCTGGACGGAGACCGCGCGCGCATCCTGCGGCGGGCGACGAGAGCGGCCGCTTATGTGCTGACGCTCACCGCCCAGCCGAGAGAAGGCAACCAGCCCGATCTGTCGGAGGTTCTGCTGACGAAGCTGAGTGGGAGCCCCGACGCAGTGACGGCCACGCTGAGCTCGTGGGCACTCAGCTTCCGCTTCGCCGAGGACGGATCAGTCCGGCCGCTGCTGGCGGCGGCCGACCTCGCGCGTGACATGCGGCCTTACTGACGGGCAAAGAAAAACCGCGGGCCGCCTCGGTGAAGCGGCTCGCGGTTCGCGGCAAGTTTCATCTCATCTGCGTCCCGGGTTCTGCCCTGCCAGCCGGGGGAGCGGCAGGTCCTTGGGCTGGCGGTAGTCGGTGCCGGGCTGCAGCCCGCAGCTGTAGAAGCCGTTCGCGGCCCTGATGCCGCTCGCTAGCCGGCTGGGGCTGCGCCTGGTCAGGCTGAGGGCTCGCTCTTCGCGCCAGATCCCGATCGAGACGATCGCGACGGACCCGAGAAGCGCACCCGCAGCGATGAGCACGAAGACGACGATTGCGTAGACCTGGATCATGTCCGCCTCCCTCTCCGTACCGGCGCGGGATTGCGGCACCCGCAGTACTTGAGCGGCCTGGTGCTGTTGCTGGCAGGCCGGCTCTGGCCTGGTGCTGTTGCCTTGCTCATTGCTTCCTGTTCTCCTTCGGTGATGTGCCTGGATGGCAGCGGCCCCCGCCTCGGGCGGGGGCCGCCGTGGTTCTGCGGCGAGCCCTCCTTTCGTCGGACAGCAGCAGATTAGCAGTAAATCACTGCGGAAAACAAGTAGCTTCTTGCATGGCAAAGATGCCGCTGAGTAGACTGATCACTGCGAGATCGATCGGGTCCGCAGTTAGCCTGCGAGGGAGGTGCCAGCAGATGGGAAAGAAGGCCGCGCCGGCCGGCGTTGCGCTGCCGGTTGATGCCGAGCCGCCGACGCCTCAGGCGCGGCTGGTCATCAGCCTCTCCAGGGCGGGCGGGACGGCGGAGACACACGTCCCGCCGGGCGAGGCCCGGCACGCCGTCACGACGGGCGCTGTGGTCGGAGTGACCTGGGCGGCCATCGGCGGGGCAGTCTGGATCGTGCAGATCTCCCCGCGCCTGGAGATTCTGGCATTGGCCGAGCTTGGATTTGCTTTGGCAATTGCCATTCTTATCGCACTATGCGGGCGCCGGAAGGGCTCGGCCGAAGCGCCTATGCGCGATATATAGCCGCCCCTCGGCGTCGTCGCTGGGCAACGCCGCCTTAACGCGCAAATGGCCCTCCGCCTATCGGCATGCGGAAAGACCATCTGCGGTGCGGCAGATTGCGCTCAAAGGAGCCGTATGATCTGCGTCTCGTTCTTGACGTTGTCCCGGATAAGCACGTCTCGGTCGGCTCGCAGCTGCGCGTCGATGAACTCGTACAGGCTAATCGCGCGGTTCGTGATGTCAGTCTTGGACAAACCCGTACGATCCTGGAGATTCTGCAGGTCTTCTGCAGCCTTCGGGATCAGTGCAACCGTGATGCGCTCTGCAGTCTGCGGCCGGGCAGCTTCACCCTGAAAGGTGCCGTTACCGGCGCTGGCTGTCATTGTGCGGACTCCTCCCATGTCGGGGCACCAGTCTTCGCTCAAGACGACGACTGTGCACGGAGTCGGCGCCGGAGGAATCCCGGATGTCTTGCGGGGGGACGCCTGACGGTCAGGTCAGATGCCACCCCTGTTGCGTGTGTTCCTGCTTCTGTTGCCGTCAAAAGCAGGTCTATTGCTGCAACGTTAGCATTAGTAAGCTGCTAGATTCAAGGATCGGCAGCATGATTCACGCCACATCTTTCTGTGCTAAGGGATATTCTGCAGGGATCATCTCGATACGGCGATGAACCTTTCACGCAGCTTGTCAGCGATAATCGCCCGGCCAGTTGCGGCGGCCGGACTGCCCGTTGCGCCGCACCCGCCGGCGGAACCTGGCCGCCGCGAAGACCCCCGCGATGCACAGCACGAGCCAGAACAGCAGTATCACCTTGAAGAAGCCGAGGAAGATCCAGCCACCGCCCGGCAGGATCACGGCGGCCAGCAGTATCAGCAGCGCCAGCGGCAGGAGCCGCGGTCCGCGCCGGTGGCGATACGCCGGCGGGCCCCACTGCGGGCCTGAGGCCCATGGCGGCGGACCGGCCTGCGGCCCGGTCGGCTCCGGCTCCGGCAGATCGGCCATCACGGCGCGCAGGTCGCCGAAGGTCTTGGCGTTCAGCGCGCTGGTGACCCGCTCGTCGAGCTCTTCGGAGGTCAGCCGGCCGTCGGCGAAATGCTCGCGCAGCCGCGTCGTTACCCGCTCGCGGTCTGCGTCGCTGACCCGCATGCGATCGTCCATCATCTTCCCCGTCCTGCCTACTCGTCCTGACCGTCTTCGTCGGCGTCCTCAGCGTCGACGTGGTCGGCGAGGATCCGGTAGATCTCCCGCCGAGTCCGCTCAAGCAGCCGCTCGGCCTCGCGTACCTGTGCGGCCGTTCCCGCGTGAGCGATCTGCACGATCCCCGCGCCGAGGCGGGCCGCCTCGGCGAACAGCCCTGGCACCTGCCAGGCCTCTTGCTGGGCCTGCGATTCCCAGGCACCGCGAGCCATGCCCGGGTTCTGCTCGACGTATTCGCGCCCGGCGTCGGTCAGCCGGAACGTGCGGCTGCCGCCGGACTCCTCGCCGAGGATGAGGCCCTCGTCCGCCAGCTGTGACAGCGCCGGATAGACAGCACCGGGACTCGGCCGCCAGGCTCCGCTGCTGCGCTCCTCGATCTCAGACATGATCTGGTAGCCGTTGCGCGGGCCGTCCTTGAGCAGGGCGAGGATCGCCGCGCGCACGTCGCCGCGGCTGGCCTTCGGCGGACGCGCCGGGCCGGGTGGCCCTGGCGGGCCCGGCCACCAGCCGCCCTTGGAGCCCACGAATCCGCCGCCCCAGTGACCAGCCGGTCCTCGCCTGCCGGTGAAGTCGCCTGACCACGGGCTACTGCGCCGCTGACCGGACGCCATCACGCGGATGCCCCGGCGGATCAGCTTGTTCAGCAGCTGATCGGCGTCCCTGAACATCTCGAACGGGTCCCACTCAAAGCCGCCCGCGCCGCATGCTGCCCCGGCTGCCATCTTGCGCCTCACCCACTTCTCGCGACACGATCACGATATATCGACAGCCTATGTCACCCGGCAGCGGAGAACAAGTCATATCTCGTCTGGTGCGCTGACGGGCAATTTACCGGGCGGCACCGGCCTCGGGTTTCCCGCGTTCCTTTCCCTGCTGACAAGATCGGACGGGTGACAGAGCACGAATCGCCGCAGTCCGGCGGCCCCGAGGGACGGCCCCGGCAGCTGCCGCAGCACTGGCCAGGCATGCGCCGCAACCATCTGCCGGACCCGCGGCAGACCTGGCTCCGCCGGGCCGAGCACCTCGCGGCCGGCCACGTCGACTTCCCGATGCCCGCCTGGCTGCGGCGGACGCCCGGCGAGCGGCGGTGGCCGATTACCCTCAGCGTCCTGGCCGCCATCGTCCTGCAGATGCTGCTTCCGGAGCGGTTCACCAAGCCGCTGCCGCTCTATCTGCTGCCGGCCCTTGAGGCTGCGCTGCTGATCGGCCTGACCGTGTCGGATCCGGTGCGGGTCGAGCGGGGCGGAACGGCGAGGCGCGCCGCGAGCATCGTGCTGATCATGCTGATCACGATCGCCAACGCGGTGTCCGCCGTCCTGCTGATCCGCGCGATCCTGGAGGGCAAGGCCGGCGGGAGCGCGGCGCCACTGTTCGGCACGGGAGCATCGATCTGGGCGACGAACGTCATCGCCTTCGCGCTGTGGTACTGGGAATTCGATCGCGGCGGACCGATCCGACGAGCCCACGGCGTCGCCCGCCATCCGGACCTGATGTTCCCGCAGATGGCCACCCCCGAGCTGGCCGAGCCCGACTGGGAGACCCAGTTCGTGGACTACCTGTACTTGTCGTTCACCAACGCGACGGCGTTCAGCCCGACCGACGTGATGCCGCTGGCCCGCTGGGCAAAGCTCACCATGCTGGTCCAGTCCGGGATCTCGCTGGCGGTTGGAGCGCTGGTCATCGCCCGGGCGGTGAACATTCTGCGGTCCTGACGCAGAATCACCTTGTGACCGGCCGCTATCAGGATCCGGCAACGACACCGGACCCAGATACCAGCCGGTCTCTTGGCGAAACCGGCTTCGAGCTGTCACCGCATCTGCTTCACCGAGTTCTCAGCGGCGCATAGCAAAGATCCCGCGCAGCCTGACGACCAGCCAGGCGAGCCGGCTGGGGCGCGGGATGTGAGTCGTTTCAATCAGTTGGATCCGAAGGTAGGCCTTGTCCGTGCACGGCTCGAGGCCATCGTCTTCGGGCTGCCCGGCCGGGGAATGGGCAGTCAGGTTGGTCACGGGCTCCTCCTGATGGTCGGGGGCTCAGGGCCCTGAGTCTCGCGGGCGGCTCGGCGAGGGTCGGTGCTCATCTGGACCTCCAGTCCAGTCGGTACTCGAACTACTTCAGGGTACTAGTGTTATGGCTGAGATACATCGCAAACGCAGAGAGAAGTTGGTCTTCTGCCATGCGGAGACTGCTGATAGTATGCAAGAAGAACAACAGGACGGTGCGCTTTCGCAACGTCTCGCTTGTCGGTCGCAACAGGCGACGGCGCGGCTAGCAACGGCGGCGGCGCCCGCGGCAAGCGGAGGCGGGAGGGGCGGCTTTCTGCTCAGCCCAATGGAGGGAGACCCATGACCAGGACCGGAACCGGCGAGAGTGCTCTGGGAGGTGTCAGGCCGCTTTGCAACCGGTGATAACTGACCGAGTGACAGTCGCCCTGATCCGGAAGGCCGCCGACGACCTGCAGTGTCTGCAGGATCGGACAAATCTGTCTAAAACGGACCTCGTGAACCGTGCTATCACGCTGTACGAGTTCATCGAGGCGCAGTTGCGCGGCGGACACGATCTGCTCGTCAGAGACAACCGCACGGGCGCCATGCAGACTGTTCTCATCTTGTGACGCCCGCGTCGCCGGTGAGGACGGCAAACCCGAGGGCCGTCCTGGAAATCCAGGACGGGCCCTCGGGTTTGTAGGGGGAGCACACCCGAGGGCCCGTCCTGGAAATCCAGGACGGGCCCTCGGTCGTCGTGCCTTCGGACCAGGCGGGCTACCCCGGCCTGGGTTCCGGCTGATCATCTGAGGCCAGAGCTCCAGGTGGCTTCAGAACTTCAGCCGGGACAAGCGGTTGGCCACTTCTGCGGGACAGGCCGCGCCCGGCGATGAGCGCGCTGGCGGCCAGCGCCACCGCCAGTTCCGCATAGGGAAGGAGACCGGGGCCCCGGTGTCTGGCGGTCAGCACTGCCCCGCCGATCCCGACGCCTACTGTCCCCAGGATCCCGACGGTTGTGATCGCGTGAATCGCTCCGCTGCTCGGGTCGGAGCGCACGTCCTCACGAACGATCACGGTGAGCGCTGCCGCGGATGTCGGGCGATCCGCGGACAGGACGACCTCTTCCTTCTCCATTGATGAGCTCTCCGTTCCCTGTATCTCGGTTGGTGGCAGGTGCGGCTTCGGCTGCCGGGGGTGGCTCGTGCGGTACCGGCGCCCGACGCCGGCTGCTGATCTCGGGTGAGTGCGTCATGCTGAGCTCCCTCTGGTGAGGCGCTAAACGATGCAGTCGGGTGACTGCGCTTCCAGCGTAATCCAGCAAAGTTTAAGCTGCAAGAACCCTGCTAGCTTGCTGCCGAATCCGTGTTCACAATCCGCCGGTCAGCTGCAGGGCTGCCCGCAGTATCTCTGGCCTGGCCAGGCCCTGCCCGTAAGATCGACAGGTCTAACGCATCAAAAATCTGCTGAATAACTGTTGCATACCTGTGACTGACTAGCTATCGTGATGCTCACAAGGCGCCCCCGGCCGAAAGGAGGAAGCGCAAATCAACGAAGCGTCACCTAGAGAGGAGGTGATCGATATGACCGGACCAGGCGAAGGCCTCGCGGTCATCCTGATCGAACCTGCCGGAGAGGCTCTCCGACAGCTTCAGGAGCGCACGAACCTGTCCAGGGCCGACATCGCCAATCGGGCGCTCGTCCTGTATCAGTTCGTCGACGCTGAGCTGCGAGCCGGCCGGCACGTCATCACTCAGGATTGCGAGACGGGCACAGCGCAGGTCGTCGAACTGGTCGATGCTCTGGGCGCCCGCATAGCGTCCGCCGCCCCCGCCCTTTCCGGGCGGGGGGCGGCGGGCCGCCACGTTCGGCCAGCCCGCCGGAGGCGCCGGATGGCACGCCCCGGCGGGCCGATGCGGCTGCGGCCGGCCTTCAGCCTCGGCGGCCAGGAGGTGCGGACTACATGAGCATGAGCTCGCCAACCCGACGCCGGGACCGCGATGGCCCCGGCTCCCCCAGGAAGCCGGCGCCGTCCGGCAGGAAGGCAGGACCCTGATGTTCGAGATCTATGCAGTCGCCGCGGTCGCGCTGGTCGCTGTCGGAGTGATCGCCGGCATCCTCGTCATCTTCGCCGTGGGAGTCCGCAGCGAGGACAGAGCAGGAAGCCTGCGTCGGCCGAGCCCCGGTCGCATCGCGGGTGGCGTCCGGGTGGTGACCAATGCCTACGTCAGCCCGTCGCTGGCCGAGAAGGCGGGCCAGCGTCGACCCGAGCTGGCGCTGGTCGGCCCGGAGCGGCCCGGCCGGCCATCGGTCCGAACCTGGTGACCGGTGACCACGAGCGCGCAAATCCGACCGGCCCGCGAGCTGCCCGCGTACGGCCCGCACTCAGCCCCTGGCTGCAGGCGGGCACGCGGGGAGCTCGTCGCGGGCTCGGCCGGAGTACTAAGAAAGGAGCGACGATGACCATGCGCCCTCTGCCCGTCCGCGACGTTGAAAGCCGGCTGGCACTGACCAGAGCCGATTACGCCGAGCTGCTAGCCGCGGCGCGGGCCGCCATTGCCGCCGATCGAGACGGACTCCGCGATCCGCTCACCTTTGTCCGCGGTGTGCTGGCCGACCGCGGACAGCTCCCTCCGGCCGGGGCGGACGTACAGCAGCTGCTCGCGGCGGTGCCCGCGGACCTGCGCGAACCGGGAAACCGAGTACGGGCAGCAGCCGACACTCCGGCTACTGCGGATCTTCGTACGGGCTGTCCTCAATCGTCTCGTACTCGGGTGCGTCGAGCAGCGGGCGGACTGACCCGTCCGGTCCGAACCGGAAACTCAGGGCCCACCGGCTAAGACGTGCGGTGACCTCGTCGGGGTGATCCCGTAGCTTCTCGAGAAGCTCCTGGGACAGGTCCGGTTTGCCGCTTTCTTGCGGCTGCGCGGTCACCGTAAGCAGGTACGCGGCTGCCCGGGCCGCCCTGCGCATAATCATGGCGCGGTCGCCGGTCGCCTCGGCCAGATCGGTGAGCACGGGCTTCAGCCGGTCCCGGGCGCTCTTGGCCCGGTCTTCGACACCGGGCACGCCGAAACAGTCCCCGATGGCGAACAAAGACGCGTGTACCTCGGTAATGCGCGATCTCGGCGGCTCCTGCGTCTCTGCGAGCTGGCCGAGCCCGAGATTCCGGTATGCGCTCTGGCACGCGTGCGTGAGGTCGTCCTCGACGTGACGATTGGCGCGCTGCAGAAAGCCAAGCGCGAACTCGGCGCGAAGGCGCAGCCACGCCTCGTCCTGCTCATCCTGCAGCAGCTTTCCGAGCGCCTGCGCGATCGGGTTGGTCATGCCCGCGGTCACGACTGTCTCGATTGCCTGCCGGCGGTAGACGCCGGAATTCTGCAAGATCATGTGGAGGAACAAGGTCTTAGTGCCGGCCCGGAGATGGTCGGCGATCTGGAGCCGGTCGAGTTCTCTCGCGGCTTCCCGGACGTTGTCGAACCACGGCTCATTGACGTCAGGCCAGTCGTTGCAGACTGCGACCTTGTTGTCGAGAGCGTGCCGTACCGTTGCCGCCACCCACCGGAGGCCGGCCGGGGCATCGGGCCTGGACTTGCCGTCCCCGATCTCGCCGATCAGGTCGCGAAGATCCTGCTCGGTTGCCCTGATGCCGCGGTTCTGCTCAAGGGCCCGCTGCCACAGGCCCATCGCGGCCGTGCCGCGCTCGCGAATGGTCGCCCTGTTGTCCCGCGCCCGCCGGCGAAGAGCATCGCCGGCCCAGTCGTTGCTGGCCGGCGACCACGCCGCCGGAACGGCGAGGGCAAGCTCCAGGTCGAGACTCCGGCCAGGGTAAAGACTCTGGGCCCGAAGCTTGTCCGAGTCGCTGACAAGTCGCTGAACCCATTCCCTCAGCTCGTCCGTGCGCTCGCCATTGCTCCGCAGCCGGACGAGCTTGGTGATTCCGCGCCAGACGCGGAACGCCAGCGGTGAGTACCGCACGGCGGTATCGAGCCAATCTCTCATCGGGGCGAATGCGTAACTTGCCAGGCTTCCGAGCATGATCTGCGCGTCGTAGTTGCGTGAAGTCGGCGGCGCTACGGAAATAAGGATCAGCCGCCGGACGAGGAGCTCCAGCTCCGGCCCGTAGGTAGCGTGGATCTCGCGCACGCTCCGTTCATCGACCCGCTCCGCCGCTGAGAACGTCGACAGCAGAGCCGATGCCTGCGTCAGTACCTCGAGTTCGCTGGAGGGACGATGATGCTTGAGCATCCGGAACGTCCAGCCGGTGGGCACCTGCGCGATCAGGATGCCGCCGCGGTTCTCCGCCGACAGCCTCATGTTCAGCGAGGACAGGCCGCCAGTGCCGTCGAGATCCGGCAGCAGCGCCCCGATGATCTCATCGAGCTTGGCCAGGTGCGCCGGGCTCGGCCCGTCCCGCAGCGCGTGAGATAGCGCCGATGCGGCGTTGCGCTCGCTATCACGAAGCCTGGCCGCTTCGGCGATCCGCCC
>Ga0070766_10000890_pt1 | contig 13842 bp, 12 predicted proteins | sample HubBroMetageWFT6_FD_69782 | JGI IMG/M metagenome (GOLD analysis project Ga0070766, IMG submission 69782) | Warmed and freeze-thawed soil microbial communities from the Hubbard Brook experimental Forest, New Hampshire - Hubbard Brook CCASE Soil... | ecosystem: Environmental > Terrestrial > Soil...
TGCGACCCTTGCTGATTCCACAGCGTTAGTTGCCCCGAAAGCTGCGCGTTTTGGTCGATGCGCGCCTCGATCTGCAACGGTCCATCGACCAGTTTCGTCTTCGGAAAGTTGTAAACCACCGACTTGCCGTACGCCGCGCCATCGCTGCGCCCGGCAATCCAGCCAATCAAATTATTCCGGTTGGCCGGCGTGAAGGGCAGAATCTCCACGAACTCAACCCCCGTTTCGTCGGGCAATTTCATCAGCACGAAATTCGGCTGCATGGCTTGTGTCGTTTGCGCTCCGCCTTCGCCCATACCCACTTCGGTTGCGACCGTCCACAGATCCTCGCGGTTGTAAAATGCCTCTGCGTCGGTCATGTGATAGAGGCCGTAAACTTCCGCTTGCAACTTCAGCAGTAACTCGGGATAGCGCACATGCTTGCGGAGTCCGGGCGGCATAGTCGATGCGTCTTTGAACAAACTCGGAAAGATTTGACGATAGGCAGCAATGATCGGATCGTCCGTAGCAAACGCATAAAAAGTTGTTGTTCCGTCATAGGCGTCGATCACTACCTTGACGCTGTTCCGCATGTAGTTAATAAGATCGTTGCCGAGGTGGTAATGGCTCGAGTAAGGGTAGCCGTCTGAAACCGTGTAGGCATCCATGATCCACGAGAGCCGGCCATCGTCGTCGAGCACAATGTAAGGGTCCGGATCGTAGGCGAGAAATGGAGCCAGCGCCGCTACGCGATCGCGAATATTGCGCCGCATCAGCAGCCGGCTATCTTTATTCACGTCATCGCTGAAGGGCAGCTTCGCCAGGTCATCGCGGTCGAGCGCAATCACGATACGGCGCAGGAAGCTGCCGAGGACGATCCCGCCATTGCCTTCGTACGACGTCAGGTTGTTGCTCTGACCCTGCGGGTAGTTGAATTCCTGCTGCCGCGTCTTGACATACACGTCGGTATCGGTCAGCTCTCCGAAATAGATCTCTGGCCGAGTCACGTTGAGGCCGCGAACCGTGCTCTGCACCGGCATGTTACTCAGCATCAGCGTGGGCAGCCCCTCCGAAGTGAATCCGTTGACCGGATTCATAGTGATGCCATAACCGTGGGTGTAAATGAGCTTCTCGTTGATCCAATTGCGGCTGCTCTCGGGAAGTTTTTCGACATTCAATTCGCGTGCCGCGAGCATGACCTCACGCGTCGTGCCATCAATGTTGTAGCGATCGATGTCAATGTCGGGAAAGTCATAGTAAGTACGGATTTCCTGAATCTGGCGCAACGTATCCTGCAATGCGTGCCAGTCCCACAGCCGTATGTTTTGCAGCGTTGCCTGATTGTTCTGCGGCTCAGCCGCCTCGACGGTCGTCTCCGCCGGGAATTCGCGCTGCGAAATTCGATTGAATCCATAGGCCTGCCGCGTCAATTCGATGTTGTGCGCAATGTAGGGCTGCTCCCGCACCAGCTCGTTCGGCTTAACCATGAAACTGCTTACGTACCAGGTAACTCCTTGTAGAGCGACGTAACACACTGCGGCGGGAAGAATGGCTGCAATCAGCCATCGCCCTCGCGGAGCGCGGACCGCATTGATGATGGCAATCACCGCGCCCACAACTAACGCGATGCAGACGACGAGCAATCCCGTGAGGGTGACATGCGCGTCCGTATAAGTCACGCCTCCGAAAACGGTATGATCGTCCAGCAATAGCTCGAATCGGCTGATGTACCCACGAATCGCGATGATCAGCAATAGGAAGGCAAACGCAATCGAAAGGCCGCGCCAGGGTAGGATGACGGAACGGCTGAGACGGCCGGCGAGGGCGCGCGAACCGCCCGTAATAAGGATGAAGAAAACGGCCAGCGCACATGTAATCACGGCTAAGGTAAGCAGCCATCCCGAGAAGAGCTGCCAGGCGGGCAGGGTGAAAAGAAAGAAATTCAGCGGCCGGCCAAAAATCGGATCGACGACACCGCCAGCAATTGGAGATGCGTTCCAGTAAAGCGCAAGCGTCGCCCAGTCCGACATGATGCTGGCGCCGGTGCCGGCGGCGATGACCAGCGAAATGCCGAGCGCGACAAGGCGCAAAACCGGCTCAACCGGCAACTTCAATGCCTGGCCGCCGATGAAAATAGTGTGACCGCTCGGCAAATCGGGAAGGTGCGCCCGCTTCAGCGCGAGAAAGGCCCCATATAAAATGATGAAAGTGGCCACCGTGAAAGCCGCGAAGATTCCCCACTGCAGAGTCAGCGTTTTCCAGAAGACTTCCCCGTAGCCGAGCGATCCGAACCAGAGCAGATCAATGTAATAGGACAACGCCGTCTTCCCGCCGAACAGGATGGCGGCGAGGACAACGAGAATAATAATGAAACGACGGCGACGGCGCGGCGGTGGCGGCATCGGCCAATCAATGGATTCGGGTGGCATTCTTCTGCTCCATTTTTATGCTTTTTTGGTCATCCGCATAATACTCCCTTCGCTCGCGCAAGTTGCTTGCTGGTTGGGGAGCTCTGTGGTTGTCGAGTTCCCTGACGCCAGATTTCTACTTCGCGGCAAGCGCCGACCGGATTTCCAGGTTGCTCATGACGGCGGCAATTTTGTCTTTCATATACTTCATTGAAATGTCGTGGTGTTCGCGGTCGTAGGAATCGACACAATCCGCTGCCAAAATAATCTCCCAGTCTCTCTGATACGCATCAATCGCGGTTACGCGGACACAGGCGTGCGTGTTGATTCCGGCGAGGACAATTACGTCGGGCTGCAATCGATGGAGTATCTGGTCGAGGCCGGTGTGGTAGAAAGCGCTGTACCGCTTCTTGACCACGACAGGGTCAGAGGGAGCAATCGCCAGTTCGGAATCGATCTGGCAGCCAGTTGTTCCTTTGATCGTGACCTGAATTCCTTTGGCTCTCATCTCGGGGAAGGCATCGTGCAGATCGGGATCGAACTCTTGACGAACCCAAATGATCGGATGGCCGTGTTGCCGCATGACACCGACGAGTTCGTTGATCGACCGCACCAGTTGTTGCTTCTGCGCGGGCGCCCATTTCGCAAGGAAATCATTCACCATGTCGATAATGATCAGGACGGGCCGTTGCATCATCAGAAAGTAGCACACATGTGAGTTTGAATCGCGGCAGGCGATAATCGTGTGGGGAATAGGAATCATGAACTCTGTGCGCATCGACAAGTGGCTGTGGGCGGCCCGGTTCTTTAAGACACGCTCCTTGGCGGCGCGGGCCTGCGAGCTCGGCAGGATTCAAGCAAACGGGCAGCCCGCCAAAGCCGCGCGCGACGTGCGGATTGGCGACATGCTGCGCGTAACCAACGATGGTGGCGAATTTCATATCGAAGTCCTTCTGCTGGGCGAAGTGCGCGGCCCGGCGTCGGTGGCGCAAACGATGTACCGCGAGACGGACGAGAGTCGCGAATTGCGAAGCAAAGTAGCCGCCGAGCGCAAGGCGATGAAGCAGTTCGAAGAATTACCCACCGGCAGGCCGTCAAAACGCGATCGCCGAAGAATCATTCAATTTCGTGGGAGAGTCTGACAATTCGCGAATGACCGCGAGCGTTGGATATCATTTATACTCATCGGCCATGCGCTCGGACACGAAATCAGCTCTTACAACCGCTACGAAAATTATGATCAAGTCCCACCTGCATCTCGCGGCGCTGCTCTGCGCGCTCGTACCTTTACTCATCTCTCCACTCCGGGCAGAGAATCGAGATCCCGATACAGCGGCCTCTCGCGCCGCCGCCGTGCTCGCCTCTTTGCCGCACGCAAAAAGGATTGACCGCGTCGCCATCTCTCCCGACGGCACTCAGGTCGCCTTCATCGTCGATAAAGAGCTTACGGTGATCTCCGCGACCGGCGGCTCCGTCCACGAGATTTCCGTGGACGGCGATCTAGCGCTGCGCCAGGTCGCGTGGTCGGCCGACAGCAAACAGATAGCCTTCCTCGCTGATTTGCCGGGCGACATTCCGGCGGCACAAATTTGGACCGCCGCTGCGGATGGCAACTCGCCAATAAAACATGCGGAATTGAAAGGATATGTTCAGAACCCGCGCTTCTCTCCCGATGGATCGGAATTAGCCATCCTCTTTATTGCGGATATACCGCGCGTCGCGGGTCCGCTCCAGCCGATGACCCCCTTAGCGGGAGTGATCGACGAGAAGACTTACGAACAACGCATTGCCATCCTCGATCTCGGAACCGACCATCTGGCGCAAGTTACACCGGCAGACGTTTATGTCTACGAATACGACTGGACTCCCGACGGGCAAGGCTGGGCGGCAACGGCGGCGCATGGTTCAGGTGACGCGAATTGGTGGATCGCTCGCCTCTATATGGTGAATGTGCACAGTGGCCAGATGCGCGAAATTTATAAACCGAAGCTGCAAATTGCCGATCCGCAGGTCTCGCCCGACGGAAAGAATGTCGCGTTTATCGAAGGCTTGATGAGCGATGAGGGCTCGACGGGTGGCGACATTTATATAGTGCCGATCACCGGCGGTGCGGCGCGAAATCTCACGCCCAATATCAAAGCGTCGCCCAATGCGCTCGCCTGGACGGTGGCCGACCGTATCACTTTTGCCGAGAACATCGATGGTAATTCTGGCTTCGGCAGCGTCAGCGCCCAAGGAGGCGCAATCCAGACACTCTGGTCGGGCGAAGAATCGGCTTCACCGGAAAGTCGCGCGTGGGCGTCACGATCCATCAGCGGCGAGCAATTAATCACCGCCATCGTGCGGCAATCGCCGAGCGCTCCGCCGGAGGTCTGGGCGGGCCCGATCGGCGATTGGAAACAACTGACCGACCTCAATGCTTCCGCGAAACCGATCTGGGGCAAGATGCGAAACGTGCATTGGACAAATGGCACAACCCAGGTTCAAGGCTGGTTGCTGATGCCCAAAGATTTTTCCTCCAGCAGAACTTATCCGCTGGTGGTCAGTGTCCACGGAGGACCGTCGGCGGCATGCACCTCGCATTGGGACGAGCGCAGCCTGGGACCGGCGTCCGCAATGGGATATTTCGTTCTCTGCCCCAATCCGCGCGGCAGCTACGGACAGGGCGAAGCGTTCACGCAGGGCAATGTGAAGGATTTTGGCGCCGGCGATTTTCGCGACATCATGGCCGGAGTCGATGCGGTTTCCAAATGGTATCCGATCGACAGCAAGCGCATCGGCATCTTCGGACACAGCTACGGCGGCTACATGACCATGTGGGCCGAAACGCAGACGCAGCGCTTCGCGGCCGCAGTCGCGGGCGCTGGCCTCTCCGATTGGGTCAGTTACTACGGCCTCAACGATATCGACGAATGGATGATTCCATTTTTCGGCGCGTCGGTTTACGACGACCCAGCCGTTTATGCCAAGAGCGATCCCATGCACTTTGTCACCGCCGTGAAAACGCCGACGCTGATACTGGTCGGCGATCGCGACGGCGAAGTGCCAATGGAGCAATCCGTCGAATGGTGGCACGCCCTCCGAACTCTGAACGTGCCGACCAGGCTGGTGGTCTATCCGAATGAAGGACACGCCTTCGTAAAGCCGGCTGACGCCCGAGACTACACTTTGCGAATGCTGGAGTGGTTTGACGAATGGTTTGCAAAAGCGTCAGCCCGCTGAACGCCAGCGCGCGATGTGATTGATTACTTCAACGTCAACGTGATCCCCTGCCGGAACAGCACGCGACTGGAACCATCGCTATTAAACCGCACGTAGTACAAATAGGGTTGATCTCCAACAATGGAAAAATTCAAATCCGGCGCAGCCGGATCGATCAAAGAGAAATAAGCGTACGACCAGCTCCCCGGCGGCTCCTGGGCAAGGAACTGATCAAGCGTGGCCACCAAGGTTGGCTTGGTCCAGTTGACCAGATCAGTCGACGTAGAAAGATAGAAGCCTTTCGCTCCGTATTCATTTGTCCAGGGATTCCACAGGACCGCAACGACCACACCCGACGATTCAAAAAGATTGATTCCAGTCACCACGTCCATGTAGGGAACCGGCGTATACACGTGCTCCAGAGGACGCTCCACTCGGCTGGGGTACGGATCGAGGAAGACCACGGAGAAATCAGTGCCGCTCCATCCGCGCCAGGAAGAAGGGTCGAAAACGTTTTGGGTTCGCATGGGCCCGCCTCCACTCGGCGTGAGGCAACGGTGCGGTCCAGTCTGCCCCGAGCAGTTCGGAGGCCACTGCCACGATGTCACCATGGCGTAATACCATCCGCCGAGCTCAATGATGTTGCTGTCGACGCTATAGCCTGAGGGGCCTGCGTCCTTCACATACTTGTAGGGAACTCCGGCGAGGAAATTGTTGGGCGCCTCGAACGATTTGAAGTGGTAACCGCCATCCTCAGATTCGTGATAGGTATCGGAGTCATATTCGCACCCGTTATATCCATTCTTGAAAGTGCACTCGCCCGGATGCGCCCAGCCGTGATATTCCGTGTGCGTAAGCCCAGCGATTCTATTGCCGTCAAACGTGTAGAAGTCATCGATCCAAGTTTGATCGTTGAAGTCCGCGGGACTGGGATCGTTCGCGGAATAGTGACCTACCTCGCAACTGTGTTGCACGCTGTCAAGGGTCGGCCCCAGATTTTGAAAGAGTTCGGAACTTGCCGCCACCAGGTGAACCGCGCCCTTCGAATCGCGGAAGGCGCGGGCCATAGCATCAGGAATGTCGTTCTGCTTGCAGGATTGCTCTGGCGATTCGAAGACCGCGGTGCGGGAGCCATGGAGTACGCCTTTGATGGTGGGGGTTTCGCCCGGGTTCGGCTGACTTTGTCCGAAGGACATGGTTGCCAGTGCGACACCAAATAGAACGGGAAACATGCGCTTCGTCATTGGCGTCCCTCCGCTTGCCTTCCTCAGTTAACCCAAGATTCAAGGGATCCACTCGGACCCCGAGATATTTATCCTACCCATACAAGCCGCTAGCGCGCCGTCGCCGGAGTCGCGCCATATTTCTGCGTGGCATATCCAACGATCAGTCCGACAAGGCTTCCAGGAAGGATGATCGCGATGTAGTGGTCATGCTGCATATACGCAACCAGGAATGCCAGAACGAAACCCACGGCCAGGCCAAACATAATTCCGAGGAGAACTGAATTTACCTTGCGTGCAAAGATTCCAGCGGCAACCCCCGCGATCAGCCCCTTGATCGTCGAACCCACGATGATTCCCGCCAGTTGCGCCCTCACTTCGGGATAAAACCAGGCCGTACAGCCGTCGACTGCGCCGAGCACGGCCCCAATCAGCAAACCAAGCAAAATCTTGTTCATGACGTCCTCCATTCTTATGTGCTGGAGTTCTTTACAACGGAATCTGCAATTCCTTTAAGCCTCAATGCTTGACCACGACGATCAACAGCACCCGCATGAGCAGGTACGCCGCTATCAACCAGATAAAGAACCGGTACTGTCGATAGAAACGCAGCAGCGTATCGAAAATGCTTTCGCTATGGGCGGAAACCGCCAAGCCGTCGAGGTATCGCGAAACATCCGCCGCCAGATCCTGCACAGCAGCGTATCTATCCTCGCGTTCGAGCGCACAGGCCTTCGCACAGATGGCGTCGAGCGAGCGCGCGCACTGAGAAGACGGGCCTGCGGGTAAGTGCTCCGTGAGCAGATATCGTAGGATTGCTCCCAGGGAAAAGATGTCGCTGCGCGCGTCCAGCAATTCGATCTTTCCGCTCGCCTGCTCCGGAGACATATATCCTGGCGTGCCCATGACCCTTCCATGGAGCGTTCCCGACGAATTACCATCGTTGCCATCGGCGGGGAGGCGCGGAATGCTATCGCCGTCCGGATTCGGTTCAGCCCCGGTGACATCGGCCAGGATTTTTGCGAGTCCCCAGTCCATGACCAGGACCTCGCCGAACGGGCCGACCATCACATTCGCGGGCTTGAGATCGCGGTGCAGCACTCCGCGATCGTGCGCAAAAGCAACCGCGTCACAGATGCGCACAAAAATTCGCAATCGGTCAGGTGTCGAATCGACGGACTCGATGTGTTGATCGAGCCTTTTGCCTTCGACAAATTTCATAGTGTAAAAGACGCTGCCGTCTGCCAGTGTGCCGACCTCGTGCACCGGAACAATTCCCGGATGTTCGAGCAGGGCCAACACCCGCGCCTCGCGCATCAGACGATTTGCCAGTTCGCCTTCGGAGCCGGATACGTCGAGCACTTTCAGCGCGACGCGGCGTTGCAAGAGCTTGTCTTCCGCCGCGTAAACCGCACCCATCCCTCCGCGCGCCACTTCCCCGATGAGGCGGTAGCGCGTGCCGTTAAGGTCCGCAAGCTCCGCGCCACTGCGCAGTCGCGTGATCGCTTTGTCAGAAAGGTGCCTCATCGGGTGCTTGGGGACGCTTTCAGCAGGCATTTCTCAGATGTTCCGATTTCTCGCCACCGAAGAAGTTGGCCGTTTACGCGGTGTTCCAGCCGAAAGCCGTCTTTGTCTCTCGCCGAAATTCATCGTCGCTGCCGCACATTGCCCGCAGGCGATCGAGCGCAAACTTGCGAAACTCGCGGCGCGCCCAGGCCAGCGCGTTGGTTACGTCGCTAACAGCGATTCCATACTGCTCGGCAAGCTGTGCGTAAGAAATCTCGCCATCGCCCCCAAGATCGTAGGCCTCGAAGAGCTGAAAGTCTCGCTCTCGCGCTCGCTCGGCACAAAGCGCTCGCAAATCTTCGACGGCCAGCGCGAAGAGACTGCGCACCCATTCCGTCTCAAAAAATTCCTCGAGCGATTGCGGGGAGGCGATTGCGGCAGCGTCGATTGTGCCGCTGGAAAGCTCTTCTTCGGCGCCTGCAAAATCAAGCGCCAGATGCTGGATATCGCCCCCGCGCTTCTGCCGGTGAGCTGCCTTGTCTTCGTTCATCACGAAGCTATCCACGCATAGTCGAAGATAAGTCCGCAGGCGGCTCTTGCTGGCATCGAAGCGATTCAGCAATTCGCGTTCCAGCATCTCGGCGAAAAATCCCTGCGTGAGATCTTGCGCGTCGGGGGCGGCACGATTCCAGCGCAGACGAACATACTTGTAAACTGGCTTCCAGTATGCCTCGCAAAGTGTGTCCAGCGCTCGCTCGCGCTCGGCCCCATCCTCGCCGCGAACCGCTGTGATGACCGACCAGCGCGTGGCTGGGAAACGCCCGTCCCCGCCCTTGAATTCGTCGTGATCCATAGTCGTGGTCGATAATCGTGAACGACAGACGATCTCAGCGGCGGCCGCCTACCACACGCGGCAGGCATTCTCCGAGACCATGGGCTGCCCGGCTTTGCAGCCGAAAGCCTGCTCGAAGGCGGCTGAGTTCTGCACCGCTCCATTCACGCGCCAGCGTCCCGGAGAATGCGAGTCGGTCAGCGCTCGCTTACGCGCCTCCTGATCGGTCACGTTCTGGCACCAGATCTGCCCATACGCGAGAAAGAAGCGCTGCTGCGGCGTGTAGCCATTGATCGGCTTCACCGGCGTATTGCCGATGATGTTGGTCAGCGCCATGTAGGCGAGCTTCAGCCCGCCGTTGTCCGCGGTATTCTCGCCCAGCGTCAATCTGCCATTGAGTTTGACCTCGCCTTTGTCGTCCTTCACCGTGGTAAAGCTCGAATATTCTTTGGCAGTGCAGTCGACGCGTTGCTCAAATTCCTTGCCGTCATCGGCCGTCCACCAATCGCGAAAGTTGCCCTCGGCATCGTACTTGCGCCCCTGGTCGTCGAAGCCGTGCGTGAGTTCGTGTCCGATCACCACGCCGACGCCGCCAAAGTTCACGGCGTCGTCCATCATCTTGCCGTAAAACGGAGGCTGCAAAATCCCAGCAGGGAAGTTGATGTCGTTCATCGGAGGCCGGTATTGTGCATTCACGGTCGGCGGAGTCATGATCCAATCCTTGCGGTCGGTTGGTTTGTCAATCTTCTTGTACTGCCGCTGCACCTCGAAGGCTTCGGCGCGCACTGCGTTGCCGGCGTAATCGTCAGCCTTGATCACGACACTGCTGTAATCGCGCCACGTGTCGGGATACCCGATATTGTTGACGATGGCGTTGAGCTTTTCATAAGCCTTCTGCTTGGTCTTGTCCGACATCCACGTCAACTGGCCAATATCCTGCCGCATTGCGCTCTCGATTGCCTGCACCATTTTCAGCGTCCGTTCTTTGCCTTCGGCGCCAAACGTGCGGTCTACGTAAAGCTTGCCGAGCGCCATACCCAGATGCGTATCGGTGGACTTCACGCAGCGTTTCCACCGCGGCTCCATCTCTTGCTGCCCCGACATGTATTGTCCGTTAAACAGAAAGTCTTCCTCTACAAACGTCTTGGTCAGCAGCGGAGCGTAGTCGTTGATTATTTTCCAGCGCAGATACACCCTCCAGTCGTCGAGCGGTACGGTATTGATCTGCTCGTTAACCTGCTTGAAGAAATCCGGATTGCCCACGTTAAGCGAAGTGAACTTGGGCGAGCCATTATCGGCAAAGTAGACGGTAAGGTCGAGATTCGGCGCCGCCGTTGCGATTTCTGCGACAGTCATTTTATGGTCGCGGGTCTTCGGATCGCGTCGGGCCGTGCGATCCATTGAGGCCTGCGCTAGTCCGGTCTCAACGGTCAATACCGTCTTGGCTTCTGCCGCCGCCAACTCGGGCAGGTCTCCCGCCAGCACCAACATCTTCTCCACATGCTCGACATACTTCTGCCGCGTCTCCACTGACTTCGCGTCGTCCTTTATGTAGTAGTCGCGATCGGGGAGCGTGATTCCGCCCTGGTCAAGGGTTGCAACGGTTGCCATCGAATCGTGCATGTCGGGCTGCGGATAAAATGCGAACAACGCAGGTATCGAGTTGCGGTGCATGGTGGCAACTGCGCGAATCAAATCCGCCTTCGTCTTGATGCCGTTAATACGATCGAGTTCCGGCGAGAGCGCTTCCGTTCTCTTTTTCTCGATCGTGTTCTCATCCATGCACGAGTCATAGTAATCCACCACCATCCTCTCTGCTCCCGCGCGTTTTCCCTCCCCAGGCGCGGTCAAGATATCTCGAAGAATATAAACGTTATGGTCGGCGAGTTGGTCGAATCGCCCCCATCGCGATTTGTCTGCGGGAATGGGATTGTTCTTCATCCACGTTCCGCACGCGTATTGATAGAAGTCCACACATGGGTCGATGGTCTTATCGATGGCACCAAGGTCGAAAACGGGGATGTCGCGCGGCATATCGGACGAACTCGATCTGGCGTCGGTCGAATTTTGAGCCGCTGCCGGAGCCGATACAAGCGCGATCGGAAACATTGAAAGAATTAAGATTGCAAAGATACAGAGAATGCGAGTTCTCATGCTTTTCCTCGTTGTGAAGTAGAGAGACACGACTTGCCGTTGGCCCGATCGTCACGCGGGAAAATAATGCCGGGACGCGGAAAAGGGTCAAGCCCGCAAACAGAAACACTACTACAAACGGCATAAACAGGATAGGTTTGCGATGCTGCTGCTAAGAATCGAAATTAGAAGAGTCGCATCGAATCTTGAAGGTGTGGTTCGACTCGATACACGCACGAGTCATAAATGACAACGGAGGCAGCAACGGAATGAGCGAAACATTGGATGCCGCGCGCCCAACGAAAATTGACCATCGCTTCCTCGATCAGATATTCCGGCAGGCCCGTACCCATAATGCGTGGCTGCCGAAGCGCGTTTCCATTGAGGCTCTGCGCGAAGCTTATGATCTTGCACGCTTCGGTCCGACCAGCGCCAATTCGAGTCCCGCCCGATTCGTTTTTCTCGAGAGCGAAGCGGCCAAGGCCCGCCTCTTGCCCGCGCTCGCCCCGCTTAACGTGGAAAAAACCAAAGCAGCGCCGGTCACGGCCATTGTCGCTTGGGACGCCGAGTTTTACGAAAAACTTCCGCAGCTATTTCCGCACGCCGATATGCGATCTTATTTTGCGGGTAATGAAAAATTGGCCGAAGAGACAGCCTTCCGCAACAGCACGCTCCAGGGCGGCTATTTCATCCTCGCGGCTCGAGCTGTGGGCCTGGATTGTGGCCCCATGTCCGGGTTTGACGCGGCGAAAGTGAATGCGGAATTCTTTCCCGACGGTAAATGGAAGGCAAATTTTCTCTGCAATCTAGGTTACGGCGATACGAGCAAACTGTTTCCGCGCAGTCCGCGCCTTGCATTTGAGGAGGCCTGCCGCGTGCTGTGAAGCGGCGATGCGGAGGGCGTAAATGTTTGCCCTCTCTGAATCGCATCCTGGCAAGCGCAGGAAGTTAAGCTTAGAGAGTGCAGGAGCTATACGTCGGTCCACGCAGCGCAAGCCTGCGCTGCGACTTCTCCTTCTTAATGCTACGGAGATCGCTGTATAGACGCATCCCGCCACCCCAGATAAAAGTGATCTTTGCCGTAAAGTTTCCGACGCTTGTCTAGGTTGCTGGCCAAACCTGGGGATTGGGAAGCTAGCGAGATGGTCGAATTTCACGCGCTCGACAGCCGCCCGCTTCGGGTTTCGGAGGTGTGATATGAAGCAAAAGGCAGGCGTGCTTGTGACGATGGGTTTCCTACTGATTCTCTGCGCCTCTATGTGTGCTCAGGGCGTTCAGCCAGAACCTGCCCCAGCTTTGCCGTCCGGAGTGCTCGGACCCGACTTGATTGCGTGGTCCCAAATGCAAACGCCGCGCCCGGTGCCGCAGCCGCTTCCGCCCGACCAGAATCCGCGAGCTCAACAACAGGCGACAGCCGAGGTCTTCGCGGGGATGATCGTGAAGATCGACGCACGTTATGTCCTGAAAATGCAGAGTGGGATCACTTACCGTCTCGATCAGGCCAACGTGGGGCAGTGCAACGTGGGGCAATACGAGGGTAAGCAAGTTCGACTTGCGGGTAACCTGGACGCGAACCGAAACCAGCTTCACGTTATTACGATTGAGTTGGTTTCCTAGTAGCGCTTAGGCAGAGGCACATCTTGAAGGCTGCGCCTACAGTATTCACCCGATTGGAACTTCCCACTCACCTTACTAATCTAATAATGGCCACCCGAGGAGAAGTTCATGTCGACAACTGCGCGTCCCTCCCCCGCTCGTGTTGCCAATTGGCATCAGCTTTATCGGGCTGCTTTGTTCGAAAGCGATGAGCGTGAACTCCCCGCTCGAATTGCCGAGGCCGAGCGAGCAATCGCGCAGCGTGCCCAGGAGCTTTTCAACTCAAGCACCGACAGTATCGAAGAAGACGAAGCTCTGGAAGACGCCCTGTATGGCTTGCAGGCGCTCCAGAATTCACAGGCGCGAGAGAAACAGGCGGCGTGATTTGCCACACATGATTTGCCGCAGATGATTCGCTGGACCGATTTGCTGGAGTGTGGGTCTCCAGCATAACCGTGGCACGGGCGCTCAAGCCCGCTGGCCACGCTCCTTAAGGGGCTGAGAAACCGCGTCGGACGAACTTCCGAGTGAATCCCGTCCGGCGCGGTGGTTTAAAATACTTCGAATTTCCCGCATCGCCTCGTCGCAAGATTACGCGATCTTCTTTCGCTTTTCTTCGTCCTGCACCGGCGGATCACCATAAACATGCTCATTCTGCGGGCGGTTTCCTCCTTGCTCGTTCCCGGAATGCACGCTATTTTGATGTTCCTGAAGTTCGCCGTCGGAGCTGAATGACTGATTGCAGATCTGACAAGTTTTTGCATTGTTGGAATTCGAGTTCATATTTGTCTCCGTGCGCCGGTTAAACCGGCAAGGTGTAGTGAATGAAAGTTTCATACGTTGAAGGTGTAGGTGACCACAACGGCCCCGAGTCATGCGGAGCTGTCCGCGAGGGCAGCGTCGAAGCGTTGACAGGGGAACGTACAGGTCGGGTATTGAGCCGTGAAATATATGCCCTGCTGCG
>Ga0070766_10000891_pt1 | contig 13832 bp, 13 predicted proteins | sample HubBroMetageWFT6_FD_69782 | JGI IMG/M metagenome (GOLD analysis project Ga0070766, IMG submission 69782) | Warmed and freeze-thawed soil microbial communities from the Hubbard Brook experimental Forest, New Hampshire - Hubbard Brook CCASE Soil... | ecosystem: Environmental > Terrestrial > Soil...
CGCGAGGCCGCAAACAAATCTGATTGCATTCCGCGACAACACACGGGGCCAGCCGCGAGTGCTGGCTGTGGAAGCTGAGCGGCTCGCCATTCTTCTTGCGGTAATGAAACAGATAACGCTGGTAGCGCTCCAGCACAGGCCGCGTGATCTCAACCGGCTCGCGCAGCCCGCGCTCCAGGCACCAGTTGAGAAAGAAACCGATATGCACGCGGCGATTGCGCACCGTGGCTTCCGAGTAGTTGCGCACCTGGGTCCAGTTGAGATAGTCGGCGAGCATGGCCTCCAGAGGATTGGTGGGAACCGGTTGCGCTGTGCCCTTCTTGCGTCCGCGGCGGCTTTGACGCGTCGCAGGCAAATCGACGTTCCTTTGAGTACCGCAACAGCCGAATATCTGTTGTGCTCGAGCGGCCTTGGTGCAAGAATGGTGAGGTGAGGTGGCACCATGACGGAAAAGACCCAACATGTAACCATTCTTCAAGAAAGCACAGATGATATTGCGCGCTCTCTTGGTTCGCTCGTGGATAGTTCCTTTCGTCTTGCTGAGACGGGCGCCGAAGTGATGGAGCGCGAACTGGCGATGGTCATCCGGCTTTCGCAGCGTGTGCGGGATCAGGTGATCTCGGCGGAACTGCTGGAGACAGCCCGCAAGCAGCCCATTCCGGCAAGGTTCCGCGAGGATGCCCATGCGGTCGTGGACCTGATGGCGGATCTGGGCGCCGTGGCCTTCCAGTCTTCGGTGAATTTCATAGAGGGCTTGACCGGCCGTTCGCCCCGCCCCATTGCCATTGACCATCCTGTTCATGTAGAGGGTTAGAGCGGAACGAGGTTTGTTCCTGCTTTTGCAAGCAGTCAAATGGCTGCCTACTGAAGACCGTCAGAGAGTCATTTGTGATGTCCCTCATGTTCGAGGGTTCTTCGCTATGATGCTTCCTCGACGGCGGGCAAGACTTCAAAGTGGAGGGACGATTCGAGGCTGCCACCTGGCACCATGATCCGGGCCAAATACATTCCGGGCGCCGTTACCTCGGCAGTGGCGATGAAGATGGTGAGCTTCTCAAAATCATGTGCCGCAATTGTGAGAGGGACCGGCTGAAAAACGAATGCCTCGGCAGTAAGCGGCGAACCTGAGGATTTTCCCTGGTAGGTGAGACTCTCGCAATAGAACGTCATCTGAGCCATCTCCACGTCAGAAGGATTTTCAATTGAGAGGGGAATTCTGAGGGTGGAACCGGCATGGACGGTGGGGTGGGTTGCGGCTGGGGCGGCCCCGGCCGGATGGGATGCAGGCTGGGTCTTCGAGTTGACGCCCTGGACCACGAGACGCGCGAAGTTCGCCGCCACTTCCACGCTGTAGTGAACGATCTCAGCAAATGGACCTTCGCTCGCCGCACCAGACCGCGAAGTGTTGCCTTCGGGTGACGTGGCCACCGCAACGGTGCGAGCGACAGCGGCGCCGACCGATAGCGCGGCGTTCACCACGCCTGTGATTCCGGAAGCGATGGTGGCGGAACCGGCGGCTTGATTGTCGGTTTGCTTGTCAGTGGGCATATGGGTCAGGGGTGCTCAGGAAGGGTGGATGGGGGCGGGCAGGGCTTGTCGTCCGCGCAAGGCTGCGGAGCGCAAACGGTGGCGCCAGTTACCGTGATGGACAATACCTGGGAGCGACCCATTTTGAAGTCGAATACATAATTCGATGTCATGTGCCAAGGGTTGCAGAAGCGCAGTTCGAGCGGAGTTCGGATCTGCAAGGCATGATGGATGGGTGCGGAGAGCCGGGTGTCGACCTTGAGATGATGGTCGAGCGGCTCGACCTTCATGGTTTGGTGATGGGTGTTGGTGAAGTGGTGATGCATGTTGAGGGGGATGGGATACTTCTCGTCGCCCTTGAGTTCCACTTTGCCGGAGAGTTCGAGCTTGCCGGAGACATCCATCTTGCACGGCTTGGACTCGTCCCAACAGACCATGTGGACGAGCGGGGCGTGTGCGCTGGTGGCGTGCATATGATTTAGGGAGGGCTTATTCACATCCCCATAAAGCGCAAGGCCCCCGTTTTTGGAAGTTACGGTTACGATTTTGTCGTCTGCCATGCCAACCCCTCCCGTCAACTTGAGACTATCTTATGCGATAGACATCGATTTGGAAATCCTTGTCGCAGGTCCAGTCTTCAAGGTCGACAGTTACCTCGCAATCGCCGTGGACGCAGGCATAGCCAAACAGAGCAGTCTTGTCGGTGGATGGATAGAGACAGCGTTTTTCGCCGCAGACGACAAGCTTGACTCCGCAAGTCTGGTTAATCTGGAAGCGGTAGACGCCATGGTTGAAGCACCCGTAGCCGCGCCAGACGGCGGTATAAGGAATGCGTAAATCTCGCAGGGTCTTGACGGCGAGATCGCTGCTTGGGACGCCTTCCGTGCAGCCGCAGCCCTCGGGGCCGCAATCGAGCGAATCACGGCAGATTGCGATCCAGACCGGGCGGCTGGCCGAGGCGAGCGGCGCGAGCAACTCCACCGCGAGCGCAATGAGGGTGGGTAGATCCGTGACGTCGCCAGGGGCTCCCGTCTCCGTCGATGGGCCAGGGGCCGCAGGGGCAGGAGCTGCGCCTGTGGCGTTGTTGCCTGTGGTGCGATTGATCTGGCCGCTCTTGGTGTCTGAAGAAACATAGCGAACGCGCATGCGCAGGTTGTCGCGCAGGCCGGCCTCGAAGAGTTCGTAGGCGGGAGACGACTTGGGCACAAGGAAGGTAAGCAGTGTGGGAGTAAACGGATCGGAGGCGACTGTGTTTCCGGGGCCGGTGAACTCGGGCGCAGTGGTGAATGTGGCCGTGGCGAACTCGCTGCCCGAGCCCAGGCTGGAGCCGCTGCCAATGAGGCCGAGTGTCTCGACGAAGCCGCTGACGGTGATTGCGTTGTTGCCGCCCGAAAGGCCGGAGTCTCCGCTGCCGACTGCGACAGCCCGGATGGTGTTGTCCGCCGACTGGACCATTAACTCGACGGTGTCTCCGTTGGCTTGCGCGCCGACCAGGATGTTGAGCTGGGCCTCGGCGACGAGGCGTTCCGGGGCCTGCAGATTGAGCGTGCAGGTCTGGACGGAGAGATCGGACGCCAGCAACGTGACGGTCGCTGTGTCGGGGCTATCGAGGCCGGCGGCGATGAGCGTTTGCGCGGTAACCTGGACCGCAAGCACCATTCCGGAGAGCGAGACAAGCGCCGTGGTCAGGCCGATATCGTCGCGCGTGATACGGTCAATGCGCTCGATCTCCTCAGTGCCATTGACGGTGTCGTGTTCGATCTCGACCGGCTCGGCGCGGTTCATTGCGTCGCGCAGCAGGGCCAGCTTGGACAGCCGTTCATTAAATCGCTCCGGATCTCCGTCGAGGTCCTGAATCGTGAAGGCGGCCGTGGTGCCGTTGGTCAGAATGAGCGTGGCGGTGACCAAGCCGCCCCGGTTAACCTCGATCTTCTGGACAAAACCCTGAACAACTGCCATAACATGCTCCTTGCCTGAAGGCGATTTACTGGGAACCGGGTAGACGGTTCTGGTCTTGCAAATCCTGGAAGCTGGTGGTGACCCGGACGATACTCATGGTGCCGGGGAAGACAAAGCCGGCCGAGAAGATGTTCAGCGAGGTGAGGCAGGCTGAAATCTGCGCAATTCCCGTGACCACCGGAGGAATGGGATGAATGATGCCGGTCTGCCCTTGAGCGATCTGGCTGGCCAGGCTGCCGCCAACGGATGTAATCAGGTCCTGGGTGACACCGAGCATAATCCAGCCGACGATCGGGACGAGCAGGTCTTCGAACACCGTGCAACAGCTTTGACCAATGTTGAAGTGGCCAGCGCGCGCCTGAAAGGTGAGGACGCAGGCAGAACTGGTTTCCGTGAGCGTTGTGTCGATGAAGATAGGACCGGAGAAACTGACGCTGGAATCGAACCAGCAGGGAATGTGGACCGTGGCGTTGCCGGTGGTCCACAGATGGCCGGGCGTTGCTCCGTTACCACCGGAGTCTTCAGGGACAACTGACAAACTTGTCAGTGTGCCATGCCCCTGCGGCGTATTGATAGGTGCGCCGCCGCTGTTTAATTGCGGGAATTGGGTGTTGATGGCGGACTGAATCATTTCCTGAACCTTGGCCTGACCTACAGCCATGGCCAACTGATTGCCGGCAAGAAAGTTGTCGGGCGGGAAGTCGGTCACCGACGAATCGCGACGGTTCATCAGGATGGCGAGCACGCCGTCGGCAACAAGGAGAAATCCGACCGGGGTGGACAGCTGAATCTGGTTTTGGCCGGACTGGGGCGTATACATGCCGAACTTGCGCTGGCTGATGTAGGCGGCGGCCTGCTGCTGTACGGCGGAGACGGCATCGGCTTGGTTGGGGACGAGCTGCGTCTGGGTGCCGAAGCCGGCGATGGCCTGGACGGCGAGCGGCTGCAGATCCGCTTCGATGGTGGGTGTGAGGACGGGGATGTTGACGTCAAGCACTACCGTGGTCTTGTAGGCAGGGTCGGTGGGCTCGACGGAGAAGTCGATGGTGATCGAGGTTGCAGTCTGCGTCATCTGCCGGTAGAAGGTGATGTGTCCGGGCGAGGTATAGAGTACGGGTACGGGCACGTTGACCCAAATGGGCAGAACGACCTCGAGATACTGGATGGAGCCGGCGGTGACCTGCGAACCCTGAATCTGGCTTGCTGAACCGCTGTACGGATTCGGCGGATTCAGCGACGGGTCGCTTGTGTCGTCGTAGAGATTCAGTGTGTTGCCGGCAAGCGTATAGGTATGCTGAAGGGCCATGTACTTGGTATGAATGGCGGCGACGATGTTAGTGATATTGATGGTGGGCACGCCGGTGAGCGTCGGCACCTGAATGTCCCCGGCCGTAACACCCGTAAAGTCGATGCCCAGGACAGGGTCGTTGGTGGTGGGGTCGGTCCAACTGTTCAGCAGGCCGGGCACGGCGATGACGGCTTTGAGGTTGATCTCGCTCAGGCTGGGATCTGGAGCGCCGGGCACCTGCACGGCCATCTGAAAGGGAATGGTGAACAGGATGTGGTTCACGTCCTGGAAGCTGAGGTCGGCGGGATTGGTCTGATCGTCGAGGACGGTGACGAAAACCTGCACGTTCTGGCCGAAGACGTTTGCGGGAATGGGTCCGATATTGTGCGGGAAGATGGACTCATTTTTGAACGCCAGGTGAAAGATCTCCTTTACGGAGTCAATGCCGAGCTCGACCGCGATATCAAAGTTGGACGTCAGGTTCATCGGCTCACCGGCGTGAACTTGATGTTTGTGATCCAGTCGCCCCAAGGGTTGGGTATTTCGCCTGACTTGACCTTCCGGTACGAGTCTGCCGAACCAATTTGGAATGTTTGTGTCTCGAGGATGCCTAGCTCAAGCAGGTCATGCGCGCGCGGATCGAGATCCTTATAAAAGTACAGCATCGCTAAGTCCACGTCTTCGGGCGCTTCGCGGGCTTCAGGGAGCGCTGGAGCTGGTTTTTCCAGATCCAGGTGCCGCACTCCCGCAGCAATGGTGCCGAAGTCAAATCCGGTGCCATGGTCGGGATGTTGAAGCGGAGGCGAAGGATTGAGTTGAGGGAGCGATGCCAGGAACTTTGCATTTTTAGCGGGATCGATTGTAGGTTTGTAGACCGGGGTCGCGCCTCTAGTGTCGAGCGGCCTGAGGTGCAATTCATGAAAAAGAAACTTCGCAACCCAATCCGGATCCAACGGGCGGGGTTTCGCGACCTTATCGCCCTGTAACTTCGCAATGAGCGCGTTGCGCCGGGTTGTTGCATCCGCGGAACTTTGCATCGTATGCAGGATATGCGTGGCAATCTCGGAGGAAACCTCAACGCCTACATCCTGGAAAGCGCAAACCGGATTGATGAGAAGCAGTTGCGCAATCTCCGGAGTTGCTTCGAGACGGCGCGCGATCTCCTGCTGCGCGTCGGCGAGCGTGCGATGCGAATGGACCTTCAGAATCGGGAAGGGGGCGCGCGAGCTCTCTGACTTTTTGCGGGTCGCCATAACTTGGATTGTGATTGTAGACTGCTTCGGTCCGAAAGAAAAAATAATAATCTTTCAAAAGCTCCGGCCTTGACGGTATTCTTCGATTGCTTAGTCTTGGGGGGGCTTTGCTTTCCAATCTCACCATCGATCCGCAGGAAACGCCTGCGCCCTATCCCCTCGGGGCGCGCGGTCCGTTTCCCGATTGCCGGCTAAGCCGCGTTCTGGAGCGGCGCTGGTTGCACTATGCGCTGCTTTCACGTGACGGAGAGCTTGGACTGGTGGCAAACATCGCATGGCTTGGACCGCCAGCCGAGAACGATTCCGTGCGTCCGCGAATAACCTCGATCCTGCTCATTCACAAGCGCGGAATTGGCTGGACCTCCAGTCAATTCAACGCCGAGACCGCAGCGCTATGGTCAAGCTTTCGTCAGCCGCATCCGTTCAACACGGAAAGAGACTTTCAGGTCCGTTCCGCCGCGGGTCATCCTTCTGTCAATTTGAAGTTACAGCGAACGAGCCGGCCCTGCACCAGCCAATGCGCGCCGTTTGCGGGAGAGCACTTTCTCCGCTGGCAATCGGAGACTGGAGTGATTGCCTGCGGAGACTGGGTGCACAACGGCACCCTGCACACCGGGGTGGAAGCGATTGGATACCACGAGCGAGTGAGAGGATATTGGGGCTGGCCGGAGATGGGCGGATGGGTCTTCGGATTCGCAAACGATCCCGCCCACGCAGCGGATGCTCAAACCTCAGCGCCGCCGACGGCGATTGTGTTTACGCTGATTCAACCGCACAGTCCGCCGGACGCGGCAACGGGCTCGGTGATGCTGTGGAGGTCAGGACGATTGCGGCGCCATTTCCCGCGCCGCTGTGTGACGGTCTCGGTTCGAGGCCAGCTGGATCGGGACCGCGTGTGTCAGGTTCCGGACCTGGCCAACCTGTTCGGCGTGCCGTCAATGGCGCCAATTCCGAGGCGGCTTGTGATCTCTGCGAAGATGGGCGAGGATTATTCCGTGCTCGATTTTTCGTGCGAGGCCGCGGCACGCATCGTCATTCCTGCCGAGACGGGGATCGATCCTTACAGCGTGCATGAAGTGATCGGGCCGGTGACTGTGGAGGGCCGGGTGAACGGAGAACGGTTCGCCTTCGAGACCTTTGGCATCGTGGAGTTTGCTGGCGGTGCGGGCGGTGATTGATGGCACAGCGCGCCTCTTGGTGGACACCGTCGACGAACTGTCGCGGCGGGCGCCGGCGATCGTTGCCGCGGCTGCACACGAAATGGCCGGGATCACTCTTGGCCTGCATTTTGGCGATGACACGCATGCAGAGTTCCGCCCGCAGCAGAGCCGCCTGATCGCGCTGGCGGTGCGGGCCCAAAACCCGCAGGTCGAGGCCTACTTTGACGACCGTTCGATGCGTCTGCTGTTCGATCTGGAGCGCAGGCCGATCGATCAAATTCTGGCAGGAAGCCTGGATGTACGCGGCGAGCGCGACAATGTGCTTGCCGTTTGGAGGACGTTCAAACTGTTGGCGCAGAGGGCGTCCGGACTGCGTTCGGTCCAAATACTGTGGCGCGAATATCGTGACAGGTTTCCCGATTACTGGATGAAGCAGCTGATTCTTCCCGACACCGAGAATGGTGCGGTCAAGAATGGCGCGATCCTGCATCGGCCAAGCGATACGGGTTGGATTGCGCTCGACTATTTGGATCACCGGCATCCGGAAGAGAGTGACAGGCTGCCCTCGATGGTAGGTGGCATGCTGGTGCCGAAGAGCCGCTCGCTGTGGGACGGGAGGAAGAGCAACCCGTGGTGGGAGTTGGATGCCGCTTACGACTCCGATTTGCGGGATACGATGCTGAACTGCAAGACTCGCGTGCGCGATGAGATCGCAGCCATCATCCCGGACCGCGAGCCCAAGTCCGCACTCTACGATCTGATTCGCGAGTATCCTAAGAGAGAAGGAAAGGGACTGCGGCCCACACTTACCATTGCGTCCTGCTGCGCGCTCGGCGGACAAAGCCAGGATGCGGTGCGCGTGGCGGCGGCCATCGAACTGTTTCACAACGGCTTTCTGGTACATGACGACATAGCCGATGAGTCCACCCACAGGCGCGGAGAACCTACACTGCATACGGCGTACGGTATGGGCCTTGCAGTGAATACGGGGGACGCCATGAATCTGATGGCGGTGGACGCTATTCTCTCAAATCTTCCAACGCTCGGGCTGGGCCGAACGCTGGGTCTGATTCACGAGATCATGCACATGTGCCGCGAGACTGTGGAAGGGCAGGCTGTCGAACTGGGATGGATTCGTGACGGGATTGTGCCGACCCGCGATGAAGACTACTTCATGATGAGCACTAAGAAGACCGGCTGGTACACGTGCATCAGCCCATGCCGGCTGGGCGCAGTGTGCGCAGGAGAAACCAGCCCGGAGCGGCTGGATCGATTCAACGAAGCATTCCGCTTGATCGGCATTGCGTTTCAGATTCAGGACGATGTGTTGAACCTGCAGGGCGAAGAATCGCTCTACGGCAAGGAGCGGCTGGGCGACCTGCTGGAGGGCAAGCGCACGGTAATGATGATTCATCTGTTTCGCACCGTGGACCCGATTACGCGCAGGCGGCTGGAGGAGATTTGCCACCGGCCGCGCCTGGAAAAGACCCAGGAAGACGCTGAGGAGTTGCTGGAGACGATGCAACTGTTCGGGTCGATCGAGTACGCCATCGACCTTGCAAACCGGCTGGCGCATCAAGGCGTGCGGCGCTTCGAAGAGGACCTGGCCTTTATCCCCGAAACCGAAGCCAAAGGCATACTGCGGCAGATTGCCAATTATGTGACAACGCGGCCCCTGTAAACGAGGACTAGTCTCTTCCAATACGAGATGAGCCTGAAGACGAAGTCAGTTTCCAATACAAGATGAGCCTGGGGCGCGTGGCATGCTGAGGATTGACAACCAGCGTGCACGAAGCAGAGAAACTGAGCCTGGGCCAGATCGAGGCTTTTCTAAACGCCAGTGAAGAGATCCGGTTCGAAGGCGAAAATCGCGGGCAGGTTTACAGCTGGGTGGAGCAGGTTCTGCGCATTCAGCAATATCAGAAACAATCCCGCAAAGCCCGCGGCTTGTTGCGACGCTACCTGGAGAAGATGACCGGTCTGAGCCGGGCCCAGGTGACGCGACTGATCGCCCGCTATCGGGCCAACGGAGAGCTCCAACCCGCTCCCTATCGACGGCACCGCTTTCCACAACGCTATACCCGCGCCGATATCGAACTGCTGGCCACCGTCGACGAGGCCCACGAAACCTTGAGCGGACCGACCACCCGGCGCATTCTGCAGCGCGAGTACCAGGACTACGGTAAGGCGGAGTACCAGCGGCTGGCCTCCCTCTCCGTGGCTCACCTGTACAACCTGCGCCACCACCAACGCTACCGGGAACGTCGCCTAAATTACACCAAAACCAGGCCCACGGCGATAAACATCGGCGAGCGCCGACGGCCCGACCCGCAAAGTCGACCCGGCTATTTGCGCGTCGATACCGTGCATCAGGGCGATCGACCGGGAGCCAAGGGCGTCTACCACATCAACGCCGTCGATCAGGTCACACAGTGGGAGATCGTGAGCGCCACCGCTCACATCAGCGAAGCTTGGCTGGAGCCCGTGCTGGCCGCCATGCTGCGGCAGTTCCCCTTCCTCATCCTCGGCTTTCATTCCGATAACGGCAGCGAGTTCATCAACCAGACCATAGCCCGTCTACTGAATAAGTTGCTGATCGAGCAGACCAAAAGCCGGCCCCGCCACAGCAACGACAACGGGCTAGTGGAAACCAAGAACGGCGCGGTGATCCGCAAACACATGGGCTACGGCTACATCCATGCCGAACACGCTGAACGCATTCAGCAGTTCTACAGCGCCCACTTGAATCCCTATCTGAACTACCATCGTCCCTGTGCCCAAGCCGATATCGAAGTCGACGAGAAAGGCCGTCAACAACGCCGCTACCGACGCTATCAAACCCCGCTGGAGACCTTGCTGGCCCTCTCCCCGCCCGCCCCAGCTCTACGCCCGGGACTCACCCTCGCCGTTCTCCAACGCATCGCGGCTGCGGTCAGCGATACCGAAGCTGCCCAGCGCATGCAGCAAGCCAAAGTCAAACTCTTCGAGCAGTTGCGGTAGCCTGCCGAAGGACCGTGGAAATGACGGTGCATGCAAAACCCTGCGGGTTTCGCACCCCCCTTGGAAATCGCTTCGCGATTGCCACATTTCCACCGCCCCGACGGCTGCTAGACTCGTTCAATACAAAACCCAAGAAAGGAGCTTTCCTCAGCCACACCCTCAGGCTTCCTTCAGGCTCATTCTTCAATTGGAAAAGACTGGAATCAAGATGAATGGCGAACCGTTGCAACCGCAGGACGCGCAGCTTCTTCAATCCATCAAGGATGGTGGCGGGTGGTTCCGCGCTATTCTGTGCACGCTTGCCCGGCGCGGCGTTTTGCTGCGGCAGAGTTCGCCGGAGCGCGCCAAAGCGATCCTGGATGCGCTTTCCCCATTCCCTTACTACAAAGGTGGCCAGTTTCTCTTCGACCTGCTGGAACTGGAAGATTTTCTGCTGGATGGACCGCCCCCCGAAATTGTTCCCACGGCGTTGAGTGCGGCTGCGTTGCAGCGCGTTTCCGCGGCATTGAATGCCGTGAGGGCATCGCTGGACGGGGAGGCGGCGGTTGAAGAAGCCCCCGCCGTTCAGATTGAAGGCGGCGCACTTGTCGGGGATCTTCCCGCGATTGAGGCGGGTTTCTACCTCTATCAGGATGTCGTTCTTGGCGTGTGGGCAAGCGTGGTCGAGTCTGGAGTAGAAGGAGAGATCGTCGCCTGATAATCGAGAATTGACCCTCGCCATGCAGGCATTTGGCACATTCTGGCCGTTTTCACATGAGAGAAAAACAGGTCAGCGAAACCACGGTCAAGAGTATCCGAGAATCCGGGATTCCGATACAGGGTTGAGTCGAACTGAACTTGCATCCTGGCGCAGTGGTACTGAAGGGATTTAGGTAGATGATCTTTGCAGCGAATCGGACTGAAGTTGAGCGTTACACCGCGATTCTGGGAGAAAGCGGCAGACTGGAGGCCGCTGCCAGAAGTTGGGCGATTTCCACTTCTCCGATCTCACATTCTTCGTCGAACGCCACGCCGAGAACGGCAAGGACCGATCCAGAGGCGTCCTTGATGGGGAGCGCGACTGCAGCGTGCCCGGCGACACCGATGCCAACCGGCCGAGCACCTTTCGAGTCCTCGTCGATGAGACCGCAATTGGTGACAACTTCTCCGATTTGGAGAGCTCTGCCAAACATGCCTTTGCCGCGAGGAACCCAACGGACCACTTCCACCACCTGGGGTGGAATGTTCAAGGCTGCTGCAAGGGCCAGGCCGTCGCCCTGGCGCAGATGAACTGTTCCAGCAACTCCGCCAACGTGCTGGAGATAGATGGCGAGCCACTCCTGCATCGGAAATGGTGACAAGTTCATGGACGGGCTGACCTCATGGGAGAAGACTGCGTGCTTGCCAGTTGCCATCACTCTCGCATGTCCTGTTGCAAAAGGTCAATCAGAATCTGCGGGAGAACAGGGCAGCCCGGCCTTTGTGCGTGACCTGACCGATCTTTTGGTAAATAGCCAACGGTCCGGCTCGTCGCGATAGGAATCAGCAGTGGAATCTGAGCTTCAGAATAGTACGGCGCGGCTACAGTTCAAGGCGTGCGAGACATATCTGTTTTGCCCAGGCTCAGGCTAAAAAAGCCGACGATCACGGAGGGTTGCGATCTGAAGTACGAGCTGAAGATGCATGGCAAGTCATAAACCAGCCTGCGCTTAGCCAGCCAGTGACCAAAGTATGGAACCAGTGTCATCCATGCTGACGAAGTCAGTGCGATGGATTATGAAGGTCTCTGTGAGGCTGGTCAACTAATCTCATGCAGATGGACGAAAAACGCGTGTGCGTATATTCTGTTCTGCTGTAATTCGAGGCCCAAGCAGTGGTTGGAACCAAAAACCAGACAGATCCTGCGTGCTGGCGATTCTCGGAATCGGAGGCCACACCTCGCGAATCTAAAAACGACGGCGCCGGGAGCGGGCGCTGGCACTGTTATTCTCACTTTTTTCTCCGATTCGCCGGAAGACTCAGAATTTTATCAGGGCCGGAGGATCCTGGCCGATTATGTATGGCAGGGTCTCAGACGCTAGCCACTGACCCGCCATCCACGCGCAAGTTCGCTCCGGTAATGAACGACGCTTGCTCCGAGGCCAGATAAACCACAGCGGAGGCTACTTCTTCGCTTTCCCCAGGCCGTTTCAATTCGATGTGGGGGCGGTTCTTCTCCAGAAATTGCGCCGCCACCTCCTCCGCACTCGTGCCTTGCTCCTTCGCCATCTTCTGTAACATGTTCGCAACCAGGGGTGTCATGATAAACGCCGGAGAAACCGTGTTCACCAGAATTCCATCGGCCGCATAAGCCTTTGAGAGGCTTTTTGTCAGATTGTTCATGGCAGCCTTAGAGGCGTTGTAGTGGGGCATAAAGGCATCAGGCTGGGTACCTGACTCGCTGGAGATGTTGATAATGCGACCCCACTTCTGTCGCTGCATGAAAGGGAGAACCGCGCGGGTGGCGCGCACCGCCGAAAGCAGATTGAGATTCAGAATCTCGAGCCAGTCGTCGTCGCTGAGATCCTGGAAGGGAGCGAAGGTGCCCACGCCACCTGCGTTGTTCACCAACACATGGACGGTGCCAAAGCGCTTCACGACTTCTTCCACCATGTGTGTAATCTCTGCCGCCTTCGACATGTCGACGGCCACGCCGATCACGTCAGCGCCTGTGCTCTTGCTAATCTCTCGCGCAGCCTGCTGCAACTCTTCTGCGCCGCGAGCGGTAATAGCCACCTTCGATCCTTCCGCGGCAAACCCAGCGGCAATGGCCTTACCGATTCCCTTGCTAGAGCCGGTTACGAGAACAATCTTATCTCCGAGCCCTAATTCCATGATATGGCTTCCTCCTGCGCATAAGATTCATCTACGGTGGAGAAAGGTTCTGCTGGAGACGACCATTAGCGTGCCTGCTTGTGCGGACTCCAACTGATCATCGCATATTATCTGCGAGAAGCGACCGATATCGCGCATGTTCTCATGATGCTGACATTGATCTCAGGGAACGGCTACTTATCGTGCCGTTCTTGTGCCGCAGAAAAGGCTAGGAAGTTCTTGCTTACCCCGCAGACTCTCTTGGCGAGCACCGGAATGTACGCACCGGTGACAATGTCTCCGAATTCTGCATGCCGTGGTGGTCAACTTCCTAGAACCCGACTTCTGGACCGCGTCGACGAGGCCCGTCCTCCCATGAGGATGCCGCTTGAGGATCTAGTTGAGCAGATCGCGGCGGGCGCATTGCACATCCAGATCGGCAAAACCTTTCAGCTTGATGAAATCGTTGAGGCGCACCCCTGCATGGAGGAGAACAAAGCAGGCGGAAAAATTGTGGCGCTGACATGACCTGTGCTCCGCAGAAACCTTGGACGGTCACGCCGATCGTTGTTCCAACCAATATTCGTGATGTAAACCGCTCAGGATGTCCTTCGCTCTGATCTCGCATTCCCGTGGCAATCGATGCCGGTGCATCTTTGGTCGTGGTCGAGGATTATCCAGGATTTTCTCGGGAATGCCCGGCCCTAAGCTGGAGTGGGGGCGTCCTTTGTTATAGTGCGTGACCCAACATCGGAGGCTTCGTCGCAAATGCCGCTCGTTCAGTGGAATCATGAAATCCAAGCACTCGCGCCG
>Ga0070766_10000892_pt1 | contig 13827 bp, 14 predicted proteins | sample HubBroMetageWFT6_FD_69782 | JGI IMG/M metagenome (GOLD analysis project Ga0070766, IMG submission 69782) | Warmed and freeze-thawed soil microbial communities from the Hubbard Brook experimental Forest, New Hampshire - Hubbard Brook CCASE Soil... | ecosystem: Environmental > Terrestrial > Soil...
ACCGTCCGGCGGAAACTTCAGCGAATACGAGCTAGTGAACGAGGTCAGCAGCACGACGACCGTCGGCCCCATCAGGAACAGCGCGGCGACCGCGGCGAGCCCGCCCATCGCGACGCGGAAGCTCAGGCGATCGAAATCAGGCATAGATTCGCGCCGTGCGAGCGCGGCCGAGCAGGCTCAACAGCAAGACTACCAGCAGCACCGCGGCCATGAACACGATCGCCAAGGCCGCCGCGAACGGCCAGTCGTTGGCGCCCGATGCCTGCTGATACAGGAACAGTGGCATATAGAGGTGGCGGGCACCGCCGATCAGCGTCTGGGTGATGAACGCGGTGGCACAGGCGGCATAAACTAGGGTGCACCCGGCCGCGATGCCAGGCAGGCTCAGCGGCAAGATCACCCGGCGGAAGGTACGCCATTCTCCGGCGCCGAGCGCGGCGGAAGCGTCGGCGAGGTTCGGGTCGATCCGCTGCAGGCTGGTCAACAGCGGCAGCACCATCAGCGGCATCTGCACCTGGGCCAGCACGATGATCACCCCCGGCTCGGTGAACAGCAGATCGATCGGCGCGTCGGAAAGGCCGAGCGCCAGCAGGGTTCTGTTGAACAGGCCCTGCCGCCCGAGGATCACGATCCAGGCAAAGGTGCGCACGACGACGCTGGTCAGGATGGGCAGCACCACTATAAAGAGCAGGAGGCTGCGCAGCCGCGGCCCCGCCCTCGCACAGACCCAGGCGAGCGGATACCCGAATACGAGGCACAAAAGCGTCGCCTTGGCGCCAAGCCAAAGCGTATCGGCGACGATGCCAAGATTGAACGAATCGCCGAACAGCCGCCGGTATTGCACCAGCCCCAACGTCTGAAAATTCGGCTCGCAATAGAGGCTGACAACCGCCAGCCCGATCAGCGGCGCGACAAAAAACGCGATCAGGAACAGCGCGAGCGGGAGCGCCAGTTGCCATTCGACCGGTGAGAACAGGCGAGGGAGGGTGCGGCGTCGGAGTTCGTCCGTCACGCCCTCGGCGACAGCCGCATTCAAATCTTGATCTCGCGGTTGAACTGCTCGATCCAGGCGCTGCGGCCCTGGTTGATCTTGCGCCAGTCGAAATAAACGAGTTTGGACAGGTCGGCCTGGCTTGGCGCGATCAGCCGAACCGCTTCCGGCGGCAGCGGCACCTTGCTGTTGGTCGGGATCACGTCGTAGGGCGGCTTGCTCATCGCCGCCTGGATTTCGGGATCGATGTGGCCGTCGATATAGGCGAGCGCGAGATCCGGCTTCTGCGCGCCCTTCACGGTATGCAGGCTGGTGCGCCAGGCTGGGACTCCGGTCTCCAACCGGGCAAATTCGACATCGACGCCCTTGGCTTTCAGCGTCTGCACGAAATTGAAGTTGTAGGGCGCTATGTCGATCTGCTCCTGCTGGAACAGCGCCGCATGGGCGCCGAGGTTCGCCGAGATCGCGCCGACATTCGGCAACAGCTTTTTCAGCGCCGTGAAGGCCGGCTCGATATTGCTCTCGCCACCGCCATTGACCCGGGCGAGATCGACCATGAAGGCCATGCCCAGCGTGCTGTTCAGCGCGGTCAGTCCGACCCGGCCCTTATAGGCGGGGTTGAACAGATCGTCCCATTTTGTCGGCGGTATTTTGATCTTCTTCGGGTTGTAGCCGATGCCGATCGCCTGGATCGAGATCTTCGGCCCCCACTCGTCCTGAAAAACCGGCAAGAGCTCGCCGTAGTGCCTCGACTTGGCGACCGGGAATTTGTCGAAGAGGCCCTGGTCGAGGCCGTCGAGCAACGGGCCTTCGTCCATTATCGCTACGTCAAACGGTGGCGCTGACCCCTTCGCCGCCGACAATTTGGCAATCTCGTCGGTCGCCAACATGATCGTCAGGGTAGCGTCGGCGCCGGTCGCCTTGTGGAAATAGGGCACGAGAACCGCCTTGTGGGCATCGTTCCAGGTGCCGGGGAAGGTCGCGGCAACCAACATGTCGGCGGCGCGCGCCAGCCGAGGCATGGCTGCCCAGGTGCCAAGTGCCAGGCCCGTGCCGATCAAGTGCCGCCGGGAAAAACCACTGTTGCTCATCCGAAATCTCCCTGTGAAAACGATGGATCGGGGCTGTTTTCCGCGAACACGACGCAGGCATCTGCCGTGGCGAGCGCGATCTGCACGGCCTCACCCGGGGCCAGCGCGCCGAAGCCGGCCGCCGCCTCGCGGGTCGCGGTCAGCTTGACCGGCGTGCGGTTCGCCGCCTCGATGTCGTAGACGATGACCGGCCCCAGCGGCATCGCCGCGTGCAGATGGCCGGCGATCCGATCCGGACCGGGCTCGCGCTTCAGCCGCAGCTGCTCCGGCCGCACCGAGACGAAAACGCGGCCGCCATTCGTCACTGCCGGCGCCGGCAGATCGGCGAGCGTCGCGCCGCAATCGAGCCGCACGGCGACCCGGTCGCGATAGCGGCCGGTGATTTCGCCCTGCAGCAGATTGGTGGTGCCGACGAAGCGGCTGACGAAAAGGCTGGCCGGGCGGTCATAGATCGCCATCGGGGTGGCGAATTGTTCGACCAGGCCCTCGTTCAGCACGGCGATGCGATCGGCCATCGCCAGCGCCTCTTCCTGGTCGTGTGTGACCAGGAGCGTGGTGATGCCGTAGTCACGCTGCAGCCGCTTGATCTCGATCTGCATGTCGAGCCGCAGGTTTTTGTCGAGCGCGCCGAACGGCTCATCGAGCAACAGGATGCGCGGCTCGACCGCGAGCGCACGCGCGAGCGCGACGCGCTGCTGCTGCCCGCCTGAAAGCTGCCGCGGCAGCCGCTCGGCGAAGCCCTCCATCTTTACCAGCGCCAGCATCGCCGCGACCTGCGACCGCGCCGTCTCGCCCCGAATGCCGCGTGCGTCGAGGCCGTAGGCGATATTGGCCGCGACACTCATATGCGGGAACAGCGCGTAATTCTGGAACACGATGCCGACGCCGCGGCGATTGGGCGGGATATGGCCGACCGGCTCGCCGTCGAGCAGCACCCGGCCAGCACTCGGCGTGATGAACCCGGCGATGATGCGCAGCAGGGTCGATTTCCCGCAGCCGCTCGGGCCAAGCAGCGCCACCAGCTCACCAGGCTCGACGCCGAGGCTCACGTCGCGCACGGCAGTCGCCGCGCCGAAGCGATGCGTGATCCGATCGAGCGCCAAGGCGTGGCCGCGGCTTGCCGGCGGCAGCGCGGCGCTCAGCCGCCGCGATAGATCGCGTAGCTCCATGGCGAGACCAAGAGCGGGATGTGGTAGTGCGCGTTCGGTTCGGCGATCGCGAAACGCACCGGCACGCGGTCGAGAAAAGGCGGGTCGGCGAGGGTTACGCCCGCAGCTCGAAAGTAGTCGCCGACGTAGAAGCAAAGCTCATAGCAGCCTGGCTGCATCGCCGCTCTGGCGAGCAGCGGCGCGTTGGTGCGGCCACCATCGTTTGTGATCACAGCCTTTATCGGATGCACCGAGCCGGCATCGTCGATTGTGGCGAGGTCGACTCGCATGCCGGCTGCCGGCCGGCCGCGCGCGGTATCGAGCACGTGCGTCGTCAGTTCACCCATGATGCCGCACCAAACTGGGTGTCGAGACGCAGCCGAGTGATCGTGAAGATTTCGGCAAGTGCGTTTTCAATCTCAGTTTCGCGCGCATTGCCGAGCCGGGCCTCGAAAGCGGCGAGCAGGCTCGTCTTGTTATGGCGGCGCACGGCGATGATGAACGGAAAGTGGAAGCGCTCACGATAGGCTGCGTTGAGCCCGTGAAAGTGCTCGTACTCGACATCGGTGAGGCTGAGCAGGCCGGCGCTGCCCTGCTCGCTGGCGGAATGCGCTGTCATCTCACCGCTGCGCGCGGCCTTGCCGGCGAGATCGGGGTGGGCGCGGATCAGTTCGAGCTGCTGTTCCGCTGGCGCGGATCGCACCGCGGCGACCATCGCCCGGTGCAGCGCGGCGACATCGCCGAACGGCCGCATCGGCCATGTCGCCTCGGTGACCCACGGCGAGTGCTCGAAAACGCCGCCGAGCGCCCGCATGAAATCCGCACGCTCCATGCGGTTGACCGCGCCGAGGGTCAGAAAGGGAATCCGCGGACATGGACCAAGGTTCATCCGTTGCCGAGCCGGCATCCTGCCATAGTGAGTGCGCGCGTTCATTCGCTCAAACGCAAGTTTTATAGCGCCGCGGGTAGCCCCCGGCGCCGAGGCGACGCGGCTGCGCAATGGCGTAATACCAGGATCCGATGCGGACAATCAGAATTCGAGAAGGTTGTCGCGGAACCGCTTGTGGCTGTAGGACGACCGCAGCAGTCCGCGGCGCTTCAGCGCGGGAGCCAACCCATCGGTGATCTCGCTGATCGCCCGGCGAGTCAGCGGGTCGGCGACGAGAAACCCGTCGCCGCCGATGTCCTGCATTGTCTCGCTCATCTCGGCGGCGACGCTGTCGGCGGTACCGACGAAATCGATGCCGCCGCTGCCGGGTTCGAGCAGCATCTCGCGCAAGGTGCGGCTGCCGTCGCCCGATAAATAAGCGGCGAACGAGGCGCGCGACGCGTTGGTCTCGATCTCGGGCAAGGGCTCATCGAGCGGAAATTTGGAAAAATCGATGCCGGTCAGATACGACATGCCGGCGAGCCGCACATCCATCGCGTCGGCGAGCGCGGCCGTATGGCGCGCCTTCCTCTCCCGTGCTTCGTCCATCGTTTCGCCGAGCACGATGCTGGTGCCGAACAGGATTTTGCACTGGGCCGGCTGGCGCCCGTGTGTCGTCATCCGTGTGTGAATATCGTCGCGGTAGCGCTTCGCCGCGGCGATGCCGCGCGCCTTGGCGATGATCGTTTCGGCATGTTTTGCGGCAAACGCCCTGCCGGCGGGCGAACCGCCAGCCTGGCAGATGACCGGACGGCGCTGTGGCCCGGGCGCGGTGTTCAGCGGCCCTCGGCACTTATAGAAGCGGCCCTCAAAATCGATCGGGTGGACCTTGGTATGATCGGCAAACATCCCGGTTTCCGGATCTGCAACGATCGCGCCGGGCTCCCACGATTCCCACAGCCGGTTGACCACCTCCATCCATTCATCCGCCATCTCGTAACGCAGATCGTGCTCGTAATGCTGGTCTAGGCCGTAATTCTGCGCCGAGCGGTCGTTGTGCGCGGTGACCAAGTTGAGACCGACCCGACCGTGCGTCAGCTGGTCCAGCGTGGCGCCGAGCCGAGCGGCCAGAAACGGCGGATAGAAGGCCGTTGTCATCGTCGCGACGATGCCGAGATGGGTTGTCGCCTGGCCGAGCAGCGGGACCAGCGGCATCGGGTCGCTTTTCGGCGCCGAATACGCGTTGCGCAGGTACCATTCCGGCGATCCTTGGAACGCGTCGGCGATGAACGAGCCGTCCTCAATGACCAGGTAGTCGAAGCACGCGCGATCCAGCGCCCGGGCCAGATCGAGGTAGAGGTCCGGCTCCATCCAGTCGGCGGCGATAGCGCCCGACCAGGGCTGGTTCCAGGCGTGAGGCGAATAGCCTCTGCCGACAAACCATCCGAAATGCAGCAATGCCGCCTCCGTTCGATGGACAGCGATCGGCCCGCAATCGTCATGCCATCTCCGGAACGGCGACCACCCTTCGCTTCGGCACGCACTTTGCTGCGTCGCAACCTCGCCGGCTGCCGCGCCCCCGCCGCAGTCCGCAAAAAAGAGGGGTCGGACGCATGCGCAGCTTGATCTTCGGGACCGCACTGGCGGCGCTGATTTTGGGGCAATTCGCGTCGGCCTCGGCTGCGGACAAATGCGAGCCGGCGGCACTGGCCACCAAATACCCATCGCTGGTCGGCAAGACGATTAAGGTCGCGCAGGATCCCCAAGGTGGTCCGCCGTATTCGTTCCGCGACCCGGAAAACTTCGACAATCTGGTCGGTCTCGACGCCGAACTCGTGCGCGCAGCATTCGCCTGCATCGGCGTGCCGTTCGAGTTCAAGACCGGCAGCTGGTCCGGGCTCTTGCCGTCTGTGATCGCCGGCCAGGCCGATCTGATGTGGAGCAATCTCTACTACACGCCGGCGCGGGCCGAGCAGGTCGATTTCGTGACCTATCTGCTCGCGGCGACCCGGGGCATCGTCCGCAAGGGCAACCCGAAGAATGTCCATTCGCTCGACGACGCGTGCGGCGTGCGCGCCGCTGCTGGACTCGGCACCGTCGAGGAGGCGATGTTCCGCGGAGTCAGCGACAAATGCGCCGCGGCTGGAAAGCCTCCGCTGGAGATCGTCACTTATCCGGATCGGCCGACCGGCATCCGCATGCTCCTGAACGATCGCGCCGATCTGATGATGGGCGATGCTGGCGGCGGCGCCTACACGATAAAGCTGAATCCGAACGATTTGGAGAGTGGGTATGTGATCCTGACTGACTACAAGGTCGGCCCCGGGATCGGCAAATCATCGCCCGAGCTGCGCCGGGCGATCTTCGACGCGATGCAGCTCCTGCAAGCGGACGGCACGCAAAAAGCGCTGATGCTAAAATACGGCGTCGATCCCGAACTGCAGCGGCCGGTCGAGATGCATACCAATTAGGCGCCGGTTCGGGACTGGGCATCAGCGCAGCGGCACCCATGTCGAGCGAATTCCTGCACTACCTGGCATCGCGCTTTCTGCTCGAAGGCGCGGTGTTGGCGATCGAGATCGCGGTGGTCTCGATGGTGCTTGGATTGGTGCTCGGGCTCGGCCTTGCGCCATTGAGAATGTCGCGCCATGGCGCGCTGCGCGGCCCAGCCTGGTGCTACATCTGGTTCGTCCGCGGCACGCCGCTGCTGTTGCAGCTAGTGTTCATTTACGACGTGCTGCCGGCGGTCGGCATAAAGCTCGACGCCCTGACGACCGCGATCATCGGCTTTTCGTTGAACGAGGCGGCGTTCAGCGCCGAGATCATTCGCGGCGGCATCCTGTCGGTCAACCGCAGCCAGGCGATCGCCGCGGCAGCGCTTGGCATGCCGACCGGGCTGACCTTGCGCCGCATCGTCATGCCGCAGGCGATGCGCTCGATCCTGCCGGGCATCGCCAATCAGGCGATTAACATGATCAAGAGCACCTCGATTGCGTCGGTGATCCTGGTCAACGAGCTGACCTTTCGCGCGCAGCAGATTGTCGGCCAGAATTTCAAGTTCTTCACCGTGTTCACCGCCGCCGCCCTGATCTATCTGGCGATGACGAGCTGCATAGCGGTCGGCCAGATCGCCGCCGAGCGGCGCTTTGATTTCCTGCGCGAGCGCGGCGAGAGCCTTTTCGCGAGACTCTCGGCAGCGGTCAGGCTGCGGCGGCCCAGGGACCTACCGGGCGACCCCGATCGGCCGGCGCTGCGGCGCGAGGCGCTGCCTGCACTGATCGGCGACCTCTGCCGCGATGTTGCGGAGGCCGGTGAGCGACCTATCATCGTCTGCCATAACGTCCAGAAGGCCTACGGCGATCGGCAAGTGCTGAAGAGCATCGATTTGACGGTCAGCCGCGGCGAAGTGGTCGCGATCATGGGACCAAGCGGCTCCGGCAAAAGCACGCTGCTGCGCATGATCAACCACCTCGAACCGCTCGACTGGGGCGAAATCACCGTCGACGGCAGGCATGTCGGCTACCAGCGGATGCCCGGAGGCGGGTTGCGGCCCACGGGCAATCTCGCCCGGGCGCGTGCGGAAGCACGTATCGGCATGGTGTTTCAGCACTTCAATTTGTTCGAGCACCTGACGGCGTTGGAAAATCTGATCGAGGCGCCGATCCGGGTCTATGGCCAGCCGTCCGAACTGGCGCACGCGATCGGCCTGCGGCTGCTCGCCGGCGTCGGCCTCGCCAGTCATATCGATCATCTGCCGCACCGCCTTTCCGGCGGTCAGCAGCAGCGTGTCGCGATTGCCCGGGCGCTCGCGGTGTCGCCGCGCGTCATCCTATTCGACGAGCCGACATCGGCGCTCGATCCCGAATTGGTCGGCGAGGTGCTTGGGGTGATTCGCGGCCTGGCCGAAGCCGGCATGACGATGATCATCGTTACGCACGAAGTCGGCTTTGCGCGCGACGTCGCCGACCGGATCGTCTTCATGGACGACGGCGTGATCGTCGAGGAGGGCCCGCCCGGGCAGGTTCTGGATCAGCCGAAGCAGGAGCGCACCCGCCGCTTCCTGCGCATGGTCGCTCACGAGAAAAACGAGGATATTGCCGCCTGAGGCTGGCATCGGTATCGGAAAACCATCGGGCGGCGGAGGCAGGAATGGCGGCGACAGGGGCTGGCACTATGGCGGTCGGACAAGCCAACCACTATCTCGTCCCTGCCACCGCGGAGACCGTGCATTGGGGCTATTTCAGCCGGTCGCTGCAGCCGGTCGTGACGGCTCGGTCGGGCGATTTCGTCACGATCGAAGCGCTGACCCACCACGCCTATGACGACCATGCCCGCATGATCGCAGGTGACTCCGGTGCCGAGGATGTATTTCACTGGACCAAAGATCAAAAGAAAGTCGATCGGCGTGGCGCCGGACCGATGGATGCGTCAATCCACGGACGCGGCACCGGCGAGGGTTTCGGCGTTCATATCTGCACCGGCCCGATCTTCGTCAGCGATGCCGAACCGGGCGATGTGCTCGAGGTGCGGATTGTCGATGTGCAGCCCCGCGGCTGCCGCAATCCTGCCTTCGCCGGCCGCGCCTTCGGTAGCAACGCCGCGGCGTGGTGGGGTTTCCATTACAACGATTTGCTGACCGAGCCGAAGCCGCGCGAGGTGATCACGATCTACGAGCTCGACGCCGCCGGTGAACGCAACTGGGCGCGGGCGGTCTACAACTATCGCTGGGTACCGCAGACCGATCCGTCTGGCGTGGTCCATTGCACGATCGACTATCCTGGCGTGCCGGTCGACCATGCTCTCGTCGAGGAGAATCACGACATCCTCAAAGGCGTGCGGATCCCGGTGCGGCCGCATTTCGGGGTCATCGCGGTGGCGCCGAAGGAGGCGGAGTTCGTCGATTCGATCCCGCCCGGCTATTTCGGCGGCAACATCGACAACTGGCGGATCGGCAAGGGCGCCGTCATGTACTACCCGGTTGCGGTGCCGGGCGCGCTGCTCTCGGTCGGCGACCCGCATGCCAGCCAGGGCGATTCGGAGCTGTGCGGCACCGCGATCGAGTGCTCGCTGACCGGCACCTTTCAGCTGATCCTGCACAAGCGGGAATGCCTCGCCGGAACCGCGCTCGCCGAGCTGCACTACCCGCTGCTGGAGACGCAGGACGAATGGCTCGTGCACGGCTTCAGCTTCGCGAACTACCTCGACGAACTCGGCGACAAGGCGCAGAGCGAAATCTTTGCGAAATCCTCGCTCGACGGCGCAATGCGCGACGCATTCCGCAAGATGCGGCACTTCCTGATGACCACGAAAAGGCTGTCCGAGGATGAGGCGATCTCGCTGATGTCGGTTGCGGTCGATTTCGGCGTGACCCAGGTGGTTGACGGAAATTGGGGCATCCACGCCATCCTGAAGAAGGCGATGTTCGCGGACCGCTGAAAACACGTCGCCTAACGCCAATTTCGCCCACTTGATTTGATGGAGCAACGCCGCCGCGGGCGCCGCCGGTCTCGTTGCAACAGTTCGCGCTTTGCGGTGGTGCGCTTCTTGCGTCGAGATCAACTCCGAACAAAGGAGGCGGCGGATGGCTTACGAAATGACACGCCGCGAGTTCGCGGCGCTTGCTGCCGGCAGGCCGGCGCTCGGCGCCGACAGCAAGACCTTGCGCTTTATCGTGCGCACCGATCTGCGCGTCCTCGACCCGATCTGGACGCGGCCAAGCGGCTGATTGCCGAAGCCGGATACAAGGGCGAGAAGATCGTCGTGCTCGACCGGGTCGACTTGCCGACCAGTCATGCCCATGGGCTGATCGCCGCCGATCTGCTCAAAAGGCTGGGGTTCAATGTCGAGCTTGCGACCAGCGATTGGGGCACCGTGGTGGCGCGCCGGGCGTCGAAGAAACGGGTCGCGGAAGGCGGCTGGAATGTCTTTGGTACCGATTTCCTGGGCGCCGAGATGCTCAACCCGCCGCTCCCCGCCAACGGCGACAAGGCGTGGTTCGGCTGGCCCAAGGACGACAAGATCGAAGCATTGCGAAACGAGTGGCGCCAAGCCAGCGACAGCGAGACCCGCCAGGAGATCGCCGGAAAGATTTAGGAGCGCGCCTTCGAAACCGTACCCTACATCCCGACCGGGCAATATTTGCCGAAAAGACCCTGAAAGGCGTCATCAACGCCCCGGCCTTGTTCATGTGGAACGTCGAGAAAGCCTAGAAGCGACGGCTCGCTCGCTACGCCGCCGAGAAGGCGTGCACGCGACGGAGAAACTCCCGCGCCCGTGCGTGCTGCGAGGCGAAGAACCCATCTGGCGGCGCGTCCAGCAGCACGCGACCGCTATCCATGAACAGCACGCGGGTGCCAACCTCGCGCGCGAATTGCATCTCGTGAGTGACGACGATCATCGTCATGCCGCCCTCAGCCAGCGATCGGATCACTTCCAGCACCTCGCCAACCAGTTCGGGGTCGAGCGCCGAGGTCGGCTCGTCGAACAGCATCAACGCCGGCCGCATCGCCATCGCGCGAGCAATCGCGACCCGCTGCTGCTGCCCGCCCGACAGCTGTGCCGGTCGCTTCATGACATGGTCCGATAGCCGCACCCGCGCCAGCTGTTCGGCGGCCAGGGCGCGCGCATCGGTGAGCTTTGTGCCGAGCACGCGGTGCGGCCCGATCGCGACATTGTCGAGCGCGGTCAGGTGAGCGAACAGGTTGAAGCGCTGAAATACCATGCCGATGCGCCGGCGCTTGCGCGCGGCCGCCTTCGGCGGATCGGCCACCAGCTTGCCGTTGCGCATCTCGCCCGCCATGTTGATGCCCTCCAGGAGAACCTCTCCTTCCGACGGCACCTCGATGCGGTTGATGCAGCGCAGCAGCGTTGATTTGCCGGCGCCGCTCGGCCCGATCACCATGACGATCTCGCCCTGGGTCATTTCAAGATCGACCCGGTCGACCACCGGCACCTCGTCGAAGATCTTCGACAGGCGGCGGATGCTCAGTAGCGGTGCACCGCCGCCATCCGCGTTCAGCCGAGCTGCGGTCATGCCAGCCGCGCTTCGATGTATTCCGAGCACCACGACAACAGGGTGATCACCACGAGGTAATAGACCGCCAGCGCGAAATACAATTCGAACGGGACGAACCGCTCGGCGATGATGACCTGCGCCGAGCGCGTCAGTTCGAAGATCGAGATCACCGAGAGCAGCGAGGAGGTCTTGACCAGCGTGATGACCTCGTTGGTCAAGGGCGGGGTGATGCGGCGCAGCGATTGCGGCAACAGGATGAACAGGATCGATTGCCGCACGGTCATGCCGATCGAGAATGCCGCCTCGCTCTGGCCGCTATCGATCGATTGCAGACCGGCGCGCACGATCTCGGCGATGAACCCGGCCGAGTTGAACGCCAGCGCGACGACCCCGCTCCAAAAGGCCGACAATTCCAGGCCGATCCGTGGCAGGGCGAAATAAACCAGGAAAATCTGCACCAATGCCGGCGTGCCGCGGATGAAGTAGACATAGACGCGCACCGGCGGCTTCAGCAGATTGAGGTCGGACACGCTGATCAGGCCCAGCACCAGCCCGATCGCCGTCGCCAGCGCCATAGCGCAAGCCGAAATCTGCAGCGTGACGAGCGCACCCTTGGCCATGTAGGGCGCGGCGTACCATATGGCGCCCCAGTCGAACCCGCCCATCGGATGCCGGCGTCAAGGCAGGACGTCGGGGACCGTGTTCGGAGTTTCCATCGCGGCTCCGAACCATTTCTCCTGCAGCTTGGCCAGGGTGCCGTCCTTTTTCAGCTCCGCCAGCTGCGTGTTCGCGAAATCCCGCAATGTTGCATCCTCCTTGCGGAATGCCATGCCGAAATAGGCCGTGATGTCGGTGACGCCACCGATCATCTTGAACTTGCCCGGTGCATCGTGCATCACCACCAGCATCGTCGATTTCGAGTTGACGACGGCATCGACCCGCTTGTTGATCAGGTCCTGATAGGCTTCCGGGTAGTGCTCGTATTGCTTGACCTCGGCATAGCCCGGCTTCCCCGCGGCCGTCAGCTTGGCCTCGAACACCTTGATGATCCCGGCGGCGGCGCTGCCGAGCTGAACCCCGATCACCTTGCCCGAAAGATCGTCTGCGGTCTTGATGCGGTCTTCGTCGGCGCGCAGCAGGATGACGTTGGTGGCCTCGGCGTAGGGCATCGAGAACAGCACCTTCTCGGCCCGCTCCTTGGTCATCGTCATCGCCGAGATGATGCAGTCGAACTTGTTGGCGTAGAGCGACGGGATGATGCCAGCCCACGCGGTATCGATGATGTCGGCCTTGACCCCGAGGTTCTTGACCATGATCTCGATGATGTCTGGGTCGTAGCCGATGATTTCGCCGTCCTTGACGAATTCATAGGGGACATAGGCCGCTTCGGTACCGATCACGAGCGTGCCGCGCTTTTTGACCTCTTCGAGCGTATCGGCGCGCGCTCCGCCGATCGCGACGAGGTTCACGCCCGCCATCGCGGCGGAGCCGATCAACAGCGATCTTCTCAGCATAACCCACCCCCTCCATGCCGTATCGCTAGGCAAAAGGTCACGCAACCGGCGTGCCAGTTCGTCGGAGGAGGGCAGGCGGGTGTGTCAGCTGAAGGGATCAGTCGGGGGACGTTTCGACGCGACGACGCAAACTTGCGACTGCTTGCTGGCATTGTCACATTGGCGGCGCGCTGCTGAGCTAGATTGAGGGATGGTCAAGCTCTCGTACCGCGGGTACCGGTTTCCGGCGGCTGTAATCCGGCACGCGATATGGCTGTATCTGCGGTTCACGCTCAGCTACCGCGATGTCGAAGAGCTTCTGGCCGAGCGGGGGCTCGATGTCTCCTACGAAACGGTGCGGCGCTGGGTTTTGAAATTCGGCCCGGCGATCGCCCGCGAGCTGCGCCGCAGCCGACCCGCCCCGGACAGCCGATGGCACCTCGACGAAATGGTCGTCCGGATCGCCGGCGAACGCATGTACCTGTGGCGAGCGGTCGACCATGAGGGCGAGATCCTCGACATGCTGGTCCAGCGCTGCCGCAATAAGGCCGCGGCGCTCCGACTCATGCGCAAGCTGCTGCGAGAGCAAGGTTTTGCTCCCAAGATGCTGGTCACTGATAAGCTGCCCTCTTACGGCGCTGCTTTTCGGCAGCTCGGGTTGCATTGCCCGCATCAGCAAGGTCTCCGCGCCAACAATCGGGCGGAAAATTCACACCAGGTGGTGAGACGGCGCGAGCGCAAGATGCAGCGTTTCAAGTCGGCGGGATCAGCGCAGCTCTTCCTCAGCATGCATGCCGCCGTTCACAACACGTTCGACCTTCAACGCCACCTCGTCTCCCGATCCACGCTGCGCCGGTTCAGAGCCGAAGCGGCTGCACAGTGGCAAGTCGCCGTGGAGGCACGAGCCCCAGCTCTGAACGAACCCTCGTCCGTGCGGGTCGATCAACGTGACAATGCCCTCGTGATGCTGTGCCGCCGCATCACACTGCACGGCGAGCGCATCGAGATCGAGATCTCGGGGAGAGGGCTACACGGATTCCTCAAAGGAGAGCCGGCTACGCCGGAAGTGGCCGGTACAGCGCCTGATCAATTGTTGCGATTGTCGTTTCCAACACGGCTGTGCCGGATCGGGCAAGGCAAGCGGCTCGTCATCGATGGCGCCGTGCCACCGGGAATTGCAGGCAAGCCGGATCCCAAGCTGATCAAGCTGCTCGTGCGCGC
>Ga0070766_10000893_pt1 | contig 13823 bp, 14 predicted proteins | sample HubBroMetageWFT6_FD_69782 | JGI IMG/M metagenome (GOLD analysis project Ga0070766, IMG submission 69782) | Warmed and freeze-thawed soil microbial communities from the Hubbard Brook experimental Forest, New Hampshire - Hubbard Brook CCASE Soil... | ecosystem: Environmental > Terrestrial > Soil...
TCGGTGGAACGGGAAAGAGCACAGCGCTCCTCGCTTCACGCACCCAAGCGGCATTCCTATGGAAGTGAGACCATCAAAATTGATGGTCGGGGTGGGCTAGCATCCTAGCGTCAGCCGTTCGATAATAGGTGCGTACATCTTGAAAGAGCCCGCGCACCGAGCGGTCGTTGCCGAGTTCTCTCGATAAACTCGTTGTGTTTCTAAGGAGTTTTTCAATGCGGCGTTGTGTAGCTGTAGGTTTGCTATTGCTTCTGGTCGGCCAGTCGTCAGGTGCGGCGCCGGCCGCGACTTCTGATCCGTCGGGGAGCCGAGTGAGTCTGCTGGCCGCGCTGGTCGACCCAGTGCGCACGGCGATCGCGAACTCGCGGGTCTACGCACTGGTCACCGGCACCGAGAACCGGTACGGGGCGATGCACGCGCCGGCACCGGTTATTGCTCGGCCCACCGCACGTACTGACGCCGCTCGATTAATGCGCGAAGAGCGTCCCTTGCGGCCACGGATTCGCGAGGGGATCCGGCGCATGTTCATCATGCCCGATCGCTCTGCGCTCGATCCTCGTCACCGACGGCTCGATCCGCTCGCTATGCGGCGGTCGAGGCTAACGCCAACGATCACTCGCTCGAGCTCGCCGCTTCCGTTCCTCGAGCCCTTGCGCTCGCTCGTTACTGCCCCGCCCTCTGGGTCGCGTGGCGTGCACCCACTTTCACCCCAGCGCGGCGGGAGCTTCAAGCCGATGGTCTCGTCGGGTCCGACGACAGGCATCGAGCGCTGGTGGACCTATGAGGAACGCGGCGTTCCAGGCATCGGAATGGCCATGGTCAATGTGGGCACGGGTAATTTTCTAGTAACTGCAGTGGATGTGGACGTTCCCGAGCGCGGTGTTGATCTGACGTTAAGACGCGCCTACAACTCTCAGTCGTTGCATGACGCCAACGGCGACGATGGGGGCAATCCGTCTATCTTCGGCAATCGCTGGACCAGCAATCTCGACGCCAGCATCGTTTACAATTCGACCGCGAATACCATCACCGTCCACGATATCGACGGAACGGCGTGCACCTATACGTCGCTCGGGAACGGCCAGTGGCAACCTTGCACCGGCGAGTACGCGACGCTGGCTCCGACCGACAGCAGCGACTGCACGTACGCCTGGACCAAGAAGAGCGGCGTGGTCTATTGGTTTCACTCCGATAACCCTGGCCCCGGTTGCGACCTCCACGCAGCGAAGGTTGGTCAGCTCGACGAGATCCTGGGTCGCAATCATAACAACAACATTGTCTTCGCATACTCGTACGACGGCTCGGGCTACAGTACTGAAGATATTACTGAGATCGATGCCGAGCATAGCGACGGTCACAAGCTCACGATGACGTTCGGACTGATCCCGGGCACATCGATCAACGAGCTGGCGACTCTCATTCGGCCTGACAAAGCCGAGCTGCAGTATTCCTACGACAGTAGCGGGAATTTGGTCGAGGTAGACAAGCCCGGGAACAACTCGGCCAACACGGTGCCGGGTGGCCACGGCGTTCCAGCAGGTGATGCCCCCGAGACGTACGGGTATATCTCCGGAACCAGCACTATGGTTTGGGCGTGCGGTCCTCGTTGTACGGTGGCACAGTGGACGAATAAGCTCAACGACGGCGCAGCCATCCTCTTCGCCACAGACAGCTCGGAGAGGCTAACGGCCCTGATCATCGATGGTGTATTAAACTTCACACCCGACGACGGCACGAACACGCCTCTCCAGTCGGGTTCGACCTCGTTTACGCAATGGTACGTAGCTAACTTCGTCTACGGTAGTGGGTCAGCGTGCAGCAATACCGAGTCGGGTACAACGACGATGTGCGACACCGACGGCCACAGCACGATCTGGACGCTCGACGCGAGCAACCGGGTAACTCAGACGCAAGTCGCCAGTTCCAACTCGACTACCCTGACGACGACGCAGACCTGGGATGGCAACAACAACCTCACTTCGTTCCAGAACCCACAAGAGTTCGCAAACGGAACGAGCACCGATCTATCGTACGACGCCAACGGCAACATTACCGAAATCAAAGAGCCGCAGGTTCAGACCTCCGACGGGTCGCTGCGCCCAACGGTCACGTTCACCTACGACGAGTTTAACAACCTCACGTCGGCGTGCGACGCGATCCACAATGCCTCGCACAGCGGGGCGTGTCCAACCACTCCTGGATCCGACTCGGCCGTCTACGTTTACGACACCGCTCATCCGGATTCAGCGGAGCCATTTGGAAAAGTCACCGATTCCTATACCCCCAAACCCTATCACACGTCGTACACGTATAACTACAACAGCTCTAGCGAGCCTGGCGATTTCGGGCTCCCCACTCTGATCGCCGGCGATCCATTCGACGAACTTGATCGTACTCAAGGGATATTCCCTCGGCAGAGCTTCAGCTACGATAGTTTTGGCAACCTCACTGCATACGGTGAAGGAAACGGGCAGTGGGCCATCACGTATGATAGCCTCAATCGTGTGACTACAAAGGCCGATCCTGATGGCGTCACTTCTTATACATGCTACTTCGCCGATAACTCCATCCAAGCAAAGCAGAGCGCACTGCAGTACCAGTTGGACGGCAACACACGATGCGGCAGCAACTCAGTATCGTACCTCTACGACACGGATGGCGACGCGACTGACGAAATCCACCACTACGGGAACGAAAAAGGCGACACCACGAACTGGTACGATGGATTAGATCGGCTAGTCGAAGTCAGTACCCCGGCCGACGTCAACATCGATGACAAGCAGCCACTCCTGGCGCGTTACCTTTACGATCTTACGCAGGACGCTGGCGGCGGGCCGAATCTTCAAGTCGGCAATAGCATCCAATTCCACGGTTACGGCAACCTCTACAAGACGCAGCGCTACGTTTCGTTCAATAATAACAGTCCTGCGTGGAGAGATGCAAACGGCAACGCGTACGACGTGGCCAACCGCTCGATTCACCGCTACCAATACACGCCAACTACGGCGGCCTCGGGCAACACGCCTGGAACCAGTCCAGGCCCACTGGAAAAGTGGGACTCTAACTACGACGAAAACAATCAAAGCGGCCTGCTGACCAGTGCGGTTGACCCCGGCAGCACGCAGACGACCTACGCCTACAACGCCATCAGTTACCTCAAAAGCAAGTCGTTTTCCGACTCAACACCGACGGCAACGTACACGTACGACCCAGATGGGCATCTCGCGAGTGCGAGCAACTCGGTCGCGAGTGATACCTATGCTTACGACGCCGACGGGAACCTTCAAAGCGACTCGGAGGGCACTGTATCCGATCCGGCGACGTTCAGCTACGATTACTACCCAAACGGGTGGCACAAGACCCTCACGGTAAGCGATACCGACGCATCATATTCGGAGGTACGATCGTATTCGTACCGCGCAGACGGACTGCGCAAGACGCTCGCATTAAGCAGTCAGGCGAATCCATTTACCTGGACGTACACCTCAGCAGGCAGGCTCTCATCGCAATCTGACCCTGCAACCGGATCAGGTCCCTTCTCGTCGCATTATTTCACTAACGGTGTAACGATAGGCCCGCGGACGGCAAGCTACGATGCAACGACCGGGGTGCTCTCCAAACTGACGATGCCCGACGGCCTGGTCTACAAATCCATCGGCTATGATCCGGAGGCTGAGTTGACCGGCTTCACGGTCGGTGCGCCCCCGGGGTTCAATGAGCCGAACAACACACTAGTGACTGGTGTCCAATACACCTATGACAAGCGTGGCGAGCTGTACCTAACGCAGGCAACCGGGAACGGCCCGATACTCGGCAACGGGTACGTCACTCTCGTGCAGGATCAGTTCATCTTAGGCCACCTTCAATGCCTCACGGCGTTGAACGGTTGCGGCGGCGGTAACACGGGCGATGGGCAGGTTGGCTTTAACGCGGGAATCGACGGAAATACTGGTGCGGCGTACAATGCCCAGAATGGTACTGATTCTCAGGGCTGCCTCTATTCGCAAGCTATTAGCTACGATGCAAACGGGCGTGACGCCTCGGAGGTCGTAACCAGGGATCGCCACGGAACCTGTTATTTCAGCGGCGCTTCCGTTGCTGACACACGAGCCTATGATGCAGAGGACCACGCTACTGACGACAAGTGTACCGCCCCCAGCGGCTATTCGTGGATTTGTGTAGCCAATGCCGACGTTCACTACCAGTGGGGTCCACGCGGCGAGTTGCGCGTTTTCAACGCCGGCACTAAGTACACGCTACATTGGGATAACGATGATCTCGCTCTGACCACGGATCCCCAGAATAATGCGTCAAATTACATCGAAGCGCTGGCGAGTAGCAACAACGACCAACTCGTGATGTATGATCGCGACTTTAGCGGAACGACGGTCGAGCAACATACAAAGACCGGCGATACAGGAGCCACAGTCACTCCGAGCTACACACTACCCGATGGTAAGTATACGTTTGCGAACGTTACAGGATCGTGGCCATTTTCGGGAACCGGCGGCCCATTGGTTTTCTCATCCTTCGTCCCCGATATGCCACGCTCTGATGGTTATCTCGCCGGCAAGTTGAGCATCCAGGGAGCCCGAGCTTACGACAGCAACATATCACAGTGGATTACCGCCGACGCGCACAAGGGTGATGTCGAAGATCCGATGTCGCAATGGGCATATCAGTGGAATGCGAATAACCCAATCGCAAACAGTGACTCAACGGGATATGATTCGTGTAATGGTTCAAGCGCGCACACGGACCAAAGTTCAAGCAGCGATCCGCAATGTATTGCGCAGGTCCACAACAAGCCTTGTGACCTGGACTGTCAATTTAACCGATCGGACGCGTTCGCGGCGGCGATCCTCGGAGTGGGGCGAACCAGTTCTGTCTACTACGCGCTGCAGACATCGTCCGGAAGGCCCTATGTCGGCATGACTTATGATGATCGCTTCTTACGTCGGCTTAGTGAGCAAGCTAAGAGAGGTAGAATAATTATCCGTGCCGTCTCAGGCCTGAGCCGCAGTGCCGCACGCGGTCTGGAGCAGTATCTTATCAAGCAACTGACCCTAGGGAATCTAGAAAATCAAATCAATAGTATCTCAGAGTCGAATCCATCGGCCCCTGAAATAGTGGGGCAGGGGCTTGAAGAAGCCGAGGGAAGTAATCCAGGAGTTGTTCAGCAGATTTTCACGACGCTCCTAAACGCAATCGAATCTCTTCCACCGATATTGCCATGATGATAAGAACGATAAAACCTGGAGACTTTTTGGAAGTAACGCTGGCTAGCGGGTACGGGTACTTGCGGTACGTAGGCAAGTATAGGCGAACGCCTATCGATGTTTTCCAAATACTCCAAAACGATCGAGGGCGCCGCATCGTTGAAGCCGGTGAGCTGTTTACGCTCCCAACGGCCTATCTTATGACAACCGTAAGGAGCACGTTGACAGATGATCCGCGATTCCGGGTGATTAAAGGAATACCGCTCGGTAGGATCGAGCTCCCGACGTTTCGTCAGGCCTATGGCCTGGGATGGCATTTACTAGAAGGCGACCGCGAAATAGCCGTTAGAAGACTGGACGATGTGAGCCGTAAGCTTCCGATTCTTGAAGCAGCTCTACCTGACCAGGTCGTCGACCGCATTGAACATGACTGGCGTCCTGAGCATCACACTCTGGACGCCACTGAGCAGCTCGCCGAATGGGTGGTGGAGGCGAGAAACAAGGGTTGGAAAGGCGTCGGTCGATTATCTCTGTTTGCCCAGATCGCCACAAAATCTCGAGCCCGCGCTGCTGAAACAGCCCTTAAGGCTAGTGGATATGATGTAAAGATCGAACCTTCGTCTAGCGGTGCGCAAATCCTTATAACCGCCACTCCCCCAGCTGGCGTGGACGTCGCCGGTCCTTGGGCAGATGAGGTGGAGGCCGACGTAAAGGAAGCGCTTAAGCGATTCGGTGCAAGCATAATCGCACAAGAGATCGGCTAACATTTATACGAACAATACAGTTTACGTTGGGATTCCGTGTGACCGCATGACTGGGGGCGTGATTTCGGACAAACGGAGACTGTGAGTTTCCGGGCGTAAAGCCCACCAAGGAGACTCACGTGAAGAAGACTCGATTCACCGAGGCGCAGATCGTCGCGATACTCAGGGAGCTCGACGCTGGTGTACCCACTGCCGAGTTAGCGAAAGCATGGCATTCATGCAAACGCGATTCGGCTGTGGCGCGACAAGTATGGCGGCATGGAAACCAGCGACTTAGCGAAGCTTAGGCAACTCCAGGACGAAAATCGCCGCAAGGACCGCATCATCGCCCGAATGGCACTGGAGATCGATGCGATGAAAGAGCTGGTCGAAAAAAACGCCTGGGGCCCTCGCGGAAACAAGAAGCCGTGAGGGCGCTCCGCCAATGTGGAATCTCGGCAGTTCGAGCCTGTAACCTGATCGGTTATAACCGCAGCAATCTGTACTATCAGCGCAAACCAATTGACGACGAGCCGATCGCAATGCGCCTCAAGTCCCCGGCCACCGAACGGCCGCGCTGGGGGGTGGCGCCGGCTGCTCATCATGATCCACCGCGACAAGATCCACGTTTGCGAGACGCGATTTCGCCGGATCTACCGGGGCCTGGAGTTACAAGTACGACCACGCCGCAAGCGAAAGGTGAACTACGTTCGCGGCAACTTCATCGAGCCGGTGAGCCGGCCCAACGAGCGGTGGTCGATCGACTTCATGCACGATCGCGTTGAGAACGGGCGCTCGATGCGCGCCCTAGTGATCGTCGACGACTTCACTCGAGAGTGCCTCACATTGCACATCGATTACTCGCTCGGTAGCGCCGACGTCATCCGCGAGTTCGAGAGCATCGCATTCGACCGGAAGCTCCCCAAGACGATTCGGTTTGATAATGGCGCCGAGTTTACGAGCCACGGCAATGCTGCGGTGGGCGGCTGAGCGAGGCGTCGAGCTGCACTTTATTACGCCTGGCAAACCGACGCAGAACGGAAGCATAGAGTCGCTCAACGGCAAAATCCGCGACGAGCTCTTCAACATGCATCGCTTCACGACGATCTTCGAAGCTCGCCGCAGAGCTGATGCATGGAAGACGGACTACAACGAGGTTCGACCGCACTCGGCGCTCGGATACCAAACCCCAAAGGAGTTCGCAGGGGCCTCAAAAATAAACCCAACCTCACAGTTATCAGCTGCCTGAAATGCACCCTCAGGTCAGGAGCATCTTGCAAGCAAATGTGTTCTTGGGAGACTTCACTCAATACGGCCTATTATCGTGATTGGCCAAACTATACGTTTCTCTACGGCGGTGTGTTCAACAACTCAAACACAGCACTTTCCCAACTGCCCTACGAGGTTGGATTGTCAACGAGGCTACCTGTCGGAGCTCCCAACCTCCCAGGATGGGGTCAGGGATTTACGAGTTGCGGCGGCGTTGGCTCGCCCAATATGCACTGTGGGACCACATAGTGGTGGAAAAACAATGGTTCGTCTGCTGATGCAGGTGCCTCATTCGATGCAATAATGGATGCGATCGACGGTCCGCCAAATGTGTACTCGGGATATTGTCCAGATTGTGTCAATCAGTGGCACTACTAAGGGATCACGGTAACATCATTGAAAAGTGATCCATCTTTGACACTAAATCATCGTTGCTCGACCGCCACTAACGTAGAATGGGAGCGCCAGTGAAAAAACGTTGGATCACTTGGAGCACGAGTGCGATCATCGGAATCGCGCTTCTTCTCGGTCATCCGTACTTGCTGGGTGTTCGTGGCCGCATCGATGAGTACCATTTTCACCGCGACTTGCGTCTCGGAATGGCGCGCAGCGAAATCCTCACCCTTGCGCGACGGTTCGGTGGCAGGGTGTACGTGCCCAGCGGAACCTTCATCGCAAACGGTGCTCCTGAGCTGTTGCGGGTAAGCTTCGTTGATTCATTTACGTTTTGCAGTGAAGACGGTAAGGAGTACCAACTGTCGTTCAGTAGTCACTGGCGGCTAACGGGGTGGACAGTCAGTGATTGGGGGAACGCTTGCTAGACTGGAGCTGACCGCATGTCGCGACGGGGTAGTTTTGGGGCGTTGACGTGCGCCCGGGTAAGTGTTGAGGTCTCCCTGTTTTTACGCCACGGCCTATCGGAATTACCGTTGGCACTCTGTTGCTCAAGAGCTCAAAGTAGAACGACCTTTCGGAGAAACCCATGTCCGTATCCGAGAAGCCACCGCTAAAGATTGGCTCCATCATGCCATCCGGCGTTCGGTCGTGAAATAGGCCGGCCGCGCACGGATTCACCCTGAAATTCGAACCAGCGCAAGCGTTTACCATGCTCACGAGGTCGTTGATCGTAGCCTCGTTCGTGGGCTCCGTTAGCGCGTTTTGAACTTGTTTTTCCCCATGGCCGTATCTAGCGATATAGGCGTTCAAATACATCGAGTACAGATGGCAGCGGCCGGTGAAATCTGCAACAACGTCTGATGGACCGCTCAGCCCATGCCAATAGCAAGCAGACCCGGTAGTACCTTCATTTTCGAGGCAGCCCTCTCGAAAAGTAGTTGATGTCGACGCACTGTCTGACTTCAATCTCTTGCTCCTCGGCTCGGAGGAGCTCGCACTCCAAGAAATGATGACCCTTGCAGTGAGCAGCGCGGGTACGTTTACTGACTCGCACTCCGACCAACTCTCAGTGCAACCTAGGAGTCGGGGAGGGCCCCGATTTTGCCACGGGGCCCTCCATTAGGTGCCGCGGGTAGGTGCTATCCGGATCCCTTGGTCAGGTCATGCGGCCTCTTAGTTAGATCGTGGGTTTTCGGTACTGCCGCAGCCTCCGCGCTCGCCGCGGTCCCCGCTTCCCGTCGCACGGCGTAGAAGCATCCTGTGCCGGGACTCGCTCCAGCTACAGGGTAGCCCATTATCCCGTCCAACGCGTTCCGAGTTACATTGGCAGTGTATACCAGATACTGAGCTGCTTGCGGTTCCCCAGTATCGCCGCTGAAATTCCACGCCGCGAGGCCCTCTACCTGAATCCAGCGACCTCCGCCAAACTCGTAACTCCAGCTGCCATCGGCGTTAAAGGTCCACACTGTGGCAGCGTTGCTGACCGGCGGACCTGAACAACCCCAGGCAACATAGCCCACCCAAGTACCAACAATGCTAGTTGCTGTCGACATTGACGCACTCGCCTTCTATCTCGTAGGCACAGTCCAAAATGCGATGTCCTCGAGATAGACGCGCTTTCGGCGATTCATGGCGATTTCTCCTTGACACTATAGCCAAAATTAACTAGCTTCATTGGGTCATATTGGAGATGGTACCGGACCAGCACCGCCGAATGCCCGCGTCAGAGCAAGCTAGGGGCTGAACTTTAGTTAAAACGTGCGAACAGAATGGAACTGCGGTCCCGCGATATGCTGCCGGCTATCGCGCGCCGTTAAGGAGCAGCCCCGGCACCATTAGGCTGGCGCAGCCCCCTTTCAGGCTGGGCGCTCCCGCCGTGTATCAAGAATGCATCAGAGAGGTCCGAATCAGGACGTTTTTGGCCAGTATTGGTCAGGAGCCAGGCATCGCGAAAACCCTACTATATCGGACTTTTTAGTAGTCATCCCTGTCGACGTATCCACGCACTTAGCCGGCCAAGCAGGCGTCTCAGCACCCGCATCTACCCGGGTGATCGCGGGCCAGAAGGTCAATATTCGCTGCTGCGTTGTCAACGGGAGAGTCGATGCGTGGAGCTGCGAAGATCGCCGCGCTTTCTGAGCGCCGGATAGCAAGATGGGGGGCTTTCTATGCCTTCTTCCCGGCCGTTGAGGAGGCTCAGCCTAGAGGCCAGGTCGCGAGGAGCGATCCTTTCGGTCAGTATGCCTTCGATACCAGCATGGAAGCTCAGGATCGCGCTGCAGGATCGCGACTTACAGCACTCCGCAAACCGCTACGCGGCAAAGTGATGACGAGATGGATGCTCTACGGTTTGTGACGGGACTCCAAGAAGCGTCGCTGTAAAGTTCCGTCCGGGTGTTTACAATCGCGCCGTTCTGAGGCTCTCCGTTGCGTCCGATCGCGATCATGGCGAAGTTTATTGAGGGTCACCTCGACGCGCAGCCAGCGCGAACGGGTGCGCCAAGGACGCCATGACCAGCGCGTAGGTGTTCGGAAGTTGACCCCCGGCACCGGTTAGCGTCCAACGCGCGATACCTGCCCGCACGGTATGGGGTTGCCGGGAGCCAGTGCATCATAGCTCGAGATCGCCCTCGCAGCGAAGCTACCCGTTGCCACAATTGAGAAGCGGACACCGTTCGTTGTGATACTCGGTGTCCGCTTGATCCGTCTGAAGCGTCGGTTGTTTAAGGTGTCGTGAAAGTGATAGTCCCGTATGATGAAAAAGTGGGATGGCACCTAGGGTAGAGTGTCTCTTTTTGCTCCAGATTAAGGTCAACCTCACCCGCTTCGTTACGATGGAATGTCCACCTGTTTCCGCTCTGCCTCAGCGTTCCGTGGTCGCCTCCACCAGTAAACGACATGGTATAGATTTCCCCAGGCGACGATGATTCGGAACACGCTGAGTCAAGTGGCACAATCATTACGCAGTTGCTCCCAACTGCTACGGTCCAAATTCCGTTGCTGCCGGGCTGAAATTGGAGATCACTAGCAGGGCAAGGACCGTTATTTAGGCGGACGACTGCGTTCGATGCGGGTGCGTTCGCATTGGATGGCACTCCAGAACTCGTGGAGCAACCCGCAAAAATAAGCGTTAGCGTTCCCAACGCTAGGACTCTGAGGCCAAGACTATACACTGTCCAAATCCTTTCCAGCGCCTTGCGCTTAGTTTTGAGCGTACGATGATTTTGTGAAGCTACTCACGCACTGTTAGGCTAGCACAAATAGGCTAGCACAAATGGCTAGCGGCTAAAAGCAATTATCGCAGCGCTTTCTTGCTTGCGCGTCGTTTGCGAAGCACGCCGCGAATGGCGTTAAATTCTGTTGACGCGTTAACGCCACAATTTGCCTCTGAACGCGGCGCGCCCCTGAACTTGCAGGAAGGCACGCCCGAGCTGCCGGCAACGTTCGTGGGAAACAAGACCATAGACGGGAAGACGCTCGGCGTCGTTCGCGTGACGCTGAGCAACGCTGATGCAATCGATTGCTACGTTGATCCCCAAACCGAAGCCTATCGCGTTGCGCGGCCTGCGAAGGACGTCGACGACGGCGTCGGCTTTGAACCCGCTGCCGACCTCGAGAGCAAGGCCCTCGCGAGTAAATGAATCGACTTTGGTTAAAAGCCGGATCTTCGTGCCGTGGGCGAGCACGTCGTGCATGAAATGCATCGCCCAGCTCTGATTTGGGGTGGTCGGCGCAACACGCTCTTTGCGCACCAAGGTGGCACGCCGGCGCTCGGGTGTTTTGGTTCGAATCGTGAGATTTTCTTCGCGGTAAAGGCGCGGGACGCGCTTGTGCTTGACCATCCAGCCTTCGCGGCGTAAGAGCACGGCAATACTTCTTAACACTCAGGGTTTCTGGTCGGCATCGTCCGGCTCAGATTCGATTCCCGTTGGCGCTCCCAAAGGACCCACTGCGTTTTGTGTTTGTAATAAGCTGCTGTACCTGCAACGGCTTTTCTGTGCGATCGAAGCTCGATTGCGCGAGCTGGTCGCGTAGCTTGCAAACACACCGGGCCTAACAGCATCGATGCTTCGGCGAGTGGCCACCTATTCTAAACGCGTGATCGTATCGGTCTGTATCTATCGCGCCCGATGCGCGACGCCATTGTCCAGCGTATGATCGCCCCTGCTACTATTGCTCGCCTCCCTTACTGGAGCCGCGGACGAAAGCGCGTGCCACGAGTGTCAGCAGACCCCCGGAGCCGATGACGCTTAGGAGAGCGGTCGCAAGATTGATCCAATTGTCCGTGGAAAGTGCAAATGGCTGCACTTCGATCGCCCGCAGGGCGTTGACCACGGTCGCTCGAGATCGGATCTTCCCAGAATGCGACGCGCAATAGGCAATGCCGCGAATGTGAAACGTTTGCGTCCCGACCTGATGCGCTGTTAGAACCCATGCAAATGTTTCCCAATCTACCGGCAGCGGGAATACGGACTCGTCAAGGGCCGGGGTGGAATCGAAGGTCGGCGCCGTGATGTGCATTTTTAGCCCGAGGCGGTCGCTCGGATTCGACGTGCAGAGCATCACGGTGGGAAACGTATCGTCCCTGGACAGCGCGACCGTTACGGTCGCGTTGCCGTTCAGCAGCACCGTGTCGTCGTTGAATATGCGGACGCTCAGATGCTCGTCAGCCAATCTGTCGACGCGCGGAAGTGCACCAAACTGTGTGAAGATCGCGTAACGTCGTTGTTGCTCTGCCATCGCGCTTTGCCTCGCGTAAAGTCGCAGAACCACAATCGCAACGACAGCTAGCACTGCGGCTGAAAGGCTAATGATCAGGAGTGGCCGGTGCATCGTCGGAGACCTAGGGGCCTTGAACCGTTACCGCCGCGGGAGGGTGAGTTTGTCACCATGGTACCGGGGCATCCTGCGCGTGGCCTCTAGCACCGAAACCTCGATCCATGTAAAACTCAGAACGGCTAAGGAAGGAGCAACCATCGTAGCACCGGCGGGTTCGCCGCGTCAATAAGTCGGCATTGCATCCGTTCAACCGTATCGTCGAGAATTGTAGAGACCTGCGGCGCTGGCTGTCTTGGAAGCCGTGATTTCGCGCTTCGCGATGCATCAGTATTACGGTTGGGCAAGTGGTTTCATCAAGGTGGCGTGCCAGGACTGATAAGCGCTCCGGCGGTTGTGCGAATCCGGGAATCTACAGTGGCCTGGACCGACGGCGGTCGGCTAAACAGCCACAGGCCCCTCAATGTTGTCCTCGCAACTGCGTTTTGAGCATGAAAGCTAGGGTTGTCGGTACCTATCGCTACGTCTCATTGCGGAAAACCGTGAGCAAATTCTTGGGGCGAACCGACGCTGGCCCTGCTTTCGCAATAGTCGGCCCTTTTGTGCGCGAGATGCTAGTCGCGCAGGGTATCGCTTCAGTCGAAGGGCGGCCAGTGGCGGCAGTCGGAACTGACCCGCCCGCGACTCCGCTCCCAACTCCCAGTCCCAGTCTAGATATTTTTGATTTCACCTTACGAAGATTGTGACGAATACAACGCAGACTGCAGTTGGGGGCCCCGTAGCAGATTCTTCAAGCGGTCCCTCGCAACCAGGGGTGACCCATTCGTCCTGCAACTGGACTATCGCGGGTAAACACTGTAGGGAAGTTATTCTGCAAACGGCAGTTCCCCATCGCCTGCCCCTACAAGCAATCTTCGAGAAGTTCAATATTTTTGAATTGGGAGCGGGGCGAACAGTACCAGTTCGAACACTAGCAGGACCAATCAGAATGTTATTCTAGCGCGACACGGCGAGAGAGTGCCGATCCTGTATCTTCACGAGTCGGAACCGGAACAGCGCGCCGCCGACGGCCCAGTCGATAAGTAGAGTGACCATCCTAGAGCAGGTGGTTTGCTCCTGTCGCCGAGCTTTGAATGACTATCGACGCCCGTTCATACTCTCGTTTTTAGGGCCTGCGCACACGTTGATAATGGGATGGTCGGCTGAGTCTCGCTCACTCTTTCCGAACATGATAACCGCAGGGATAACCCGTATCAGATCGTCCGGTGGGACAACATCGAGCAGCGACGCGATCCTCAGGGTGTCCATAGCAGCGCACTGCCCAATGAACCACTGGACAAGATCTGCACTTGACACTCGGCGCGAGCGGGAGCTAGCATAGGAATGTCGGACTAGCTGACTTTAGCTAGCTAACTTTGAA
>Ga0070766_10000898_pt1 | contig 13788 bp, 13 predicted proteins | sample HubBroMetageWFT6_FD_69782 | JGI IMG/M metagenome (GOLD analysis project Ga0070766, IMG submission 69782) | Warmed and freeze-thawed soil microbial communities from the Hubbard Brook experimental Forest, New Hampshire - Hubbard Brook CCASE Soil... | ecosystem: Environmental > Terrestrial > Soil...
CCGGCCTCCTGCTGATGGCGTTTCAGGGGCGGCTCGAATTACGCGCGATTGCGGCTTTCGGGTTGGGGTTGAGCTTTGTTCTGTTCGTGCTGCATTGGAACATCGGCAAGGAATATGTGCGCGGTTTGATCGAGATGCTGCGCGACGGCGCGGTTGAGCTCGACGACGTCGAAAGCGGGTTGCGCGTCCCGCCGGAACATGTCGAGGAAATCCGTGCGATGCTCGCCGGCGACCCGCGGACCGCGCTGATGGGTCTGCAGATGGCGGCGCGCTGCGAGGGCGAGGTTCCGTCGGCTGAGATCGCCACCGCACTCGCCAAGATCCCGATGCTGCAAGCTCGCGGCGTGCTCGCGCAATTTGCCGAGGGCGGCAAACCAGGCAACCGCGCCATTCTTGAGAGCCTATCGGAGACCGGCCCGCCGAGCGTCAGACAGCTGGCCTGGCAACGCATCTTCAGCGCGGAAGATCCGGCAGCGGCCGATCGCGCGACGCAGCTGCTCGCCGACCCGGACGAAGGCGTGCGCTGCGCCGCGGCGGCCAGGGTCCTGATCGACAATCCGGCGGATCAGCCCGCCGGCGGGGTCCTGCGGCAAACATTGTCTTTGGACGCCGCGCTCGGCGCGATCGAGGTGCTGCGGCATGGGCATGGTCCGGCGCTGGTGCCGATCCTCGCCGCGATTGGCGAACATCCCGCTCCAGCGGTGCGTGCGGCGGCGCTGGCCGCCGCCGGCGCGCAGGCGACGGATAATCCGGCTGTGCTCGATTGGGCGCGCCGGGCCGGCTGGGATTTGGAGCCGTCGATCCGCCAGGCGGCTGTGACGGTCTTGGCCCGCCTCGCCCCCGAGGATCAACTCGCTGAGTTGGCGCAAAAGGGGCTCGGCGATCCTTCGCCCGAAGTGCGGCAGGCCGCGGCCGAGGCGCTTGGGGCCCGTGGAGACGAGGCGGCTGCTGCGATCTGCCTACAGTTGCACCACGAGCGCGAGGAGGTGCGGCTGGCCGCCATCGATGCGCTCGGGTTGGCGAAGGGAGCGGCCGCCAGCGATCGGCTGTTCGATGAGCTGAACCACGGCCTGTTCGCCACTATCGCCTTCAATCAGCACCTCGCCCGATCCTTTCCTCGCGAACATCCGGGTTGGCCGGCGATCCGCGCTGCGCTCGACAACGCGCGGCGCCGCACGCTGCGGCTGGTCCTGCATGCGCTCGACGCGCTCGGACACCACCGCACGTTGAGCCTGGTCCGCCTGATGATGACCAGCCCCGAAGAGCGCAGCCGCGCCAACGCCATCGAGAGCCTCGCATCGCTGCCGCATCGCCGTTTTGTGATCCCGATCCTGCCCCTGATCGAGGACGGCGATGCTGGCAAGGCGCCCCCAGGCGCGCGGAAGAGCGACCCGGCACCCTTGCTCCGCGATGCCATGGGATCGCCCGATCCTTGGCTGCGCGCTGCCGCCGCGGTGGCCTGGCACGCGGAAACCGGTAAAATCGACGACGGCCTGTTGCAGGATCCGTCGCCGGTCGTCGCCGAGACGGCACGGTTGCTGACCGAGCGACCATCTGGCCGCTGCCCCTACGCACGGGAAGCTCTGATGAGCCGACTCGCCTTCTTGCACGACGTGCCGTTGTTCGCCGAGGCTAGCCTCGACGATTTGATTGCGGTCGACCACGCGCTGGGTTCCGAGACCTATCTCGCCGGCGAGCCGATCGTCACCGAAGGGGAGACCGGCGATCGGCTCTGCATTGTCCACCGCGGCGAGGTGCTGGTGCGGAAGGGTGGGCGCGTGCTGGCGCGCCTGGCGACCGGAGACTTCTTCGGCGAGATGGCGCTGTTCGACGACGAGCCGCGCTCGGCGACCGTGACGGCGGTCGACGAGGTCGAGGTGCTGGTGTTGCAGCGCGACCGGTTTCACAGCCTGGTGCAGCAGCGGCCGAGCGTCCTGATGCAACTCTGCACGACGCTGGTTCGCCGCTTGCGCCAGGCCGAACAGGAAGCGCTCGCTACCGCGCCGTTATTGCAGCCGGCGCGGTAGCGAGCGGCATCCAAATCTATGCGCTGCCTATTTCAGCGTGCGGCCCCACAGCGCGAACATTTTGTCCCAGGTCTCCTCGGCCGCCAGCGTGTTGTAAACCGCGCGCTCATTGAACGCGAAGCCGTGCTCGGTGCCGGGAAAGACCTTCAGCTCGTGCTTGATGCCGTGCTTTTCGAGGAGGCCCTTCAATTCACCCGGGATGTGCTCGGGCACGCTGCGGTCGGTCTCGGCGAAGGCGTAGTACAGCTCGCCCTTGACGTTGTTGAGGGAAAGGTGCGGCGAATCCTCTTTGTCGGTGATGATACCGACGCCGTAGAGCGAAGCCGCCGAGGCGATACGGTGCGGAAATGTCGCCGCGGCGGCGGTGATGTACTGCCCGCTCATGCAGTAGCCGACGCAACCGACCGGGCCGGGCTTCGCCTTGTCCTGCGCGTCGATGAAGCCGAGGATCCCGGCGGTGTCGTCCATGACCATCGCGTTGGTCAGGCTGTTCATCGCCGCCCGCATGCACTGAAACATCGCGTCGTCGCGCCGGTTGACATCGAAGCGCAGCGTGCCGAGCCGGTAATACATGTCGGGCAGCACCGCGAAATAGCCATGCTTGGCGATGCGCCGCGTCATGTTGCGCAGCTCCTCGCGAATGCCGGGCGCATCCATGTAGAAGATGATGGCGGGGTGCTGCGAGGCTTGGCCGGGGCCGTCGGGGCATGCCACAAAGCTCGGCATTTGGCCGTATTTGGTGGTGATGATGACATCCTGTTCGTACATGGCGGGGGAGTCCTTCGAGTGAGGCATCATATGGAGCACGAAGCGTCATCCGATCTCCGGCCATTGTCACGCGGTTTCACCGCGCCCCGATCTGGGACCGGCTGCCGCGGAACCCGTCACGCAATGGCACGTTGCTTCGATATGACGCGTGCATCGCTGTTCGCGATTGCCCTGCTGCTCGCCGCCGCCAGGCCCGCCCTGGCCCAGGTCGCGACCCCAACTACGGGGAATGTCGGCAGCGCCGCGACGCGTAACGGCTTCCCGACCTCAGGTGGGGCGGTGGCGCTACCCATCGCACCGTCATTGACGACGACCGGAAGCCCGACCACCGCCACTACCACCACCTCCACGACGGCCGGAACGACTGCTGCGGCGAGCGGCACCACATCCAGCTCGAGCTCGACCGCCCCGAGCGGATCGGCGGGAACAACCTCGCGCGGCACTACGACCTCCTCGGGCGGCGCGGCGACCACTGGCGCCGGAAATTCTTCCGGCTCGGGGACGGCGGAGAACTGGGTTATTTGTCCGCCCAGCGGTGCTTCGGGGTTGGCGCCGCTGTTCACCGGCACCGATCTGTCCTGCGCGCCGAACTGATTGTCTGGCTCTGCGCGCGGTGACAGAATTACGGCCGAGCATTCGCAGACAGAAAATATAAAATATGCAGATCCGCTCGCGCAGCAATTACGAGATCGCCGGCCGCGAGATCGTCGCCGAGAGCGCCGATCTGCGCGTGTCGGTGCTGACCCTCGCCGCCGGGCAGGAGGTGCCCTGGCACTATCACAACGAGATCACGGACAGCTTCGTCTGCCTCGAAGGCCCTGTCGTGGTCGAGACGCGGGCGCCGCGGCATACCTATCGGCTCGAACCGGGACAGCGCTGCGCGGTGCCGCCGAAGACGGCTCATCATGTTCAGGGCGAGAGCGGCGGCCCTTGCAGGTTCCTGATCATCCAGGGCGTCGGCGTCTACGATTTCGTGCCGGTCGGCTGAGCTAAGGCGCTTCGACCCGCACGGCGAGATGCGCCCCGGCGGTGTCGCGGCCCGGACCCGGCTTCAGCGACATCGTGATCTCCTTGGCGATGGTGCGTGTCGTCGCGCCGAGTTCGGCATGGGTCCCTGCTTCCGCGCGCTTGCGATCGAACAGAAAGGAGTCGCCAGAGCCCGAGACGATGAATTCGAACAACACCGTGCCGGGCGTGTCGGCGGGGACGGCCGCCACCTTGACGAGGGTGTTCGCCGCCACTTCCGCCGAGGGATTATCCTTGTTCGGGAAAATGATCGTCGTCGCGCCGTTCGGCAGCACGCGCAGTACCGCAGCATAGGCATTCTTGTTGACCTGCAGGGTCAGCGCGATCGGCTCGCCCACCCGATAGCGGCGGTCGGAACGATCGACGCTGCCAAGCGCCTTCAAGTCGGACGGCCCGAGCTTCATGCCGGCGATGACCTGTTGCGCGTCGGTCAGCTCCAAATTATCTCCGACGGCGCCGCAGCCGGCGCCCGCCGCTGCCCACAGCGCCAGCGCGAAGAGGCCGGCGCGCCGGCCGGTCACCGCGCCGGCAGCGAGGCCGCCATCGGCGGCTGCTGGCGGTAGATCCCGGCCGCCTGCTCGAAAGCGAAGCCGGCGCGCAGCACGCCGGCTTCGTCGAACGGCCTGGCGGCGATCTGGAAGGCGAGCGGCAGGGCGTCCTCAAAGCCGATCGGCACCGACAGCGCCGGCAAACCGGTGATGTTGTAGGGAGCGGTGTAGGAGGCGCGCTCGAACACCCCCCAGGTGCCGACCGCGTCGATGCGCGGCGCCGGACCGGTGTAGTTGGCGGAGACGATCAGATCGACTTCGCCTAGCGCTCCGGCCATTTCGAGGCACAGCTCGCGGCGCTGCCGCATCGCCTCGACGTAATCGGCCGCGCTCAGGAACGCGCCGAGCCCAATCCGCGCAAACATCTGCCGGCCGAATAGATGCGGCCGTTCGCGGAAATCCGTCTCGTGCAGCGCAAAAGCCTCCGACAGCATGATCAGCCGGTTGGTGTCGGCATAATCGAGCAGCGGCGAGAGGCGAATGTCACGCAGGCGAGCGCCGAGGCTCTCCAGTGTCCGGCAGGCGGCGTCGAAAGCGGCAATATAGGCGGGCGACGGCGTGCTTTCCGGTCCGAAGCCGGCGACGGCGTCCTCCTCGTGCCAGTGCCGGATGACCCCGATCGACAACCCGTCGATGCGCGGGGTCAGCGCCCTCGCGTAATCCGGCACCGGCATGTCGACAGACGCCGGATCCTTTGGATCGTGCCCGGCCAGCGCCTGCAGCATCCACGCGCAATCCTCGACCGTGCGGGTCAAGGGGCCGCAATGGTCGAGCGTATAGGACAGCGGGAACACGCCGCGCCGGCTGAGCCGGCCGTAGGTCGGCTTCAGTCCGACGATGCCGCAATAGGCCGCCGGGCCGCGGATCGAGCCGCCGGTGTCGGAACCCATGCCGGCGGCGCAGAGATGCGCGCCGACCGCCGCCGCCGTTCCGCTCGACGAGCCGGCGGGATAGTGCTCGGTGTTCCACGGGTTGCGCGCCGGCGGGAAGGGCAGGGTGAAATCCGGCCCGCCGATTGCGAACTCATGCGTCTCCTGCTTGCCGAGCAGGATGGCGCCGGCATCGTGCAGCCGGACCCAGGTCTCGGCGTCTTCCTCGGGCACGTGATCGAGATAGACGCGCGAGCCGGCGGTGGTGCGGATACCGCGCGTCTTGTAGATGTCCTTGAGCCCGATCGGGATGCCGTGCAGCTTGCCGCGCGAGCGGCCGGCGCGAATGTCGGCCTCGGCCGCCATCGCGGCGGTCAGCGCCTCGTCGGTCAGCACCAGGACATAACTGTGCAATTCGCCGTCGAGCGCGGCGATGCGGTCGAGATAGCCTTCGGTCAGGGCGACCGGCGACAGCGCGCCCTCGGTGATCGCGCGGCTGGCTCCGGCGAGCGATAGCTGGGTCGGGTCGCCGATGGATTGGGCCATCGCGCGCCTCACGCCTTCGGATGAACGAAAATATGCGCCGGCTCGGCCGCGCGTTCTCTTGGCTGTCCACCGAGCGGTCGCCTGACCGTGCGCTGCATGCGCTCGACAAAGCGGGTGCCCTGGCGCAATTCCTCGAAGCGCTCGGCGCCGATCTTCTCAGGGTCTAGGCCGGCGCGCTGCGCGATATAGGCGAAGCGCTCGGCGGATATCGGTTCGGACATGCGGGATCTCCGGCTGGACGCGCCAGCCTAGCAAGCCGCGGGCCAGAAATCCGCCCGATTGAGTCCCTCAGGCTGCTTGCGCGACCGGGTGGAAGTTGCGCGGCAGCCCGGCCTTGGCGATGGCGCCGTAGAGGGTCACCTCGGGCAATGCCCGGCCGACGATCTCGCGCACCCGGGTCAGGTGATCGATGTCGATGCCGGTCTCGATGCCCATCGACTCGAACATGAAGGCAGTGTCTTCCATGACGATGTTGCCGGAGGCGCCGGGCGCGTAGGGGCAGCCGCCGAGCCCGCCGAGGGAGGCATCGAACGCCTTGCAGCCGGCGGCGAACGCGGCCAGCACATTGGCGAGGCCGAGGCCGCGCGTGTCGTGGAAATGCGCTGCGACCGGCAATGGCGCAACATCGGCGATGACCCTGCGGAACACGCGCCCGATCGCCGCCGGCTGACCGTAGCCGACCGTGTCGGCGAGGATGATGCCGTCGGCGCCGGCCTCGGCGACCTGGTTGGCGATGCGGCGTACCCGGTCCTCGTCGACATCGCCCTCGATCGTGCAGCCGAAGGATGTCGCGAGGCCGCAATTGATCCGCGGCCGGCGCGACGCACCATTGCCGCCATGCTCGCGGCAAAGCGCGACGACGCGGCGGAAATCCTCGATCGACTCGTCGGTGCTGCGCCGGACATTGGATTTGTTGTGGCCCTCGCTGACCGACAGCACGAAATTCATCTCGTGGACGCCGAGGGCCAGCCCGCGCTCGGCGCCGCGCGAATTCGGGATCAGCGCCGAGACGGTCAGCCTTGGCAACGTCATCGCGTGGCGCACGACCGCCTCGGCGTCGGCCAGCTGCGGCAAGAGCTTCGGCGGCACAAACGAGCTGACCTCGATCTCGCGCACCCCGGCGGCGTATTCAGCCTCGAGCCAGGCGATCTTGGTCTCGGTCGGCATGATATCAGCGATGCTCTGCAAGCCGTCGCGCATCCCGACTTCGCGGATCTGTACCTTGTCGCCCATCGCTCTTCCTCCTCGACCCGGCTCCTTAAACTAAGCTGCGGGCGCCGCGCATTGAAGAGCATTCGGCCGGACGCCCTAGTTTGGCTGGTAAATTATCGCTCCCCGGTAGTGCCTCAGTTTGAATTTCGGCTTCCGAACCGCTTGCGGACGTTGGAAGGCTCCGCTACCGGGTCGCTGCTCCAGCTCGCGCAGTCACGATCCAGACGGAAGCCAAGAGCTGCACCCTAGAGGGGTCGCCCAGGGCAGCCAGGGCCTCTCGCAATAGAGGCTCGGCAGACGCTCGCATAGCAGGGTTTTCGCGAACAATCTTTCCAAGCGCCCCCACTTTCAGAAGCACCCAGGTCATCGCGTCGAGATCGCCGCTCGAGACCTTTTCATCGTGCGATTGGATGATGATCTCGCTGAATCCCGCCGCCTCAAGGGTACTGCGTATGTATCCGGGATCGGCAAAGCTGAACGGTCTCTCGTCGATCGACTGGAGTCCCGTTGCGGAGAGCGGAAGGTGATCCAACTCGTTCTCTTGGACGGAGCGCCAGCAACAAAATGCCAGCGCACCTGACGGCTTCAGAATTCTACGGAAGTTGGCGAAAGCCCCGACCGGATCGTTGAAGGTCATCACACCGAATCGAGAGAACACGGCATCCGTACTCTCAGCCCGCAAATCCAAGGACTGAGCGTCTGCCTGGATCAATCTCACCTGGCTGAGCGGCTCGGTTCTCCGCTTGGCAATTTCAAGGAGCAACGGGGCCACGTCCACCCCGATCACCTGCCCTTCAGTTCCGACCCGCTCGGCGAGTTGGAGAAGGGTCTGCCCCGCTCCGCACCCAATATCGAGGACAATATCCCCCGAATACAGACCCAGGGCTTCGATGGCCCTTAGCCCCAAGGGAGAAAGCTGAAGGTCGATTAACTCATACGCCTCGGCCCACGCCTCTGCGTGGAGGAGCACTGGAGACGAGATGTTCGCTGAACCTTGGCCAAGCATTGGAGAAACATAGCAGGCGAGAAGGGCGAGTTGGCTCCCACCATCACAGAAACTCAAACTGAGGCGCTATCCGCGCTCCCCGCCTCCCTTGAAGCAGGAAAAGCAGGTGAGCAGGTTCAACCTCGCTCCGATGCTTGACAGTGGCGGGCCGCCGCGCGTCACTGCACGCCTCAATCTCCCGCGACGGAGCTGACAATGCCCCTCGACGCCTATCTCTATACCGGTTTGCGCAGCCCGTTCGGGCGCCATGCCGGCGCGCTTGCCCGGATGCGGCCCGACGACATGCTCGCCGGAATCATCGCCAAGGTCGTCGCCGAGAGCGGTTTCTCGCCGGAGAAGGTCGAGGATGTCGTCGTCGGCTGCGCCAACCAGGCCGGCGAGGACAGCCGCTGCGTCGCCCGTCACGCCGCGCTCGTCGCCGGATTGCCGATCGAGATTCCGGGCGCGGTGCTGCAGCGCAATTGCGGCAGCGGCCTCAACGCGATCGCGATGGCGGCGCAGGCGATCACCTGCGGCGAGGGCGACGTGTTTGTCGCTGGCGGGGTCGAGAGCATGAGCCGCGCGCCGTTTGTGATGGGCAAGGCGGAGAGCGCCTACAGCCGCGACGCGCGGGTCTTCGACTCGACGATCGGCGCGCGCTTCCCGAACCCGAAGGTCGAGGGCCGCTATGGCGCCGACACGATGCCGGAAACCGCCGATAACCTTGCCCGCGAATACCAGATCACCCGCGAGGCGGCCGACACCTTCGCCGCCGGCTCGCAGAAGAAATACGCCGCGGCCAAGGCGGACGGCTTTTTCGCCGGCGAGATCACCGCGGTCGAGGTGCCGGGCGGCCGCGCCGGCCCGGTCACGGTGGCGGAAGACGAGCACCCGCGGCCGCAGACCGACATGGAGGCGCTCGCCAAGCTGCGCCCGTTGTTCAAGGACGGCATCACCACCGCCGGCAACGCCTCGGGCATCAACGACGGCGCGGTGGCGATGATCGTCGCCAGCCGCAAAGCGGGAGACGCCGCCGGTGCGCAGCCGATCGCCCGGATCCTGTCCACCGGCGTCGCCGGGGTCGAGCCGCGGATTATGGGCTATGGCCCGGTGCCGGCGGCGAAAAAGGCGTTGGAACGCGCCGGGTTGTCGATTAACGACATCGACGTGATCGAGATCAACGAGGCGTTCGCGGCGCAGGTGCTGGCCTGCCTGCGCGGGCTCGAGGTCGGCTTTGACGACAGCCGGGTCAACCCGAATGGCGGCGCCATCGCGATCGGCCACCCGCTCGGCGCCTCGGGGCCGCGCATCGCGTTGACCGCCGCGCGGCAATTGCAGCGGACCGGCGGCCGCTACGCGCTCGTGGCGATGTGCGTCGGCGTCGGCCAGGGCATCGCCACGGTCATCGAGCGGGTGTAAGCCGGACCTCCGAAAAACGGCGGCGATGGGCATCACGATCGAGCGTCTTTCCGGTCCGACACCCGACGCGAGGGCGCTGATCGCGGAACTGGACGAGGTGCTTGGCGCTCTCTATGAACCGGAGCAGCGGCACGGTCTCTCGATCGAGCAGGTGTTCCAGCCGAATGTGCGCTTTTTCATGGCGCAAATAGGCGACGCAGCGGTCGGTTGCGGGGCGCTCGCTTTGTTCGACGATTATGCCGAAGTGAAGCGCATGTACACCCGCGAGGCGGCACGCGGGCGCGGCATCGGCAAGGCGCTGCTCGGCAGACTTGAGACGGAAGCGCGCAACGTCGGCAAGCCGATGTTGCGGCTGGAAACAGGGACGCTGCAGGCGGCGGCAATAGGGCTTTACGAGCGGTGCGGTTTTCGGGCCCGCGAGCCGTTCGGCCATTACGCCGAGCTCCCGCCGAATCGCATCGCCACCAGCCTGTTCTATGAAAAGCCGCTGTAGCGGCGAGGCTGGGGCCGTGATCGGGCGCTTCCCATATTAGCGACATGACCGACACCCCAACCTTTGCCGTGCGGCCAAGCTTTCTCGGCATTGAGCGCAGCGACCCCAACGCGGCGATCTCGATCGCCGGCATTCCCTATGATCTCGGCACCTCGAACCGGCCCGGCGCCCGCTTCGGGCCGGCGGCGATACGGCAGGCGAGCCGCATGCTGGTGGATGGCGACCATCCGATCGCCGGCAGCGCGCCGGCCGAGAGCGACATCGCCGATATCGGTGATTTCCGCATCGTTCACGGCGACATCCAAGGTACGTTGAAGGCGATCGAAGCGCAGGCAAAGCCGCTGAACCACCTCGTCGCCCTCGGCGGCGACCACACGATAACCCTGGCGCTGCTACGGGCGCTGGCGGCGCGCACCGGGCCGCTTGCGCTGGTGCATTTCGACGCGCATGTCGATACCTGGCCGGAAAGCTTTGGCCAGCGTTTTGGCCACGGCTCGCCGTTCTACCATGCGATCGAGGAGCGGCTGATCGATCCGCATCATACAGTGCAGGTCGGCATCCGTTCGCCGATGGACAAAAGCGTCCATGACTGGACTGTCGGCAAGGGCGTCACAATCCTCTTCGCCGAGACGGTGCACGAAGAGAGTCCGGGGACGACCGCCGAGCGCATCCGCGCGGTCGTCGGCGACAGGCCGGCCTATCTGAGCTTCGATGTCGACGCGCTCGACCCGGCCTTCGCACCGGGCACCGGCACACCGGAAATCGGCGGTTTGTTCACCTGGCAGGCGCAGGCGATTCTGCGCCGGCTCGCCGGGCTGTCGTTCCAGGGCATGGATGTGGTCGAGGTGTCGCCGCCCTACGATGTGGCGGAAATCACCGCGCTCGCCGCCGCAACCTTTGCCTGGGAATATCTCGCTCTGCTCGCGCCGCGCGCAAATCATTGAAGAAACAAAAATTTCTTGCATTCGCTGCGCAATCCCCTATCTAGCGCTGCGACGCAAATCGCACGTGCCTAGAACCCCACTTTTCCCGAGGGGTGCCGCTACGACGTAACGCGTCCTTTTTGGCAGAGCCGGTCACCCGTGGGCCGGCATCCTTAAGGGAACGGATATGTTGGCCACCCTGCACGCTGCGGAGCGAAGTACACCCACGATCCTGTGACGCCTTCGGGGGCGCATCGCCTCCGATAGCCGTCGTCATCTGGAATGGTCACCGGCCCGCTTTAGGAAGCGATGCGGGCGTGGTTTCGCCTCCTTTCGGAGGATCGTGCGATGGTCAAGCCCCGCTCCCTTGCGCTGCGTCCGGTAAAGAGCAGCGTTCTTTCGTCAGTCGAAGCCGTTGTCGCGCGCGAGCAGCCGACGGAGCCCGTTCTGTGCTTGCGCCCGGCGGCGATCGCCGCGGCGGCGCGCAGCTTTGTCGAGGCGTTCCCGGGCGACGTTCTTTACGCCGTCAAATGCAACCCCGAGCGGAGCGTGTTGCGCGCAGTGTGGGCCGGCGGCGTGCGGCATTTCGATTGCGCCTCGCTGCCGGAGGTCGCGCTGGTCCGCGAGGTATTGCCGGACGCCGAGCTGCATTTTATGCACCCGGTCAAGGCGCGCCACGCGATCCATGCCGCATTTCACGAGTACGGCGTGACCGATTTCGCCTTCGACAGCTCGGATGAGCTGGCGAAGATCGTGCAGGAGACGGTGCCGGTCGGCCTCGTCGGTGAGCCGCCGGTCCTGGGCCTGTTTGTGCGTCTCGCTGTTGCGCAAGGCGGCGCCTACGATCTGTCTGGCAAGTTCGGCATTTCCACGCAGGACGCGGCGGAGCTGCTTCGCCTGGCACGGCCGCATGCCGCACGGCTTGGCGTCGCCTTTCACGTCGGCTCGCAATGCCTCGACCCGGCCGCCTATGCCCGCGCGCTGGATCTCGCGGCCGAAGCTGTCGCGCTCTCGGGCGTGCCGGTCGATACCGTCGACGTTGGCGGCGGCTTCCCGGTTAGCTACCCGGATGTCGTGCCCCCGCCGCTCGCGGCTTACGCCGCGACGATCGCCGATGTCGCGGCATCGCGCTTCGGCGATTCTGTGCGGCTCTGGGCGGAGCCGGGCCGGGCGCTGGTCGCTGGTGGCGGATCGGTGGTGGTGCAGGTGGATCTGCGCCGTGGCGACGCGCTCTACGTCAATGACGGGGTCTATGGCAGCCTCAGCGATGCCGGCCGCCCGGGTTTTCGCTTTCCAGCGCGCCGCGTGCGCGCCGATGGGACTGGCAACGACGACGCGCCGCTGCGCGCTTTTACGCTCTACGGTCCTACCTGCGACAGCGCCGATTTCATGAAGGGGCCGTTTCTGCTGCCCGCTGATGTCGACGAGGGTGATTGGGTTGAGCTCGGCCAGCTTGGCGCCTACGGGGCCTGCCTGCGCACCGGTTTCAACGGCTTCGATCGCGCGCTGACGGTGGAGGTCGCCGACCCGCCGATGCTGCACACGCCAGGCTACGACGAATAGCCGCCGCGCCCACGTCTCGATCAGGTGGGCCAGCGATTGTGCAGCCAGAACCATTGCTCCGGGCGCTCGCGGATCCAGCCTTCGAGCGTCCGGTTGACCCTCTCCATCAGCGCGGCGACATCGGCGTCGCGGTCGCCGCTGCGCGGCAGTTCGAGCGGCGGATAGAGGGTGAGGCGGAAATGTGCGCCGCGAAGCCGTTCAACCCGAGCCGGCAGTACCGTGCAGTCGAAACGCAGTGCCAATAGCGCCAGTGCCGGCGCGGTCATCGCCGGCCGCCCGAAGAACGGCACGGCAATCCCGTCATTCAGCTTCTGGTCGGCAAGCAAGGCCAGGTGAGCGCCGCGCCGCAATGCCGCGACCGCGCGACGAGAAGCGACGGCTCCCTTCGGGATTAACTCACCCGCCTGCGACTGACCTTGGGCGCGAAACTGCGAGATCATGCGGTCGACGATCGGGTTGTTGGCGGCACGATAGATCCGCGCGATGTCGAGACCGTATTGGCCGGCCGCGAGGGCGCCGATCTCCCAATTGCCGAGATGGCCGCCGAACATGATTACTGGCCGGTCTGCGGCAAGTGCGCGATCGAGATGGTCGAGGCCCTGCGTCTCGACGCGGCCGTCCGGCGGGAACACCCGGACCTTCGGTAGATGCGGATATTCGGCCGCGACCCGGCCGAGATTGTCCCACATTGCGCGGACGATCGCCTCGACCTGTTCAGACGACAGGTCAGGGACGGCGGCGCGCAGGTTACGCCGTGCCCGGTTGGAGATGCCGAGGCGGGGGCCGATCCAGCGCGCCAAGGCCCCGCCGAGCGCCGAGGCGGCGTCGAGCGGCAGCGCTCGCATCCCGGCGAAGAACAGTGCCGCGCCCCAGGCCTCGACCCGATGCGACCAGCGGACCGGCGCCGCCGGCTCAGCCGCGAACGGCGTGTGGGTTGCTTCCGTCATGGCGTCGCAACAGACCGTCGAAGAGGAGGCGCTCCACCTCGTTCGGATCGCGCCAGTGGATCTCGACCTCGAGCACTTCGATGCCGGCCCGCAGGGCAGGGGGCAGCCGTACCCAATCCTTCGTCGTGGTGACAAGCCTGGCGCGGGCTCGTTCGGCAGCTTCTCGTAGCTTGGCGATCTCGCTCCCCCGAAATCGATGGTGATCCGCAAAGGGCTGCGCCAGCACCAGCGTCGCGCCAAGCGCACGCAGGCTGGCGAAGAATTTGTCCGGCCGGCCGATCCCGGCGAAGGCAACGATGCGCGCCCCGGCGAAACGTTCACTCTCGATCGGCTGCATCTCGGCGTGCAGCACCGGGCAACATGCCTGAGCGACGTAGTGTCGCCCGGCCTCCGCCTCGCCGATCACCACAAGTGCATCGGCGCGCGCGAGGCCGGCACCGACCGGCTCGCGCAACGGACCGG
>Ga0070766_10000902_pt1 | contig 13760 bp, 12 predicted proteins | sample HubBroMetageWFT6_FD_69782 | JGI IMG/M metagenome (GOLD analysis project Ga0070766, IMG submission 69782) | Warmed and freeze-thawed soil microbial communities from the Hubbard Brook experimental Forest, New Hampshire - Hubbard Brook CCASE Soil... | ecosystem: Environmental > Terrestrial > Soil...
AACGTGCGTAACTCGAAGATCCATCAGCCGTTCTTTGATTCTCAGGAGACATTCGTCCAGGTGGGACTCGATGCCGGGTGGATCGGGCTCGTGGGCTTTGTGACTCTGCTGCTGACGCCGATCTTCGCCGCTTTCCGGCGTGGCCGGGGCGGCTCCACGGTGGTGCGGGCGACGGCCTTTGCCGCAGCCCTCGGCGGATTCGTAGCTCAGGGCTTGTATGACTATGTGCTGTGGGATTTGCCGTTCGTGATCTTCTTCGTGACGATGATATGGGGAGTGACACACTCTCTTCGGGTCAAGGACTGAGCCGCGAGCGGTGCGGGCTGACCCTGCAGGTGGGGGGGGGATTACGATTTCGGAGTAACCGAGCCGCGAACGAGCACTTCGGATCCTGCTTCTGAGGTCATGCGGTGCAACTCGCTCGTGCTCGTGCTGACGGGGCGTGGCGCTACGAACCTCGAGATCGCATAGGTTTCGGTACGCACAATTCCCGCAGGATAAAAGCCGGCTGGGGGGCTCGTCGGCACGACGGCCGGCGAGGGCGCGCGACCGGTTTGCCTGACCCGAAGCGCGACGAACTCGACTTCTCGCGTCAATACGCTGTTGGAGCCGGTCTTCTGCAGGGCTGGGACGTAGATGCCGAGCGGCAGCAGGGAGTTTTCGGGGGTGACGATCACACTGTCCGAGACGCGCGCCGGGATCCCTTTCGCGACCGCCCGCCAGTCGTCGCGCTGGTATGCCGGTTTCGTGTCGATACTGACGATCACCAGCAGCGACACGAGGCAGATGCCGACCCCCGTGGCGGTGCCGGCGCGACGAGCACCGGCGCCGGCGATGCCGATGGCCACGACAAGCGCACACGGCACCCACCCCGCGATTACGTTGCGACCGTCGAACGCGTCGAATATGTGTGAAAAAGCTAGGAGCAGCGGCACGAACACTGCGGCGGCGGCCACGATCGCCAGCTGCCGGGCGAGCTCGCGCTCGCGCGCGCCGGCGCGATACACGATCAGGGCCACCGCACCAGCGGCGAGCAGCCCCGTCAGCAGCGCGGTGACGATCTCCTGCGGGCCGTAGAGACCGACGAGGAACTGCTTCGGCGCCTCGGCGGCCCGGGACAGCAGCGAGCTGTTTTCGATCCAGTTGGCCTTGCCCGACTGCCGCTCGCTTGCCGCTAGCGGCAGCAGCGCAACACCGGTCAGGACGATCGCCGCGATCGGCAGCCTCACTCGTCGCAGGCCGAGGCGACCGACCAGCATGACCGCCTCTGGGATGAACAGGAAGACGGCGAAGTAGTGAGTCAGCAGTGCGAGGATCGAGGTCACCGTCCACCATCCCAGAGCTCGCTTGTCTCCTGAATCGAGCGCGCGCCCCCAGAACACGATTGCGGCTGCCGAGAAGAGGATCAGCAGGGCGTAGGCTCGCGCCTCCTGCGAGTAGTAGTACATCGCCGGGTTGACGGCTGTCAGGGCTGCGGCCCAACACCCGACACGCGGTGAGACTCGCCGGCCGGCGAGGTACATGACCGGAACCGTGAGAGTCCCGACGAGTGCGGAGAACGAGCGGAAGCCGATGACGCCCGTACCGAAGATCTTCGTCCACGCCCATACGAGAGTGTAGTAGAGGGGTGGCGTCGACTCACTCGCGGAGAGGTGGGAGAGCATCCCTCCCAGCCCGCGACGCACGAGCACGATCGTGGCGGACTCGTCCAGCCACGCGCTCTGGACATCGAGCGTTCCGAATCGCAGCGCGGCCGCGAACACCGTCAGCGCTAGCACCACCTGCGCGGAGCGTGAGGCCCGCAGCTGGCCGACGGCGCTCAGGGGTTTGGCGGCGTGGGCCGGGGCAAGCTGCGAGGGAGCAGTTGCGGGAACGCTCACCCCAGCCATTATGACACGCGTCGCAGGGCGCCGGGCAACGTTCAGAGTGGCTCCGGCTGAGGCTCAGGAGTGCAGAACCGCCTCGACGGCTTCGGTGAACGGCCCCTTCGATGCCTTCCCTTCGTACTGCAGAGCTCCGAAGTAGTCCTGCCAGTTCGTGGTCGCACCGCTCGGTGCCCGATCGCCGGTCTGATAAAAGATGAACATCGCCAGCTTGCTGCCAAGCATTTCTTTCATCCAGGCGTAGCTGTTTCGAACTTCCTGTGCGGCTTCTTGGTAGGTCATGCACGGGTTGAGGCCGTCGTTGTATTCCAGGCAACGACCGTTGTCCGTCGTCACACCCCACTCGGTGACCTCGATCGGAACAGATGACGCCCCGTATTCAGCTGCCTGTTTGATCAGGACGCTGAAGCGGAATTCGTTGTATTCCCTCCCTCCGTAAGGGTGCATGGTCCACCCCGCGACGTATTGCGTGAGATCGGGCACCGCGGCGTACATTCCTTTCATCCAATCTCCGCTCCGATCGTCGTTCTGGACCAGGAGTCCAACCGTGCTTCCGCTGGACTTGATCGCCTGCGCTGCTTCCTTGACTCGCACTGCGTACTCTTCCGCCCGCAACCGGTAGGAGGCATCTCCGGGTTCGTCGTGGTACTGCCCGCTGTAATCGGTCTCGTTGCCGAACTCGATCGACTTGATCGCCATGTCCCCATCCGAGCGTCCCGCCCAGAAGGTGCCGCCGGGACCATAGGCATCGGCCCACGAAGCCAGATCCTGCGCTTCGGCCGGGGAGGGCATCCGCCCGGCGAATTCGGCCAGTGGCAGTACCGTGACTCCCTCGGCGGCATATTTTTCAATCGTGGGCCGAAGCTGCGCGGCGGTGTCTTCGATGCCGAACCCAACCCGTACGAGTTTGGCCCCCAGCGTGGCTGCCGCAACGAAGTCGCCGGGTTCGTGACCGGAGTTGATTCCCGTCTGGATTGCGGAGGGCGAGCCGGCAGGTTCTTCCGCAGGGGGGCTGACAGGCTTTTCAGCGGGCGGACTGGCGGGTTCTTCTGCGGGGGGGCTGACAGGTTTTTTGGTGGGCGATTTGGCAGGTTCTTCAGTAGGCGGTGGCGTCGGCGGGGTCGCCGCCGGATAGGAGATCGTGACTTCGGGCGCCCAGGCGCTGCCTTCGACGGCGGTGCGAATGCTGTAGCCGACCGTGGCACCGGCAACCGCCGGCGGCGTCGTGGAGGTGCCGCTCACGACCGAGTACTGAGCTGGTTGACCGGGTACTTTGCGAACAAAAATGTATGTATTCACGCCGGGCGTAGCGCTCCACGTGATCGTTTGTCCCGAAACCCACATCTGCGGAGCGGCCTGCGTGTCGGGTGCTGTGACAGGTTCGGGCGAAGGCACCGTGACGGGTTCGACCATAGGGGCTGAGACCGGCTTACTCGCCGATGGGTAGGTGATCGACTGTTCGCCGGCCCATGCGCTGCCATCGACGGCGGTGCGGACGCTGTAGTGCACGGTGACACCTGGCACAGGGGGCGGTGTGGTCGAGGTGCCGCTGACTACAGAGTACTGTTCGGTCTGGCCCGGTACCTTGCGCACGAGTACGTACATGTTGAGTCCGGCGACCGCATTCCATATCAGCGTTTGTCCGGAGACGGTGAGCTGGGGAGCCTGCAGAGCGGACGCGTTGCTTGCGCCGCTCGAGCCTGCGGTTGCTTTGCCGGTTGAACGGACGGCCTTTGCGAGCTGCCGCTTCGCGCTTGCCAGTTTGCTGCCTGCCTCTTGGACGCCACGGCGTGCGGCCTTGCACTTCTTGGGGTGCTCTGAGTGCTTGCTCAGGCACTTCTTCAGCGTCCTGGCCCTGGCGACAAGGACCCGGTCTGCTTTGATGCTGCGCCTGGCCGCGACGGCTAGAGAGCGCGGCATCACGCGGGCAGCCCTAGCAGCGCGGTGGGAGGAGTCGGTGTTTGCGTTGGCGGCGAGGGGCTGTGCCGCGGCCGCGGCGATTACCAGCAGGGCTAGGCACGCCGTGATGCACAAGCGCCAAGCCCGGTGGGGGCGAGAAGGGTACCTCAACATGCTTCTCATCTCCTTCGATGGCTGGGCGGTCTGCTGGAGACCCCTGGCTTTGCGAGCCCGCCTCGCGACGGGGGTGCCGTTGTCGGGATTGAGGGCGAGGCGCCTGCGGAACGAGCGGTCTCGAGGCTGGCCTGCCGCCTTGCTTTAGGGCTGCACGGAATCCCTCGGGTCCAACTCTGGAGTCTGTGAGCGCTTGGGGACGTCCTGGACAGATGTCCGTGGCGACCGCGTCAGCACCGTGACGGTCTTCTGCATGCTCATCGCCATCGCGGGAGCGGGAGGACGTCTACGTCGACAGGAGTGTGCTCAGTGCCTCGATCGAGTAGCGCTCCGCTGCGAGCTCACGGCCGCGTTCCCCAAGCTTGGGCGCGCCGTCGCGCAGAACGCGGACAAGCGCCGTTGCGAACCTCTCGCCGCCTTCCGCGATCAGGCAGTGCTCGCCGTCGCGCACGTCGAGTCCGGCGGCGGCCCGAGGTGTGGTGATGATGGGCAGGCCGTAGGCGAGCGCCTCGATCAGCTTCAGCGGGGTGCCACCGCCCTGCAGCAGCGGGACCACCGCGCAGCTGGCCCGGGCGTAGGCGGTGCGCAGATCCTCAACAAAGCCATACGCCTCGACCCGAGGATCCGCGGCGGGGGGTTGCTCGAGGCCCGGGCCAACGAGCGTCAGCCTTGCGTCTGGCAGCTCGCTCCACACACGCGGGAAGACCTCCTCGAGCAGGAAGCGCAGGCCGTTGCGATTGGGCTCGTAGGCGAAGCTCGCGACGAAGATCGCGCGCTGCTCGTCGACCGCCGGCGGCACGGGTGTGATTGCCGCTACGTCCACAACGTTTGGCACGTACCGCAGATGGGCGGTGGGACACAGCTCACGCGCCGCGGTCAGATCGGCCTCGCTCACCATCCATGACTCGCACGAGCGCGCGAGCAGGCGTCGCTCGAAGGAGCGCAGGGTGCGGCGGGCGCCGCTGTTCACGCTTCCGCCCGGTTCGAGCTCATGGCGGAAGCCCGACTCCAGGTTGTGCGCGTTATAGACGACTGGGCGGCGCTGCGCCAGACGCGCGAGCGCGGTTGCGGCGATTGGCCCGTCGGCGATCACGCGCCAGCTGTCAGGGTCGCCCGCGAGCCGCTCCGTCTCCGTCGCCAGCTCGCGCGACACGCCGCGGGCGAATCCGTCTGGTACGCCTGCGAGTCGCGCCGCTCCATAAGAGAGCAAGCGTCGCAGTCCGCGCGAGGGTACGACTTCGTGCAGCTCCACTCCCGGAATCGCCCGGAAGGCGGTGTCGGGCTCGGCTCCCCCGAAGCGGACGTAGAGCAGTGTCAGGCCACCGCGCGCGGCCAGCGCGCGGGCGACGCCGTAAGTGCGCAGCGCCTGTCCGGAGCGCAGTACGGGCGTGTGCGTGATCACGAGCAGGTCTCTCATAGAGCAGCTATCGCCGTTGCGATCTCTTCAAGGCGCCGCTCCCACGAATGGGCCGCCGCCGCGCGGGAGCGCTCGGCGCGGCGCTCGGGATTGTCGTTGGCGAGCATCTCGTCCAGCAGCCCCGCGATCCCTTGCGCGTCGGGCGCGGTGGCGACCTCGGCGATGTCGGCGAGCGCGGGCAGCGGCGTTGCGACCACCGGCAGGCCGGCGGCCAGGTACTCGTACACCTTCATCGGAAATACGCTCTCGGTCAGCGTGTTGCGCGCGTAGGGAATCAGCCCGGCGTCGGCCGCCCGCAGGACATTGGGCAGCTCGACGTAGGAGCGAGGTCCGAGCAGATGGATGTTCGGCTCGGTTGCGAGTGTCGAGACATCGGTACGTGGGTCGCCGGGTCCGACGGGGCCGACGAGCGCGAACGACCAATCGGGGCGTGCCTGGGCGAGGCCGGTGAGCAGTTGGAGGTCGAGCTTGGTGGCGACGACGGCGCCCGTGAACACGATCCGCGGCTGGGACAGCGCCACCATCGCGGGGTCCAGCGGTCCAGGCGCGAGCGCGCGCGCGAAGAGCTCGGTATCTGCCACATTCGGGGCGTCCAGCAGGTTGTGAGAGGTCGCCCGCAACCGCGCGGCGAGTGCCGGGGCGCTCGCGAGCACGAGGTCGGCGCGCACGGCGAAGCGGCTCTCGGCGGCGCGGAAGCTCGAGGCGTCGATGCCGGGCTGGGCGGCGATGTCATCGACGCAGTGGTAGACGATCAGCGAGGGGTCGAGCGCGTCGATCAGGACCTCGGCCTGGGGCACGTACGCCCACAGGATCGGTTGCTCCAGCCCGAGCCGCCGCGTCGCCCGGCGCACGAGCGCTCCCAGCAGGCGGCGGTTGAGCTCCCGCACAATCCGATGGCGGTGGAAGGGCAGCACCAGCGGCGAGATCACGTGCAGTCCGTCGACCGGGCGCGGGGGTGCCAGGCCACGTCGCAGGCGCCGCGCGATCCGCTTGATGTCCCGGCTCGCGAGCTGGGGTTGGCGCAGGCCGAGCGACTCGACGAACAGCACGCGGTTCTCGTGTGCCAGGCGTGACATCAGATGGTGCTGGTTGGTCCACAGCTCGGTATCCCAATCGGCGAATCCGACACACACGATGTCACGGCCGCGCAGGCGTGCTGGTTCAGGCATCGCCGCCATGATCCCAGGCTGTGCGACGGCAGGTGGGCCTTGTGAGGTGAAGGCGATCCTGTGGGTCGAGGCGTGGTGGCCGACCAGTAGGCTCGCGCTGTGCACGCTCGGTCCAGAAGCCATGTGGTGACGCGGGGCAGGAGGCCCCGCGCCCGCGGGCTGAGGGCGCAACATGCCTGCGCGGATGCGACCCAAATGAACACCAAAGGCCATGCCCCACGCCGCCGGACCCGACGCGGGAGGTGATCTGAGCTTGAGTGACCAGCTGCTTGCAGAGCTGCGCGCGAGCTATCCCCGCGTCGCCATCGTCCACGAGTGGCTGACGGTCCCCGGCGGCTCCGAGGACGTGGTGATCGAGCTGCTGAAGATGTTTCCCCAGGCCGAGCTGTTCACCACGATCTATGACCCTGCGCCCTGGCCCGAGTTGATCAAAGAGCGACCTGTCCACGTCTCCTTCCTCAACCGCATCCCGGGGGCGAGGAGCCACTATCCGAAGCTGTTGCCGTTGATGACCAGGGCGTTTCGCTCGTTCGATCTCTCCGGCTTTGACCTGGTGCTCTCGAGCAACCACGCGTGCGCGAAGAACGTGCGCACCCAGCCCGGCACGCTGCACGTCTGCTACTGCCACACGCCGATGCGCTACGCCTGGCAGGAGGGCTTCCTGGAGGGCGAGCAGGTCGGGCGCGTGACGCGGCTGCTGCTGCCCCCCCTGTTGGGCCGCTTGCGCCGGCAAGACCTCGAGGGCGCGCGCGGACCGAACGTGTTCGTGGCGAACTCCCGCCACGTCGCCGCGCGCATCGAGCGCTATTACGGACGCTCCGCCGAGGTCGTTCACCCGCCCGTCGATGTCGCGCACTTCCTCGCCTTGGAGCGCTCGCCGCGCGACTTCTATCTAGTCTTTGGACGCGTGGTCCCCTACAAGCGGGTCGACCTCGCCACGGCCGCTTGCGCGCGCCTGGGCAGATCGCTCAAGGTGGCCGGCGGTGGGCGTGCGCTCGAGGCGGTGAGGGCGGGCGCGGCGGGGGACACCGAGTTCCTCGGCCGGGTCTCCGAGGCCGAGCGAGATGAGCTTCTGAGCGGCGCGCGCGCGCTTTTGTTTCCCGGCGAGGAGGACTTTGGCATCGTGCCCGTAGAGGCCCAGGCGGCCGGGGTTCCGGTGATCGCCTACGGCGTCGGGGGAGCGGCGGAGTCCGTGCTCGACGGGCGCACCGGCGTGCTGTTCGGCGAGCAGAGCGCCGCCGGGCTGGCGGCGGCGATCGAGCGTTTCGAGGGGCTGGGCCTTGACGGGGAGGCGGCGCGCGAGAACGCCAGGGGATTCGGGCGCGAGCGTTTTCGCTCCGAGATGGCTGAGGTCATCGACCGTGCGCTCCAGCCGCCAGCCCGCGTGCATCAGTGGCGCTGGAAGCCATAACGCGGCGATCCCGATCAGCTCTCAAACGTTACGCATCCTGACCTCATATGGCGATGTTGCGACCTATCGAGGGGCGCCAGATTTCTCGGCGTGGCGATCCCCGCGCGGGCGTAGCGAGTTGTCGATGAGGCACGGATCACCGCTTCAGGCCGAAGCCCCGCTCCGCCTCGTCAACCACATGACGCGCGATCGCCAGCGAGGAGGTCGCCGCCGGCGAGGGCGCGTTGCGCACGTGCAAGGCCCGCTCGGTCGCGGAGAACACGAAGTCATCGACCAGCCGGCCAGCGCGCGTGAGCGCCTGAGCGCGCACACCAGCGAACGCCGGCTCGACGTCTGCGGGCTGGAGCTCGGGCACGTAGCGAGCAGCGGCGCGCACGAACGCCGAGCGCAGCGTGGCGTGGCGCAGCTCGGTCAGCCCGGTGCGCCACCAGCGTCCGAACATCCGCCACGACCCAGGCCAGGCGAGCGTGTCGAGCACGTCGCCGCGTCGCACCCGGCCGAGGTCGTACGCGTCGCGCGCCCCCGCGAGCAGCGCGGTCGGTCCGATCAGCACGTCGCCGTCGATGTGCTTCGTCAGGTGGACGCCGAGGAACGGCAGCGACGGGTCGGGTACGGGGTAGATCAGCGAGCGCACCAGATCTCTGCGCTCGCGCACGAGCCGCAGATAGGCGCCGCGGAACGGCACGATCCGCGGGTCGGGGTCCGCGCCCGCCGCCACCGCCAGCCGGTCGGCCCAGGCGCCCGCGCAGAAGATCGCGTGTCCGGCCTCTGTCGCTCCGCGCGCGTGCAGCAGACGCAGCGATGTTGTCTTGACCTCCACGCCCTCGACTCCGCATCCGGTCGCGACCGCGCCGTCCGCCTCGAGCACGTCACGGGCATACGCGCGTGCGACCGCGGGGAAGTCGACGATCCCGGTGCGTGGCGAGTGCAGCCCGGCGATTCCGCGCGCGTGCGGCTCGAGCGCCTCGATGCCCCCCACGTCGAGGCGGCGTAGGCCTGGCACTCCGTTGGCCTGCCCGCGACGCTCCAACTCCTCCAGCCGGCCCAGCTCCTCGGGTGTGGTGGCGATGATCACCTTCCCGCACGCCTCGCTGGCGATGCCGTGATCCTCGCAGTACTCATATAGCTCGCGCGCTCCCTGTACGCACAGCCGTGCCTTCAGCGAGCCGGGCGTGTAGTAGACGCCCGCGTGAATCACGCCCGAGTTGTGGCTCGTCTGATGGGCCCCGAGCGAGACCTCGCGCTCGAGCACGCACACCGACGCGCGCGGATGACGCCGGGTCAGCTCGCGTGCGACCGCCAACCCCACGATCCCGCCCCCGACGATCGCGAGGTCGCATTTGGGCGGCGCCTGCCCCGAGAGGAGTGGATCGGGGGTGGTGCTCACGAGCGCAACTGTAGTCCGGCTCTCGGTGGTCGCTGGTCGTCAGCCGCGCGAGTCTGGCGCCGGGAGCGGGTTGATCCCCGTCACCAGGCAGTCTCATATCTAAATGTGTATACTTCTGTGATGGAGATCACGGCGCTCATCCGGGGCGCCCGCCAGGCCGCCGGCATCACGCAGCTCGAGCTTGCCACGCGTGCCGGCACCGCACAGCCGGCGGTCGCGGCCTACGAGTCGGGCGGGCGAACCCCGAACCTCGGGACGCTGGAGCGGCTGCTCGGCGCCTGCGAGCACGACGTCGAAGTGCTTGCCCATCCTCGTGTGCGCCGCGGCGCGGCATCGCTGGCAGAGCTTGCGCAGACGATCGAGGAGGATCTGAATCAGAGCCGGGAGCGTGATGCGCTGCGGCTGCTGTTCGGGTTCGCCGACGACTTCAGGGGTTCCTCCCGCCCTGGCAGGATCGCGCTGTTGCGAGACGAGCCGCCCTGCACCGGCGACACGCGCTTTGACGCGGCGCTCGCCGGCGCCGCGGAGTTCTTTGCGGCCGAGGCCGCTATCTCCGCCCCGGCGTGGGTCAACGGCCCCGACCGTTTCGTTGAGCCGTGGTGGTTCGTTGCAAGCCGCCCCGCATTCCACGCGTACGCGCTCGCCAACACACCGGCCGTGTTTGCCCGTCACGGGGTGTTCATCGCGCGCGAGGTCTTCGATCGTGCCTGAGCGACACTTCACCCAGGCCAAGATCCATAGCGCGCTGCAAGCGCTCGGCGACGAGCTCACCCGTCAGGGAGTGCGCGGTCAGATCTTCATCGTCGGCGGCGCGGCGATGGCGCTCGCCTATTCGACGCGGCGGATCACGAAGGACATCGACGCGGTGTTCGAGCCAAAGAGCGCCATCTACACCGCCGCGGCGAAGGTGGCCGAAGCCCTCGACCTGCCCGAGGACTGGCTGAACGATGCTGCCAAGGGCTTCATGCCCGGCGAGGATGAGGATGCCCGGCCCGTCCCTGACATCACTGGGATCGAGATAACGAGCGCTTCGCCCCAATATCTGCTCGCCATGAAGCTGATGGCGATGCGCGTCGGCGAGGACGATGAGGACATCGAGATTCTGCTGGGGGAGTGTGGCCTGCACAGCGCTGAGGAGGCGCTGGATCTCCTCAAGCGCATGTACTCGCTCCAAGAGCCGCCGCCGAAGACACGGTTCTTCCTCGAAGAGCTCTTCGGGTTTGCGCCAGGTCGGTGACCATGAGCCATGAGACCCTCAGCGCACGCCGTGGGCCGTGGGCCAATCGGACAGATGCCCAGAGCCTGTGACCAGCAGGGCTAGAGCGATCCAGCTGACGGGGACGGAGGCATTGGCAAGGACGGAGTCAAGTTCCTCATAAAAAAGATCAAAGTCCTCCAGTTCCCGTCTGGGAGCAGAGAGTTTTGAATACCGGGATTCTGGACTATCAGAATACAGAGGACCCGCAAGATGCATGAAACTAACGCGATTCTAATCAGATTTCCAACACCAGCCCAACACGGGTGCGTTTGTCTTCTGCTCTCGACCAGGGAAGGGGAGACATGATGGAGAGCGGATTGCGATCCCAAGCACGGGATCGGACCGAAAGGGGAACGTCGCCCGGAAGCGCCGGCTCGGAGGATCCGAGCGGCCAGGCTTCGATGCGGTTGGTCTCGCGGGCGGTCAAGCTCGCGCAGGCTGGAGATCGCGAGGCGCTCGGGTTTCTATACGCCCGTTACGCGGACAACATCTACGGTTACGTGCGCAGCATCGTTCACGATCACCACGAGGCCGAGGACGTCACGCAGCAGGTGTTCGCGAAGCTGATCCATGTGATCGGCAAATACGAGGAGCGCGACGTGCCGTTCTTCGCGTGGATCCTGCGGGTGGCGCGCAACGTCGCGGTCGACCACATCCGCGCGCAGCGACTGGTTCCCGTGGAGGAGGTCCACACGAGCGACGATGGCGGCGGGGACCCGGCCGGCGGCGGCAGGATGGGGGATCTCACCGATGCGCTATCCAAGTTGCCGCTAGCCCAGCGCGAGGTGCTGGTTCTGCGGCATTTCGCCGGCCTCTCGCCCCCGGAGATAGCGGAGCGCACGGGTCGCTCGGAGGGCTCGATCCATGGGTTGCACCATCGCGGACGCAGGGCGCTGAGGGCCGATCTGGAGACTCGTGGCGCGGCGCCTGTCACACGCGGCCCGCGACTGGAGGCCGCGGGGGGACTTGATGAGGTCAATCGTGGAACTCGTCCCGCGGTGCTGTAGAACTCGTCCCGCGGTGCTTCACTCGGGGTCGCGGTTCGGGTATGGGCTCGTGATGATTTTCCGTGCGATCCGTCCGCTGTCGATGTCCGCGAGGTAGTAGAGCACCGAGAAGCTGACGAGTTCCTCGACCGAGACTCCCAGACGGTCGGCCTCCTCGTCGATCGCCTCGGCGGCGAAGCCGTCAAGCTGCACTGCCACGCGCCGGCCCTTCTGAGGTTGACGGTCGTCTCGTGTGGGCGACCCGCTCACAGCTCCCCCCGTTGCAGTACCGACGCACTCTCCTTCAACGGCGAACGGCAGCAAAAGCTCACGTTCCAAGCACCCCAAACGGGGACCAAAAAAGGCTGGTTCTCGGGCTCGGAGGACGCGCCCGGCAGACTACGACTTGGGGTTTGCCAGATCGGCTGGTGTGAAATCTGGATCATGACCGAAGGTTCGCCGGATTCTAGTACGCAGTGAGGTATACCGTCGCACCGCGTCGCTGCGACGTCCCTGCATGATGTCGAGCTCCATCAGCTGGCGGTGCACACCCTCGTCGTAGGGCTGCAGCGTCGCCAGCTGCTCCAGGGAGCGGGCGGCGCTGTCGATCAGGCGCGCCTGCAGGCGGATGCCGGTCAGGCTGCGCAGCCCCATGCACGCGAGGTCGTGGAGCCGGTGGCGCTCGAGCATCGCCCAGTCGGCGTATGGCGAGTCGGCGAGGAAGTCACCCCGGTAGAAGCTCAGCCCCCGCTCGATGTCCGAGGCGGCCGAGGATGGATCGCTCTCGATCGCCGCCAGGCCCGCGGTCACGGACGTCTCGAACTCGTCGGCGTCGACCTCGATGTGGCTGAGGTTCAGGCGGTAGCTCCCGGCGCTCGAGGCGATGAATGTCGAGGGCTCGCGCTTGCCGCGCTGGGGCTCGAGCTTACGGCGCAGCGCATGGATGTAGTAGCGGACGCTGCCAGCGATCGCGAAATCCGCTCCCGGCCAGATGCTCTCGCCGATCTCGTCGGTGTGGACCGCACGGTGGCGCTCGGCGATCAGGTACTTGAGCAGCTGTCCCGTGCGCTGATCGAGCCAGTCTCCGCCGATCGGGCCCTCGGCCGATTCCACGAGGGTCCTGCCCAGGACGCAGATGCGCAGCCTTGGCCCGGTCATCCAGTGCGGGTCGGTGCGCCTGCGCCGGTCCTGGGCCACGCCGGGGCGCAGCTGGAGCACTACGTGGGCGGAGTCCTGCTCCAGCAGGGGCGCCGCCACCACCCACATCGCCCTGACGCCCTCGGCCGTGGGCACATCCACCCGCACCTCCGGCAGCGCGTTCCCGCGGCCGCGTGCCAGTTGGGTCAGGCAGGCGTCGGCGAGCACGCTCTCGGGCGTGCGGCACCCCAACAGCGTGCAGCAAGTCAGCTCCACGCCGGTCAGGCCCATCGCCTCGATCAGGCGCCTTCCCTCGAGGTTGACGGCGACGAGGCGTCCCTCGCGATCGAACACGATCAGGCTGTAGGGGAAGCGTCTGAACGCCTCTTGCTCTAAGCTCGAGCCGGGCGGTGCGAGGACGCCGTTCGGCGAGTGGGCTGGGGCCATCGCAGGTGTTGGCACGGGAATTGCCACGATACTACTGAGGTTTCCGAGGATCCAGATGCTCGATGGAGCAGACTGAGCCATAAGCTATCAGCCGCGAGCTTCATCCGCGGCTCGCGGATGTCGCGGCTGCGGCTACCGATGGATGTTCTCTGTCGCCACGCTGCGGGTGACGCGCCGGATCCAGACCGAGAACGGAGCGTCGTGCTCCTCGTAGCGATCGATCAGGCACTCCAGCCTGGCGAACGCGCGCCGCGTCACGTCCTGCGCCTCGTCGTGGTCGTCGACGATCGTGCGCGCGTAGCTGTAGACGTCATCCGCGTAGCGGGCGTATAGGAACCGCAGCGCGCCACGATCCCCTGCCCGGGCGCGTCTGAGCGCGCGGGACAGCAGCGGGGTCATCGCCTCCTCGCTCCGGTGTCGCGTCCCGTCCAGCATGTCGCTGTCGTTACAAAACGTCGTCTCAGCTCGGTTGACGGCAAGCGTCACGTGCGCTCCTTTCCAGTCGATTGCCCCCGTCGTCTAGTGGGACGGGAAGGATGAAGTCAACGCGATCGACACGCGATCGATGTTGGATTGACGTGAAAGAAACCTC
>Ga0070766_10000904_pt1 | contig 13745 bp, 10 predicted proteins | sample HubBroMetageWFT6_FD_69782 | JGI IMG/M metagenome (GOLD analysis project Ga0070766, IMG submission 69782) | Warmed and freeze-thawed soil microbial communities from the Hubbard Brook experimental Forest, New Hampshire - Hubbard Brook CCASE Soil... | ecosystem: Environmental > Terrestrial > Soil...
GACCCCGGGGCCTCGCAGGCCGCAGCAACCGCCTCGGGCACGCATCCGGGCGACGCTGGCGGGCCCCCCCAGAAGCGTGCTGTGATCACGTCCACAGCTCCGAGCACCGGCGTTTCGGCGCTTCTGGCCGCCATCCCGGGCGGCTGGTTCGGGCTCGGCGCCGCCTCCGGCGTTGTGCTCATGGCCGGAGTCGCGGCAACGCTTGTCAGGATGGAGCGCCGCCGATTTGCGCGGATGTACCCCAAGGAGGGCCGGCGCGGGCGTCGCTGATCGCCACCTTGGGGCCCGTCCCCCGTCCTCTACACTCGTTGCAGGGTGGACGAGTATCAGCTGGAGATTCAATCGTTGCGCCGCATGCTCGCCCGGCTTCGGGAGGAGGACGCGGATCCCGCGCTGATCGAGGAGTACGAGACCGAGTATCGCAATCTCAGCTCCCTCTACAGGGCGGCCACCGACACCTTCAACGCCGACCAGACCGAGCCGCGTCTTCCCGACGCGCTCGCGTCACTCGGGTTCGGCGGCTGGACGCTCACCAACGTGTACAGCTTTGTGTACGACGCGTCCATGGAACTACCGGTTGACGACGGGCGCGAGCTCGCCCGACGCATCGACGAGACCGACTACGCGGCCTCGTTGCTGGCGGTGCTCGAACCCACTGAATGACGTTCCGGGATCTTCTTCCCGGGGTTGAGCACGCCGTGCGGGTCGAGGGCCACCTTGATGCGGCGCATCAGCTCCACGGTTCCAGGCCCGAGCTGGCGCTCGACGAAGTCCAGCTTCGCGGCACCGACACCGTGCTCTCCGGACAGCGAACCCCCCATGCCGAGCACCGTCTCGAACAGCTCACCGGCCGCGGCGTCGGCACGCGCCCGTTCGCCGTCGACCCGCGGGTCGATCAGGAAGGTGGCGTGAACGTTGCCGTCGCCGAGGTGTCCGAAGTTCACCACCGGGAGCTCGTGCTTCACCCCGAGGTCGCGGGTGTGAGCGACCAGCTCGGCAACACGGTCGCGGGGGACGACCACGTCCTCGTTCACCTTGCCGATCTGCACCTTGGCCACCGCGGCGCTGACCGCCTTGCGCGCGGCCCAGAGACGCTGCGCCTGACCGGGCTCCGTGGCCCGCTGCAGCTGCGAGGCGCCCGAGCGGGTGATCGCGGTGCACGCGGCCTCGGTGTCCGCGCCGACGGTGGTCGGGTCTCCCTCGAGCTCGACGATGAGCAGCGCCGCGGAGTCCCCGCCGATGTTGCCCCCGCCGGCCTTGCGGACCGCGTCGAGCGCTCCGGCGTCGAGAAACTCCAGCGCCGCGGGGACGATACCTGCCTCAGAGATCTCGGCAACCGCGGCGGCCGCACGCTCCATGCCGGTGAAGGTCGCCGCAAGAGTCGACCGCGACCTGGGGGCGGGGATCAGCCGGAGGAGCACCTCGGTGATCACCCCGAGCGTTCCCTCCGAGCCGACCATCAGCGCGAGCAATCCTGACGCCGACGTGTCACCGCCCTCGCCGAGCCTGACGATCCGCCCATCGGAGAGGACCGCTGTGATCCCGGCGACGAAATCGGCCGTGACGCCGTAGCGGAGTGTGTGCGGACCGGCCGCGTTGCAGGCGACGTTGCCACCGATCGTGCACGTCGTCGATGAGCCGGGATCGGGCGGGTAGTACAGACCGGCCCCGGTGGCCTGCGCTTGAATCCTTGCGGTGATGGCGCCGGCCTGGGCATGAATGCGCAACGCCTCGGATTCCAGGCCGAGGATGCGATTGAGCCGGGCAAGGCTGAGGATGACCCCCCCACGTGACGGCGATGCACCCGCCGCGTAGCCGGTGCCTGCGCCCCGGGGGACGATCGGGACGCGGTGCACGGCGCAGACACTGACGACCCCCGCCGCCTCCTCGGTGGATGCAGGGAAGACCACCGCGTCCGGAAGGTGGCGCTCGCCAGAGGCACCCCACGCGTCGTACGCATACGCAGCGAGATCCGCCGGGCGGGTGTACACGTTTGAGGGCGCCACCTGACCCTCGAGATCGCGAATCACGCGGCGATCGAGCATGCCCGCCGCATTGTAGAGAGCGCATCAATTCCGCTGCACCTCGTTGCACCCACCGCCGCCCGGGCCCGGGACCGATCGCGTTGAATAGAAGGATGCGACGGAGCGCATTCGCGTGTGCCCTCGGCTGTCTCACGACGGTTGTGCTGAGCGGATGCAGTTCGCCGCCGGCGCGGCCTCGACCGACCAGCAGCGTCGCTCCCGTCCGGCTGGTCACCGCGCCGCCGCAGGCAATTGCGCTCGCCAACGCTTTCGAGGCGCAGTTCGTCGCGGGCGACTACGGGGTGCAATGGAGCGAGCTGGCGCCACAGGCAGAGGCCACGTGGCCGTCAGAGGCTGCGCGCGCCGCGATGCTAACGCGGAAGTTCGAGCACGCCACGGTGATGAGCGTCAGCGTTGGCGCGCCGGCACTCGAATCGACCTGGACCGCACCGGAGAACCCGTCGGTTCAGGTTGAAAACGTCTGGAGCTTCCCGCTCGAGGTCAACTTCGCCGATCCCGCCGCGCTGCGTCCTGCAGGCGTTGCCGCGCTCTTCTCGATGACATCGCTGGATGTCGCGCTCGACCCCACTTCCGGTATCGCAGAGATACTCGGTGAAGGCCCGGAGTCGCTTGATGCACCGATCATCGTGCCGGCATCGATACCGACGGTGAGTCTCGACGTGCCGATCCTCATGTACCACCTCGTCGACCAGATTCCACCTCGATCGATCGAGCCATCGAACTACGGATGGCAGCTCGAGATCGGCCTCACAACGCTGCCGAGCGCCTTCGACGCGCAGATGGCCTATCTCGTGAGCATCCATGCAACTTCCATCTCCCTGCAGCACCTTGCTGATGCCCTGCTCTACGGGCTCGCACTGCCGCCCCATCCATTCGTCATCACATTCGACGATGGACGGCTCAGCCCGTGGACGAACGCGGTCCCGCTGTTGCGCCGGGACGGATTCACGGCGGTGTTCTTCCCGTGCACAGGTCTCATCGGCGGAAAGGTCGGACCGCAGACGTACATGACCGCGTCGGAGCTGAAGCACCTTGCCAGCACGGGGTTCTCGATCGAGGATCACACCATCAACGACGACACCGACTTCTTCTCTGCGGGTGCGCACACGCTCGACGTGTTGACGAATCGCACCAAGACCGTCCTGCAGAACCTCACCGGCGCTCCCATCCAGTTCATCGCATACACCGGGGTGTGGCCGTGGCCGATGGGCACGCAGGGCACTGCGCAGGAGGCATCGATGTTCGCCACGCTCGCGAGCTATGGATACCTTGGCGGAGTTCAGGATCTTCGCATCGACAGCGTCACGGAGACGAGTACGGCGATGTGGCAGCTTCCGAGGCTCCGTGTAGGCCTCACCACCGGCATCGGATTCTTCGAACACTGGTTTCGCGCTCAGCTGTCCTGAGCTTCGGCGCGGGGGAGGCTGGTTATACTCGAAGCGAGATGAGTGATCCCGGGGCGCTCGACGCCCTCGAGCGCGCCCTTGCCACCGTCATCGATCCCGAACTGCACAAGCCGATGCTCCAGCTCGGGATGCTGCGAGACCTGGCGATCGAAGGTGGCGTGGCCTCGGTTCGAGTTGTGCTCACCACGCCGGCATGTCCGCTCAAGGATCGCATCCGCGAGGACATCGACGCCGCCGTCGTCGGGGTGGTGCCGGCTATCACGCGGGTCGAGATCACCTGGGACGCCGACGTCAGCACCACGCGAGGATTGCCGGGACGCCAGGAGATCGCCGGAGTCCGGAATGCGATTGCGATCAGCGCAGGCAAGGGCGGTGTCGGCAAGACCACCGTCGCGGTCAACGTCGCGATCGCGTTGCGGCTTGCGGGAGCACGGGTTGGGCTGCTTGATGCCGATGTCTACGGACCGAACGTGCCGATCATGCTCGGCATTCGTGAGCGTCCTCATGCCGCTCCCGACGGCAAGATGGCGCCGCTCGAGGCTCATGGGCTCAAGGTGGTGTCGTTCGGCACCATCCTCGATCCCGGTCAGCCGGTGATCTGGCGTGGTCCGATGCTTGCCAAGGCCCTGCGCGAGTTCCTCTACGAGGTGTCGTGGGGCGAGCTCGATTACCTCGTCATCGATCTCCCCCCCGGGACCGGTGACGTTCAGCTGAGCCTGGCGCAGAGTATGCCGATGACCGGCGCGGTCATCTGCACGACTCCTCAGGACGTGTCGCTCGCCGACGTGAGTCGTGGCATCGAGATGTTCCGCAAGCTCAACGTGCCGGTGCTCGGCGTCGTCGAGAACATGAGTGGCTTCATCTGCCCGCACTGCAATGAGCGCACCGACATCTTCGGTTCCGGTGGCGGGCGCGACCTCGCCGCCCGTTACGAGTTACCGTTCCTCGGTGCGGTGCCACTCGACCCGCGCATTCGTGGTGCGGACGGTGACGGCCGCCCCATCATGGCCGCTGCGCCATCGAGCCCGATCGGCGAGGTCTTCCGTGACGTCGCGTCGCACATCGCCGCGCAGGTCAGTCAGGAGAACTTCAGCGCCGCCGCAGGTCCGGTGATGCCGAGCGGTCCGCGTCTGCCCGTCGCTCCCTAGGGACTAGCCGGCGATGACGGCCTTGACCGCATCGCGCACGGTTCGCAGCGCTGAGATGTCGTCGATGAAGACACGGATCACCTGGTTATGCTGCGGCAACCGTGCAACCAGTTCGGCGGCGCGAGCGGCCTCGATGGTGTCATTGAGCGGGTCGTAGATCCTCACCATCCCGTCATCGGTCATCGGGTTCTGCGGCGCGATGCGCGCGATGGCGACATCAACTTCCACACGGGCATCGAGGTGCTTGGAGGCGAGCTCCGCGTCGAGCCGCTCCTGGAGCATCGACGTGTCGGTTCCCATGTGGACGACGCTTTCGTACGCGAGATGCCAGGGAAGGTCGCGCGACGCGATGCGCGCCCACGCGTCCGCGAGGCGGCGACGCTCGCTGCCCGGCGCTTCACGCTGCCAGCGCTGCACCGCAACCAGTACGGACCAGTCGTTGAGCAACTCGTACTCATCGAGATGCTCGAGCGGGTTGCCGTGGAGGAGCTGCGCGATGGTGTCGGCGAAGATCTCGCGCATCGACAGGTCGAAGCGTCGCCCGGTACGGTGGTGATACACCTGCAGGTACATGTAGAGCCGGGACGCGAGGAACATCTCCAGGGCGCCCGCGGCGTGCGCGTGGAGCACGATGCTGTCCCCGCTCACGAACGTGTAATGGATGAGCCGCTGCACCTCCACAGCCCCGAGGCTGATGCCGCACATGTACGCGTCCCGCGGCACGTAGTCGAGATTGTCAACGGTCGCGGGGCCGCACAGGATGGGTTTCAGCGCATGCAGCCACCGGGGCGGCGCGTATCCGTCGATGTCAGCATCGGCCATCACCCACGCAACCCACATGGGATCGATCTGCTCGCCGGGCGCGAAACGGTCGGTGGGGCTGGCGCGCAGTGAGGCGACGATGTCCGCGAGCTGATTGGTCACCAGGTGGCGTCCGATCACCTCGTGATCGAGATGCCACTGCTCGAGGACCTCATGGTCGAAGAAATGACCGAATGGGCCGTGACCGACATCGTGCAGGAGCCCCGCGATCCGGAGGGTTTCCTCAACCAGCGCCGGCGATGGCGCATCGGGGAACGCGGCCCGCAGGGACGTGTCGACGCGCCGAGCGAACAGACTGGCCAGATGCATCGCACCCAGGAGATGGGTGAATCGTGAGTGTTCCGCGCTGGGGAAGACCCACCATGCCGACTGCAGTTGGTGAACGCGGCGGAGGCGTTGCAACCAGACCGTGTCGAGGAGCTGACGCTCGCTCGCCTCACCCAACCGGTCCTTGGTGATCTCTATGTAGCCATAGAGTGGATCGGCGATGAGATTGACCTGGCGGAAGCGCTCCGCCGCGCCGAGGGAGCTACTCGTCCTCGTCCTCTTCCTCGTCGTCACCCTCTTCTTCGTCGTCATCATCAGCGAGGGAAACGGGTTTCCAGCCGCGGAGGTCGGTCATCGAGGCTCTCCTGAATGGGGCGATCTGCCGGCTGTCCGGTAACCCAATTCTATACGGCATCGCCGCTGCCGGACGCCGGGACAGTGGTCAGGCGACCGCCTAGCGAATGTCACGACTCGGTGATCCTGTGACAGCGGCGTGTCACTGCGGGGATTCGCTTCTAGAATCGAATCGGTGCGCCGTAGCTTCACGCTTACGTCCCTCTTCGTCGCGGCACTGTCCGTCGCGTGGTCGTTAACACCCGTCGCGGCCGCTGGACTACCGGTGTACACAACGTTCTCAGCGACCTCGGAGCACGTTCCTGGTTCCGTTCACGCGGGAGTCGGCACGCGTCCCGTGTCGACGACGCTCGGACCGCTGCCCACGCAGCTGAGCGCCTTCTCCGGTGGCGGAGAGCAGGCCGCGATCGCGCAGGTCGGCTCCTCCGGCAACACATCGGTCACGACGCCCGCCGATCCAAGCATCGCCGCGGGCCCGAGCAACGTTGTCGAAGCGGTCAACAGCGCGCTCTTCGTGTATGCGCGCAGTGGTGGGACGCCGATGGTGTTCGGCATCAACACCATGATCAACAACCCGGTTTCGAGCGGATGGTCGGTGCGCTATCCGCACGTTGTCTACGACCCGATATCCGGTCGCTTTGTGATGATCGTGCTCGAATTCAACCTGACATCCTGTGGCAGCCAGCTGGTGATGATGGAGTCGCAGGCAAACCCGGCGCTGCCGTGGATAGCGCGTGGGACGCTGAACATCGACCCGCAGATTCCACCCCCGGCGAGCGGGAAGTGGGTGCTCGGCGATGTCTCACTGGCGTTGACGTCGACGCTCCTGGTCGAGTCGAGCGACTACCAGTCGTGCAGCTCCGGCACGGTCGGTGCCCTGGTTGCGAGCCAGACTGACGAGATCCAGCGCGCCGATCTCATGAACGGCACCATGACCGTCAACAGCGTCGCATTCCAGGCCGGCGGGCCAATCGGCGTACAGCCGGTGATGGGGTTGGGGTTGTCAAGCACCGCGTACGAGATTGCCAACGACGCGAATTGCCTCGCAGCGCAGGCGAGCACCGTTGCAGTCTTCACAATCGGTGGGGCTCCCGATTCGCACAATGTCACGATCGGATGCTCGGGCACGTCGTCGTTCTCCGAGGGGACCCCGACCAGTGCCCCACCTGCCGCACCGCAGGCCGGCACCACGGCGCTGTTGCAGACGCATGATGATCGCTTCCTCGCCGCGATCTGGCAGAACAGCGTGCTGTGGGCGACGGGCAACACAGGTTGCCTACCCGGCGGGGACAGCGCGACGCGCGCCTGTCTCAACGTGGTGCACGCAACCGCGACGGCCGCGGGCGCGGTCTCGGGTGGGACCCAACTCAGCCCCGAGGGAGTCAGTGGTGCCTACCTATACGACCCTTCGCTTTCGGTTGATGCGGCCGGCAATGTGATGGTCACCTTCGATGAGTCGTCGAGCTCGACTCCGGAGTCGATGATGCTCGCGTCCATCACCGGCGGAAGCACGTGGAGCAGCTTTGCAACGGTGGACGCGAGCGCAACGTCATACAACCCGGGCGGATGCACGTCGTGCAGCTGGGGTGACTATTCAGCGGCGGTGCAGGACCCGTCGCATCCAACCGACGTGTGGGTGGTGTCCGAAGACAACGACGGGGACACCGGCACCGGCTGCACGAACGCGAACAGCTGCTGGAACACGTACATCGCCCGGTACACGTTCGCGTTGCCAACGGTTTCGGCACTGACTCCGGCCTCGGGGCCGGCCGGTGGCGGGGAGAGCGTGCTCGTGTCCGGTTCGGATTTTGCGAACCCCACCACGGCGACCATTGGGGGCATACCGCTGACGCTCAGCAACGTCACGCCCGACTCGTTCACGTTCACCACCCCGCCGGGGCCTGCTGGGGGCGGCCCCGAGAACGTCATCGCGACCGACTCGCTGGGGTCGAGCACCGCCACGCCGGGATCGGCGTACCTGTACATCCCCCTGTCCAACTACGTGCCGGTCACCCCATTCCGCGTTCTCGACACGCGCAGCACTGGAGGTCCGCTCGGACCGGGTGTGACCCGACCCCTGCAGGTGACCGTGAGCCCGGTTCCCAGCAACGCGACCGCTGCGGTGCTCAACGTCACCGAGGTAAGCGGCAGTGCGTCAAGCCTCCTCACCGTGTACCCCTTCAACACCGTGAGGCCGACGGCGTCCAATCTGAACTTCGGACCCGGGACAGTCATCGCCAACCTCATCACTGTGACGCTTGGGGCCAGCTCAGGACAGGGTTGGATCGACATCTACAACGCGGTCGGGAGTGTGAACGTGCTTGTTGACGTCGAGGGGTACTTCACGACTCATCCGGCGACCGCCTTCGACGGTCTCTTCCACCCGATTGTGCCCGTCAGAGTCTGCGACACGCGCAAGTCGTGCGAGGGGCATACAGCGGTTGGATCCGGACAGTCGATCGTGGTGACGGTTCCAACCGCCGGCGGGGTGCCCGCCGACGGAACTGCGGGATCAGCGGTGGTGAACATCACCGGCGTGGCCGGCAACGCCTCGACGTATCTCAGCCTCTTCCCGACTGACGCAAGCGGACACTGCAAACCGACTGGGACCTCGACGATGAACCTGCTGCCGGGGGTTGTCCGCGCGAACCGGGTGATGGTGGCGCTCGGCCCCACCGGCGTTGGTCGTCCGAACGATGCGCTCTGCGTGTACAACGCTGCCGGCACGATCAACGTGCTCGTCGACGTCAACGGCTGGTACGGGAGCACGACGGCAACCGCAACCCCGCCGGGGTATCAATACCAGGCGCTCGGACCGACTCGGATCTGCGATACGCGGGTCGCGTCGACATCCTGCGCGACCGGTGCCATCAGCGCCGGCACCGCTCTCCAGCGCTTGATCACCGTCGCCGGCCACGCCGGCGTGCCGCCCTTCGGCACCGGCCCCCCGGTGGTGGCGGTCATCGCCAACCTGACCGCCATCACGCCGACAGCGACGACCTTCCTCACCCTCTTTCCGGCGAATCTGACAGGCCCCGGAGGTGTCTCGGACCTCAACGCCGGTGCGGGAGCGGTGGTGCCCAACCTCGTCGTGGTGGAGGTCGACACGGTCTCGGGTAACGCGAAGGATGGCGACGTTTACCTGTACAACGGTGCCGGCAGCGTCAACGCGATCCTCGATCTCGAGGGCTGGTTCCAGTAGCCACCCGGGCCTGATCGAAGCGGGTTGTCGTCACAGCCCGGCGAACTCGATCGTTTCGATGGTGTGACGGCAACGTCAGATCCTCTCTGGCAGTCTGGACCGGCATGCACTCGAAGTTCCATCGACTTGCGCTTGCCGCGTTGCTCGCCGCGTCCGCCAGCGTGGCTCCGGTTGTCGGCGCAGGCGCAGCGGGGGTGAGCACGCCGGCCCCGGCGGCGGCGCGAAGCGTCGGCGCGGTGGTCGACCTCACCGGGTTCGCGCCCCGGGCCGCGACGATCGCCCATTCGGCGCCTGCGCCGACCCTGGGAACGCCGTCGACCGGTCACGCCGCGCCGACGGTGACGCACGGCATGCTGACCGCCCTGGTCGCCGGCACCGGCAACTACGGATCCCCACTCATCAGCGGCTGCACCTGGGCGACCTGGGTGACCAACTGCCAGAACCTGACGGCCTACGGCAACGGCTCTGGATTCAACAACGTCGGCTGCGGGCCGCCGAACGGGTGCGCGTTCGGGCCGGAGTTCCAGTGCGAGGAGCTTGCCGATCGCTATGCGTACTACGCGTGGGGCGAGCCTGCCAACTGGTATCCGTACGGCGCGGTTGGTGGGGCGTCGACGATGTGGCAGGCGGCCCCGAACCTGCCCATACCGCTGGCGCAGTACGCGAACGGCGCCGGCACCCCGCCGATGCAGGGTGATCTCATGATCTTCGCGCCCGGATGGCTCGGCAGCTACTGGGACGGTTCGGGGCACGTTGCCATCGTTCGCGATGTCGGCCCTGGTTACGTCGACATGGTCGAGCAGAACGCAACCTCGTCGGGCACCGATCGATTCGCGCTCAACGGTTCGCGCGCGACCGCCAACGGCTACACGCCGATCATAGGCTGGCTCAGACAGACCGAGCAGACCCCCATCGAGCTTGCATCGAGCAACGTGGCGGGAACGCCGCAGTCGGTCTCGGATCAGTCGGGCAACATGGACGTGCTGTGGCGCGGCGCCGACTCGAAGCTCTACGACCTCGCTTACCGAAACCAATCCTGGCAGCACGTGGCGTCGGCCATCAGCGCTGGTGCAAACGAGGCGTCGACCCCGGCCGTGGTGTCTCCGGCGCCGGGACAGGTCGACGCATTCTGGGAGGACAGCTCGGGCAATCTCTGGCAGGTGCAATCGCAGACAGGGTTCTACGGAGCCGAGGCGTGGTCGTTGCCTCAGCAGCTGAATGTGGGTCCGATGGCACTCGGATCGGCTCCCGCCGCGGTGAGCCCGGCGCCAGGGCAGATCGAGGTGTTCTGGAAAACGCGCGACGACACGCTGTGGTCGGAGTCGTACAACGGCGCCTGGTCGGCGCCGATGCCGCTCAACAGCAGCCCGGTCGCCGGTAACCCGGATGCGGTCGCCACCTCCAACGGCACCATCGCGCTGGTCTGGCGCGACACGGCGGGCAATCTCTGGACCGACCTCGGATCGTCGTCGGGCTGGTTCGGCGCCCACGAGGTCGGCACCGGAGGGCTCGCGAGCGACCCGACCGTCGCCACCTCGGGCCCGGGGACCGTCGATGCCATCTGGCGCACCACCTCCGGCTCGGTCTGGGCAGCCGCGGTGACGCCGAATGGCGGACCGGCGCAGGTCGAGGTCGACTCGGCGGTGAGCATGGGGCGACCCGCTGCCGCTGGAACCGCCGCAAGCGCCGTGGCTGTGGTGATGCAACGGGCCAACGGCACCCTTGCCGCCGCGATCTACAACCCCGGCAACGGATGGATCGGCCCGCAACAGCTGAATCAGATCGCGGCGACCTCGCAGCTCTCAGCACTGAGCTGGGGGGGCAACGCGGTCGCCGCCTTCTGGCAGGGAGGCGGCAACAGCCTGTGGTGGTCGGCCGCCTGCGATGGCTGCGCGGCGCAATCACCGCCGGTCTTCAACCCGGCCCCGTAGAAGTTCTGGCGGCGGCTCCCGCGACGCGTGGCGGTCGCGGGAGGCGATGATCGGCGCGTGACCACGCTGGCCGAGCTGGCGCGTGCCGGCGACGCGATCGCGAAGACATCCTCGAAGTCGGAGAAGGTGCGCCTGCTGGCGCGGTTCCTCGCCACAACCGAGGAGTCCGAGCTGGCGCAGGCAGCTCGCTACTTCGGCGGCGGCGTCTTTCCGGCGGGTGACGAGCGCACCCTGCAGGTCGGCGGGGCGGCATTCTCGACGGTGCTTCGCAACGTGAGCGGGGCTGACGATGCTGCCATCCGGGCTGCGTGGCGGCGCCATTCGGATACGGGTGACGTCACCGGCGACCTGCTCTCGCGGGTCAAAGGTCGCGACACCGATCCGATCTCCATCGCCGACCTCGACCAGTCGTTCGCGAACATCGCCGGCACGCGCGCTGCACGCGAGCGCACGGCGCTGCTCAGCGCGCTGCTGGCGCGCGTGAGCCCGGACGAAGCGCGCTACATCGCCAAGCTCATCACCACTGAGTTGCGCATTGGTCTGCGCGAGGGGCTGGTGGAGGAGGCCGTGGCCGTCGCCTTCGGCGCGGAGCCCGCAGCGGTGAGCCGCGCCGTGATGCTCACCGGCGATCTCGGCGAGGCCGCCCTGCTCGCCAGGGCGGGTCGTCTCGACGATGCGGCGCCGCGCTGGTTCGTGCCGCTGCGCTCCATGCTCGCGACACCCGTTGCCGACGCGACCGAAGCGGTGGCTCGTCTTGGCGACGACGTCTGGGTTGAAGACAAGTATGACGGAATCAGGTGTCAGCTCCACCGGCGCGGCGCCGATGTTGCCCTCTACAGCCGCGACCTGAAGAACATCTCTGCACAGTTCCCTGAGATCACCGATGCTGCGGTTCACCTTCGCAGCGACGTGATGCTCGATGGCGAGATCCTCGCGTTTCACGACGGCCGTGTGATGCCGTTCCACGCCCTCCAGACACGCCTCGGCCGCGTCGCGCCGGACGCGACGGTGATGGCCGCCGTGCCCGTGATCTACGTCGCCTGGGACGTGCTGATGGTGGATGGCGAGGTGCTGATCGATCACCCGCTGCGCGAGCGGCGCGCGCGGCTGGAGGCGCTGGAGGTGCCCCAGCCCCTTGCCCTCGCGCACCTCGAGCGGGTGCACGGCGTCGCTGAGATCGACCGCCGGTTTGACGACGCTCGCGCTCGACTGAATGAAGGGCTGCTGTTGAAGCAACCCGAATCGCCGTACACCCCTGGGCGTCGCGGATTGAACTGGCTCAAGCTCAAGCGTCCCCTCGACACGCTCGATGTCGTGGTCGTCGGCGCCGAGTGGGGCCACGGCAAGCGGCGTGATGTGCTCAGCGACGTGACCTTCGCCGTGCGCATCGACGGCACCGATCAGCTGGCGACCATCGGCAAGGCATACACCGGGCTCACCGACGCGGAGATCGCGGAGATGACTGCGCTGCTGCTCGATATCACGGTCTCCGACCATGGTCACTACCGCACCGTCGAGCCGCGAATCGTTCTCGAGATCGCATTCGATGCGGTGCAATTCTCCGCGCGGCACAAGTCCGGGTTCGCGCTGCGCTTTCCACGCATCGCGCGGTGGCGGCACGACAAGCCGACTTCGGAGATCGACACGCTTTCGCGTGTGCGTGACCTTGCCACGGCGATCGAGCGCGACCGCGTGCAGCTCGTCGACCAGACCGGAGCCTGATCAGCTCTGCTCGAGAAACGCTCCGAAGAGTTCCGGGGTGTCCATCGCCGGGTCGCCGACCTGAGAGAAGGCGTCGAATCGCGCCCGCAGCGCCGCGTACTGCTGCACCAGCGCCCGGTCGTCATACGCCTCCATCGGGTCCCAGGGATGGAGGTAGCGCACCTCGCTGATCCCCGCCTGGAGCATCTCCTTGAGGCAGCCGAAGCAGGGCTGCGTGGTCGTGGTCATCGACGCGCCGAGCGTCTGCTGTCCGAAGCGTGCCGCGGTGAGCAGCGCATTCTGCTCGGCGTGCACGCAGATGCAGATGTCGTAGGCGCCGCCGCGCAGTCCGTCGTCGTCGCGGCGAGAGCATCGATGGCACCCGCCCTCGGAACAGTTGGGCATGCCGAAGGGCGTGCCGTTGTACCCGGTGCTCAGGACGCGCGCGTCGCGTGTGATCACGGCGCCGACGCGGCGTCCAAGACAGTCGGCGCGCGTTCGGGCGGCGAGTGCGATCAGCAGAAAGTACTGATCCTTGCTGGGCCGGAGCGGTGCTGGGGTCGTCAGGGCTTCCGTCCCAGAAAGGCCGCGAGCCGATCGATGGCCGGAGCATCGTCGGCAACCGGCTCCGGATGTCCGAAGGGCATGCCATGACGAGGCCGGTCCGCAAGGCGCGTTCGCCAGAGGACCAGAGCAGCCTCGGCGAGATCCTCGGGGAGGTCGGCCGGTTGCCCGATCGCTCGGGCGAGGTCCCATCCGTGGATGAGCAACTCGTTGATGCGCATGTGCACCACGGTCGCACCCGGCTGCTCGCCGAGCATCGGGGTGTCAACCGTGCCGTCGAGGAACCCGGGAGTGAGGAAGGCGTC
>Ga0070766_10000905_pt1 | contig 13740 bp, 11 predicted proteins | sample HubBroMetageWFT6_FD_69782 | JGI IMG/M metagenome (GOLD analysis project Ga0070766, IMG submission 69782) | Warmed and freeze-thawed soil microbial communities from the Hubbard Brook experimental Forest, New Hampshire - Hubbard Brook CCASE Soil... | ecosystem: Environmental > Terrestrial > Soil...
ACCGTCAGCAAGACCGTGTAACAGTCCGCCCTCTTCGCTCACGCCACCACTGATGCGGCCCGCCCTGCGGGCCGCATCAGCGCGTTCCGGCTCATGTCCGCGCTGCAGCCCGCACCTGCCGAGGGGGTCGCGGTGACAGCCGTGATCAGGACCGTGTTAACGTGCAGTAATCGCTCCGGACCTCGGTGGTCATGGCGCTCGCTAACCGTAAGCGCCGCCGAGATTTCCGGAGTTTTTGCATGCACACCTTCCTGCGATGAACGTAGCTCGCGAGTTCCGCCTGAAGGCCAAGGACAGCACTCGGCCACTACCCCGGTCGCCACTGCCCATAACGGCAGCCAGCCGCCGGCCGACGACCTCATCGGCACCGCACCCGGCGCCCCGCCGCAGGGTCTCCCTGACCTGCCGACCCGCCGGGACACGCAGCCCGGCTGCCTATCGCTCCGTGTGCTGCCGGCCGCCCTTCCGGCCGGCAGCGCAAGGGTCGCCGGAGGTCGATCGGAAAGCTCCGGCGGCGCGGCCGGTGCCGGAACAGGCAGATCCGGCAGGAGCCAGTCGCCGCACAGCGGCACCTAGCACGACAGATAGGAGAGACGCACATGCCTGTCCAGCAGAGCGACACTGAGCCTCGCATCGTGGCGGGGGTAGATGGCTCGCCCTCATCAGTGGGCGCGCTGCGATGGGCGATCCGGCAGGCGGGGCTTACCGGCGCCACCGTCGACGCCGTGATCGCCTGGCACTACCCCGCCGCCGCCGCCGGATACGGCTGGGCGCCCGTCGGCATGGACCAGGCCGGCAGCTTCGACGCCAAGGAGATCGCCGAGAAGATCCTCGCCGACGCGGTCAGTAACGCCGCCGGCCCGGCCAGCGACGTCCGCGTCCGTTCCCTGACCGCCGAGGGGAACCCGGCGCAAGTGCTGGTCGGCGCGGCAGCCGGAGCGGACCTGCTGGTAGTGGGCAGCCGCGGGCACGGCGGGTTCACCGAGGCACTCCTCGGCTCGGTGAGCCAGCACTGCGTACAGCACGCGCCCTGTCCCGTGGTCGTGATCCGCGGCCAGGACTCCGGAAACGAACGTGAATGACGGCCCGCGTTGTGCGGCAGTTCACGCCCCGCAGGCCTGACCGATCCGCATGCCGCCCGCTCTGGGGACGGCATGCGCTGACCCCGACCAAAGCCTACTGAAGGCGGCCACGGTGGCGGACTTGCGATCGCGACGATGGTGGGCGCTGGGCGCGGTAGCCCTGGCGATGGTGGCGGTGGGCGTAGACGGCACGGTGCTCAGCGTCGCCCTGCCCACGCTCTCCAGGGCGCTGCACGCCTCCGAGTCTGACCTGCAGTGGTTCTCCTCCGGCTACTTCCTCGTGCTCGCCGCAGCCATGCTCCCCGTTGGCCTGCTGGGTGACCGCTACGGCCGCAAGAAGATCCTCCTGCTTTCCATGGCGCTGTTCGGCATCGGCTCGGTGGCCTGCGCGTACTCGACCTCAGTGTCCGAGTTCATGGCCGCCAGGGTGCTCATCGGCCTAGCCGGCGCAGGGGTGATCGTGATGGCCCTTCTCGGCCCTCACGGTGCTGTTCGCCAGGGCCGAACGACCCAAGGCCGTCGGGGTCATGGCCGGCGCCACCTTCGTCGCCTTTCCGATCGGGCCAATCCTCGGCGGCTGGCTGCTCAGCAGCTACTGGTGGGGCTGGGTATTTCTCATCAACGTGCCAGTCGTCGCGATCGGCCTGGCCGCCGTCGCCGCCCTGACACCGGAGTCCCGGGCCGCCATGCGCCCCCGCGTCGACCTTGTCGGGGTCGCCGCCTCGGCCGCCGGGCTGGTCGGAGTGACCTACGGCCTGATCGAGGCCGGACAGGACGGCTGGAGCGACGCCCGCGCCCTGACCCTCATGATCGCCGGCGTGGCACTGCTGGCCGGCTTCCTCGGCTGGGAAAGGCGCCTGACCCGCCGGCCCGGCGGCCAGCCACTCCTCGACCTAACGCTGTTCAGCTCGCCGTCGTACACCTGGGGCGTCCTCCTGGCCGTCGTGCCTATCCTGGCCATGCTCGGCATCCTGTTCACGATGCCCCAGTACTTCCAGGGCGTCCTCGGAACCACCGCCATGGGCTCGGGCCTCCGGCTCCTGCCCCTGGTCGCCGGGCTCATGGCCGGTGCCGTTCCCGCTGCCGTAATAGTCCGGCGGACGGGCGCCAAAGTCGCAGTGACCGCCGGGTTCGTTTTGCTCGCAGCCGGCCTGTCCATAGGGGCCACGACCAGCGTGCACTCCAGCGGCCTGTTCGTGGCAGCGTGGATGGCCATCGCCGGGCTAGGCACCGGCATCGCCATGGCGACCGCCATGTCCGCCGCGCTGGTCGAAATGTCAGAGGAGAAAAGCGGCGTCGCCTCCGCCGTGCTGCAAGCCGTCAACAAGACCGGCGGCCCATTCGGCATCGCCATCCTCGGCAGCGTGCTGAGCGCCGGCTACCTCGCCCGGCTCAGCCTGTCGGGACTGCCGCCGGCCGCCGCCGCGGCCGCCCGGCAGAGCATCTTCGGCGGCCTGGCAGTCGCCCAGAAAATCCACTCGGCGTCGCTTCTCGCATCCGTGCAGACGGCCTTCACCCACGGCATGGACGTGGCACTCCTAGTCTCAGCTGGCATCGCCATAGCGGGCGGCGTCCTCACCCTGGTCTTCCTGCCCGCGGCGAATGCCTCTCCAGCGGGACCACAGGCCCGAGCCGAGAAGGAACCCGAGATCGTGCCGGCAGCCTGACCCGCCTGGAAGCCTGCGCCCGCCGTCATAAGCCGGCGTCCAGGCACGGGCTGGGATCTGCATGATGGCCTGCTGTGCCTCGTCGGTGATGGTGAACCCGACCGGGTAGGCGAGCCGCCTGCTCGGGGCAGTCAGCCAGTCGAGGAACTCATGTGTGCCGCCGCCGGAGTTGGCGCGGACCAGCACCCGCCGCCGCGCCTGCTTCGGCAGCTGTGCCAGCGCGAGCTTCGTGGCGGTGATGTGGTCGGCTGCCGTGTTGGAGCCGGCATTGCCCGTGCGGAGCATGGTGGCCAGCGGCTCACCCGAGCCGTCGGCCCCGTGGTCGGCGAATACCGTCGGCGGGTGGAAGCCGAACTTCCTCTTCCACGTCGGCACGGCCTGCTTGTCGGAGTGCGCGGTCGCCAGCATGGTGTCGATGTCGGCGGTGATCAGCCCGCAGCCCGAACCGGGCGCAACCCGCCCGGCCAGCGCCCAGGCTTGCTGCCGGGCCCCGGGCCGCGCAGCCCGGAGAGCTTTCAGCGCGGCCGGTGCGTCGGCGGCCATACGGCGGATCTGCCGGGAGATAAACGGGTCGGACGCGACCGCGATCGTGAGGTCCAGCACCGTTTTGCCGGGATCGTGCACCGCCCGCGATAGAGCCGGAGCAAGGTCAGCGTGGAGAAGTTGTCGACCTGGCCGGTCGTGATCGTGATGTCCCTGTCCACTGCTCTTCCAGGTGCTGCGACACCACCCCGAGTCCGGGGCGCTCCGGCCGCGTCGCTAGCCATCGACGCGGATCCGCCGTCCGGTGATCTGGCTTGGTGACATGCGGACATAGACATCCCGATCGCCCGGGGCCCAGGGATCAATGCCAAGCGCCGCGGCGTGCTCCAGCTCGGCCGGATCGGTGAGGATCCGTGCCGTGCCGGACAGCAGGACACTCCAGCCCTCGCTGAGGGTGTCGTCGAGGTGATCGACGTCAAACGACACCTGCGGCTGGCCCACGGCGTCGGCGACGCTGGTCTGCTCGCCGGTGCGGAAGACGACGTCGTCCGCGTCCATCAGGTAGTTGACCGGGATCGCGACCGGCCCCCGGCGCGGCTCGACGAACAGGAACCTGCCGACCCCGCCGCCGGCCAGGTGCTCCCGGCATTGCTCGGTCGTCAGCGCCTCCAGCACCGGATGCTGAGCCGCAGACCGCTGGTGGCCGGGCGCGAGGTTGAGGCCCGCCCCGGACAATGAGCTCGGCGGCGCGTCAAAGGCGGCGGCGAGCCGCGTCAGCGTGGCCGCAGTCGGATTAGGCGAGGCCGCGGATTCCAGGTAGTCCAGGTAGTCCGGGGCCATGCCTGCCTGCGTGGCGGCTTCGGCCACCGTCAGGCCGGCACGCTGACGCTGCTCGGCGATGCGCCTGCCAAGGTCGGTGTCAGCAGCATCTGCGTCTTCGGCCATGTTCCCTCCCGGTGGGCCGGCCCTCCGGCTGCTCCCGCCGCCAGCAGCGCCCTGGACACTCGCGGCGCGCGGATCGCAGTGCAGCCCGCAGCCAACTCTACGGACACCGATCCGGACAGCAACGGTCGCCCGGCACCGCCGCCAGACCGCCGTGGCTTCTGCGCTGGCGGCAACGCGCCGTCCTCTCTCGCGGGTGTAACGGGCCCGCAGTCCAGCGCCGTTGGCAGGCTGGATACAGCGACAGCAGCCCGATGGTTCCGGTCCGTTCCAGGAGGTGCCGCACGGCGGGCTGCACCCCCGCCAGCCGCAACTGCACGGCGACCGCGTTCCCCGGCCTTGAGAGACTGCAACAGCACCATGCGTCCGGGGCGAGTTAGCGGCGGGCAGCGCAGATGCGCACCGGAGGGTACCCGGCGATCATGTCCCGCTTTGCTGCCGGATGGGTCCAGGATGGTGGGGTGGTCAGCCAGCGGGCGGTCGCCCCGCTGAGTCCGGAGACTCGGCATTTGTTCTGACCAGCGGTTTTGCCGTCTCGCCCGGCCAGTCAATCGCGCGGGTACTCCTGCCAATGAGAGATCCGTCCGACGACGTTGCCGTCGGCGTCACGCGCTTCCACCTCGAACGGTGCTGGATCGTCGGTACAGACCACCCAGACGCCGCGGTGTGACTGAAAGCGGCCGGCGGTCTGAATGCCCGTCCTGGATCAGCGATATCTCCGCGACCTGCGATCGGCGATCGGCGAGGGACCAGCCGGTCCGGCCCCGGCACGACCGGCCCGTGCCGCGTGGCGCGGTCTGGGCGGCTACGTTGCTTAGAACGCAGAGATGTCCCGGGTGCGCGTTCGCTAGCCCGCGTGCGGCGGCAGAGGCACTGGCACACAGGCGCCCGCGACCGACCCCAGGTGCGCAGAACCAGACAATCGGCGCGGAGCATCACGAGCGGGACATGCAACGGTTGGTGCTTTGGGCCATAATGACGCGGTGGATGCACCGCAGGCAGACGCAGTGCAGGCCATCATCTTCGACTTCGATGGCCTGCTGATGGACACCGAGTCGACTTCCTTCCTGAGCTGGCAATATGAGTGGAACCAATGGGGGCTGACGCTCGAGGCGGCCGGCTTCTTCGTCAATCACGGCGGCGACGTCACTGAGGACCGGTACGCCATGCTCGCCGCAGCTGTCGGCCCGCGATTCGACCGGGCTGTGAGTCATCGGCGGCGGGAAGCGTACCGCGAGAAGCTGAACGAGCACCTCGATCTGGCAGACGGGCTGAAAGGGTGGCTCGATGAGGCAGTGAGTCTAGAGCTGCGACTCGCAGTTGCGTCTTCCTCGCCCCTTGACTGGCTGACTGCCCACCTGGGCCGGGTCGGCGTCTTGGACTGGTTCGACGTTCTAGCGGGAGGAGATGAGGTTCGGCAGCACAAGCCAGCACCGGACGTATATCAGCTGGCGCTCAGCCGACTGTCACTGAGAGGCGCTGCCGCGCTAGCTGTTGAGGACACCGCCCACGGAGTCACCGCTGCGCATTCGGCGGGGATGCGCTGCATCGCGATCCCCAACCCGTTCGTGGCGCCGGAGCACGTTCGCCATGCAGATCTCGTCCTGTCATCTGCGAGCCAGCTCCGGCTCGCAACTGCTCTGAGCCAGCTGGGGTAGCTCGGCGGCAAAGCGCACGCGTCCGGCGGCCCAGCGCGGCACGTTGTCATCAGCGCTTGCTGAGGAACGAGTGGAGGTGGCCGGCCAGGGCTTCTGAGTCGGCGCCTGCGCCGTGGATATAGGTGGAGGCGCGGGTGCGGAGCACCGGCAGGCCGAGGATGTAGAGTCCGGGCGCGCCGGTGACTATGCCGCCGTCGTGGCGGATGTGGCCGGTGCGGTCGCGGACAGGGATGTCGAGCCAGGAGTGGTCAGGCCGGAAGCCCGTCGCCCAGAGCACCGTGGTGATCTCCCCTTTGGCGAGGTCCAGCTCCAGCGGCGACCGCGGGTCGACGCGGGTGGGCTCGAAGCGATGTGGTGGCGGGAGCTGGTCGTCGAGTCCCGCCGCGGTGGCCCACTCGTCGGCCCGGTTCAGGAACCGATTCATCTTCAGGTCCGCGAGCGCGCAGGTGTTGGCGAGAGACCCGGAGAACTGGGCGACGCCGTCGATCACCCGGCCGAGGCGGCCGACGATGCGGATTCCTTGGGCCGTCAGCGAGTTGAGGTCGGTGATCGCGGCATCAGGGCGCCCCGTGAGCTGCGGGGAAGGCAGGTGACGGGCGCGCGTGAGGTCGTCGACCTCGTCGTAGCGCTCGGCCAGCAGGCCCGTTGCCTCCATCCACCAGAAGATGTCGCGGCCGCGGTAGGTGCGGGGAAGCCGGACGTGTTCCCCGACGGCAAGCGTTACCGTGCGTCCCGCCTGGTGGATCTCGCTGGCGAGCTGGACGCCGGTCGCTGAAGCGCCGACGACGAGCACCCCGCCGTCGGGGAGCTGACCGGGATCGCGGTAGCTCAGCGGGGTGAGGGTCTTGATCGACGGTGGGACGGCGGCGGCGATCCCCGGAATCGCTGGAAGGATGCACGCCCCGGTGGCCAGCACCACGGCCCTTGTGCAGACAAGGTCGTCGTTAGCCTGGATCTCGAAACCCTGCGACACGGCACGCAGGGCGTGAATCCTCGTGGCGGTGCGGACCGGTGCGCTGATGAAAGAGGCATAGCACGACAGGGTGGCCACGACGTCGGCGACAGGCATGAACCCGCCGGGGTCATTACCGGCGTAGTCCAGGCCGGGCAGCCGGGTCTGCCAGTTCGGGGTGAGCAGCCGCAGGCTCGGCCAGCGCTGGGTCCGCCACGAGTTCGCCACCTCACCGCGCTCGAGGACAACGTGGTCGATCGAGCGCTCAGTGAGGCGGCGGCTCATAGCCAGGCCAGCGTGTCCGGCTCCGACGACAACCGCCGTCGCCTTCATCCTGGTGACGTCCTGGCCGAGGGTGTCAGGCCAGCTCGACGAGGACCTTCGTCGGGTTGGCCACGATGTCGAAGACTGCCGAGCGCTTCTGGGACTGGGCCAGCAGCGCCTCAAGGTCCTCGCGGGAGGCGTCGGCGTCGATGGTGAACCGGACCGTGATCGCCTCGAAGCCGTTGCGGACGTCGGGGTCGGCGCCGAGGATGCCCAGGATGTCCATCTGGCCTTCGATCGCGGCGGTGACCGACCGGAGCTGGATGCCGCGGAGCTGGGCGACGGAGGCGACGCCGGCGGTGAGGCAGCCGGCGAGGCCGACCAGCACGTATTCGACTGGCGTGGCGCCGTTGTCTTCGGACGCGAAGCACTCGGGGTGATCGACGTCGAACTCGTACGTGCTGCGGTGCTGCTGCTCAGTGCCGAGCCCGGTGAAGCCAGCGACGGTGGACTGGCTGTGGGTGCCGGTGCGCCAGGTGCAGCTGGCGCGCCAGGTGAACTGCGCGGCTTCCGGCGCGGCGGTGAGCGCCTCGCGCGCACCCAGCAGCGCCTCGACGTTCACGCCGTTGTCGACGGGGCGGTCGGTCATGGTCATCGGTGTCTCCTTAATTCTGACGGGAACGGACTGGCGTGCCTGGCCGGTGTCGGCCCGGCCCGAGGACAACCGGGAGTGAGGCGAGGCCCCGCAGGACGAGACCGTCGCCGTGGGTCCATTCGAGGGCGTCACGATCGACCGCGAGCCGCAGCCGCGCGTGGCGGCCGAGTAGTGCCTCGAAGGCAACTTTGGCTTCGAGCCGGGCCAGCGGCGCGCCCAGGCAGTAGTGGATCCCGTGACCGAAGCCGAGGTTTGACCGGCTGCTGCGGCTGATATCGAATGTGTCCGGCGCGGCGAAGTGACCGGGATCGCGGTTGGCGGCGGCGAGGCATACCAGTACCTGCTCGCGCGGTGGGATCTCGACGCCATCGAGAATCACCGGCTCGTTCGTCACGCGGAACGTGGCATGCGGGACCGGGGCAGTGAACCGGATGAGCTCGTCGACTGCGGCCGGCAACTGTCCCGCATCGGCCAGCAGCGACTCGAGCTGGCCGGGGTTATCGAGCAGCGCCACCACGCCGTTGCCGATGAGGCTGGCCGTAGTGTCGTGGCCGGCGACTACGAGCTGGAACAGGCTCGACAGCAGCTCCTGGGTGGTGAGCGCTTCGCCCTCGGTGGCAACCAGGACACTGACCAGATCGTCGCCCGGGCTCTTGCGCTTGGTGTCGACCAGGTCGCGCAGGTAGCCGACGATGCCATCTGACGCGTTGACCGCTTCCGGCGGTGGATCACCGGCCCAGCCGGTCAGCAGCACCTGGAACCAGGCGTGCAGCTGCGGGCGGTCGGCCGCCGGGATTCCCAGCAGCTCGCCGATAACCCGGAAGGGCAGGGGATGCGCGTAGCCCGCGACCAGGTCCACGGTGGCGCCGGGGCCGGCGGCGTCCAGGTCGTCGAGGAGATTGCTGGCGATAGTCCGGATGGCCGGCTCGAGCGCGGCGATCCTGGCCGGCGCGAACGCCCGGGCCATAAGCCGTCGCAGCCGGGTGTGGTCGGGCGGGTCGACGTTCAGCATGTGCCGGGAGAACTCGGGTCCGGGCAGGCCTTCGGCGACGACGTCGCCGTCGTCCTGCAAGGCCGCGAGCATGTCCTTGGAGATGCGCGGATCGGCCAGCGCCTGCCGGGCGGCGTTATAGCCGAGCACGATCCAGGCGGGGTGGCCGTCGGCCAGGCGCGCCTGCTGGACTGGGCACCGGGCCCGGGTCTCGGCGAAGTGGCCGAACGGATCGTCCCGGATCGCCGGCTCCCAGCCGCCCCAGGTGGCCAGGCTGTCAGGCATCGCCGGCCTCCGGAAGGTAGCCGCTGCACAGCAGGTCGATCCGATTGATGTGGCCGCCGCCGCCGGCGTCGGCGTAGGCCTGCTGCTCGACAGTGAACCAGCCAGGACCGAGCCGCTCCGCCCGGAGCCGGAGCCGCCACCGCAGGTGCAGCCGGCCGCCGACCTCCCCCACGGCGGCCTCGAGCAGCTCGAAGTCCTCGGTGTCGCCGAACCAGCGCGCAAACCGGCTGGCGATCACCTGCGCCCCGGCCCACTCCCTGAAGCCCCCCGGCAGCAGCGCGCGCAGCCGGGCGTCGGCGGTAAACGCCGCGTCCAGCCCGGCGAAGTCCTGCGCGGCGAGGCCCTCAAGGAACGACCCGGCGAGCGCGAACTGGGACACCGCAGTAGCTGCGCTGCGCTGAGAAGCTGTCGCCGTCATGCATCCGTTGTATGGCGAGGACTCCGGTCTGTGGTATTGGGGAATCCCCCTACAGGAGGTCATTGGCGTGATTCGGAATGTGAAGCTCGGCGCGCAACCGCGCCGGTTCGTATGCTCGGGTATGACGTGCTGGTTGCACGGATAGGGACACAGGCGGGGCTGTCGGATGCAAGACGCGAGGCGGGCACCGCACGCTGATCTGCCGACGCCCGCCGACCTCTTTGTGGGCCGCGACGGCGAGCTGGCGACTGTGTCCAGGATGCTCGCTCACGCGCAGGCGCGGCTGGTGACGCTCACTGGGCCGCCGGGCATCGGCAAGACCCGTCTCGCTGTCGCATGTGCGTCGGCTTACGCCGTGCGCAGCGGATGCGCCGCGGTGTTCGTTGACCTGGCACCGGTACGAGATCCGGCGCTGGTGATGGTGCAGCTCGTCCAGGCGGTGGGCGTCGAGCCGCGAGGCGGCAGGGACCTGACCGGCCAGCTGGTTGCGGCGTTTGGGGACGAGGAGCGGCTCGTGGTCCTGGACAACTGCGAGCACGTGCTGGCCGCGGCGCCGGACATCGGCAAGGTGATCGCCGCCTGCCCGAGGCTGCGGATGCTTGCTACCAGCCGGGAGCGACTTCGACTGTCCGCCGAGCAGGAGTTTCCGGTTCCGCCGCTGGCCATGCCCGCGCCGGCGGATGCGGCCGACCTCGGTCGCCTGGCGGCCAACCCGTCGGTCGCGCTGCTGGTGGATCGCGCACGCCGGACCAACCCGAGCTTTGATCTCACTCCGGCTAATGCGCTGTTACTAGCCAGCGCGTGCATCCAGCTGGAAGGCCTGCCGCTCGCTATTGAGCTGGCTGCGGCCAGGCTGAAGGTCCTGACCCCTGGGGAGGTGCTGTTCCGGCTCGGCAGCAGGATGGCGGTGCTGGCCGGGAGCACGCGAGACGTGCCGCCCCGGCAGCGTGCGCTACGCAACGCCATCGCCTGGAGCTATGACCTGCTCGACGCCGGCGAGCGCGCGCTGTTTCGCAGGCTGTCAGTGTTTGCTGGCGGCTGGACCCTTGCCGACGTCGCCAGCGTTTGCTCAGTTTCCATGGCTGACGTGCTCGGCGTCGTCGAGTCGCTGCTCGACAAGAGCCTGATCCGGCGGCTGCCCGGGGATGAAGAGACCGCTGAGTTCTCCATGCTGGAGAGTCTGCGTGAGTACGCGGCGGAGCAGCTGGCGTCGCACGCCGAAGCAGAGGAGACCAGGGCCGGGCACGCTGGCCATTACGCGGAGCTGGCAGCGCAACTCGAGGCCTCCATCGGCCTGCCGGAAGAGCGCACCTGGGTACTGCGGGTCAGCCGCCATCACGTGGACCTGCGCGCCGCCCTGGATTACTGTCTTGGCGCGGGCCAGGATGCCCGGGCGCTTTCGCTGGCCGCTGCACTTGGCTGGTACCACTACACCCGCGGCGACCTGGGCCATGGCCAGGCTCTGGTGGAGAGCGTCCTTTCCCTGGGACCTGATCAGCATGACCCGGCAGCGATGAGCGATGACGCCACGGCGGACGGCTTGACCGGCGCGCTCATCGCGGCGGGGATTCTGGCCTGGGCGACAGGGGAGGCGAGTCGCGCCCGGGACCTCCTGCTCTGCGCTCTTGAGCGCAGCGAGGGACGCGGTGACAAGCGCCGCGCGGCGATCGCGTGCGCCTTTCTCGGGCATGTGGCGCGCGTCGCCGGCGAGTGGGATGTGTCCGCTGACTGGCATCGGCGGGCTGAGGCCGGCTTCCGCGCGGGGGGCAACACGCAGGGGGTTGCATGGGCGCGGCACGATCTTGGCCTGCTCGCCCGGGATCGCGGCGACCTGGCTACCGCCGCAAGCCTGCTTCGGCAGAGCCTGCGCGACTTCCGTGAACTGAACCATACGTGGGCGGTGCCATGGTCCGCGTGGGGGCTTGGTACCACGCTGAGCGCGCAGGGCAGATTGGAGGAAGCGCGCCCGCTGCTGGCAGAGGCCCTCCAGATCTACGCCGAAGTCAGCGACCCCAGGGGTGTCCCGCAGTGCCTGGAAGCGCTGGCGCAAATCGCCTGCGAACTGGCACATTTTGAGACTGCCGCGCGGCTGATCGGCGCGGCCACCGCGTTGCGCGCGCAGATGGCAGCGTCCGCTCCCGATGCCGAGCAGGCGAGGACCTTGGCCGTGGAGCGGGTGGTCACCACCGCGCTAGGGGCCGAGGCCACGGAGCAGCTCATGCACGCTGGCCGGACAATGCCCACCCAGGAGGCTGTCGATCTTGCGATGGCGGTCGCCTCGGGCGCCGCACCCGGTGACCGGGAACGCCTCCAGCACGTGCCCCTCACCCCGCGGGAGCGGCAGGTGGCCGCGCTGGTTGCCTCGGGCCGGACCAACCGGCAGATCGGCAGTGTGCTGGGGATCTCCGAAAAGACGGCCGAGGTCCACCTGCATCATGTGATGTCCAAACTGGACGTCCGCAGCCGGGCCGAGGTGGCTGCCTGGGCAGTGACGCATCTTGCTGCCCCAGCGCTATAAGCGGCCGCCCGGACGGTGCGCCACGTCAACGTTGCTGAAAGGGTCACCGGGGCGCGTGCGTGCCGGTCATCATGGCGGCGAGGTCCTCGGGTTGCAGGAACGATGGCGGTACCGGCGGTCCCCAGGCGAACAGGCCGCGCAGGCCCTCCAGGTCTTCGGGCTTCCACAGCTGGTCGTCGATGATGCAGTCCATGTCGGAGTAGTACTCGCTGAAGTTGCCTGCCGGGTCCTTGAGGTACCAGAAGAAGTTCGAGCCGGCGTAATGCCGCCCGAGCCCCCAGACGTGCCGCTCCGGGTTGCCCTCGAGCATCGCGAACGCACCGCGGCCGACCTCGTCGACGTCGTCGACCTGCCATGAGGTGTGGTGCAGGAAGTTGACGGGCGCGCCGAGGACCAGCACGTTGTGGTGGTCGGTCGAGCAGCGCATGAAGGCGCCGGCGCCCTTGATCCGGTCACTCACCTTGAAGCCCAGTCCGTCGGTGAAGAACGCCGCGCTGGCCTCGTGGTCGGTGCTGCCGAGCACCGCGTGACCCAGCTTGCGCGGCCGGACCTTGCCGGTCCTTGTGAAGCCGGGAGCGCGGGCATCCTGCCGCTCGAGCCGGCCGGGGCCGTTGTAGATGCTGGCGGGCACCGGCTCCTGCTCCAGGCGCGGCGCGACCTCGACGAGCACGTGCATGCCGGTGGCCGGCTCGGCGGTCTTGAGCGCAGTCTGGCTCAGGTCCGCTGTAATCCCGAGCCGCCCCAGGCTGGCCGCGACCCTGGCCAGGTCGTCGGCGTCATCGGCCGCAACCCGCATCTCCAGCAGCCGCCGGGTGGGCGCGTACTGGATGTGCAGCTGCCGGCCGGCGTCGGACGTGCTGAACCAGTTGTCCGCTTCGGGGGTGAGCCCGAAGTCGGCGTAGTACGCGGCGGTCTCGGTCACGTTCGGCACGCCGATCGTGACCGAACTCAGTCCGTGCAGGCCCATGGTTACCTCCCTAGGCAGCGACGAAGGTGTGCCGCATCTCGCCGATGCCCTCGATGTAGCTGGTGAGAACCGCACCCGGCTGCAGCCAGCGCGGCGGGGTGCGGCCGAGGCCCACTCCGCCGGGCGTGCCGGTGAAGATGATGTCGCCCGGCAGCAGCGGCGTGACCCTGGACAGCTGCTCGATCAGCTCGGGCACCCCGAAGATCAGCTGGGACGTCCGGCCCTTCTGCATCTGCTCGCCGTCCACGAAGCAGCCGAGCTCCAGGTCGTCGGGATTGTCAAACTCGTCCGGCGTGACCAGCCAGGGGCCAACCGGGCCGAAGCGGGGGTAGGACTTGCCCAGGCTGAACTGCGGAGGCCTGGTCGCCATCTGCAGGAGCCGCTCGGACACGTCCTGGCCCACCGACAGGCCCGCCACGTGCTCCCACGCCGACGCGGCCGGCACCTGGTGCGCCGTCGTGCCGATGATGACGGCGAGCTCGACCTCCCAGTCGGTGTGGCCGCCTTCGGGCAGCGTGATGTCGCAATATGGCCCGGTGATGCAGGAGGGGAACTTGGTGAATACCGGCGGCAGCGTGTCCGGCTTGTCGAAGCCGGATTCGGCCACATGATCGCTGTAGTTCAGTCCGATGCCGTACACCTGGCGCGGAGCGGGCGAGGGCGACCCAAGGTCCTCGTTCGCGTACGGCTGCGGGTCCGGCAGCGCCGCGGACGCGGCCCACCGGGTGAACTCCTGCCAGCGCGGGTAGATCGCGGCCGGGTCGGCGTCGAATCGGCCGTTGCTGGCCCCATGGACGTCGACTGCCCCGCTCGCCTGGATCAGGCAGAGCCGCTGGCTGACAGTTGCGATGCGCATAG
>Ga0070766_10000907_pt1 | contig 13736 bp, 15 predicted proteins | sample HubBroMetageWFT6_FD_69782 | JGI IMG/M metagenome (GOLD analysis project Ga0070766, IMG submission 69782) | Warmed and freeze-thawed soil microbial communities from the Hubbard Brook experimental Forest, New Hampshire - Hubbard Brook CCASE Soil... | ecosystem: Environmental > Terrestrial > Soil...
GCTCAAGCCGTGCCCCGCGGCCTTTCCCACGGCACGCCGATCTATGTGGCCAAGGCGGAAGACGCTTGGCTGGAAGACGTAGACGGCAACCGCTACATAGACTTTGCCGGAGGCATCGGCTGCGCCAACGCGGGTCACCGCCAGCAAGCCGTGATCGAGGCCATCCGCGGCCAGCTCGACAAATACCTCCACACTTGCGTCCAGGTCACGCCCTACGAAGGCTACATCCGCCTCGCCGAGCGCATGAACGAAGTCACGCCAGGAGGATTTCCGAAGAAGACTCTGTTCGTGAACAGCGGCGCCGAAGCCGTTGAGAATGCCGTCAAGATCGCCCGCGCTTACACCAAGCGTCCCGCCATCATCGCCTTTGAAGACGCCTTCCATGGCCGCACCATGATGACGCTCGCCCTGACCAGCAAGACGCATCCCTATAAAGCCGGATTCGCGCCTTTCCCGGGCGAAGTTTATCGCATCCCGTTCGCTTACTGCTATCGCTGCTCATACAACCTGAAATATCCGTCGTGCGATCTCTACTGCGCGCGCCATCTAGAAGATACCTTCAAGCGCGTCGTCGCCAATGAGGAAGTGGCAGCGGTGATTGCCGAGCCTGTGCTCGGCGAAGGCGGTTTCGTCGCTCCTCCGCCCGACTATTTCAAGGTTCTCATCGATCTCTGCCACAAGCACGGTGTCCTTTTCATCGCCGATGAAGTGCAATCCGGCTTTGGACGCACCGGGGCGCTTTTCGCCAGCGAACGCTACAGCATCGAGCCCGATATTCTGGTAACAGCGAAATCTCTGGGCGGCGGCTTGCCGCTCGCCGCCATCACCGGCCGCGCCGAAATCATGGACGCGCCCGGTCCGGGCGGCCTCGGCGGCACTTTCGCGGGCAATCCGCTTTCCTGCGCCGCCGCGCTAGCCGTGCTCGATTTATTCGAAAACACAAACTTGTTAACCCGTGCCAACGAACTCGGAGACCGCTTCCAGCGCCGTGCCCGCGAGTGGCAGCGCCGCTGGCCCATTGTCGGCGATGCGCGCGGCCTCGGCGGCATGCAGGCCATCGAGTTGGTGAAGTCGCAGGAAACGAAAACTCCCGCCACGGACGAGACCAAAAAGATCACGCAGTATTGCTACGAGCACGGCCTGATCACGATCACCGCCGGTTCGTACTCCAACGTGATCCGAGTCCTGGTTCCGCTGGTAGCCACCAACGAGCAAATCGACGAAGGACTGGACGTGCTGGAATCCGCGTTGGCGACGGTATGCGGCAAGAAAGATGCGATGGCGCAGTTGGTGTAAAACTCGAGATGAAGAAACCCGCCTTAGGCGCTTGGAATCGGATCGGAGTCTGCGAGTGAGCTCCCCTTGGACCCGCCTGCCAGCGATTGTTGCCGTTGCCTTGGTGCTGGCAACATGCGCAGCGGCAGCGGATGGGGTTAAGCCTACGCTCGTTGAGGTGTGGTGCGTCGGCGATGACGGCCTGACTCTCGGGCTCAGAGACGCGCTGGAGAATGCGTTCAAATCGTCCTCAGACTTCCAGTTGAGCAGCGGGAAGAAACCAGGGACATTAGTAGTAACGATCCCTACAAACGTCGTTTGGAAGCAGGCGAAGCAGGCGGACAAGCGAACTAAGGTACTGTACAGAGTGGAATTTGCATCGGCGGACGATAAAACTATCAGCAAAAGCACGGGATCTTGTTGGGATGATGCGTTGACGAAATGCGCAGCTCAGATCGTGAAGGACGCGAGGATCGTTGTGCGCAAATTCGGGACGGCTAAAATACGCCCACGAACTCAGTTATGATCTGAATGAATCTTCGCGATAGCAGAGGTAATCCCCATGACGACAATAGCAGCCCCGCCCGTTATCAAACTCACCAACTACATCAACGGCCGCTGGACCGACTCTCACGCCTCGGAATGGCGTGATGTGATTAATCCTGCTACTGGAGAGAGCCTGGCGCAAGTCCCGCTCGCCGAAGCTGCCGAAGTGAATCAGGCGGTCGAAGCCGCCGCCGCAGCCTTTCCCGAGTGGCGCCGCACGCCGCCCGAAGACCGCATCCAGCCGCTCTTCAGGCTGAAGATGCTGCTCGAAGACCATATCGACGACATCGCGCGCATCATCACGCAGGAAAACGGCAAGACCTTCACGGAAGCCAAAGCTGAGATGCGCCGCGCCATCGAGAACGTCGAAGTAGCCTGCGGCATTCCCATGATGATGCAAGGGTACAACCTCGAAGACGTCGCCCGCGGCATCGACGAAATGATGATCCGTCAGCCGCTCGGCGTCGTGGCCGCTATTACACCCTTCAACTTTCCGGGCATGATTCCGTTCTGGTATCTGCCCTACGCCATCGCTACCGGCAACACGTTCATCCTCAAACCTTCCGAGCGCGTTCCGCTCGCCATGCGCTACGTGTACGAGCTCCTGGAAAAGATTGGGCTGCCCAAAGGTGTAGTGAATCTGATCAACGGTGGGAAGCCCGCTGTCGATGCGTTGCTCGACCATCCTAAGGTTCGCGCCATCAGCTTTGTGGGTTCGACTCCAGTCGCGAAGTATGTTTACTCGCGCGCCGCTGCCGGCGGGAAACGCGCCCAGTGCCAGGGTGGAGCCAAAAATCACGTGATAATCCTCCCCGACGCTGACATGCCCATGGCCACGCAAATCATCAGCGACAGCGCTTTCGGATGCGCCGGACAGCGTTGCCTCGCCGTGTCGGTTGCCGTCACCATCGGTGAAGCGCAGAAGACATTTCGAGATTCCATCACTGACGCTGCCTCGAAACTCAAGGTCGGCAGCGGCCTCGATGAAGGCGTGCAGATGGGACCAGTGATCACGCCGCAGAGCAAAGAGCGCGTCGAATCGCTCATTGCACTCGGCGAAAAGCAGGGAGCGAAAGTCCTGCTCGATGGCCGCCACTCGAAGATCCCGAAATACGAAGCGGGCAACTTCGTGAAGCCCACGATTCTCGACGACGTTCCGGCGACCAGCGACCTCGCCGACACGGAGATTTTCGGTCCCGTGCTCAGTCTCGTCCACGCTAACGACATGGACGATGCTCTCGCGTTTCTCGAACGTAGCGCTTACGGCAATCAGGCGTCGCTGTTTACCTCGAGCGGATCGGCCGCTCGTCGCTTCCGCTACGAAGCGCCGGCGGGGAACATCGGCATCAACATCGGAGTCGCCGCGCCCATGGCCTACTTCCCCTTCAGCGGATGGAAGAACAGCTTCTTTGGAGATCTTCACGGCCAGGGCCGTGACGCCATTGAGTTCTACACCGACAAGAAAGTTGTCGTAGAGCGCTGGGCTAAAGAGCACAGCCGCAAGTTTTAGGGAGTTCTGACAATGACCACTACCATCGCGAATCCCGCAACGCAGAAAATGAGCGGCAAGGAAATCGTCGACCTCGCGCGCAAACACACGCTGTACGAATGGTCGGCGCAGTCGAAGGTCGATCCCATTCCGGTCGCTCATGCCAAGGGAATTTATTTCTACACGCCGGAAGGCAAGCGCTTCATCGATTTCAACAGCCAGCTGATGTCGGTCAACATCGGACATGGCGACGAGCGTGTCATCCAGGCCATCAGCGAGCAGGCCGCAACGCTCGCCTATGCGAATCCTTTCATGGCCACCGAAGTCCGCGCGCGGCTTGGCGCGAAGCTTGCCGAGATCACACCGGGCGACATCGACACCTTCTTCTTCACGAACGGCGGCGCTGACGCCAACGAGAACGCCATCAAGATTGCGCGATTCTTTACAGGTCGCCACAAAATTATCGCGCGCTATCGTTCTTATCACGGCGCGACAGCCGGCGCGATGAGCCTTACCGGCGATCCGCGCAGATGGGCTGCGGAGCCAGGCATTCCGGGCGTGGTGCATGTGCTCGATCCTTATCACGGGATCGAGCGCGGATGGGAATCGGCGGAGTCTTCTCTCGCCATGATTGAAGAGACCATTCAGATGGAAGGTCCGCAGACGATTGCTGCGTTCATTCTCGAGCCGGTCACCGGAACGAATGGGATTCTCGTTCCGCCCGATGGATATCTTGAAGGGCTGCGCAAGATCTGCGACAAGCACGGCATATTGATGATCGCCGATGAGGTGATGGCTGGATTTGGACGCACCGGCGAGTGGTTCGCGGTCGATCACTGGAAGGTTGTTCCCGATCTGCTGTGCATGGCGAAGGGATTGACCTCCAGCTATCTGCCTCTGGGAGCGGTGGGCATGCGGCATCACATTGCGCAGCACTTTCAGGACAAAGTGTTCTATGGCGGATTGACTTACAACAGTCATCCGATGGGATGCGCGGCGGCGCTGGCTACGATTCGCGTGTATGAAGAAGACGGGCTGATCGATAACGCGAAAAAAATGGGCGTGGTGCTGAAAGAATTGGGGGTGGAGTTGCAGGCGAAGCATCCGTCAGTAGGCGCGGTGCGGTCGATTGGATTGTTTGGGATTGTGGAACTTATTCGCAACCGCAAGACGCGGCAACCTATGGCTCCCTTCAACGGCACGTCGGAGGAGATGGCCGCACTCGGGCGCTTCTTCCGCGAGAATGGCCTGTACACTTTTGTGCGCTGGAACACTTTCTTCACCAATCCTCCGCTGTGCATCAACGAGCAGCAGATGCGCGATGCGTTTGCCATCATCGATCGCGGGCTTGCGATCACTGACAAGGCCGTGGTCGACTAGCGGCGAGTTGCTCGTGTGGGGCGGACACTCCCTTCGACTTTGCTAAGGGCAGGCTCTGTCCGCCTCTTTCCATCTCCACAAACCTTTTTGTCATCCTGTGCGACTGCGGTGTGAGGCTCGTCCCCGGGCCGTCGTCTTGGTGCCGGTCGGTGGCTTGCGGTAAACGGTCGTGGACTTCGTCTGAAAAGCGCTGCTCGGACCGTCATGCTCCAACTTGTCTTCCTGCGGCTTGCCGACGTTAGTGACAGCTGCGGCCTGGGCGGTGGCGATCGCGACTGGCCCGGCGACCGACGGGGCCGCGGGATACTCGGGGACTTCCTTCACCATGTCGGCTTGCGAACAATCAAAGTGAGTCTTGCTCGCGTTCCTGGCAGCGATGCTGAGCGCGCGCAGGATGAGGCGGGCGCGAGGGACATCGATGTGGTTGCGGACGAGGGCGTTGACGGTCTCCATGAGCGAGAGCTGTATGGCGTGCGTGTCCTCGAAATTAGCGATGGGATGGAGACGGGATTTGGGCGGGGTACGAACGCCGCGGATCATGCGCTGATGGAAGTAACAGAAGACTTCCTGGCGCAGAGCGGGTGAGCCGCAGCGGATTCCGTTGACCTTGATGTGAGTGCAGACACGAGTGTTGGGATTGACTGCCATGGAATTTGAGCCTTTCGCTTGAAGTGTTGCTTTCTTGGTGGGTTGATCTGGAGTGAAAAAAATTCCGGAGCGAGTTTCTAAATCTCTGATAATGCTCGGGTTAGCGCCGTGGCGGCGGAAGAGATCCGCGTAAAATATTGCAAGCACGGGGTTTGCGAGCAAAATATTGAAGAATAAGGTGTTACGGATGTCGAATTCCGTGCCGGCGGGGGTGGCTAGGAGTTTCTCGATGATGATTTCGCGGAGGAGCATACTACTACTAGTTTATGGAGGGGGTGCAAGGTCGGATGTCACAATGGGGGTGTGGACGATTGTGGAAAAAGGCGGGACCTCTAACGGAAATGGTCGCGAGTGCAGGGTCAACGTCGAGAACCCCGCTGCGGGCGCCCGTGGTTCCCACCTGTCGCAAAAAACGCGAAAGATGGGCACCCTCACCTGATTAGGATGTGGGCGAAGTCGAAGATCAACGTCAAAGGCAACGGACAGGAGTGTCTGATCCACACTAGTTCGGCGTCGGCTCGCTCCGCTGACAGCCGAAGGCGGCTGTCTCTACATGAGTTGTGGCGCTGCCCGCGACAGCGGATTCCTCTCGCGCCTTTGGCGCGTTCGGAATGACAAGCTTTCAAATTATGTGCGCCAGATGCGTTGCTGGGTGTCGAGGGAGGAGAACATTACGGGTTCGTGGTGAACTGTGGTGGCGTGTTGATTGATGGCGGTGGCGGCCTGGGTGCGGAGGTTGCCGTCGCGGGCATCGAAGTCAAGGGTGCTGACGTGGTGGGCGCAGCGGGTGCAGGTGAACTTCATGCCGCCCTTGATGCGTCCGATGGTGTAGTGTCGCTTCACAAGTCGAGTGTAGTCGTTTGGCAAGAAAACGGCGCGCACGTCGGTGGGGCGGCGAAGGTAATGAGGGTGCGATGGTTAGGGATTTTTAATTTGAGGGACGAGTTGGAGGACGCCGCACGAGCGTCGCAGCTGTACACAGTACGCCTCGGTGCGCTTGGCTGAACCCTTGGGCTTCCCCCTCGGTTTCGCTCGGAGCTTCGGCAAAACAGGGCAGGCTCGCAAGGCGCCCCTTCCCACGCATTCCCACGCAATCCCCACACAGTCCCACACATCCTCATACGAACTCTGACGACGTATAATCGTTGGCGCGGAAAGCTTGTCGAGGGGGGAAATATGGAAGGCTGGAAGAAGGCGCTGGTGGCGGGTTCGATTGGGGCAGCCGCGGTTTTGTTCCTGAAGAAGAAATATCCGGCGGGCGTGCTGGCTACGGGTGTGGGGCTGGCGGTGGTGGCGTCGGAGTTCCCGGAGAAGTTTGAGAAGGTGCGCCGGGCGCTGCCGGATTATTTTGACCGGGGCATGCAGGTGATGGAGATGGCGGCGCGCGCCGGCAAGCGCATTACCGATGCGGCGGGGCGCTCGGCTTATGATGCCTGGGAAGAGATTGGCGGGTAGAGCCGCCGTCCCGGCGGCTAGCCGGCGAGACGCTCACGCTACTCGATGCCGAGTTGCTTTCTGGCATCGGGGCTTAGGCGCTCGGGAGTCCACGGCGGGGTCCAGACAATGTTGACGGCGGCGTTGCGGATGCCGGGCAACTGCTCGAGGCGCGATTTGACCTGGGCGCTGATGTTGACGTGTTCCGGGCAGCCTTGCGCGGTGAGGGTCATGTCGATGACGACGTCCTGTTTGGCTTGCTCGGGGGTTTCGGCGGGCACGGGCGCGAAGTTCACTTTGTAGATAAGGCCGAGGTCGACGATGTTGACGGGGATCTCGGGGTCATAGCAGCTTCTCAGAGCGCTCAGGACATCTTCTTCGGTGACAGTGGGCATGGGGATTTCCTCCTCGAGATCGGGCCTTCCGCCACGGTTGCTTTCAGTCCGGCGGCTACGCTTGTCATTTCCCCGACTTCTCTAGTTTACCTGCTTTGAAATCATTCGTGTTTGACGGACGATCTGGTAGAGTTTTGCGCATGATGAACGAAGAGGCGAAGAAGTGGATCCAGATTGCCTTGGCGCTGGCTGTGGTGGTGGCGGGAGTGCGCGCCGGTTACATCCTTTATGAGCGGCATGAAGAGTATGTTGCCGCGGAGAAGCAGGAGCAGGCGAAGAAGGCCGGCTACTCGAATGCCGACTTCTATGTGAGGCCGAAGAAGCTGTATCCGTTCGATGTGAAGTCGGCGAAGCAGTTGACGCTGCAGCCGGTGTGGGTGGTGGACGGATACCGTTACACCTATTACTCGTACGTGCCGGCGGCGAAGAGCGTTGATTTCGCTCATGATGCTGGATTGCTGGGGCCGCTTGAGCGACTGGAGATAAAAGATGTGATGGCAGTCGCGGCGCCGGGTGGGCGGAAGCAGGTGGTGGCTACGTTTGAGAAAGATGGGCACAGCTTCGCCGTTCCTATTGGATTCGAGTCGGACGGGCAGTACAAGATTTATTCCGACGAGATGTTTTACGTCGAAGATCCGCACGAGTTATACAAGCACTGGCCGCCGGATGTCTGGCAGGCGGTGGAGCAGCATCAAGTGAAACCGGGGATGAATGAGCTGCAGGCCGATTTCGCCGTGGGGATGGGAGTTCCGGATGCCGGGGCGTCGTCGGAAGAGAAGACTGTGCGGTATCCCAATGGGGGGAAGCCGCTGGTGGTCATTTATCGGGATGAGAAGGCAGCGGAGATTAAGCCGGGGACGTAGGCCAGCTTAATCCACGAACTGTACGGCATCAGATGTTGGACTAGGGATCCTTCGACTGCGGTTGGTTCCCGCGCTGGGCGCAGGAACCAATCCTCGCTCAGGATGACAAGTCCGTTCATTTTACTCCGACTAACGCCTTCGATACTTCTGCGATGTCCGGAACGACCGGTATGTCGTAGTTCTTCTGCCAGGCCAGTTTGCCGTCGCGGTCGATGATGAAGATGGCGCGGCCGGTAATGCCTTTATCTTCGAGATAGACGCCATACTTGGCGGCGACTGCGCCGCGCGGCTGGAAATCGGCGAGCAGCGGGTATTGGATTCCCATTTTTTCGGCGTAGGCTTTGTGGGACCACACGCTGTCGACGCTTAAACCGAGAACCTGGGCGTCGAGTTGCTCAAACTGTTTCTTGTCGTTGACGATGCAGACGTGCTCCTTGGTGCAGACGGGGCTCCAGTCGAGCGGATAGAAGATGAGGACGACGCGCTTTTTGCCGCGGTAGTCGCTGAGCTTTACTTCTTTCTGATCTTGATCCTTCAATGTGAATTCTGGCGCTGGCGCGCCGATGGTTGCTGGCATGATTCCTCCGAGAGATTGATTTTCTCACCCCATCATAAACTGAGTTCATTTAAAGGTCAGCCTTGAGCCTGGGTAGAAACGCCCTGCGAGGCCAATGCAGCGGCGCAGCGCAAGGGATCCGTCGACTGCGGGCGTGCTTCGCGTTTTGCGAAGCACGCCCTCCGCTCAGGATGACAGCCTTTAGCTCACAGGAGTCATTTGATGACTGGAGATTTGGCGTCGGCGGGTTTTTCTTCGTCGGCGTGGATTTTGCCGTCATCCTCAGCGTAGAACGATCGGTGCTGGGCGTCGAGCTGCTTGGGCGTCATGGTGAGGATGAAGCTGTCTTTCTGGCCCTCGAAGCTGGCGGTGTAGTCGCCGCGGTCGGGGTTGACCATGCGCTTGGTGAAGGAGCCGGAGTGGACGAGTTCGGCCAGAGAGGTCGCGAAGTGGTTGTACTGCTTGTCGAACTGATGCTGGGCGCGGATTACGACCCGCATGTAGGCGAGGGCCGCGGCTTCGGAATCAGAGCGCGCGGGGTCGCCATGAAACTTCGGCTGATAGGTTGGGGCAGGGGCCTGGGGCGCGGCGGCCGGCGCAGCGGGCGATGATGTGGCGGGTGGAGGCGGCTCCTGCGCCGACAGCGTGGAGGCGGCGATGGTTAGGGCGGCGATTATGAGAAGAAAACGAGTGACATTTTTTTTCATGCTGAATCTTCCCCGCGAGTGGCGACGAGAATTATCCCACCAATCTCCGCTGTGGAGCGGGTTCTCAAGGTTCTTTTTCATGTTACTCCCGTAATTTAACTTCGGTCACTTCTCTTTGCAGTGGAGCGAAATGCCGCTATGCTCTAGCTAAGCAATTACGCCCTTAGGGAAAACTATGAAAGCAGCAGTAGCGAGAAAACCGATAATCAAAATTGCCGTCGTGGAGAGCGACCCACTGAGGTTTGTGGGATTCCGCGCCCTGTTCGACTCCGAGCCTGAGTTCGAACTGATCTCCGCCGGCCTGCCCGAGATTTCCACGTTGCAGAATGTCGATTTGATTCTGCTGGGAAACCGATCGGGACAAAACCTTTTTGATGTGATGGCCAGCCTGAAGGCGACGCGGCCTGATCTGCGCATCATCGTGACCGGGTCGGGAGTGGATGAAGAAACCATTCTTAAAGCGATCGCGTCGGGAGCCAAGGGCTATGTGGATGAAGCGGCTTCGCCCGCGGAGTTTGCGCAGGCCATTCGCATTGTGAGTCAGGGATCGGTATGGGCCCCGCGGAGAGTTCTTTCGATGTTCATCGAGCGGGTGTCTTCGGCTCCGGGACGGATTTTTCCGGCGGGCCGCGTAACCTTTACAGATCGCGAAAAAGAAGTACTGGAAATGCTGGTGGCGGGACGATCGAACAAAGAGATTGGCGCTCAGCTCGGGATCGAAGAGCGTACGGTAAAAGCGCACGTGGCGAAATTGATGCGCAAGGTGGGTGTGCAGAATCGGATTGCGCTGTCGGTACATGCCATCACGCATTCGCTGGTGGCGGCGAAATAGGTCAGTACCTATTACCTAGTCTAGCGCGCGGGGTCCGAGGAGCATGAGATCCTTCGCTTCGCCTGAAGAGCGGCTGCGCTCAGGATGACACCGTTTGGAAATTGAAAAGCGGCTGCGCTCAGGATGACGCCGGTGGCATGCATTCGTTACTTTTGGACACTGACCTCGGTAATCTTGTCGGGAAAGCCAGTGCGGACGCATACTCGCGTCACCTACCACAGAACCTGGGAGACGGGGCTGAGAGTGGCGATTAGGGTCACTACTTTCAGCCCCGATTTTTTTGCCTCGGGATGCCCGATCTGCTTCACACGATATCTTGAAGTTCCTTCCTGTTAAGCGTTGCTGACACAACCTCAAGCGCATCATTTACAATCCAGATTATTACTCCCAGGGAATCTTGACGTGAAAGAGGAACCATGAAGAAGCTTTTGCTGCTTACTGTGGTGGTGTGTCTGTGCAGATTTTCGATTGCGGCTGACGACCAGCCTAATGACACAAAGGCGCAAGACCGGGTGCAGGCGGCGGCCGATGTGCTGAGCGAAATTCAGGCGGCGCCGGATAAGGGAATTCCGCAGGAAGTGTTGGGGTCGGCGGAGTGCGTAGCGGTGGTGCCCTCGATGCTCAAGGGCGGCTTTATGGTGGGCGCCAAGTATGGACGAGGTCTGGCCAGTTGCCGCACGCCGACGGGATGGAGCACTCCCGCATTTTTTGTGGTTACGGGGGGTAGCTTTGGTTTCCAGATCGGCGGCCAGGCAGTGGATCTGGTCATGCTGATTATGAACAAAGATGGGATGAAGCATTTGCTCTCGAGCGAGTTCGCGCTGGGAGCGGACGCTTCGGTGGCTGCGGGTCCGGTAGGACGCCATGCCGAGGGAAATACCGACTGGAAGTTGCGGGCGGAGGTGCTGACCTACTCGCGCGCCCGAGGATTATTTGCCGGCGTGAGTCTGAACGGTGCTGTCATTAAGCAGGATAAAGACAGCACGCGGGAGTTTTATGGGCGCATGGTGCCGTTCCGGACTTCGCTGATTGGAGAGATTCCGCCACCGGCTGGAGCTAGTCCGTTTTTGACTACGCTGGCCAAGTGGGCGCAGGAAGCGGCGAAATAAGGTTCTGGAACCGGCTCTAAATTCTTTAACACAGAGGACACGGGGTCACACAGGGTAGACCTTTGCGACTCGCTCCTCTTGTATTTCCAAAGACGTTTTTGTGTGATACCGTTCCGCTTCCCCTAATGCGGCAGCGACTTGAGTACGCGGCAGCGTGGCCGTTCATCAAAATCATGGGTATTCTGCCGCGCCCACTGGCTCGAGCGATCGGCATTGGTTTGGCCTGGGTTATCTATCTTCTGCACGTGCGATTGCGGCAGGTGGGCATGCGCAATCTTGCCTTGGCATTCCCCGAAAAAAGTGAGGCAGAGCGGGCGCGGATTCTGCGCGGGGAATTTGCTTCGTTGGGACGGCAACTGGCTGAGGTCTGCCACTTTCCTGAATACACGCTGGCGAATGTCGATCAGGTGGTGGTGTATGACGGGTTCGAGAACTACGAACGCGCTCATGCTCGCGGCAAGGGCGTGCTTTTGTTTGCGGGACATTTTGGGGGATGGGAGCTTTCCTCGTTCGTTTTGTCGATGCATGGGCATTGGATGCATGTGCTGATGCGCGGCATGGACAATGAATATCTCGGCGAACTCATCCTTCGTTACCGGACAATGCATGGGAACAAGGCTGTCGACAAGGATGACTTTGTGCGCGGGCTGCTTTCGGCGATGAAGGCGGGGGAAGTGGTTGGGATGTTGATGGACACGAACATGACTCCGCCGCAGGGGATCTTTGTGGATTTTTTCGGGATCCCGGCGTGCACGGCTGCCGGGCCCGCCCGGATTGCTTTGCGCACGGATGCTGCCGTGGTGCCGACCTTCACCATCTGGGATGCGGAGCTGGGGAAATACCGGCTGCGATTTGATCCGGCGGTGGAGTTGGTGCGCACCGGTGACCTGGAAGGTGATATCAAGGCCAACACGCAGAAATTTACTTCGATCATTGAAGATTATGTGCGGAAGTATCCGGAGCAGTGGTTGTGGGTGCACCGGAGGTGGAAGACGCGGCCGCCGGGGGATGCTCCGCTTTATTAGGCTTTCTCACCCGGTGCAGCCTCGCTGTGGATTTCGGTCGTAGAATAAAGTTTGGAGCGTGGTTGCTGCGGACGTTGGGATCGTTCACTTCTCGGCTGAAAATCGGGTACCCCCTCCCCCCTCCCCATCTCTGGAATCTTCGTGTTAGCAGGAAATTCCCCGCAAAATACGGATGTCAAAGAGCTTAGATACTAAAATCCGTGAAGCAAAGGACTTAGGCGCGTGGCGGGTTGGCGTGTGCCAACCGTCACGGCCTCGACCATGATCGCGCAAGTGAGGGGCTGTGGACAAGGTTGGATGTCACAATGGGCTTGTGGAAATTCCTGAAGCGGCGCTTGGCTGATGGCTGCAGTCCCACCATTCGCAAAGAACGCGAAAGGATGGGCCACCCCGGTTAATATTGGTGAATAGAGAGCCGATATGAAAACCGATCCGGAAGCACAGATCAGCCCTGATGGAATCTTCGTATCGTGCTCCCTTGGACCGGTACGGCTCTGGGAGTTTCATCCGGATGACGTCACTTCCGTTGGTGTCTATCGCGACGATGATCGGATGCACGAGGTCATCGTAACGCTGAATCGTGACTTTGATTTGTCGGAAGGAATGAGTGGGCTGAAAGGCCTCAACGACAGATTGTCGAAGGAGCTAAAGGCCACCATCGGAATTGACGCTGCCGGCGAGGCGTCGCGATCGGGCGTGATTCTCTGGCCTCCTCACTTAGCCGGAAGCCCTTTGTGGGAGTTCTATCTCGTGGGAAACGATGGACTTTGGACGTACGTCTCACCGGATAATGCAGATGCTCAAAGGACCATTCACAGTCCTGTTCACCGCGAGATGGCACGATATGCCAGGCCTCACCTGCCAACGGAGTTCCCTCAGACGTTGGTTGATCGAGGATTTGCTTACCACGGCGAGATCGGCTGGCACAAGGATGACGCGCTGCTCGCGGCGGAGTGGTTGCGCGGAAGAGGGGCCTCCATTGTTAGTGCTGAACTTTGGCTCGTCAAGAATACAGTCGTTCAGCCGCATATACAAACGGCGTCTGGGGTCGTTGCTTACCGCTATTCGACAACGACTCGCCCGTCCGAAACGTGGGAGAAGTTTGCGAATCGTTCATTAAATGAGGTAGCTGCCTTTCTACGCGAATTCAAATGGCCGGAGAACTCCAAAGAGCCGGTCGAAGCAGAGCCGCAGTTTTCCTTGGGCTGGGTCTGGAGGGGTTGGGTCGAGGAAGCGGGATTTAGATTTCCAGAGTAGTGCTGGCGTCGTTATCGCCGAAGCCGAGCTTGTGATGGGGTACTTTGGATGCTCGAAGGCGCCGTGATCCATCCTTGCGCGACAATAAAATCCACAAGTGCATTTATCTTGACCCGCGACGTCTTCCGTTACAATCAAGTCTTCCTATGAAAACCTTTGAGCAGATTGCGGAGTTGGAGCGGCGGTATTTGCTGGGGACTTATAACCGGTATCCCGTGGT
>Ga0070766_10000908_pt1 | contig 13728 bp, 7 predicted proteins | sample HubBroMetageWFT6_FD_69782 | JGI IMG/M metagenome (GOLD analysis project Ga0070766, IMG submission 69782) | Warmed and freeze-thawed soil microbial communities from the Hubbard Brook experimental Forest, New Hampshire - Hubbard Brook CCASE Soil... | ecosystem: Environmental > Terrestrial > Soil >...
GTCCGCGCGATGGCCGTCTGCGTCACAACTTTATTTGTCAGCGCGCCCGTGGGGCACGAAACCATGCATTCGCCGCAGGAAACGCAGGAAGATTCGCCCATCGGCTCATTGTTATCGAAGGCGATGCCCGTGGAGGCGCCTTTGCCCATGCGTCCCAGGACAAAATTCTCGCGAATGTCGCTGCAGCCACGGATGCAGCGATCGCACAAAATGCACGCATCGAAATCCACGGCGATGCTGAGCGAGGAATTATCCGGGCCGCGCCGCGTCGCGCGTGGCGCATAACGTGCCGTGGTGATCTGCTCCTGCTTGGCGAGAGCCTCCAGCTCGCAATCGCCGGACTGCCGCTCGCGCGCGCACGGGCTGGGATGGTCGGACATCAGCAGCTCAATCAGCGTGTGCCGCGCTCGCTTCACTCCATCATCTGCGGTCTTCACTACCATCCCTGGTTCCACCGGACGTATGCACGACGCGCTGTACACCCGCGCGCCCACGTCCACCACGCACACCCGGCAAACACCCACGGGCTTTTCGTTTTGTTGATGGCACAGCGTTGGGATCTCGATGGCATGCATCCGCGCGGCGTCGAAAATCGTGGTTCCGGCGGGAACGGAAACTTTCCTTCCGTCAATGGTGAGTTCTACCAACTGGATCGCGCTCATGCGCGCCCCTGTTTCGCCGCAGTGAGGTTTTGGCCGGCTCTTTCGCCGCCTCGTGCACCGCAAGGGCAAACGCCCGCAGGACAGCGGCGCTGCAAAATATGCGACTCCACTTCCGCGCGAAAATGTTTCAGTACCGAAGCGATGGGCGCGGGAACCACTTGTCCCAGGCCGCAGATGGAAGTCAGCCGCAGCGCCCCGGAAAGTTCGTCAAGCAACGCGACATCCGCCCCCGAGCCTCTTCCTTCGGTCCAGCCGGTCAACATCTCCACCAATTTCTGCGAACCCACGCGGCAGGGCACGCACTTGCCGCACGATTCGTTGCGGAAGAATTGCGTGGCATTCAGCGCCATATCCAGCATGCAGCGATCTTCCGCGCACACCACCAGCGCGCCGGAGCCCAGCATCGAGCCGGCATCCGCCAGCGATTTGAAATCCAGCCGCACGTCCGCCATGGACGCAGGCAAGTATCCGGAAGATGGTCCCGAGGGCGCGAAGCCTTTCAATTGCTTGCCATTCGCGATCCCGCCGCCGTATTTGAAGATCAGCTCCGAAACCGGCGTCCCCATCGGCACCTCATAGACGCCGGGATGCACCACGTCGCCACTCACGCCGATAAATTTCAGCCCGGCCGTGCCATTCAGTCCCTGCGATTTGTACCAATCCACGCCACGGAAAAGAATTGGGGGCACGTTTGCAAACGTCTCGACGTTATTAATGACCGTCGGTTTGTTCCACAGACCCTGCTGTACGGGGAAGGGCGGCTTATTGCGCGGCTCCGCGCGCTTGCCCTCGATCGCCTCCAGCAGCGCCGTCTCTTCGCCGCAAATATATCCGCCGGGGCTGACAAATATCTCCAGATCAAAGGTCAATCCGCTTCCCAGCAGATTCGGGCCCAGCAGCCCGGACCGCATACAGCGGTGGATTTCGTCGCGCAGTATGTTTTCCTGGTCCTCATACTCGTGGCGAATATACAGAACGCCTTTTTGCGCGCCGGTCAGCACTCCTGCGAGGATCATTCCTTCGATCACCAGGTGCGGCAAATGTGTCAGGATAAACCTGTCCTTGAACGTGCCTGGCTCGCTTTCGTCCGCGTTGCACACGATGAACTTTTCCGGACCCGCCGCCTGGCGCACCAGTTGCCATTTCGATTCGGTGGGGAAGCCGGCTCCGCCCAGGCCGCGCAGTCCGGATGCCTTCAGCGTTTCAAACGCCGCGGCCCAATCGCGCGATTCAATCAGGCGCTGAATCGTTTGATAATGCTCCCCTTCGCTATAGGGGTCGGACGCGCAAGCCACTCGCCGATGTACCTGCGAAATTTCCGGCAGCGCGCCGCCGGCAAGAACGTCGCCCACCATCGCCGTGATCTGATGTTCCGAAAGTCCGGTATAAATTTGTTCGTTGATCGCCACCGCGGGCGCTTCATTGCAGCGCCCCAGGCAGGAAACTCCGCCGATCTTCGCCTCCGTAATCGCGGAATGCCGGAATGATTCTTCGAGTTCCGTGCGCAACGCGCGAGCGCCCCGCAGATGGCAGGACATATCCTGACAGACGCGCACGTTGGCTTTCGGCGGCGGCGTCAAATGGAAATGCGGGTAAAAGCTGGCCACCCCGTGCAGGCGATACAACGGCACATCAATTTTTTTGGCGAGAGCTTTCAGTTGGTCGGCGGGCAGGTAGCCGAACTGGCGTTGAATTTCCCTAAGCTCGCTAAAAATCACGGGGAGAAAACCTCACCGGGGAGAGTATGCATTCACGCCCCCGAAAACAACCACCAGTCTCGGGCAGTGTAGCGTATAGGGATATAAGCAAGAGATTCGCGTGCAGGCGAGCGTGCGGTTATTCTTGCGCGAATCGTGGCGAATAAATCAGGCTGAGTTCATTCGATTTCGATAGTATCCGGTAGTACAAGCTGGCTGATTCGCAGGATTTTCACACTCGACCGGCATTGCGGCCCGGTATCCTGCTCTGCCACATTGCAAATGGATACCAAGCCCGTCACAAATCGTCGGCGCCTTGCAATTTCTCCTACTTTTTTCTCAGCTATTCTCGCGGCTACTTTCGCGCTTTGCCCAATCGCGCGCGCACAAAGCAAGGAAGTGCCGCTTTTCGCGATCGATGGCCAGCCAAGCCAAGCGAGCCAAGCCGGTCACGCAGCTCCGGCGCCCGGCTACACCGGTCCTGGTTCATGCGCGTCCACCACCTGCCACGGCAGCGTCTCCCCGCGCACGGATAATCGCGTGCTGCAGAACGAATACAGCACCTGGATCGTCAAGGACAAGCACTCTAAAGCCTACGCGTCTCTGCAGGGCAATGTCGGAGAGCGCATGGCCGCAATTCTCGGCATCGGCAGAGCCGAGTCCGCACCGAAGTGCCTCGCGTGTCACGCGCTCGACGTCCCCGCTACGCAACGCGCCCGCACTTTCGACCTAAGCGAAGGCGTGAGCTGCGAAAGTTGCCATGGCCCGGCCGCCGCTTGGCTCGGCCCACACACCGAGCGCGACTGGACGCACGAAAAATCCGTCGCGGTGGGCATGTACGACACGCGCAACCTCACTAAGCGCAGCGAAAAATGCCTCAGCTGCCATTTGGGCAGCGAGGAAAAATCTGTTGACCACGAAATGATCGCTGCCGGCCACCCGGACCTTTATTTCGAGCTCGATTCCTTTTCCGCCGTCATGCCGCGCCACTGGAAAGAACCGGGCGAGCCGGGCGAGCCGGAAAATAGCGATCCCTGGTACGACGTGCGCGAGTTGACCACCGGCCAAGCCGTGCAGCTGCGGCAATCCCTGTTGCGCCTTGAAGCTCGCGCGCACGGCAAGTTTTGGCCCGAATATTCTGAACTGCAGTGCTACGCATGCCATCACAGCCTCACCTTGCCGGAAAATAGTTGGCGGCAAGCGCGCGGATATTCCGGGCGCCGCCCGGGCGATCCGCCGTGGAATCCTTCGCGCTACACGATCTTTCACGAAGTAGTTTTTCAGGCCGACGGCGACGGCGCCGGGAAACTGGATTCCGAGCTTTCGCGTCTCGCTCAATTGATGAGCCAGCTGAACCCCGACCGCGAAGCCGTAGCTGCTTCCGCCGCGAGTTGCGCCAGGCTCGTTGGCGATCTTTCTTCGAAGGCAGACTCGATGCCCAACGATCCGGCATCCACTCTGCGCTTGCTGCGGAAAATTTCAGGTGACGCGGACAACATTTCTGCCCAGGGCGAACATGCTGCGGCACAATCCGCCATGGCAGTGCAATCGCTGTTCGTCGCGTATGAGCGAAACGGAAAATTCGAGCATTCCGCCGAACTTCGCGCGGCCATCAGCGCGCTCTTCCAGGATTTGCAGGACCCGTCCGCGTACGATCCCGCGCGCTTCTCGGGAAAATTGCGCCAGGTGAACGCGCTGCTGCCCTGAGTCGTGAGCCGAGACACCGCGATGTGGCGCAAGATATTTCTTCGAATCCTGAAAGCCGAGCTCGGACTGCGCGAAGAACGCCCGGAGGACTTGCGTGCAAAATTATGACCTTGTGGTGATCGGTTCAGGTCCCGCTGGAGAAAAAGGCGCGGCTCAAGCCGCTTACTTCGGCAAGCGCGTCGCTCTGGTTGAATGTGGAAACACGCTCGGCGGCGCCTGCGTCAACACCGGCACCATACCCAGCAAAATTCTTCGCGAATCCGCGTTGTATTATTCCGGCATACGCCAGCGCGGCCTGTATGGAGTGGACTATTCGCTGCGCGACGGCTTGACCGTCAAGAATTTCATGCACCGCAAGGACGTGGTGGTCGAAACCGAACGCAAACAATTGTCGCAGAACCTCGTGGTGCACAACATTGACCTCATCAATGGCCGGGCCTCTTTCGAAGATGCCAGCACGGTCTCCGTAAGAACGTCGCGCGGCGAAAATCTTACGCTGCACGCAGACGCCATTCTGATCGCCACAGGCTCAGTCCCGCATCGCGCGCCGGAGATTCCGTTCGATGACGAAATTATTTTTGATTCGGATTCCATTCTCAAAATAGGTTCGATTCCGCGCAACCTCGCGGTGGTGGGCGGCGGCGTGATCGGCTGCGAATACGCATCGATCTTCACCGCGCTGGGCGCTGAAGTTTCGCTGGTGGACGGCCGCGATCGTGTTCTGCCGTTTCTCGACGCGGAAATTTCCGCGTGCCTGCGCGAGCGCCTCACGGAGCTGGGCGTGCGCTTCTTCTTCGGCGAACGCACCACGCAGATCGAACGCGCGCAAAATAAAGTGCGCATTACGCTGCAATCCGGCAAAACCATCGAAACCGAAGCGGCCCTGTTCGCTGCCGGACGTCGCGGAGCCGTGGACAAGCTGGGACTGGCAAAAGCGGGCGTGGCTCTCAATAAGCGCGGCTACATCGAAGTGAATGAACACTACCGCACTGCCGCGCCGCGCGTGTATGCGGCTGGAGACGTCATCGGATTTCCCGCGCTGGCCTCCACTTCCATGGAACAAGGCCGCGTAGCTGTGTGTCACGCTTTCGATTTTCAGTACAAGCAGCGCCTCGCTTCCATGCTGCCAATGGGCATTTACACCATCCCGGAAATTTCGGCCGTCGGCGAATCGGAAGAAACCTGCAAGGAGAAGGGAATTGAATACGCAGTAGGACGCGCGCGCTACGCCAACAATACGCGCGGCCAAATTATGGGCGACTTGACCGGCTTGCTGAAATTGATTTTCGCCAAATCAAACCGCCGCCTGCTCGGCGTGCAAATCATCGGCGAAAGCGCCACCGAGCTGATCCATCTGGGCATGATGGCGCTGGAATCCGGCATGACCATCAACGCCTTCATTGACTTCGTCTTCAACTACCCCACGCTTTCCGAAATGTACAAGTACGCGGCGTACGACGGCTTGGGAAATCTTTCCGGCCACAAACTCCGCGAAGGATAGCTCGCTCGTCACTAATCACTCGTCACTGTTTCTCAATCCGTCGGGTTGCGCGGAAATTTCAAATACGGCAGCCGCACGCCATCAATCACAATCTGGTCCGCGCGAATATCCGCGGGCGCTTCAAATCCCGCCGCGCTTCCCGCCGTCACATAATCATCCTGATCCACGCCATCTCCGCTGACGCCCAGCCCGCCTACCAGCACACCATTAATGTAGAGCGGCTCCGAGCCGGGAAAAAATACCACGCCGCTCTGATTGGCCTTGGGCCATGCCGCGCTGGGCACCTGAAATCCCTGCGTGCATGGATTCCCGGTATCCTGCGTGTACAGATTGAAAAACGGGCCCGGCGGGGTGCCGTCGATTCCTGAAGGAAAAAAAGGCTGCGCTCCGAAACCGATGGTGCGATTCGTGACCGCGGTTCCGAGCGGTACCTGATTCAAGTCAGCGGGTTGCCGGTTCATTCCGCTGAAGTAAATCACATTGCGCGCTTTCGTCGCGGCCACATCAATGCTGAACACAGTTCCATCCGTCATGCGATACAGGCCGATCAACGTGCCATCAAGGTCGCTCACCGCGATCGTCATTTTTGTGCGCGCGCCGATCGGTAGACGAATCTGCGCGCGCGTCAGATTGGCCGTCGCCACCGCGCTGTTGATGATCTGCGTCACTTCGGCTGCGGTTAGGCCGCCCACGGGCCCATTGGTAGCCGCAATCAGCGCCCCTTCGGGCGGAACTCCTGCGCTAGCCACGGGGCCCACAGTGAAATTTGCCGCGTTGAACGCGCCCCTGGTAACTCCGCTCGGCGGCGTGGTCTGATTCACGAACGGCAGTGTGATGCCGTTAATGGAAACAATTCCCGGCGCAGGAAAAGTGGGGAAGCCGACCCCGTCGGTCGCAGCGCTCGGTCCGCTCATCGCGATCATGCCGGCTGCGGCGAACGCAACGTATTCCGCAGTGTCCGGATCCGCAGCGACGACGCCGACTCCGCCCACTTCTTGCCCGTTCTTGAAAATCGGCACGCCACCAGGATTCACGGCAGTCGCGTCGCTATCATTTACATCCGCTTTGCCTGTTATGACTCCGTATCCCGGAGACGCGCCCGCGATTGTGGTGGCCGGAGGCACGATTGCATCAATGCCAGCCGCGAGATTGCAGCCGCGGTTGGTATTTTCGATGCCGTATAGCGCGGCGTTCGCCGTGTTCTCAACTCCCGGCGGAAAATGGATGCCGCTGATAAATCGCACCGTGCGCGAAGAAAGCGGAGCTTGATCGTTGCTGAAGAAAGCCCCGGTGCGCGCCAGCGCCGCCGCCAGATCGGCGGTGGGAATCGCCGCACCGAAATTTCCCGGAGCTGTAGCCGGCGCGGATGGTCCTACGTACACGCCGAGAATGCGTCCCATGCGGTCAACGACCGCGATGGCCATGGCGTCGGATTGCGCCGCAGTCGCCGCGGCCTCCACCACCATCTGTACGTCCGCTTGCGACAAACTTTCGGTCGCGGGTGGCGGATTTGTGGACGCGCCGCCGCCGCTGCCACCACTGGCGCCGCTTTCACCGCCGCCGCAAGCCGCAAGCGCCAGGCAAAATCCGATGACCAGGCAAGTCCGCACACCAGCAGGCGTCCACAGCCGCCCTCGGAGCTTTCGCTTTTCCACCGGAATCATCAGGTTGGACTATTGGTACCACAGCCGCACATCGTTCTCAATCATTCTGCAAATCAGTTGTGCAATCGTGATTGAATAGTGCAAAAATCGGGAACCAGATTTTGCCTGCGGAGCCACCCAAAGACTTTTACCGGCTTCGGAAAAAACTGTGATCGCGAGAAGATTCCAATTGTTTCTCCCCGAAACTTACCGGACCACCGGGGCCTGACGGAGTGCGCGACGCATCCCGCATATTTATTTCGAAATCGGCGCGTCTGTGCTGGTTCTTGGGCTTGCTGTGCTTCGCGTCCGCGTTCGTTTCTCCCGCCAGCGCGAGCTCGCCCCAGCAATCCGTTGCACAACAACGCTTGCCGGGCCAGAGCGCTCCTCAGAAAGCTGCATTACAAGGCGTGGTGCGCGATTCGAACCGGAAGCCGGTCATCGGCGCAAGCGTCATGCTGCGAAACCTCGCGACGAATCAAAAAATCGAAAAAGTGAGCAGCGCGCAAGGAGTTTTCCGCTTCATTGACGTTGCTCCCGGCGATTACGAGCTAAAAATTGCCGCAACAGGCTTCCAGGAATTCACGAATCCCGCCCTGCAGCTGAAACCCGGTGACGATCTCGTCCGCGACGTCACGCTCGTCGCCAGCCCCTCCGCCGCGCCACCACAGCCGCAGTTCCCCCAGCTTCCCGCCGGAACCACAAATCCGCCAACAGGCACTCAGCCCGAGCCTTCGCCCGCAGTTCCACCCAATGCCTTGCAGAATGGCAACCTTCAGCAATCTGGCCAACCACCCGCGCCGGAACCGCTGCCTCCGCCCGACCAAGTTTTTCATCCCGATCCTGATCGCTGGTCCATCGCCATGCCCGATTGGGACCGTTACGGAATCGGCGGCGAACATCCTTACGTGAAGGGCAGCAAGTGGGACCCTTTCAATCGCAACAAACTGAAGGGCGACGTGCCCATCATCGGCAAGCAAACTTTTCTGAATCTGACGGCCACCAGCGACACGTTTTTCGATGGCCGCCGCTTGCCCACGCCCACCGACGTCAGTTCCGCGCGGCCCGGCAGCAGCGATTTTTTCGGCAAAGGCGGCCAGATTTTTCTCGACCAAACTTTTGCGTTTTCTTTTGATCTTTTTCATGGCGACACTTCATTCCGTCCGGTGGATTGGCGCATCCGCATCACGCCCGTGGTCAGCTTGAATTATCTGGATGTGCAGGAACTGGGCGTCGTGAACGTGGACGTAACCAAGGGCACCACGCGCCTGGCTTCGCATCTCGGCCTGCAGGAAGCTTTCGCCGAAGTGAAATTGCACGATCTCGGCCCGAATTACGATTTCGTTTCCGTGCGCGCGGGCATTCAGGCTTTCAACAGCGATTTTCGCGGCTTCCTGTTTGTGGAAGAGCAACCTGGTGTGCGTTTCTTCGGCAATCTGGATTCGAATCGGTGGCAATATAACGTCGCCTATTTTAACTTTCTGGAGAAGAACACGAATAGCGGCCTGAATTCCATGGCGCTGCGCAATCAGCAGGTAATCATCGCCAATGCATATCGTCAGGATTTTCTGTTTCAGGGCTACAGCACGCAGCTGAGTGTGCACTACAACAAGGACGATGCCTCGATCCATTACGACGACAACGGTTTCCTCGTGCGTCCCGCGCCCATCGGCGCCGTTTTTTCGAATGGCATGATTCGCCCGCACAGCGTTCACGCCGCCTATCTCGGTTGGACTGGCGACGGCCACATCGGCCTGCTGAATTTGACGCACGCTTTCTACCAGGCGCTTGGCAACGACAGTTTCAACGCCATCGCGGGCAAAGCCGTCACCATCAACGCGCAGATGGCTGCGCTCGAGCTTTCTTATGACAAAGATTGGTTCCGCATAAAGAGTTCCGTCTTCTATGCGTCTGGCTCGGCCAATCCTTCCAGCAGCCGCGCGCGCGGATTCGACTCAATTGACGATTTTCCCGAGTTTGCCGGCGGCATCTTCAGCTTCTGGAATCGCGAAAGCATTCGCTTGACCGGCTCGGGCGTCGCGCTGAATTCCGGCGATAGCCTGCTGCCCGATTTGCGTTCGAACAAGGACGAAGGCCAGGCCAATTTTGTGAACCCTGGGATTTTCCTCGCAAATATTGGGGCCGATTTTGATCTGACCCCGAAACTGCGCGGGTTTGCCAACGTGAATTACCTGCGCTTCGAACGCACCGAGACGCTCGAGCAAATTCTTTTCCAGTCGCCGATTCATCACTCGATTGGAGTTGATTCCAGCATCGGCGTGCGCTACCGGCCGCCGCTCACGGAAAATATTTCCATTGCAGCGGGTGCGGCCACGTTGATTCCCGGCCAGGGGTTGAAAGATATCTATACGGGCAGAGTGATGTTTTCACTTTTCACTGATTTGCGGTTTCAATTCTAAGCGAGCGAAATTGTTGATGCCGATAATGAGCGGTTCGCTGGGCGGCGCCACAGCGCGAAAGCGCGGTGCACAACGCTGGCTCGTCGTCTTTTTCGTGCTGGCCGGAGGCATCGCGGCTGCTTTGTTGCTCGAAGGCCGCTCGCATGCCCAATCGCCCGCGCAGCAACAACAGAGCCTGCTCGGCCAATCCCAACCCGACGTCGATCGTAAAAACACCGGTTGCGTTTCCTGCCACACCGCCACCGACGAGCCGTCCATGCATCCCACTGGCACAGTTCGCTTGGCCTGTGTGGATTGCCACGGGGGAGACGCGACTGCGATTCTGCCATCCGGCACGCAACCCGGCGCAGCCGAATACGAACAACTGAAAAAACGCGCGCATCCGCAGCCCACGGATTCCGCGCTCGCAGGCGTTTCAGGGAATCCCCCGCGCCTCTACACCAAATGGCTGCGCGAAAATTACGCCTACGTGCGCTTCGTCAATCCCGGCGATTTGCGCGTCGCTGCGCAAACCTGCGGCACCGCCGGATGCCACGCGCCAGAGGTTCTGAAAGTGAAGACCAGCATGATGACGCACGGCGGCATGTTGTGGGGCGCGGCGCTCTATAACAACGGATCTTTCCCGCTGAAGAATGCGCGTTTCGGCGAAAGCTATTCCGCCGAAGGCCAGCCGCAGACGCTTCGCACCGTGCCAACGCCCACGCCCGAAGAAACGCGTACGAAAGGCATCGTCCCGGAACTGACGCCTCTGGAGCGCTGGGAAATATCGCAACCCGGCAACATCCTGCGCGTATTCGAACGCGGCGGCGAAAAAAAAGGTGAAATCGGCAATCCCAATCGCGAGGACGAATCCGGCCGCCCGGACGACAAGCTCGGCGAGCGCGGCTTCGGCACCCTGCTCCGCACCGATCCCGTTTTTCTCGGTCTGCAGAAAACGCGCCTGCTCGATCCGCTGCTTTCGTTGCCCGGCACCAACGACGAACCCGGCGACTATCGCGGCAGCGGCTGCACGGCTTGTCACGTGGTTTACGCCAATGATCGCTCGCCGCAGCATTCCGGCCCGTACGCTCGCTTCGGCCATCTCGGCGAAAGCGCATCCTCCGATCCCACCATACCGCAAAATGAGTCGGGCCATCCCATACGCCACAGCTTCACGCGCGCGATCCCTTCCAGCCAATGCATGATTTGCCATGTGCATCCCGGCACGAACATGGAAACCACTTATTTCGGCTACACCTGGTGGGACAATGAAGCCGACGGCGCAGCGATGTATCCGCGCCAGCAGCACAATCCCACGGAGGAAGAAAAATATCAGGTCGCGCTGCGCAATCCGGAGGGCGCCGCCGCGCGCGGTCTATGGTCCGATCCAAAGTTCCTCGAAAAACTAGGCAGCCCGGAATTCAACGCGCAACTCGACCAGACCCAGTTCGCTGATTTTCACAGCCACGGCTGGGTTTTCCGCGCGGTTTACAAACGCGATCGCCAGGGCAATCTACTTGATACCGAAAATAAAATCGTCAGCCCCAAAGATTCCGATAAATTCAAAAAGGCCGTGCACCTCGCGGACATTCACCTCGAAAAAGGTATGCACTGCGTGGACTGTCACTTCGAGCAGGATTCCCACGGCAATGGAAAACTCTACGCTGAGCCGCGCGCCGCCGTCGAACTCGACTGCGTGGATTGCCACGGCACGATTGACGCGCGCGCAACGCTGATTTCTTCCGGCGCCGCATCGCCCGCCGGCGGCACGCACTTTGACGCGCTGCGTACTCCCTGGAACACGCGCCGCTTCGAATTCCGCGACGGCAAATTGCTCCAGCGCAGCATGGTTGAACCGGACAAAGAATGGGAAGTCGTGCAAACGCTGGACACCATCACTCCCGGCAATTCGCACTACAGCGAAAAATCGCGCTGGGCCAAAACCATCCGCACCGACGGCAAATCCTGGGGCGACGTTCCATCCGATTCCACGCAGCTCGCGCACGCCAATAGCCGCATGACCTGCTACGCCTGCCACACTTCGTGGACTCCGAATTGTTTTGGCTGCCATCTTTCTATGACGGCCAATCAGCGCAAGCCCATGCTGCACAATGAAGGCCTGCTCACGCGCAACTGGACCGCGTACAATTTTCAAGTTCTGCGCGACGATGGCTTCATGCTGGGCATCGACGGCACCGTCACCGGCCATCGCATCGCGCCGGTGCGCTCGTCCTGCGCCATCCTCGTAAGTTCGCAAAATCAGAATCGCGATTGGATTTACTACATGCAACAGACCGTTTCCGCCGAAGGACTCAGCGGCACCGCGTTCAGCACGTTTGTTCCACACACAGTCCGCGCCAAGGAAACCAAGTCCTGCGACGATTGCCACATTTCCAATCGCAAAGACAACAACGCCTGGATGGCGCAAGTGCTGCTACAGGGCACGAACTTGCTGAATTTTATGGGCCGTTACATTTACGTTGCCGATGGCGCGAAGGGCTTCGACGCGGTCGCCGTCGCCGAACACGATGAGCCGCCCGCGATCATTGGCAGCTATTTGCAGCGCGTCGCCTACCCGCAGGATTATCAGCAGCACGTGGCACGCGGCCGCGAACTGCAGGAAGCCTACCACCACATCGGAAACGTCTTGGATCTGCAGCTGCGCGGCGAATATCTCTACGCCGCGCTCGGCAAAGGTGGCTTCCGCGTCTACGACGTGGCCAATGTTGACAATAAGAATTTCTCCGAGCGCACCATAACGGCGCCGGTTTCTCCGCTCGGCCAGCGTCTCTACGTCAGCACGAAATATGCGACGGCGGTCGCCAGTCCTTCCACGCAGGCGCTCGATCCCGCGCGCGCGCGCAATCCGGTGAACGAAGAGCAGGCCATCCATCCGCTCTACGCCTACTTATATGTTGCGGACAAATATGAAGGCCTCGTCGTCGTGGGCGATCCCGATCCCCAAAGCAAGTCACCCGGAGTCAGCACGCTGCTCGATGGCGATCCACGCAATAATTTTCTGAAGCGGGCCCTCGCTTTCAATCCAGATGGGATTCTCAACGGTGCCCGGCGCATCACCATCGCCGGAACGTACGCGTACATGCTCTGCGATCGCGGCCTGGTGGTTGTGGATCTCAACGATCCACTGAAGCCGCGCGTCACCGCGCAAATCGGCGCGCCAGACCTGCACGAGCCGCGCGGAATCGCGATTCAATTTCACTACGCATTCGTGGTCGATCTCGATGGCCTGAAAGTTCTCGACGTATCGGCGCTGGATCACCCGCAGCTCGTCCCGAAAGCCGCAGTGCCTCTCGCAGACACGCGCAATCTTTACGTCGCGCGCACCTACGCTTACGTCGCAGACGGCAAAGACGGCGTGGCCATCGTTGACGTCGAAAAGCCGGAACAACCGCGGCTCGATCGAATGTTCAACGGCGATGGAAAAATCAACGACGCGCAAGACATCAAAATCGGCATGGTAGACGCCAGCGCGTTCGCCTTCCTAGCCGATGGCCGCAACGGTCTGCGCGTGCTGCAAATTTTGTCGCCCGAGGATTCGCCCAACTCTTACGGTTTTAGTCCACGCCCCGCGCCCAAACTCATCGCAACGTACCGCACTAGTGGCCCGGCGCTAGCAGTGTCGAAGGGAATTGACCGCGATCGCGCCGTGGACGAGAGCGGCAATCAAATCGCCGTATTCGGCCGCCGCGGCGCCCGCCCCTTCAATCGCGAAGAAGCCTCTCGCCTCTTCACGCACGATGGCGCGCCATATACAGTTCCCGACAACCCTCCCGGCCCCCCGCGTTAGCGCGCAACGTTTAGAGCAGCAGACGCAAAGCCGCCGCCGCACTGACGCCTTACGGACGAGTCAGCGTCCCAGCTGTATGTTTGTGGTGGGCCCGCTAGGATTCGAACCTAGGACCAACGGTTAACTCTAGAACCGCTATGTGGCTGATTCGTCTGGCCTCTATCGGCGTCGCGCGTGACGATACAGCCTGGTATGTGGCGGGTTTTGTTTTCAAGTTGTTCCATAGGGTTCGGCGCACGGAAATGTCTCAGGGCCAGCGCCCCTTCTGTCGCGGGAATTAGATCCGGCTAGACGGGCACCTGCTTTGCAAC
>Ga0070766_10000909_pt1 | contig 13728 bp, 10 predicted proteins | sample HubBroMetageWFT6_FD_69782 | JGI IMG/M metagenome (GOLD analysis project Ga0070766, IMG submission 69782) | Warmed and freeze-thawed soil microbial communities from the Hubbard Brook experimental Forest, New Hampshire - Hubbard Brook CCASE Soil... | ecosystem: Environmental > Terrestrial > Soil...
GGCGTGGGGCAGGATGCGCGCGCCGATGTCACGCTGCAACCGGGTGAGCAAACCCAGACGGTTACCGTAACCGAGGCGCTTCCGCTGATAGAGACCACCACCGCTACCCTAACTGGCACTATCGATAACCAGACGGTTAGTGAAATCCCGCTGAATGGTCGCAATTACATCAACTTGCTCACGCTGCGCCCGGGATTCGTGAACGCGCCTGGCGGGGGAGCCACCAAACAGACCGCCATGGGCATGCGAGAAAATGACAACTTTTTCCTGGTAGACGGCGTAAACAACTACGATTGGGCCACAAATCAGCAAGTCATTAACGGCTACGCGCTGGCTGGAGATGCATCTACGATCCTGCCCCTCGACGCCATCCAGGAGATGAATACCGAGCAAATTCCGAAGGCCGAATTTGGGTGGAAGCCCGGCGTGCAAGTCAACGTGGGGTTGAAGTCGGGCACCAACACTTTCCACGGCTCGGCCTACGCGTATGGCCGCGACGGCGCGTGGAACGCGAAGAACTTCTTCCAGCCGTCGAACGTGCCCCCCCCCCCGCTCTCCATCGAGCAATTCGGCGCTACCGCCGGTGGGCCCCTTAAGAAAGACAAAATCTTCTGGTTCCTGGGCTTCGAGGCACAGAAACTTTACTTGGGAGTGACGCCAGTGATTAACTCCCCAGTCGACGCCCCCATTGGTAGTACGAGTCTCAGTATAGTGGATGCCTGCAATGCGGTGGGTCGCGCCAATGTGAATGCACTTAGCGCCAAACTAGCAGGCCTGCCGGCCGGCAGTTGCACACCCTCTCCTGCCACAGCTTCGTTCGAAAATCTTTTCCCAACAAACCCGGGGACCCAGTTCCCTTTGTCTCCGCAGTCGGTTTTTCCTTCCGGCTTGTTCACTCTGTCTGACAATAATAGTACGTATAGTGGGCTGGCAAAGGTGGACTATCATCCTAATGAGAAAAACACTCTGAGTGGCATGTTTTTCATCGGCCAGGGGTACGGGCAGTGGGATGACAATCCAGGTGCAATTACGGCGCCATGGTCTGAGACGAATCTTCCCTTCCAAAATCGTGTCGGCTCCGGGGCGTGGACCTGGACTCCGAATTCCACTTGGGTAAATGAGTTCAAGGTTGGCTACACCCATGTATATGCGCCTGATTTATCCGCTGACCGCAATGCGAACCCAGCCTCTCCGTGGGGACTTTCCAATGGACTCCCGACGGGCTACGGAATCAACACGGGCGTGACCAATCCAACTTTCTTCGGGCTCCCGCTCATCTACATTTCAGGGTTCACCAACCTGGGAGGAGGAAACTGGCCCCGGTTCGTGGGGCCGAGTGCTTATACGCAGTTTCTCGATCACATTTCCTATCTGCGCGGCAAACACGCTTTCAAGTTCGGTGGCGAGGTGACGCTCGTTGGGTCCACTGGGGGCACTGTACACGACCCTAAGGGCCGCATCAATTTTAAGAAAACCACCAACAGCATCACCGGCGTCACCACGCCAGCCTTGGAGAATTTCCTTCAAGGAAACGTAGGGTCAGGGTCCTCCATTTTCGTGGGGCAACCCGTGCGGAATATGCATGACAAAGATTACGCGCTCTTCATTCAAGACGACTATCGCGTTCGGCCCACACTCACCGTGAACCTCGGCCTGCGCTACGAACTGCAAACGGTCCTCACGGAGGAAAACAACCTCCTGGGCAACTTCGATCCGAACACTCCCACCGGATTCGTACAGGTCGGCAGCGGGGAGAATTCCGCCTACAACGGTGATCACAGCAATTTCTCCCCGCGCATCGGGCTCGCCTGGGATGTGAGGGGCAACGGGAAGACTGTTATCCGCGCAGGCGCCAGCATACTGCATGAATTCCCGCCCCTCAATCAGATCAGGAATCAACTCGGTAATGTACCGACGGGAGCGCAACTCAGTGTGATGGGCGCCCCAATCCCGAACAGCGGCACCATCGCAAGCGGCGTCGTCAGCCCGGACACGTCAACCTTGAGCACTGCGTGGCAGAGCAACGGCGCAACACCCATCTTCCCCGGTGGCGGTCAGTTGCAGTGCAGTGACAGCGCGCCCTGCACTACCACAGCCTTCGAGCGGAATCTGCGAATCCCGTATTTCGTCAGTTGGAGTCTCGACGTCCAACGAATGCTCACCAATAACCTGTCCCTGGAAGTGGCTTATCTCGGGAACCACGGGGTGAAGCTGTTGGGGTTGCAGGACCTCAACGCGCCGCCTTTGGGTAGCGGGGGCACGCCTCTGCCGTACGGAACCCAATTTAAGTACCTGTCGTACATCAACTACATGTCGAATATGTACAGGTCCCACTACAATGCGATGCAAGTTGTTCTGACGCAGCGGACTTCCCACGGGCTTTCCTTCACGGCGGCTTACACTTATAGCCACGCCACCGACGACATGTCCGCTAATGACGCCAATGTTCCCCTCGATAGCGCGAATCCCGGGTTGCAATATGGAAACAGCGACTACGACATACGGCATCACTTCACATTGGACCTGACCTATGCCCTGCCATCCAGGAAGTCACCCGGACAAATCCTGGAGGGCTGGGAAATCGGTTCCATCGTGACGTTGCAGACTGGCACGCCTTGGAGCCCTCAGGACATGTCAAACGACTTCAGCCAAACCGGCGAGGTGAACAACCCCGTCACGTATGGTGAAACTTGGAATTTCTTCGGTAATACCCATGACTTTCAGGCGAATCCAAACGGAATTCCCTTTTTCGCCGGGGTCCTGGCGGGGGGCGCCCCGTTTCCGAGTCAATGCATTGCCCACGCCAGCATGGCGCAACTGAACTCATTCGGGTGTTACATGAAGGGTAGTTCCGTTCTTGTACCTCCGGAATTCGGCAGCTTCGGAACTGCGGCCCGCAATCTCTTCAACGAGGCGCCGTTGCGCACCTGGGACTTCTCTATACTCAAGAACTGGAAATTCAAAGAGCGGCTGACCGCACAATTCCGAGCCGAGTTCTTCAACGTCCTTAACCATCCGGTCTTCGGCTCTGTGGATGCGGGTCACCTAGCGAACAACGACCCTTCGGTGGGGAGTAATACGTTTGGCGCTGCCAATGAGACTGCCGACCAAGCAGCGGGCGACCCCGTGTTGGGGTCGGGCGCGAACCGTGTCATCCAGTTGGGGCTCAAACTGATTTTCTAGTTGATGCAATATCGACGACCTCGCGGCAGCTCCAGTTTGCCATTACGGTCATTTGGCGACGAAATTTGAATGACAGAAACAGTGTTCTTATCGCAAGATAAACTAGCAGGGAGGCCAGTGATGGATTTCTTTCACAGAATCGCTTGTCTGTTGCTTTTCACAGGTGTAATGATATTCCCGGTAGCACTAGCAGCTCAGGATTCCACCGGGCAAGCGCCAAAGCCATCGTCTTCAGCCGCTCAAATACGCACCGCAGCAGAACAGCAAGAGGAATTGCCCTCCGATCTGCCGGCATGGGCTTATGGCTTCGATAACGCCAAGGAGGGACGGCGCGCTGACCGCCCCGATTCCGATGCGCGCGGGGGACCGGATAACGGTGTCCCACGACATCTTCCCGGCAGCAAGTTTTCATTCACGCTCACGCAGATCCGCGATAATTCCGGCCCGGCCGATTGGTATCCCGAGGACCACCCGCCGATGCCTGATATCGTGGCTCACGGCCACAAACCCAACGTGACCGCCTGCTCCTTCTGCCACTACCCCAACGGCAAAGGCCGTCCGGTAAATACGAATCTCGCGGGTCTCCCATACACTTATATCTTGCAGGTGTTGGAAGAGTTCAGGACTGGCGCCCGGATGAGCGCGGACACCAGAAAAGCCAACACGAATCAGATGATTCAGTTCGCCAAATCGATGACTGACGATGAGAAGAAGGATGCAGCTCGATACTTCAGCTCCATGAAATGGACGCCGTGGATCAGGGTGGTTGAAGGAAACATGGTGCCGAGGACGCAGATCGCAAACGGCATCTTCCTCCGAGTCAAAGGGGATGAGAAAGAACCGATCGGCAATCGCATCGTGGAAACGCCGGAAGATGTGGAAGCCATGGAAGTACTTCGTGACGACCGATCCGGATTTATCGCGTACGTGCCTGAGGGCAGCGTCAAGAAGGGCGCTGAGCTAGTGGTGGGCGGTGGCGGTGGCAAGACAATTCAGTGCGCGACCTGCCACGGCGCGGATTTGATGGGCATGGGCTCGGTGCCGGGACTCGCGGGCCGCTCTCCCAGCTACCTCGTCCGCCAGCTCTATGACATGCGGCAGGGCAAGCGATCTGGGGAGTGGGCGAGCCTGATGATGCCGGTGGTTAGCAAATTGACGACTGACGACATGTTGGCGATAGCAGCGTATCTGGCTTCACTGGACGTTTCGTCGGCGTCTGCAACCCTGACAAAATAGCGCGCCGTGCGCGACGCATGAATCCTATTGACGTTTGGACGAGGAAAAGCGTGGGTCGTTCAGGCAGGAGGACCATGCGGTTGTTCCAAGCGATGATGCCCTAAGTCAGCGGTTTCTTCGTGCCATCAAATAATTTGGCATTGCTGCCTCCCGATTACATGAAGGAAAAGTTCTTGACTCGACCCATCAAGAAGCTTTCAGAAGCTTCTAACTTACAGTTCCGAGTGGAGAGTTTCAATTGCACCAATCGGGTCAACCTCAGTCCTCCTGTAGACCAGAACGTTATCTTTGACGCCTTAGGAAATCCAGTTACCGGCGCCGGACTGATTGACAGTACAAGTACAACTTCGCGGCAGATTCAGTTGGCGCTAAAGCTCAGTTTCTAAGATTTCACTCGTCCCTCCCTCGGGTCTCACTCGGGGAAGGGGCGAGTGTCCGCCAACTTCGAAGTGGCAATAGTTTGTGCGATGGTGCTTGCGAAGCGTGATGTATAGTCAGGATCGATTGTATATGCTCGGGAAACCGCCCAATTGGAGGATAGACCCGTGAAATATTCACTCTTGTTAGCCGTGATCGCCATGGCCCTATTCCATGCCAACGCCGTACGCGCGCAAGAGGTCACTCTCGTGGCGCCCGGCGGCATGAGATGCGCTATGGACCGGATGGCGCCGGACTTCGAACACAAGACCGGCCATCCAGTCAATGTGACCATCGGCTCCGGTGGAAAAACGCACCAGCAAGTCGTTCAAGGCGAGCCTTTCGACGTGCCAATTGTGCAGCCGCCTTACCAGGATGTGATCGACTCCGGCAACGTCGTCACCAGCAGTGAGACGCCGCTTGCCACCGTTCCCATTGTAGTCGTGGTGCGGAAGGGCGACCCCAAGCCCGATATTTCGACGCCTGACGCGGTCAAACATTTGCTTCTTGCCGCGAAAAATATCTCCTACCCAGATGGGGCCGGAGGATTAGGAGGCGCCGCCGGGGTCAGCTTCGACCAGACGTTAACGAAGCTCGGAATCTTCGACGAGATGAAACCAAAGGTCAAGCGTATCAAAGGCGTCAGTCTGATGCATCTGCTTACCAACGGTGACATTGATTTTGCTGTGAGCTTCGCCAGCGAAATCAACGACCCCGGGGCAGAAGTGGTGGGGCCACTGCCGAGAGAGATTTCGACCCCGACATCGCTCGTCGGCTTCGTTTCCGCGCATTCGAAATCGCCCGAGGCCGCCAAGGCGCTTTTGAGCTACCTCTCTTCATCTGAGGCTGCGGTAGCCTATAAGGCTTGTGGGATGCAGCCGGGGCGCTGACGAAGTGGTTCAACCCACTGCTGGTGTTCAGCGCAGCAGCAGACATGGCACTTCGGCAACGTAACTTTTCGCAGGGATAGGGCCCCGGGAACAAGTTACTTGGCGGTTCCGGAATCCTTGCTGGGCAACTGCAGTTCCTGGGCTAATACGATGGCTTGCAATTACATACATTCAAGGAGGTTCAGATGCAGCGCGAAATAAACAAAACAGTTTTGGCTTTGGCGATGGTGCTCATGGCGGTTGTGGCGGTGACCACAGTGCGGCCCTCAAAAGTACGAGCGGCGGATGAGAAATATCAACTGGTTGAAAATTGGGCTCAACTCCCGCCGGGCATGCAATGGGGCGTGATGTCCGCCGTGGACATCGATTCGCACGGCACGATTTATGCATTCAAGCGGTCTGAGCCGGGAGAAAAGGCTGGCGCAATGTCGTCGATGGTCATGGTTATAGACCCGAACGGCAAGTTCCTGAGGTCATGGGGCGAACACACTTTTATGTCGGCACACGGACTTCGTGTTCTCCGCGACGGTTTTATCTGGATCACCGACAAAACAGGAGATCAGGTATTCAAGTACAGCCCGGATGGAGAACTTTTGATGACTCTCGGCAAGAAGGGAGTCGCCGGCGACAACGACTCCACGGACGCATTGAATGGTCCGAGCGATGTGGTCATCGGGAAGAACGGGGACATCTTCGTTTCGGACGGCGAAAGCACCAATACGCGGGTCGTGAAGTTTTCCAAAGACGGCAAGTTTATTAAGTGCTGGGGCACGAAAGGTGCCGGACCGGGGGAGCTTAACCTTCCGCACAACATTGCGATGGATTCGGAGGGCCGATTGTATGTGGCCGACCGCACGAACAAGCGCATTCAAGTGTTCGATCAGGACGGGAAATACCTGGATCAAATGGCGCAGTTTGGAGCGCCCGCAGCGATATTTATCACCAAGGACGACATGCTTTATGTGGTTGCTGGAGCGCCCGAGAACCGACTAACGATCGGTACGAAAGACGGCAAGGTATTGGATCGAGTTGAGGGCCTCAATGCCCCGCATTGGGTGGCAGTCGATTCCAGCGGCGCCGTTTACGTGGCCGAAGTCGCCGGACAGGCTTTATTGAAGTTTGTGAAGAAGTAGATTTCAACGCATTGCGCTGACAGACGTGCTGAATGCAGCCCTGTCGTTCGCCACTTGCGGATTGCAAGTGTCGTGGTCAGTGAGCGATCGACACAGAAGCTGGGTCCACTTGTAGATTGTTGTTGACCCGCACCACGCCGGGCACGGAGGCAGTGACTTTCTCTGCGCTATGCCTTACATCCGCGCTTTCGACCTGACCGGCGAGCGTAACGACTCCGTTGGTCGTGTTTACATCGATATTCGTCAAGCTGGAAGCACGAACATCCGAAGCGAGCTTTGCCTTTACTTGTGTCGTGATTTGCAGATCGCTGACTTGGCGATTGGGTGACTCGACAGTGTTGCAGCCCTCGGCAAACATGGCGATTGAAGCCAATGCGGCCATAGATAAGACGACGATCGAGCAAAAATTTCGTAGCACTCTATTCTTAGTCATTGCCTTCCCTCCTGTCCAAGTTTTTGCATATCGGAGCAGTAGTGAATTAGCCCAACAGGGGCCGACCCTCAAGTTTCCGTACTGGACTAAGCACCCATTGTGAATGTGACTTGAATCGTTGTGTCAACTTCAACTGGATCGCCGTTGAGTTGCGTGGGTTTATATCGCCATTGTTTCACGGCCTCAATAGCCGACTGCACGAGCAGTGGGTGCCCGGAAACGACTTCGAGCTGCGCGACTTTGCCTTCCTTGTCGATAATCGCATGCAGAACAACCGTGCCCTGAATACGCGCCTGCCGCGCCAAGGCCGGATAAGCCGGGCGAGTCTGGGTGATGATCGAGGCTGCCGTCACCTCTCCGCCCTGCTTGATGCGAGCGGGGGCTGCGGGCTTCGGCGGCGGCAGAACAGGCCCGTTTCCTGCCATGATCCCCTGTCCGGGAATGCCGCCGAACACGCCGCTCTGATTGGTGTTATTGACGACGTCGGGCGGAAGTTCGGCTTCCTTAAACACGGCCACATCCTTGGGGATGGCGCGCGGTTGCATCAGTTTTCCGGACTGGATCAACCGGGCCACCGGCTTGATGATTTCCTTTACCGGTGGCGGAGGAGGAGGCGGGGGCGGTGGAGGTGCAACGAGTAAAGTCGCAAGCATCGCTTTGGGAAGCGCCTGGGTATAGATCAACGGGATCAGAATCAGTACTAAAAGCGCCGAGATCTGAACAATCGCTGAAAGAATCACTGACCAACCTGTGTTGGTCTTCTTCTTTTCTGATGAAGACTCGAGTAGCTCATTAAACATGGCGTTTTTCCTCCTCTGCCCAAATTTCCTATACGATCCCCAAGTCGCTTAAATTGCTTTGAATTTCACCCACCTGTTCTTCATGATTCGGAGTTGTCCATTTTCACCAAGTTCAATTCTCCCGATATGAATTGGAGCAAAACGCTTGCCAGAATAGGAACTAATTGCTAATTGGCGGCGGCTCAGCTGGATACGTAGTGTCTTCCAGCTTATTTCGAAGGGGTACTAGCACTGGTAATTTTGTCAGCGTAAGAGCATTTTCCCGCAAGCGTCTGGGCCAAATGCATAATCCAGTAAAGTCCTCTTTTCTGAAAGTGGAACCTGCTGAACCCAGGGTGGCACTGATGCACGAGACACAAGTCTCGTTCTCCCGGCCTCACCCGAGTCCGTTGCGTGCGGCCACGTGGCCGGTGCGCAGCGCTCTTACTTAATGGATGATTGCGTTTTATACAGTAATTGCCGTATTCCCAACCCTTCCAGATCGTGGATAATTAGCGCATCCGCGGATAACCGCAAGGTTGTACCTTCGGCGGCACAAGCTTTGCGGGATAACAGAATAACGAGGTACCCCCACATGCGACGCGACTTCGACGTATTCGAGAAATTCCCCGATGGCTCCACTCTGTGGCGTGCCTGTGTACACGGACGGTACGAAGCTCAACGAAAAATGCATGAGTTGGCGGAGCAATCAGGGAATGAATTTTTCCTAATCGACATTCAAGCAGAAGTCCTTGTGCCCTCCATTTCGACTCGAAGAACCTCGCGGTCATTGATTGAGAGTGCGGCGGCGGGATGACCAAGATTGTGCGGCGTCATTGGACTGAGAATGCTGCGGAACAAGGCGCTGCGTTAACTCCAAGTCGTTCTGCGCCATCTACAGTAGCTTTTGGCCAAGCGGAGTTCCGATTCATACGTGAGCAGTGCGGGCGGTCGGCGTTGCCACAGAGAAGAGCGAGTTCTGTTCAGCCTGCCGGAAATTCTTCCTCACTGTGAATGGACCTAAATCCATATTCACCGCACATTTCTAGGTAGAAACGCATCCGAGCAAGTCCACCTATAACTCCCTCTCGAAGTCTTCGACTAAAAGGTTCAATCATCCATCCCATCGGCCAAGTCCCGAGAAGTTGGCTTATGGAAATATGGCTTTTCGGCGGATTCCCACATTCCGAGAATCCCGTTTAACAGGGCTTGGCCCCCGAGTTCGTTGCGGTATCGTATCCCGGCCACGTCGAAATCCAGTCGCTCGGGGAAGCTTGATTAGCCTGAACGACCGCGGCTCGGTGCGGGGTTGTGACCCCGAAAAAGATGGCCGCCGCCCTCCACTTTCCACAGAAATTAACGTTAGGTATATTGGACTTGACACGCACGCACCCCTGACAGTACAAGTGCTGCGTCCTCGCATTGAAAGTCGATCTAACGGGCCGGTTCCTTTCGACAGCGTTTTCTCAATCGACAGAAGGAGGTGTGTGCCATGTCACTCGTTCGTGGGATGTTTGTCGTTTGCGGGGCCTTGGCGCTACTGATGGTGTGCTCGTCTTCACCAGCTCAGTCGTTCAATCGAGTAGGCGGATTGGATTGCAATGGCTTCAGCCTGGTTCAAAAGCCGCTCCGGCCGCAGGACAGCTGCACCGATTTTCGCAGTGAATACGGCCGCGGATATGACAATGGTCACTACATTGGGCATGACGAGCCGAGCGTTGGCTTCTATTCGTTGGCTCGTCATTCCGGCAACAATATGAGGTGGGAAATCACTCTGCCGCGCGAGCATCCTTTGCCAGCAACACAGTCTTTCGAGAACTACATCACTTTCTGGTTTGGTCTGGCTCTCTGCGATCCCGGTTCATTTCCCAACGGAGCGTGCATCCCCGATAGCGATGAAAATACCCCTCAGCTTGCCGGATCTGCGTTCCTCGAGATGCAGTTCTACCCTCCGGGGAATCCCCCCTTTATCACCCAAATCAGTTGCGACCTGATTCACTGGTGCGCCTCGCTGCATATCAACAGCCTGGAAATTATGAGCAACGGCAAACAAAATCCAAATTGCGGAGAGACGACGAACTTTGCGTTCATCCAGCGCAATGGGGTCCCTACAGGTCCGCCAGGTCCTAATACTATGACTGTTTCGAGCAACACTCCAAACGCTCAGACCTTGCTGATGAACCAAGGTGACCGGCTGCGTATCACGATCAGAGACGTAGAGGGGGATCTGTTCGGGGGAGTACGCACTGAGATAGAGGATCTGACGACGCGCCAGTCCGGGTTCATGATAGCCAGCGCTCACAACGGCTACCAAACCACAGATCCGAACACCTGCGCCGGAACGAACTTTAGTTTCCACCCGGAGTTCGACACGGCGAAGTTTGGAAACTTTGTCCCCTGGGCAGCCCTCCAAGGGAACGTCAACTTTGCGTTCGAACTCGGACACTTCACACCCGGTGTCAAGGGGGATCATGACGCCGACGATGCGCCGTGTTTCCCGGGCCCCACCGTGGCTGGCTGCTTGGACTTGGCGACAGGGGGTGACCTTGATTTTGATGGGAGCTCTTACCGGTTCGACTGGCCTGACGGCACAACCAACAATGCCACATCGGTGGCAATCCAGTCCGTCAACGGTGGCGGCATAGGCCCCCTCAGCGCGAGTGACGAGGAAGGCGGCTATAACCAGCCCTATCCAATCATTCAGTTCGAAACCGAAATTCTAGCCTCAGAGGTAAATTGCCAACCGAACGGCGAGGGATGCGTCGTTCCACCGGCCCCTGCACGGTTCTATCCATTTTACGCGCTGGCTACAGGCAGAGCGGACCCCGATGAACAAAACTGCGCGCTGATATTCGGTAATTTCAGCGGCCTCGACATTAACAATTTTGGACGTGATGCGGAGTATGGCCCGCCAGACTTGCCTTGGTTCTTCGGCCAAAGCAGCGGTGGTCCGATAAGCAATCCGTGCATTCCAAATCCTCGGCACAGGGATTCAGATTGATGTCTGATTGATCCGTGCATCGCAGCTGCGGGGATGGAGCTCCGTTCGAGGCGACTATCCGTTCGTTGAATGGGGCTCCATCTTTACCGGGCACATCGGTTGTCTCTGCCAAGTCGCGGACCGAACCATCGCTAGCTCCAGAGCATAGCTGACATCGAGTCCCATGAACTTCAATTAGACGGAGTATCACGCATCTGCAAATTCTTGCTCGGTCCCAAATCCTGATAAGTTCTGCCAGCTCAACCGGTCGATGCGACACCATCTAATCGGTTGATCTGACCATACTTCCCATCGAGAATCGATCTGTACGCCAGGACTCAATCAGAACCTAAACAGAGCTTTGTTTGACATTGACGCCCGCGAACGAAATCAGCCTCGTAGCCTCCTACAAGAAAACTTTGAACAAGTGTTGCGTCGACCCATTGAGACCACCGGACTTAACAGGACTTGGAGAACTCACACTTTGAAATTGTCGCTAACGACTTTATTCTCGATCACAATACAATAGGTTGCTTGCCAGTTCCGTTGCCAGCGCTAACCCTTTGTCAAATCTCAGGAGGACCCATGCGTAGTGCGAGGTTGTTGGTAGTCTTGTATTTCTTAACTTCTTCGACGGTCTTCGCGGCAACCAAGGCCATCAAGTTCGGCAAATTGGTGGACGGGACAGGACGGGTCATCACCAACGCCGTCGTGATTGTGGAAGACGACCGCGTGCGAAGTGTCACAAGCGGCAATGCGTCGATTCCCAGCGGAGCTGAGGTCATCGATCTCTCCCGATACACTGGCGTTCCGGGCTTGATCGACGCACATACGCACATCATGTGGTACTGGGACGGGATTACCACCCCGCGCTCCGAGCCTCCTCGCCACCCGGCAGTCGCAGTATTCCTTGCACAGGAGAACGCGCAGAAGGCGCTCGAGGCGGGCGTGACGACGATTCGAAATCTGAATGCTCCGGATGGGACGGATCTGGCGATGCGCGATCTGATAAACATGGGCAAGATGATTGGCCCTCGCATGTTTGTCTCAGGCCTCGGAATTCGGATCACTCGAAGCACCGCGCCGCCCGCGCCCATTGGCATCATGGCCGACGGAGTGGATGGTGTCATCCATGCAGTGCGGCAAGTCCTCGCGTCCGGGGCCGATTGGGTGAAGATGTACGGATCGACCGGGGGCTTCGACGATGTGACCGGGTTTCAGACGTTCACATTCGAGGAAGTGAAGGCGGCGGTTGACGCTACGCACGCGCTCGGGAAAAAAATCGCGATTCATTGTTACGGGCCGGCGTGCGCGCGCGATGCGGTTCGCGCGGGCGTCGATTCGCTCGAACATGCGACGGACATGGACGATCAAACGATTGCGGAAATCGTCAAAAAGAATATTTACTACGTGCCGACGATCGATCACAACCAGTACTACTTGGAGAACGCCGACAGTGTCTACCACTTTCCGCCTGGAGCGAAAGAGCGCCTGCTCGATTACATCCAGCGCAATTTTGAAACTGCGAAGAAAGCGTTCCAGGCCGGCGCGCGCATGGTCGTCGGCTCGGATGCCGTTTACAACGGCTGGGGTTTGAACATGCGTGAGCTCGACTGGTTCGTGAAGATGGGAATGACGCCCGCGCAGGCGCTGAAGGCGGCTACGACCGAACCTGCTGCCATGCTTGGTATGGAGAATAGCCTCGGCGCCGTTGCTCCGGGGTTTTACGCCGATATCGTCGCTGTTGAGGGCGATCCTCTAGCCGACATCACCTCGGTTTCTAGGAGGGAAAACGTCCGTTGGGTGATGAAATTGGGCCGCGTCGTGGTCGACAAAACGAAAACCACGGGAAAAACGAACTGAGCGCACAATCTTAAAACGCCGGCGACTCACGTTTTACCGCGCTAGGAAGATACATTTTGCCGCGTCGGCGCGGAGCAAGATAGAGATCGGCGCAGGATCCTCACTGTCGCCACGGGTTTGACACGGGTTCTCCGCTCAATACTTAGTCAGCGATGACTGCCACGCCTTGCATTTCGATCAGAATCCCGGGCAGAGCAAAATCAGAAATCGTAATCAAAGTGCTTGAAGGGAACTTGCCATCCGGAAACATCTCGCGGCGCACCTTGAGGAGCTCGTCACCATAACGCGGATCCTTGAGAAAGATGGTCATGGTAACCAGGTTTTGAAGGCTTCCTCCGCTGGCTTTCAAGGTGCGGTCCATTAACGCAAAAGCCTCCCGGGCCTGAGCCTGGAAGTCGCCCACGATCTTGCCGTTTGCATCTGGCGTCACGTTATGGCCTGCGAGCCAAACAATCCTGCCGCCCCTGGTAACTACCGCCGGTGCGTAACCACGCTGCTTTTGATACGCGTTGCCCCCAATGTATTGTACGGAGGGTGAGGGTTGCTGCCGAGCAGAGCGGACATTGGCTCCTGTCAGTAACCAGAAGCCAGCTCCCGCGATGCAAAGCACTCCAACTAGTAAGCGGTTCATAGTGGATTCTCCCTTTTGGGTCGTTGCCCGTCTGGTCATTCGACCGCCTCGAGCATATACCCTGATCGGTAGATAAATTCAAATTGCTTTATAGTTTCGCGGCGAGCTGTAAAGAGACAAACCATTGAGGACAGAGACATCGACCAGTTCGCCCGAACGCGCCTTCGCGGTGAAATGCTGACC